>FUFK010038518.1_pt1 | contig 26862 bp, 20 predicted proteins | sample 1021851 | NCBI WGS metagenome assembly FUFK01 (sample SAMEA51879418, study PRJEB19060) | metagenome
ATTGAAAGTCTTAAGCGTTATGATATAGTGGCCAAAGCTACAAGTGATATTATTACCGATTATCATATAGCGACTGGAATTATGAAGGTTAGTGACACCCTGGAAAAGGTTTTTGGTTGGACTTCTGAAGAGGGTACTTTTACTTCGGAATGGTGGAATGATAAAATTCATCCTGAAGATTATAAGGAGGTAAGAAACTCTGCACAAGATCTTATTGAAAAGAATATTCAGAATCTAACCATTGAATATAGATTTCGATGCGCGGATGGTTCTTATAAATATGTCTTGGATCGAAGTCATTTGATGTTCGATGCTGAACAGAGACCAATAAGGATCATCGGCTCACTGCAGGATATCACTGAGAGAAAGAGTCATTTAATTGCCATTCAAAATCATAATAAGCGATTAAAANAAATNGCCTGGACTCAGTCACATGTAGTGCGTGCGCCACTCGCNAAGATCATGGGACTGGTAGATTTGATGATGAACTATCGAGAAGATTTAGATAACATCGATGAAATACTAGAAAATATATTAATTTCAGCGAATGAATTGGATGCTATCATCCGAGAAATTGCTGTGAAAACTGAAAACGAATTGTAGCAATCCCCAAAATTACCCTAAAATATGTTACGTACTATAATCATTGACGATGATGATATTGTCACCTTCCTACAAAAAAAGATTGTATCTAAAAGTGGACTGGATACTGATCCCTTAGTGTTTAAAGATGCGCATAAAGCTTTAGAATTTCTGGAATNTGAAGCNAGTGAANATCAGGAATACTTGATTATGCTTGATATAAATATGCCTGCTATGTCTGGATGGGAATTTTTAGACCACATCAAAAAATTGCCTTCAGNTGAACGCTTGCATGTAGTNATGGCAACNTCCTCTATAGATCGNAANGACAAACGTGAAGCGGCAAATGATCCNCANGTAGTNGATTTNATNGAAAAACCNCTTTCAGCCAGACANTGTGAAAAGTTAAAGGGAATCTCTAAGCTTGCACCCTATTTCCAATTGAGCTAAAGGGAATCTTCTCGANNAGAGGATTTGCAGTTTTAATTTTTTCTTCGGCCCAATCCTTTTCCTCTTCATCAGGTGCATCAGTATCCTCATTGATTGCGCCTGCAATAGGTTCATGATTTAGCTTAATATACATAGGGAAATGGTCTGAACCAATACTTTTCTCCCGTGCGATCTCAATAAGTGTAAAGTCTCTTGTGTGGAATACGTGGTCCAGGGGCCACCTTAATAATGGGTAATCTGCGTGAAAAGTATTGAAGAAGCCTCTACCAATCCTTGGATCCATGAGTCCGCTCAACTTCTGAAAAAGTCTTGTAGTTCTTGACCAGGCTACATCATTCAGATCACCAAATACTAAAGTAGTATGTTTTTCACTGTCGATGTCACGACCTAACATCAAAAGTTCAGCATCTCGGTTAGTACTGGTATCACTTTCCGTAGGGCTGGGCGGCATTGGGTGTAGACAGTGAATGTTCACTTTCTTGCCACTTCTAAGTACTACCATTCCATGTATGGAAGGAATATCGTGCTGTACCAGATATCTTACTTTAATATCTTCCAATTCAAGTTTGGAATATAAGTGCATTCCATAAAGATTATCCATAGGAATCTTAACAGTATACTTATAATCTTTTTCGATAACCGACATTTCATCTTCCCAGCGTTGGTCAGATTCCAAGGTTAAAAGAATATCCGGATCACGATTTTTGACCAGTTCGATAAGTTTATCGCTGCGTTTATTGGGAGTAAGTACATTACTAACTAAAATTGAAATCGAGGCATCAGGATCACTGCCTTTAAATTTCATAACCTGTTTACTCGAAAGATATGTGTAGGGATAAATTTTTACGAATTGATAAAGCAAACTTATAAAGAGGACAGCAATAGCTATAAGATGCCAGTCTTTATCGAAATCATAAACAACTATGGAAGCTATGATAACGCAGATAATTAAAAAGCTGATCTGTATTCTTGGAAAATCAAATCCACGAATCCACCATTGATCAAATCTGGTCGCTGATGCTATCGTGGGAATACACATAACTACTGAAAAAAAGATCACAATAATCTCTCCTATGCTCATATTGGTCGTTTATGGTTGGTTATTAAGTGCAGGTTAATTTCTATTGAATAATCATCCTATACCTTGTATGTAGCGTAAAATCGACTACAGGCCTCTAAGATAGTATTTGCATCGCAATTGTAAAAGAGAGCCTGAGTAGCTATAGTTTTAGGATGCTTTGTTCTATTTCTAAGTGAATGGCTGAACCCTTATGAATACGAGCCTCCAAAGAATAATTTCAATTAACATACTTGTATACACCACATAATGGGCATTGGAATTTGTGACAAAAATAACATCCCAAGTTGGGAAAGTAGCTTATCTAAGTTAACATAACTTTAGTCTCTGTGCATCTTCAGGCGTTTTTAGATTCTTCTGAAAAGCATTAATTTTATTACTATGAAAAAGAAGGAGAAAGAAGTAAGGGGCTTTGTTTTCAATAAATTCGAAGAACCTGAAAAGTCTGTATTCGACAGGCTTTTCGATATCTTTAAAGAGATTATTACCCACACCTCAGGAGATCTCGAAGAGGCTTTAGACTGGCTTAGACAATTGGATGAAGAGTATCAACTTACAACTGATGATTATACGATCGATGATTTCGTTGAAGAGCTGAAGCAGAAAGGTTACATTAAGGAAGAGATAGAACCAGATGGAAGCGGAGGAATGAGCATTACTGCGAAAACCGAACGNGCTATANGANAGCANGCGCTGGAGCAGATCTTCGGAAGATTAAAAAAAGNTGGCGCAGGAAATCANAGAACTAANAAAACAGGNNGNGGAGATGAACATACCGGCGACTTCCGTCAGTATCAGTTTGGAGACTCTTTAAGTAGAATTTCTGTGACAGAAAGTCTTCGGAATGCACAGATAAACAATGGAATTGGTGAATTCAGTATGTCTGAAGAAGATCTGGTGGTAGAGGAAACTCATTTCAAATCACAAATGAGCACCGTACTTATGATCGATATAAGTCACAGTATGATTCTATACGGCGAAGATCGTATCACTCCAGCAAAGAAGGTTGCGATGGCACTTTCAGAATTAATTACTACGCGGTATCCTAAAGATACACTGGATATCCTGGTTTTCGGAAATGATGCCTGGCCGATATCTATTGCTGAATTACCATATNTAAAGGTTGGTCCCTANCANACCAATACGGTGGCAGGACTTGANTTAGCAATGGATCTNNTACGNCGAAAGAGAAATACCAACAAACAGATNTTTATGATCACNGATGGNAAGCCTAGTTGCATCAGGGAAAAGGATGGAACATACTACAAGAATAGTGTAGGACTGGATCCTTATGTAATCGATAAATGCTACAATAAAGCAAGGCAGGCTAGAAAGCTAAGAATTCCTATTACCACATTTATGATCGCCCAGGATCCATACCTTACNAGGTTTGTANAGGAATTTACCGCNGCTAATCAAGGGAANGCATTCTATACTGGNNTNAAAGGNTTGGGTGAAATGATCTTTGAAGATTANGAATCGAACAGAAAAAAAAGAATTAGAGGATAAAGCTATGAATACAAAAGATATCAAGACACTTGGAGCATTAAAATCTTCAGGTTACCAGACTAAAAGTATTAAAGACGAACTTAGGGATAACTTAAAAGTCAGAATAAAAGAAGGCAAAAAAGCTTTTGAAGGTATACATGGGTATGATTACACGGTGATTCCGGAGCTTGAACGAGCCATTCTATCAAAACATAATATNAATTTACTAGGATTACGCGGACAGGCAAAAACNAGGCTNGCCAGGCTCATGGTGAATNTATTGGACGANTGGATTCCGGTAGTNGCAGGTTCAGAGATCAACGATGATCCTTTAAAACCAATTAGTCGCTATGCGCAGGAAAAGATCTCGGAAGAAGGTGACGAAACACCAATAGAATGGATGCATCGAGACGATCGGTTCTTCGAGAAGCTGGCGACTCCAGATGTTACTGTAGCAGATCTTATAGGTGATGTAGATCCTATCAAAGCTGCGAATTTGAGACTGAGTTATGCTGACGACCGCGTAATTCACTACGGAATGATCCCCCGGGCCAACAGAAGTATTTTTGTAATTAATGAGCTGCCAGATCTGCAAGCCAGAATACAGGTTGCTCTTTTCAATATCCTTCAGGAAGGTGATATCCAGATTAGAGGGTTCAAATTGCGCTTACCATTAGATATGCAATTTGTATTTACAGCCAACCCTGAAGATTATACGAATAGAGGAAGTATTGTAACTCCGCTTAAAGATAGGATAGGATCTCAAATTCTAACCCATTACCCACAGAATATTGATATCGCCAAAACCATTACGGCACAGGAAGCCAAAAAAGATGGTAGACAGGAAGATACGATCAAAGTTCCCGAGCTTGCGAAAGATCTTTTAGAACAAATTAGTTTTGAAGCCAGGGACAGCGAATATATAGATCATAAAAGTGGTGTTAGTGCAAGGATGAGTATTACCGCATTTGAAAATTTACTGAGTACTGCCGAGAGGAGGATCTTAATGACAGGAAGTGAAGAAACTACTTTACGATTTGGTGATTTTCTTGGAGTAATTCCCGCGATTACAGGGAAAGTNGAACTCGTNTATGAAGGAGANCAGGAAGGTGCAGCTTTTGTAGCCATGGAACTTATTGGTGCAGCGGTAAAAACCTTGTTCCCGGAGTATTTTCCGAAGATCGAAAANCTTCAGAAGCCAGACGCAACTACNCCATATGATGATCTNGTAGAATGGTTTTTTGAAAGTTCAGGTTTNGAATTGCCAGATGATCTAAGTGATTCAGANTATAAAGAACANCTAGATTCTATTGAACCTCTAAATGAACTNATTCAGAANTATCAACCGAATATTGAAANNTCAGATAANTANTTTATGAAAGAGTTCTTATTATGGGCTTTGGTNGAACATAAAAAGTTAAGTAAACANCGNTTTTCTAAAGGTCTNAAGTTTAANGATCTNTANGGNAGTTACATNAGNGGATTATAATCTNTNTTTTTAAATAATTAATAATCAGCCTGATAATTTGAATTATCAGGNTTTTTTTTGTNCTATNTTGAGAATTCCNTAAATCTTNAATTCATTANGGTTTAAAATTTTGTCATNTAGAATTATTAAATACCTTTAAAATAAATAAGNNCAGAATCGTGAATTTTNCAACTTCATTTANTAACATGATCCAGGAAGNAANCNATTCTTCTNCAGTGACTATGTTTATCNCGATTACAGGTATTACCCCTTGTGGGGTNCTAGCTATATAATNCTCGTCCATACCTAATTTTATTTTAATCATTTAAATAATTTCAGCCATGCAAATCCTGAAATTTGGNGGNTCNTCTGTATCCTCNCCAGAGAGAATCAAGTCATTATCCANNNTAGTTCAACAGTATAGTAAGAATGAAAAAGTNGTTGTTGTTTTTTCAGCATTTGGAGGTGTAACCAANGATCTTNTAAGTGTAGCTACACTNGCNCGGGACCGCGATGANTCNTATAAAGAACTTCTGACTTCTATAGAAAAAAGACATNTGGATGCGGTTCGGGAANTNTTNCCTGTCGACCAGCAGAGTGCTGTNTTAAGNAAGGTNAAATCATTNATNAATCATNTGGAAACGCTCTGTGAAGGGGTTTTTCTGTTAAGTGAACTCTCAGATAAAACGACTCATGTGATCTCCGGTTTCGGAGAAATGCTTAGTACCGAAATCATTTCGGCTTATCTTAAGTTGAGCGAAAAGAATATTTTATTGGTAGATGCCCGAGAACTTATTGTTTGCCGCAACTTTAAGGAAAAAGTGCAGGTAAGCTACGAACCGTCGAACACAAAAATTCGTCAGTATTTTAATAATCATAATGCTCAGATCTATGTGGTTCCTGGTTTTATTTCGAAAAATTCTGAAGGCGTTCCCAGTACTCTAGGAAGAGGTGGCTCAGATTTTACTGCCGCGATCCTTGGTGCGGCTCTCAATCTCAAAAAGGTTTATATCTATACTGATGTGAATGGAATGTACACTGCAAATCCAAATTTGGTTTCACAGGCCTATCCACTGGAACATATCTCGTATGAAGAGGCCATGGAGCTTTCTCATTTTGGTGCCAAAGTGCTTTATCCTCCAACTTTACAACCGCTTATAAATCAGAACATTGAAATCCATATAAAATCTACGTTTGACCCGGAAAGTCATGGAACAATAATTTCCCGTTCCAGCAAAAAGAACTTTAGATGGGTAACTGGTATCACCCATATCGATGAGATCAGTCTGCTGAACGTGGAGGGTAGTGGCATGGTTGGTATTCCGGGGTTTTCTAAAAGACTTTTTGAAGCGCTCTATTTATCAGGGATCAATGTTGTGCTTATCACTCAGGCTTCTTCGGAACATAGTATTTGTATCGCAGTAAGGGATGACGAAGCTCTGGAAGCAAGAAATGTATTGAATGATGCATTTGAAGCTGAAGTTTCCTCAGGTAAGATCAAAGCCGTAAAAATTGAATATGACGTCGCGATCATTGCTTTAGTAGGTGATCGTATGAAAAGTCATCATGGTCTAAGTGGTAAAATGTTCAGCGCTTTAGGACATAATAATATCAACATCAGGGCGATTGCTCAGGGTGCTTCAGANAGNAATATTTCAGCTGTCATNGCGAAAAAGGANGTAACCAAAGCTCTAAATCTATTGCATGAAGAGTTTTTTGANGTGCCTTCNAAAGANTTGAATNTNTTCATTACCGGNGTAGGAAANGTGGGNGGTAAACTNTTACAGCAACTTCAGAAGCAGGAAGCATATTTACTTCAGAANTTAAGANTGAAAGTTCGGGTTCTGGGAATCTCAAATTCCCGNAAAATGCTCTTTTCTGAAAATGGAATTGACCTAAACACCTGGCAGGAAGATCTAGCTAAAGCTGACGAGTGCTCACCTGAAGCTTTTTTTGAATCTATTAAAAAATTAAACCTGCGAAACAGCATCTTTGTAGACAACACTGCGAGTGAAGTAATCGCCGGGTGGTACAAACATTACCTCAGAAACTCTATTTCGGTAGTCACCTGTAACAAGATCGCCTGCGCAGACTCTTTTGATAACTATCAGGAATTGCAGGATCTTGCCAGGGAATATGGAGCATCCTTTCTTTATGAGACTAATGTTGGTGCAGGGTTGCCAATTATAGATACACTACAAAATCTAATGGCTTCCGGAGATCAAATGAGGAAGATCCAGGCGGTACTCTCCGGGAGTTTGAATTTTGTCTTCAATAATTATAAAGCTGAAGAGCCTTTCCATAGTATTGTACGTCAGGCGATGGAAGAAGGGTTTACCGAGCCAGATCCAAGAATTGATCTTAGCGGAGTAGATGTAGCGCGAAAGATTTTAATTCTGGCCAGAGAATCGGGACTTAGCCTTGAACTGGAGGATATTGAAAAAGATAGTTTCTTATCTGAAGCCAGCCTGAATGCGGCAGATAAAGCTGAATTTTTTGAAATCATTGAGAAAGATGAAGCAAGCTTTCAGAAAATGTATCGTGAAGCAGAAGCTGAAGGTNCCGAACTCAAATATGTAGCTCAATTGGAGAACGGAAAGGCTAAAGTCGGGTTGCAAAAAGTTCATGCGCAGCATCCTTTCGCCAATTTGAGTGGGAGTGATAACATTGTACTGTTCTTTACAGAACGTTATCCTGAGCAGCCATTAATTGTGAAAGGGGCTGGTGCGGGAGCAGATGTAACTGCCTCTGGAATTTTTGCAGATGTGATTAGAATCGGTAAACGATAGTTATGGAAGAAATTAAAATATTTGCTCCGGCTACGGTCGCAAACTTATCCTGTGGTTTTGATGTACTTGGATGTTGTTTGCAGAACGTAGGTGACGAGATGCTGATAAAGAAGAATGATCTTAATGAGCTTCGTATTATTAAAATTACTGGCGCAGATCTTCCTATGGAAATTCATAGGAACGTTGCCGGGGTTGCTGTTCTTGCACTTCTCGAGAGACTTGGTTCGAAGCAGGGATTTGATATCGAAATCAATAAAAAGATTCGATCTGGAAGCGGAATTGGGAGTAGCGCTGCAAGTTCTGCCGGGGCGGTTTATGCAGTTAACAAACTTCTGGATGATCCATTTACTAACAATGAATTGATCGAGTTTGCAATGCAGGGTGAATTACTTGCTAGTGGAAATGCTCATGCAGATAACGTTGCTCCGGCTTTACTAGGTGGCTTCAGTCTGGTTAGAAGTTATGATCCACTGGAAATTCTTGGACTACCTGCACCTTCCGAGATAAGAATGGTCGTTCTTCATCCAATGATCGAAATTAAGACGCGGGATTCCCGTTCGATCATAAAACAGAATGTTACCCTGGCATCGGCCATNGCTCAATGGGGAAATCTGGGAGCTTTTGTCAGTGCGCTTTATACCTGTGACTATGAGCTTATGGGAAGAAGTCTGCACGACGCTATTGTAGAACCTGTTCGTTCCATTTTGATCCCATACTTCGATGACTTGAAAAAACATGCTTTAGATAAAGGAGCCCTGGGTTTTGGAATCTCGGGTTCAGGACCTTCAGTTTTTGCTATGTGTAAAGGTGATACTGCCGCAGAAGAAGTGAGGTCAGGTTTCATCNCTTTTCTTANGGATANGGAAATGGGATTNGAACTGCATGTTTCAGAAATTAATAAATCAGGAATCAGAATATTATGAAGTACTATAGTCTTAACAATAAAGAACATCATAGCGATTTTGAAAATGCGGTGGTACGCGGACTTGCACCCGACAAAGGACTTTATTTTCCAGAGAGGATTCCGCAGTTATCGAGCGAATTCATAAGCAACCTGAAGAGCCTGAATTCCACAGAAATTGGGATGCATGTCATTTCTCCATTNGTTGGNAATGAAATTCCTGAGACTGAGCTTCAAAAAATCGTGGAAGAAACGCTTTCNTTCGANTTTCCGGTGAAAGCGATTGAGNCAGATGTTTCAGTGCTTGAATTATTTCATGGTCCAACNCTGGCCTTTAAGGATGTAGGTGCACGATTTATGGCAGGTAGTCTTGGCTATTTTATTAAGAAGGGAAATTTAGGAAAGGTCACCGTATTAGTAGCAACTTCAGGTGATACTGGTGGCGCTGTAGCAAATGGTTTTTTGGGTGTTGATGGAATCGATGTGGTCNTTCTTTATCCAAAAGGAAAGGTGAGTGAAATTCAGGAGAAACAACTAACCACTCTGGGACAAAACATCCAGGCGATCGAAGTTGATGGGACATTCGATGATTGCCAGGGAATGGTGAAAAAAGCATTTCTGGATCATGAAATCACAGATCGCCGGCAACTTACCTCAGCGAACTCGATCAACCTGGCTAGATGGTTACCTCAAATGTTCTATTACTTCCTTGCCTATAGGCAGTTAGAAACAAAAAATAGGGTAGCTTTTTCAGTGCCAAGTGGAAATTTTGGAAATATTTGTGCAGGACTACTGGCAAAAAAGATGGGGTTACCTATAGATACATTTGTCGCGGCTAATAATGCCAATGATACGGTAACCAGGTTTATGGAATCTCAGGATTACCAGGCTAAACAAAGTGTCCAGACCATTTCGAATGCTATGGATGTGGGTGATCCCAGCAACTTTGTGCGTATTCTGGAATTATTTGGACATCACTTTAAAGATCTCAAAAAACATTTGATGGCTATGAGCTATACCGACTTCGAGACTAATACAGCCATTAGATCGGTTTACGAAAAACACAATTATTTAATGGATCCTCATGGAGCTGTTGGTTATCTTGGTCTTAAGGACTTTTTGAAGATAAATCCTGAATATGACGGCGTGTTTTTAGAAACAGCGCATCCAGTCAAATTTCTGAAAACTGTAGAAAAAGCTTCCGGAGCAAAAGTAAGTATACCCGAGTCTATAGCAGGAATTCTGAATNAAAAGAAGAAATCCTTTCAGTTAAGCACGTATGGCGAGTTGAAAGAATTTCTTCTAAAAGATTATTAATAACAGAATGTAAGATGACTTACTATTTGACCTTGTTCAGGGTAATGCTTCCTATACAATTCTCAGCAGGTCCGCAGGGATCAAAATTAAATATAAGAGTATTTTGCTCCAATTTAAAATTGAAACTCCATTCTACTTCTTGTTCATTTAAACTTAATTCCTGCAGAGATTGAAGAGCTCCAGAATCATCTTGAGAAATCCATCTGTCTGATACTAAAGAAAGTCGGTTGTTGCTGATTGTAAAAGTTCCGAGTTCCTTGAACATATACCCGGCAATATCTGAACTTTCAGTAGCTCGAATGAAAGTATAACTTTCGAATTTATTATTATTCAGAAATTTATACTGAATCACATACTCGTAGTTCAAATTTTCATCCAATTCATTAAACTCAATAGGATCTAGCGGGGAAGTCTTTTCCCAGATGCCTTCAATTGCAGTGTCTGATATAGTTTCGTCATCACTAGAGCATCCAGTAAGAAATAAAACGGAGAGTAATATCAATAAATTTTTCATGAGATATACTTGTTTCTTATTGGATGCTTCAATATGGATTTAGTTGCGTTAAAATTTAATATTTAGCCGACTGATCCTTTGCAGGCAANGTGTTATTGATAAAATCGCGAAGATCATCATTAGCTTTTTGGAGATCTTCGCTTCTTAGGTACATCATATGTCCGCTTCGGTAACCTTTAAAACTAAGACGATCCTTCATTCTACCACTTTGATCCAGTTGCCACATGCTGTATTTCGCGTTAAAATAGGTGGTAGCCCCATCAAAGTAACCTGATTGAATTAGAACATCCAGATTAGGGTTTTGCGCCATAGCCTGTCTTAGCATCTCTCCGGAATTATTTCCAATACGATCCCATGGGTGAACAGGGCCGAACATAAAGTATTTCAGATCAGTATTGAACTGAAGATCATTTCGTAAATAATGATTGATCGCAGGAGTGAAAGAATGTAACCACGAAGTCAACTCTGAATTGTAATCTGGAGAATCCCCTGATTTTCTGGCGTCCAGACCTTTGTATCGCGAATCCAGTCGGCCGACGGTGTAACCTTCTTTGTCTCTCAAAAGTTCTTTCCAGAAATACTGAAATGGTACTTCCATATTATTCTGAAGGATGACCTCCTTTTTAATACCGGAATATTCGGCCATTTTTTCTGCGACTTCGTTCTTTTTTTCAGCGTCTACAAAACCACCTTTCATAAGAACCGGCAAAAGTTCATTGATCGCATAAGACTCTACTTCCGGTAACAGCTCTTCAAGATCTTTTTGTTGTAATGTTGAAGGTAGCATTTTATGGTACCACGCAGCCGCGGCAAAGTAAGGAAGCCTGTTGGCTACCTCAACCGGACCTTCCCGATCTATACCAATTTCAGTAGGAGAAACGAGAATTACGCCGTTTAAATACATCCACTGACTATTTTGCAATTCCAGAGCCAATCCAGAAACACGGGTGGTTCCATAGCTTTCACCAATGAGGTATTTTGGTGATAGCCATCTATTTTTCCTGGTTACAAAAGTACTTAGCCATTCAGCCAGATACGTGATATCTGCCTGCACTCCAAAAAACCTCTCTTTGTCAACATTACCTTCAGCATCTGGGATAGGTCTTGAAAACCCTGTATTTACGGGGTTCACATAAACGATATCTGCCACGTCCAGAATAGAGTGAGGGTTTTCTTTAATTCCGTAAGGTTGCACAGGAAAACCTTCATCATCGATCTTCAAAACCCTTGGACCAGTATAGGCAATATGCATCCAAACGGAAGCAGAACCGGGTCCACCATTAAAGGAAATGACCAATGGGCGGTCTTCAGTATTATTTACATTTTTACGCTTATAATAGGTNTAAAATAGACTGGCAATTGGAGTTCCNCTTTCATTCCAGAGCGGCATCATACCAGTTTCCGCAGTATAGTCAATAGATTTCCCATTTATTTTTACTGAATGACTGGTAGTCACCATAGTGTCCTGTGGAATCTCAACTTTTTGTGCCACGGCACTGGAAGAGAAGAAAGTAAATGCGAGAATGAGTAATTGTATTTTTTTCATATTTGGTTTAAGTATTATTGATGAAGAGCATATTAATTTACTTGAAAGAAAGTTGGTCATTTAGATGGTTGATATTGCTTGGATGACCAAACAGGTATAATAAATCACCTTGTTCAATAATTGTTTTTGGTGAAATCTCAGTTAAATACCTGCGATCTCTCTGTATCGCAAGCAAGGTGACCTGAAAGTTCTTTCCAATACCAGAATCTTCGATGGATTTTCCTACGATCTGCCGGTTGTCCCGATTCACTTTTAGAGTAACGATCTCCCTGTTCGGAATGTTCAGGTGTTGCAGGGCAGGGGAGTGCGGTCTTTTCTTCATGGAAGTCAGCATCTCATAATCTGAAGATCTAATCTGGTTGATAAATTCCTGGATCTCATCAAAAGGCACAAGATATTTCTTAAGAACCCTGGTGAAAATCTCAATTGAAGTTTCAAATTCTTCCGGGATCACTTCGTCTGCTCCCAATCTCAGGACTTCTTCCATTTCTTTGACATACTTGGTACGAACAATAATAGTAGCGGTTTTGGTTAATTGTCTTATCGAAGTAAGCATTTTNCTGGTCGCANCNGCATCTGATATTGCNATTACGATAACCCNGGCTTCCTGCACNTGNNCNTGCTTCAGGATCGTTGTATTGATNGCGTCNCCGAANATTACNGGTTCTTTNAGTTCTTTTGCTTTATCAAANGCTTCCGGATTTGCATCAATGATCACATATGGAATCTCAGCCTTTTGAGCAGCTTTGGATATGTTGGAACCATTGATNCCGTATCCAATAAGTACAAGATGATCCTTCAGATTCTCTTCGGAAAATTCTTCATCAGCCTTAGTGCTTCTCTTGATGTTTTCCAGTCTTTTTCTAACTGCTGGAGGAATNGGTGCCTTCAGAAGTGCATAGGTGATCCTTGGAGCAGATTCTATCAAAAATGGTGTAATTCCCATAGTAATGATAGAAATCGCCAGGAAATACTGGTAAATATTTTCAGGAATAATACCGCTCTCTTTTCCTACTCCAGAAAGTAACAGGGAGAATTCACCAACCTGGAANAGACTNAAGATNGNCAGGAACATGGTTCTGGCTGGAAACTTCAGAATAAGAACTGTAACTCCAATAACGAGCATTTTTAATAATACAACCGCAAGTACAAGACCAATAATGATCAGAATATTTTCAGCAAAGAAATCAAGGTTTAGCAAAGTCCCAACAGAGATAAAGAAAAAGCTTATAAATATTTCTCTAAATGGTAATACGTTAGCGGTAGCCTGGTGACTGTAATCTGATTCAGAAATAATGAGTCCGGCGAAAAACGCTCCTAAAGCAAGTGATAAACCGACCGTAGAAGTTAACCATGCCACCCCAAAACAGAATACGACGACNGTAAGAATAAATAATTCCTGGTTCTTNGTNTTTACGACCCATCCAAAGATCTTAGGCGCGACATANTTTGCAAGAATATATACGATCACCAATACCAGTAAGATCTTTAAGATCATGATCCCTACTGTGGTAAGAATATTTGGAGTTTCTCCGGCNAGCAAGGGTGTAAAAAGCATCATNGGNACTACCACGATATCCTGNAAAATNAGNATTCCNANACCTATTTTTCCNTGTGGTGTGGAAATTTCCCCTTTCTCCTGAAGTAGTTTTAAAACGATNGCCGTACTACTTAAACTAAACAGGAACCCCAGGAAAATAGAAGTGTTTAAAGGTAATCCCAAGGCGGTTGATATTCCAGCAGTAGCAAGAATGGTACCTCCAACCTGTAATCCACCACCAAGAAATATGATCTTCTTGATGGACGCCAGACCTTTCAATGATAATTCGATCCCAATAACGAAAAGCAGGAAAATAATTCCTATTTCTGAAAGCAATTCTACATCATGNTGCGAACTAATTAAATTAAAAGCATGNGGGCCGGCTATGATTCCAGCAAGAAGAAATCCCAGAATTGCCGGTAGTTTCAACTTCTGGAATACGAGAATGATCACGATCGATAATCCTAGTATAATAACAATATCCTGAAGGATTGGAATTTCCATATTTTGGCTGGTTAATTAGTTTTTAAAGATAAAAATAATGCGAGAGCGACTCTAGCATTTAAACAAAAAAAGCGGCAGTAAAAACTGCCGCTCTATATGAAATACCTGGATTTGATTAACCCTTCAACCAGGCATTTCGCAATTCAATTTTATCACCATCTGCATTCTGCACTTCACTTAAAGTCATTTGGGTATCCATAGGTGTAGATACTTTGGCTTTTAACTGCATTTCTTCTTCATTTCGAACAATGGTCATGGTAAAGTCATCGCCTTCTTTCCATTCCTGGGACTTGCGTATAAGTTCATAAACATTCTGAATAGAATAATCCTCACCATTTACGCTTTTGATCACGTCACCGCCTTCAACTCCAAGCTCCTTCAGGAAAGTATTAANCTCTGTATCTCCACGGAAAACGATCTCCNTGGTTTCCTGATTTGCAGTGATGTAAGGTTGCTGACCTTTTAGAAAAAAACCAACTTCCGTCATNTGCTCCTGNTCCTCAATTCCAGCCTTTGCAAAAAACTCGTCATANGGAATCGGTGTTTTACCGGTAACATACTGGTCAAAGAAATTNTGAATTTCAGGATATGTAAGTTCAACGATCGTNGGNATCAATTCATCATCATTNAATGGTTTNTCTTTCCCGTACTTAGCATTCAATTTTTTCATAAGATCCAGAATTCCCATATTTCCACCGCTAAGTTCTCTTAGCCTGATGTCAAGAGCCATTCCTATAAGCGCTCCCTTTAGGGTAAACATTGTAATAGGAATCTTTTATACTCATCTGTAAGTATGTTTTCACTCATTACAGTAAATGGAACAGTGTCATCAAATCTTTTTGAAGTTGTGATCTTCTGATTCATTCGCTTGTAGAACTCTTTGTTGTCTATAAGTCCTTGATTTACCTGGAATAGATTCGCGAAATATTCTGTTACACCTTCATAAAGCCATAAATGCTTGGACATTTTGGGATCATTATAATCGAAATAATGAACCTCGTTAGAATGAATTCCAAGTGGCGTAATAATATGGAAAAATTCATGCGATACGATATCGGTCATGCTCTTATCCAGAGAAGTTGCATCCATAGATTCTGGCATTACGACAACGGTTGAGGTATGATGTTCCAGAGCTCCATAGTTCGAAGCATCTCCTTCACCTTCGGAAAGGTATACAAGAATGGCATATTTATCTGTAGAGTTTATATCGCCAAGAAATTCCTTTTGTGCACGGATCATTCTCTCCATCCCAGGCTTTAATGTTTGCGCTGAATGCTTTTCATTTGGTGAATAAACACTAAGTAAGACCTGCATGTTTTCTACCATAAAACTGGTAGTGTCTGGCTTTGAATACATGATCGGGTTATCTATCACNTCAAAGTACCTGTCCAGGTTGTAAATATCTGTTTTAGAGTTTCCTTTTTCTGAATCTTCTGTAGAAGCGATAGTAAGAGAAGTTCCTGCTACAAGATCCTCAGGACGTACGATCTCAAGCTGGTATTTCTTTTCAGTCATTCCGTCGAAATAACCTACGAAACCATGAAGATTCAAAAGGAAGTTTTTATCCTTTAAAATATTCGTTCCTGCCATGGAATAAACACCGCCTTCTTCTTCCCAGTCGAAAGAGTCGTTTACCAGGTACATAACTTTATCAAGGTTTGCCGCCTTTTCGATCTTATAACTATTATCATCCAGCTTTTCGAAGCTCAATTCGTTTCCTTTATAGTCAATAGCTTTGAAGGATTCTGCAAATTTTCCGTAGTTATCTTCAGAATAAGTTCCGGGAACAGTTTTCGGGATATTGAATATGGTAGATTCGGTTTTAAATTCTGCCGGGTCNACGGTAACCCATACTTTGTCATTTTGAACGTTTACCAGATCAAGTTGAGCCAGAACTGGCTTTTCAATAGTTNCCTGGGGATTTTTCTGAGTCTTACAAGCGAACAACATTGAAGCTGCAGCCAGACCCATCACTAATTTTTTCATATNTNCTTTTGTTTTCCATTTATAAGACTAAACAGTCCCTTAAACGTTACAGTTATTGATTTAATTATATANCAGATCTAATTATTGAANACGTTGAAAATTCAGTTGAATTGTTTAACGCGNAACATNTNATTTTCGAAATCTAGACATAAAAAAAGCCTGGCATTTGCCAGGCTTTTTTATACTTATAAAATCTAAGTTATACTCTTACATGTCCTTCACCNAATACGTAATATTTATTGGTCACCAATTGTTTAAGACCTAAAGGTCCTCTATGGTGAAGCTTGTCGGTTGAGATTGCAAGTTCAGCTCCAACGCCCATTTGCCCACCNTCNGTAAANCGGGTGGAAGCNTTGTGATATACTGCTGCTGAATCTACCTGCTCCATAAATGTGGTTGCTTCTTCTTTATCTGTTGTAATGATCGAAGCAGAGTGACCTCCAGAGTACTGGTTGATCTTCTCAATAGAATTATCAAGTCCGTCTACAGCTCCAATCACAATTTTCATCGCTAGAAACTCCTCATACCAGGTATCTTCAGATGGTATTTTAGCTTGATCTGTAAGAACTTCAGAGACTTTATCGTCTACCAGAATTTCAACTTTATTATCGCTGAATAATTCTTCCAGTTCTTTCAGTTTAGATTCATAACCTTCAATATTAGTGTCTACCAATACCTTATCTAAAGCATTACAACCTGAGATCTTGTCGATCTTAGCATTCAGCATTACTTTTTTGGCGATATCAAAATCGGCATTTTTAGATACATACAGGAAGTTATTTCCTCTCCCGGAAACTAATACTGCTCCGGTTGCATGTTCTTTCACAAACGCGATCAGTCTTTCGCCGCCACGTGGTACGATAAGGTCTAATTGCTCTGGTGGATTTTTCAGAAATTCCTGAGTTTCGGTTCTATCCAGGTGTAAAAGTTTGATCCACTCCTTACCTAATCCGTTTTCTTCAAGTGCTTCATGCCAGCATTCTTCAAGAATTTTATTACTCTCAATCGCTTCCTTACCACCTTTCAGATAGATCTTGTTGTTTGCTTTGAAAGCTAGAACAGCCGCTTCAATAGTCACATCTGGTCTGGATTCATAAATGATCATGATATTTCCAAATGGAGCCGTTTTGTTCGTAATATCCAGTCCAGTATCCAGTTTTCTATGTTCGATTACCTGGCCAACCGGATCATCCTGTTCCATCACCTCTTTTACAGACTGGATCATGCCGTCTACTTTTTTCTCATCAACGATCAATCGGTCATACATAGCCNGATCATCTTTCGTAAAAGCATCCAGATCTTTTTTATTCGCTGNTATAATTTCCTGGCGTCTTTTNTCCAGAATATTCATCATAGACTTAAGTACNTTATTTTTAGTATCTGANTTTATCAACTTCATTTCTTCGTTTCTTTAAAATTTTATTAATTATTTATTACGAGGTAAACTTCGTACCTACAGGTTTTCCGGCCATTATGTCCAGAATCACATCTTCACGTTTACCGTTAGCGATATAGGTTACAATGCCTTTNGCTGCAGTACCTTTAGCGATCTTGATCTTGGATTCCATTCCTCCTCGACCTTCGCCTTCACCTTTCTCAGATTGCTGAACGTATTTTTCTACATTTTCATCAATCTGTACTTTATTTAATTTTTCTGAATCGTCATGCTCAGGATGTCCAGTATAAAGACCATCTGTATCACTAAGGATGATTAGCTTTTCAGCGCCGATCAATTCTGCAACTAAACTAGCTAGTTCATCATTATCAGAGAACATAGACATAGTTACTGAAACAGCATCATCTTCATTCGCGATTGGAATAATTCCTTCAGATAACAAGGATTCATAACAATTGATCATATTCTCACGGTGTATTCCCGGGCTAAAATCTCTTTTGGTAGCTAATACCTGTGCGCATCGCATTCCGTAGTCATGAAAAATGCTATAATAATGACGCATCATTCTAGGTTGTCCTACAGAAGAGTACACCTGTCTACGTTTGCTAGCGTCTTCAATATTAATCTGTCCTAGAATTTCTTTGCCTGCAATTGCAGATCCGGAAGAGACGAGGACAACCATGATATCTTCTTCATATAATGTTGCGATCTGTCGCACCAAACTTTTCAATATTGGTCCCAAAATTCTGTTGTCCTTGTTGGTCATCACATTGGTTCCAACTTTCACGACAATTCTTCTTTTCTTATCCATTATAGATGTTTTGGTTATTAGGTTTTGTAAGTTGATTATTTTTCTTCTCCGAGTTCAACGGCTCTGTCGAAAGCAGCGTAGGCTGCATCCTTAATAAGTTCCTTAACATTATTATCATCCATAGAATCTAATGCTGCCCTGGTAGTTCCTCCCTTCGAGGCTACACGGTCCATCCAGGTGTCTGGGCTTAGATCATTCTGGTTGAAAAGTTCCACGGCCCCTTCAAAAGTCTGGCTTACTAATACTTTGGAGTCATTTTTACTGAAGCCCATTTTAAGAGCAGCTTCCAGCATCGAATTCATAAAATAGAATACATAAGCTGGTCCACTACCTGAAATACCAGTAGAAGCATCAATGAAATTTTCATTCTTTACGTGTATAGATTCTCCAGTAGTATCCAAAAGATTACGAACCATTAGAAGTTCCACTCTGGAAACTTCCTTGGATTCTGTATAGGAAGTGACTCCCTTTCCTACCTGTGCTGGTAGATTGGGCATAGATCTAACCACTTTCTTGACACCCAATCCATTCTGAATTTTCTCTATGGTGATACCAGCCATTAAGGAAACAAATATCTGATCCTTGTTTACCATTGGCTTCATTTCCTCAAAAAGCTCATCACAGTGATAAGGCTTAACGGCGACAAAAACCATATCAGCCTTGGGCAGGCATTCCTCAAGTGATTCATAAACATCAAAGTGATCCAGGTCTCTAAGTCTTGCAATCACATCTGCTGATTTATCGAATACCATAAGATTTCTCCTGTTAAGCATGGCAGATTGTGCCATCCCTTCAGCGTAAGTTAATCCCATGTTTCCCGCTCCAATTACTAATGTTTTCATTTTTGGTATTTTAATTCAAATAATATCGACTTTTTGTCGAACGATTTCGATTACTATGGTGCAATTACCATGCGATAGGACTCAAAATACGTAGCTTACCCCCTAGATGACCGTTAATTTAGCCACATTCCATAAGAATTATCATTAATAAAAACTTAAAATCTATTTATGAAATCCTGACTTATTATGGATATAATATCCAATATATGTGTAGTTGANTGCTNGGTATTCAAATATTTATAAGGATNCTGCTGCATTCTTGCGAGATTCGAAACAATGCGATAGGAGAAAATTCNAGAAATTGTTCANGAGTCTTAAAACTATGTTAAACATTGGNTTCAAAAAATANGCTATAGCGCAATTTTGTCAATTAGCTGTAAGAATGGCAGAACCATCAGTGACCCTGTTAATAAGGCCTTAGCGNCAAATTNACTATCTCAGCAAGAGAATCNGNAAGATGAATAACGTGAAAAGCACCGTAAACACTGATCATTTGCCGCAACAATTGTGGGAATCGAGTTACTCGAAATCGAATATTTTTTTTATAATTACGAATTGCTAAAAGCCCTAGTGGCTATTCTTTAACTATCTACTACTCAGATTAATGGAAAGTACCGGAGAACGCTCAAGTGTTACGTCTGATTCAAAAACTGTAAAAGAACCAAACCCGTATCATTGCCGTAGGGGCAAGCGCTGGTGGTCTAGAAGCTCTAAAAGCCTTTTTTGAAAGTATTGAAGCCAGTGATGTTAATGCCTACGTGGTTATTCAACACCTGTCTCCAGATTACAAAAGTATGATGGCCGAGTTACTGAAAAAGAACTCCAAATTGCCGATCATACAAATTGAAAATGAGATGGAGGTAAAACCTGGTCATGTTCACCTGATCCCTCCAGTTAATAATCTTAAGCTTGATGGTGATCGTTTAATACTTACAGAGAAACCAAAGACTCAGACTCTCAATTTACCTATTGATATGTTCTTTGAATCCCTCGCTTCTCAAAGAAAGGATAAAGCTATCGGGGTCATTCTGAGCGGTACGGGTAGCGATGGAACCCGGGGTGTGCGTGCACTTAAGGAAAATGATGGGATGGTCATGGTTCAGGAGCCAGAGGAAGCAAAATTTGATGGCATGCCTATTAGTGCCATTAATACCGGCCTTGTAGATTATGTGCTTTCCGTAGATGATATGGGGCATGAGCTTAAAAGATTTATTTCTACTCCTCCAATATTTCATTCTGAAAATGGTGATGCGAATTTTGATCAAAATGAATTGGATGCCATCCTGAATTACGTTGATGANAANTCNGGNNTNGATTTCAGAGAATATAANTATGCTACNCTNGCGAGAAGAATTGCNAGAAGAGTAAATATTTGNAATTGNAATAANCTNAATGGNTATNTNGATTATTTNAAGAANAANGATGAAGAGGTTGAAATTCTTTACAGAGAATTCTNAATTGGAGTTACTAGGTTTTTCCGGGATGAGGAGGTTTGGAGTATTCTCAAAGACGAGATATTCCCGGAATTAATTCGGAATAAGGAGAACGGAGATGTACTCAAGATCTGGGATGTTGGATGTAGCACCGGCGAAGAGGCCTACTCATTCGCCATGTGCCTGCACGAAGAAATGAACCGGCAGGAAAAGAACATTGAGATCAAGATCTTTGCAACAGATATTTCACAGGCCCATCTGGATATTGGAAGTAAAGGACTTTATCCGGAGAGTATCGTAGCAGATGTTCCAAAAGAACTTTTACTCAAATATTTTCTAAGTAAATCTGAAGGATATCAGGTTTCAGATAAATTGCGTAGATCTGTCATCTTTTCTCAGCATAACATAATCAAGAACCCGCCTTTTAGTAATATGGATATGGTGGCGTGTCGAAATCTTTTGATCTATTTCCAGAATAGCATTCAGAAGAAAGCCATGAATATGCTTCATTACGCTTTGAAGCGGGAAGGTATACTGGTTCTGGGAACCAGTGAGAATCCGCATACACTGAAAGATCATTTTTCAGACGTAAGCAGGAAATGGAAGATTTTCAGAAACAAATCTGTTAGAAAAAGAATTAATGATGGTATAAGTCACGCGGACCAATCAAACCCCGATAATTCAAGGATTCTGGAAAATAATGCGAAACGTGATCGTAAAAATCGCCGGGCTCAGGTAAATCCAATTCGCCAAAAGCTGCAGCTGGAGCTAAATGAAGCGATTCTGGAGCAATTTGGAGGTGCTGCGGTATTTGTGGATAGCGATTACAACATTTTACAAGCTGTAGGTGAATTCCGAAAATACGCATCCCTGCCAACAAGTGGTTTCTCCATCAATTTACTGGACATGCTTGACAGCAGTCTGAAATACGTAATTCAATCTACGTTTAATAAAGCCCTGGAATCTAATGAAGTTGCCGTATATAAAGATGTTGTTATAAAAAAAGAGCATGACAATTTTGGCGTAGATGTGATCATTAAGCCCTTAAAAGAATACGCTCTGGAGGATGAGGTCAATTACGTAATAATATTTGTTGAAAAGGATATCGATTTATCGAAGATTCAGGAAGTTGAAAAAGTGAGTCCTTCTAATCAAACCAAGGAGTATGTTAGCAACCTTGAAAATGAGCTGAAACGTACCCGGGAAGACCTGCAAACTTCGCTAGAGGAAATTGAAACCAGTAATGAAGAACTTCAGGCGGCAAATGAGGAACTTTTAGCTTCGAACGAAGAACTGCAAAGTACCAATGAAGAGCTTCAAAGTGTCAATGAGGAAATAAATACAGTTAATGCAGAGAATGTTCAGAAAATGGATGATCTAGCAGCACTAAATGCTGATATGAACAATCTCTTGAAAAGCACTGATATTGGTGTGATCTTCCTGGATTCACAATTCAATATTCGTAAATTTACTCCGGCAATCAAAAAGCACTTTAGTTTGCTAAACGGTGATATTGGGAGNCCAATTGATAATTTCACCAATAGCTTTGGTCTAACCCGTAGACGAAGTTTTATTGATCGTTGTAAGAGAGTATTGCAAAGCGGTAAAGTTTTGGAAAAGCATATCGTTTCTAGAGAAGGACGTAATTATCTACAACGTATTTCTCCTTATTTTAATTCAGAGAACGAACGGGATGGGGTGGTGATCACCTTCATAGATATAGAAACGATTCAGAAGTCCAAAGAGAAACTGGCGGCTAGTGAAAAACGTTTTAGATCCTTCTATGAAGATGATCCGGTACTGCATTTAAGTGTAGATCCAAAGTCCTCCGAAATTGTACAGTGTAATCGCAAAGCCGTACAACGACTAGGTTATAAGGATAAAGAAGAAGTTGTGGGTCGATCCATTCATGAATTATTCGATAAAGACTCAAAAGTTTCATCTACGAAACTTAAATCTCGCATCAAGAAATCTGGAGAGATCATTAATATCGAGCAGAATATGATTACCAGGAATGGTAGTATTTTACCGGTAATCTTAAATGCAACCGCTGAAAAAGACGAAGCTGAAAACCTTAAAACCATTCGCTATACTTGCGTGGATATTTCAGCTTTGAAAACAGCAGAAGCCAAACTTCAGGAACAAAAAAGTGACCTGGAAAGAGCGAACAGAGATCTGGAGCAATTTGTTTCCATTTGTTCTCACGATCTACAGGAACCATTAGCAACAATCAAATTTGGTAGCGATGTTCTGGGGAAAATGTATGCCAAACATTTGGATGAAAAAGGAGAGAACTATATCAAGTACATCAAAAATGCTTCAGACAGGCTTTCGGAACAGATAAAGGCACTTCTGGAACATTCCAGAATTGGAAAGAATGGAGCAAAAGAACTGGTTGATATAAAGGAGGTTGTAGAAATAGTGAAATACGATCTGGGAAAGAGCATTAGGGATACAGATGCAAAGATCAATATTGGTTCGATGCCTCAAATCATGGGTTATGAAGTAGAACTTAGATTGTTATTCCAGAATCTTATTAGTAACGCTATAAAATACGTTCCAAAGGAGCGAAGTCCAGAGATCAGGATTTCTTCTTATCGTGAAAATGATTATTGGGTATTTTCCATCATGGATAATGGTGTAGGAATCTCAAAAGAAGACCAGAAAAACATTTTTACAATTTTTAATCGTGTACCTGGAAATGAGGATATGGAAGGAACAGGGGTTGGACTGGCACACGTAGAAAAGATCGTATTGCTGCACGAAGGAACCATCTGGGTAGACTCTCAGGAAGGAGTAGGTAGTACCTTTTATTTTAAACTGAAGGCTTAATTTATTTAATGACAGAAGATAATAAATACCCGGTAGAAGTAGACCTTAGTAGTTGTGAGAAAGAGCCTATTCATATTATAGGAACCACGCAATCACATGGTTTATTGATTGCCTCAAATATTAAAACCGGACAGATTACCCAGGTAGGCGAGAATTCTGGTCATATCATTGGTATTGCTTCAGAAGATTTACTGAAACAGAATATTTCTGATATTTTATCTTCGGAAGTACTCAAAAATATCAATCAATCACTGCTGAAGGATGAGAGACTGGAAGTTGAAGAGTCCCTGGTCAATGGTAAGAAATTTATCATTATCCCACATTTAAGCGGTAATTCTCTAATTCTGGATATTGAACCCACCCATGAAAAGAAGGATACTTTTGATTTTCAGAGGGAGTTATCCGGATTACTGAATACATTATCTGCAAGTGATAACCCTCAACAGCTTTGTCAGGATGCAGCCAATCTTACCCGCCAGATTTTTCAATATGACCGTGTAATGGTTTACAAGTTCGATGACGACTGGAATGGAAAGGTGATCGCGGAAGCAAAGAATAATGATCTGGAGCCTTTCTTAGGACTACAGTATCCGGCAAGTGATATTCCGAAGCAGGCGAGACAATTATTTTTTAAGAACAGAGTGCGTATTATTACTGATGTTAATTACAGTCCAGTAAAGATAGTTCCGCAAATTTCACCAACCAGTAGTGAACCTCTGGATATTTCGAAATCAAAACTTAGAGGTGTATCACCAATACATATCGAATATCTTCAGAATATGGGAATTGGTGCGAGTTTGACCGCAGCATTGATCAGTAATGGAAAATTATGGGGTCTGCTGGCCTGTCATCATCGGGAAGCTAAATTTGTGAGTTACTACGAGCGGCAGACCTGTGAATTTTTAATTCAGATATTTTCAAATGAACTTTCACTCAAGAATTCCAATACATTTTTAAATAAAATAGGAGAGATAGAAAAGGTTGCAGGACAACTTATGGATCAGGTCTTGAGACAGGATTCCATCAAAAAAGGACTCGCAACCAATGATCTTAAACTTACAGATCTTATTGAATCTTCTGGAGCTTCAATCGTAATAGACGGGAAGATCAAGCTCGTTGGAGAGACACCATCTAAAAAAGAAGTGAAAACGCTCATTAAAAAGTTTTTGAGTAGACAACAGGATAATATATTCCATACTAAGAATTTATTAAGCTTGCATCCGGAAGCTAAAGCTTACAAAGCAACTGGTTCGGGTATTTTGAGTTCACGATTGGGAAATGACAATAAGAACTATTTGATCTGGTTTCGTCCTGAAGTAATTCAGCAAATTGACTGGGGTGGCGATCCCAATAACAAGGCATTCTACGATTCAGAAAAAGAGCGGCTCACTCCGCGTAAATCTTTCGAGAAGTGGACCGAGAATTTAAGCGGTGTNGCAACTTCCTGGAANGANTATGAANTNAGNGGNGCCAGAAAACTCAGNAANAACGTTAATTACGTNATTCTTGATCATCAAAAACGTAANATAGATAATCTTAATGAGAANTTAGTGACTGCTCATAAGGAACTNGAACTTTTCAGTCAGGGTCTCTCNCATGATCTAAAAGCACCTCTTCGTGGTGTAGATGGNTATGCTCATATTTTAAAGGAAGATCACTTCAGNAGTCTNAATAANGAAGGNAGAATGGCGGTAGATACGATCCTNTCTTCGGTNCAGGAGATGCAGGATCTAATNGATAATATACTCTCCTTCGCNGGNGTCTCNAATGANNATATNANNAAACAGGTCGTCTCTACAGATACCATGGTNAGTGATATCCTGANGTCATTTAATATAAAGTCCAACTTTAGTAATACTTCTGTTAGTTTCGATGAATCTTTACCAAAAATGCTGGGAGACAGAAGGATGCTGGGTCAGGTCTGGTCTAATCTAATCGCCAATGCTTTGAAATACAGTGAAAGAAGTTCCAGTCCAGCAATTGAAATAGGGTATAATCTGCAAGAAAACATTACTGTATATCATATCAAGGATAATGGGATTGGTTTTGATCCGAAATATAAAGAGGAAATCTTCAACTTGTTTTCAAGACATTCAGGAGATAATTATCAGGGAACCGGAATTGGATTAGCGATCGTAAAAAAGATTATCGAAAAGCATAATGGTACAATCTGGGCAGAGAGTGAACCGGGTAAAGGTTCAACTTTCTACTTTCATGTTTAACTTTTAGCAATTGTTTCATACTTAGTTTTAGATTATTTTCGCTTTTGATATAAGTGTANTCATGATCCACAGAAAACTTAACATACTNCTGGTTGAAGATAATGAGAATGATATTTTTCTCATTAANCGACAAATTTNAAAGATCGTNGAGGANCCTGTGATCGAAACNACAGANAATCTNCAGGATTGTAAACGATTACTTTNGAACTTCGCGCCAGANGTGGTNCTTTCAGATTATAATTTNCCCAANTGTACAGGNCTTGATGTNCTNACNACCGTNCAGGAATTTGATGATTCCATNGGATTNATNTTTATTACCGGAACTATCAANGATGAGGAATTAGCGGCAAACACTATTTTAAATGGAGCTTCAGGTTNTATTCTTAAAAAGAANATTAANANNCTGAGNGAAAAGCTGGANCCNCTGCTNAAAAAGNTNGTCATNAANATGACNTCAAAACAGGAGCTTAGAAGNATGATTCGCCAGAANAAAATNACGGTGAACAANATCTATGATTANCTGGANAAAATGAATTCTGAAGATCAGGCTCAGAAAGAGAANATNAATAAGATCAGGGAAGCGATNGGTAATTTTGATANAGATAGAAACGATGCTGAATAAATTACGNGAAGCAACCAAAGCTCAACATGAGGCNTTGGAAGGTGAAAATCTAGCCAANAAGATCATGGATCACAGTATTACTGAAGAAGAGTATAAATTACTNCTGCTCCAGAATTATGCTGCTTATGCTGCTACTGAAGATNCTATAGCCNGCCATCTNAAAAATTATTCTTCTACNAAAACCGATGCGATCAAANTGGATCTTTCNAGCCTTGGAATNGANAANGCTGAAACTTCTCTTGAATTTCAATGTGANAATGAAGCNGAAGCNNTAGGTGCAGCATATGTTGTNGAAGGTTCTGCAATGGGAGGTTTAATGATAGGGAAGGAGCTGAAGAATTGTCCTCATCTTGAACATTTACCAGATCAACAATTTTTCAGTGGAAAAAGAGACCAGATCAAAAGCTGGAATGAATTTCTAAAGTTTCTTCGGAGTAAGGACTTTTCAGAAGATCAAAAAGAAACTGCTGCCAGAAAGGCTCAACAAACTTTTGATTTGTTTGAAGAAGCATTCAAAATTGAATTAATAAAATTATAAAGT
>FUFK010062607.1_pt1 | contig 26839 bp, 21 predicted proteins | sample 1021851 | NCBI WGS metagenome assembly FUFK01 (sample SAMEA51879418, study PRJEB19060) | metagenome
GTGGGGAAAATATTTCTTCTATCGAAATTGAAGAAGTTTTATACAAGAATAACGCTATATCTTCTGCAGCAGTTGTTGCCATTCCACATGATAGATGGGGGGAAACCCCATGTGCCTTTATTGAATTAAAAGACGGATTTGAGATATCTGCGGATCAACTAAGAGATTGGTGTCAAAAGTATCTGGCAGGGTTTAAGTTGCCTAGCTTATTTATTTTTGGTCCTATTAAAAAAACATCAACCGGAAAAATACAAAAGGCTCAATTAAGAAATCAAGCTATTGAATTCATCCAAACTCATTCTTTAAGCTAATGAAAATTGATAATCTTTATTCATATAGGGGCTCAAATAGTATGGTTAGAATAATCGGGCATCGTGGCGCACGCGGTCTCTACCCTGAAAACAGCATATTGGGATTTTTGAATGTTTTAAAATCGGGAATAGAAATTATCGAACTTGATATTGTGTTTTCAAAAGATAATATTCCAATAATTACTCATGACCAAGATATAAGCCCTTTTTTTNGTCGTGATNCNAAAGGAGAATTTNTNAAAGATAAAATAAAAATNTCAGCTCTCAACGCCGAAGAANTTTACACATATGATATTGGTCGGTTTAATCCTGAAACNGAATATGGAAAGTNTTTTCCAGAGCAAATCCAATCAGATGGGGTGTTTATGTCATCTCTGCAGGAATTATTAGATATAGTTAAGCTTCCTGAATACCAACATGTAAATCTTTTGATAGAAATAAAATCAGATCCAGATATCTCAGATAAAGATAGAAAAAAAATAATTAGTGTTTTAGCAAAGCAAATAAAAAGTTATANTTTAATCGACAGAGTGATATTTCATAGCTTTGATTGGGCACTATTATCACAATGCAAGCATCATGTACCGGGAATCCTTACTTCTTATTTGACGAAAACAATTCATGATGATGATATTGATATTCAAGTCTCAAATTGGAATGCTTCTATCGAAGAGGTTCAAAACCCAAGCGCGATTCCAGAAAAAATATATGAGGCTGGTGGCTCTATTTGGTGTCCTCACTTTAAAGAGATAACAAAGGANAGTCTTTNNGNNGCAAANAANTATAATTTNNTNGTTTTNGNNTGGACNGTNAATGAACCNGCAGATATCGACATCATGATTGACCTTGGTGTGGATGCAATCGTAACAGATTATCCACCCAGAGTTAAGAAATGCCTCGCATCAAAAGGGATGAATTGGCACACTGCATTAGGTGGATAAAGGGCCAAAATTTGGTGGTGAAATACGTCTATTAGATGCCTTTTGATAGGTAGAGGCAATTTTTAATAAAATATCTTCTGTTCCAGGTTCAGATCGAAAAACAAGTGAGAAGGGTAGCCCTGGAGCATCTATGTAAGTTGGGTTTTTAGATGCCTTTGATATGTAACGAGTACTATCAGAATTCAGAGTGAATACGGGGTCATAGGTTGTAGTNACAAAACCCGCTGGAACAAGTATTTCTGATAACCCTGCATTAGGTCCGTAAAGGCTTTCTGGACGCAAATTATGAATAGTATCATATTGATGTGGTTGCCCAATTATTCCGGGTACCCAAGGGGTGTGCAGCCGGACAAATGCATCGAGCTTATTTTCCAGTAAAACCATCATATCAATGCGCCTNAACAATTCACGCAGCATAATACGCTCATTTACGCCTTGCCTTCCATTTAGTGCATTTCGGGGGTCAGTTGTCTCCTCCCAATTTTTGAATGCAGCGCGTTGGTCATCCCCCCAGAATTTTGAGCGATCATTTAATGCCTTCCAATTATCAAGTGCCTCGTGAAAACCAGCTGCTTTCCAATCACTAGCTCTGCGAAGCAAATATTGACTAATATGATAACGAAAAGTATTTGCCAGTTTCTGCTCTTGAATAGAAGCTATNGTTAAATTTTTAGGTGGTTCAATACTTCCTTCGGATAGGCCTACCATGTAATCTATAGGGTCAAGAGAACCATTTCCAAATTCCTTTCCAGGAAGAAATTCCGTTGGCTTTATGGCGTTAGCAAAATCTGTAAAAAATGGTTTACCTGTGCTATCTAATCGAAAAAGGATATCTGGCATAAATACAGGTAGAAGACGTGTAAGTGCTCTTCGAAAATCTACCTTCATTACACCCATATCCTTATCAGTGCTCCATAAAGGGTCACTTGACTGCAAAAGTTTGGCATTGAGTTTGTGGCCAAGAATATTTTTTATTTCTGCTAAGGCTGCATCTACAATTGGTTTCTCAGTTAAAGAGTCCTTAGGATAAACTAACGACTCTGAAATCAAACCAAGTCTCACATTTGCAAGTGACAATCTTGTATTTTTATCAGCTAAATTATCCACAAATTTTGTTTTGATAATGGAGGACCGAGGAACGGTAGTATATGGATCCCGTTCATCATAATAACCTTCTTTCGGATCCTTTAAAGCATCAAGAATTTTTGCACAATCGTCTAGAGATTTTCCGTGCACACCTGTGCGGTCACAGTAAATATCTGCCCCAATCGCTCCTCCATCAAACCCAATCATCGCTTTATGAGGTAGAATAAGTGAAACAGCGTTATGGTTTGAAGGTCCTCTGCATGACGCTCTTGTCTCTTCACCAAGGCTCGCCATCACCAAATTTGTGCTAACAGATACCGCAGAGCCTGAGCTTGAGCCGAGAGAGGCAGCCCTTGTGGTATCGTATGGATTAGATGGATTGCCGCCCCAGGTTGAACGTTGATATCCTAACGTGGATGGAAGTATTGCATCGGGAGTATTTCTACCACCAGGGTCCCCCGCTCGCCCATTATATTCAGTATTTACAGCCTTCGCAAATATGATAGCACCTTTATCGCGCAACTGTTTGACCAGAAGATGGTCTTGGGCAGGAAAATCTATTTCATAAGCAGCATCTGCACCACCCGTAGAACGCATATCGGAGGTATCAAATGGATCCTTGAATGAAAAAGTAACACCATACATCGGCATCGTATCTAGGTCAGGATTGCAGCCATATTTATCATCTAATTCTGCTGCCCTCTCAAGAGCATCGGGTTGCTGTCTGAATATTTCACAAACTGCAGGTGCACCCTCTGGAAGGGGTCCTTCAGAAGGATGTTTGTCAAACTCACCCCAACANGTTACTGAGCGTTCNCCTCTAATATTGATTGTAGAAAGAGCATTAACCTGTCCTGCATTAGGAATTCCTGCAATCATTCCAAACTGCTGGTAAACATCACCTTTTGATGCTGTCTTTTCCATTCTGCCAAATTCCAAGGGGGGACCTTTATAATTATTCCTATCGGGAAGTACCTTGTCTACATGTACTGTTTCTGTTGGGAATATTATCTCATGTCCACCACGTTTTACACCGGGCACCCTATCAACTTCACTACCGTTCTCTGTAACTAACATACTCGAAACGCCATTATAAGCTCGNACCCTATCAATATAGCTCTGTNTTACTTCAACCAAGGTAGTTTCACCAGCTTTGATCGCGGCATGNAGNTCCTCNATGGATGCNTCTACAACGTTAAATTTTTTTTCCTTTGTAGGCATAAAAATTTTACTTTCAAGCTACTATTAATAACGAGATAACTTAGTGGCGATGTATCTTCATTCTAGATTCTTGTGATTATATTTCGTAAGTTTGTTGCTAAATTTTACTTTAACCTGTTACCGTCCAAATCAAATATAAATATATCCTTAGTATCAACACTAACAGATACTGATATATCATCAGTTATNTCTTTNGCAGCNTCACTTGTCATTAAAGAGACAAATTTTTCATCTGTTCTAGCATCAAGATATATTAATTTTTCTCTTCCTAGAGGTTCTATAACTTGAATTTGGTGCGCGTCTTTTCCCTTTGATTTTTTAATTTGTGTTTTTTCAGGACGGATGCCAATTGTCACTTCGGAAGGTAGATCTTTTGCTTCCTTCTTATCCAATTTTACCGTAAAATATTTCGTCGTTATGGTGTTGTCATTAGTTTTTCCATTGCAGAAATTCATAGAAGGGGATCCAAAAAAGTCGGCAACAAAGAAGTTTTTAGGATTATTATAAATTTCATCTGGGGTGCCGATTTGTTCTATATCACCCTTATTCATTATTACAATTTTGTCTGCTAATGTCATGGCCTCTTCTTGGTCATGGGTAACATATATAAATGTTTTTCCAAGCTCTTTGTGAATTCTTCCACACTCAGCTCTTAATTCTCTTCTTAATTTGGCATCTAGACTAGATAATGGCTCGTCTAATAAAAATATTTGTGGTTCTGTAACTAATGTTCTGGCAAGAGCTATACGTTGTGATTCTCCACCAGAGCATTGAAATGGCATCTTCTTAAGGAGGTGACCGATTTGGACTAGCTCAGCTACTTCTTCAACTTTCTTTTCCATTTCAGNGTCNGAAACTTTTTTCATTCTNAGTCCGAACTTNATGTTGTCTTCGACTGTTTTATTAGGGAATAATGCATGNTTTTGNAACACCATTCCTATGCCTCTTTTCCCCGGTTCAATATCGTTCACCACGTTATCGCCAATAAGAATTTCACCCTCTGTTGGGTCCTCAAATCCAGCCAGCATTCTTAAAGTGGTTGTCTTGCCGCATCCAGAGGGACCCACGAGCACAACAAATTGACCGTCATCNATATCAAAATTGATATTTTTAACAGCATCTACAATACCAAAAGATTTTTTTAATGATTTTATTTGAATATGACTCATTTATAATCCTAATCTATTTTCTTATCATTCCAAAACTAAATCCACGCGCAAGATGCTTGCGGATAGTTATACCAACTATGATGAGTGGGATTGTAATTCCCACCGATAGTGCTGCCTGTCTGCCATATACACGACCCTCTGAAGATCCCTCATATTTTGCAAGTTCCACCGGAAGCGTGACCGCATCAGTTTTTGAAAGTATGAATGCGACTANATACTCTGACCATGTGAGAATTAGAATGAAGAGAAACGTTGCGAGAAGNCCCGAACGAATTACGGGAAAAACTACTTCAGTAATGATGGTCCATCTATTTGCCCCCATAATTTCAGCAGCTTGTTCAAGTTCTATTGGGACTTCATCAATAAAGCTTTTTGTCATCCAAACTGCGTATGGGAGGGTTGTAATAAAATAGATAGCAATAAGGCCGGTGAGAGAGTCAATCAGTCCGATAGTTGTATAATAAAGTGANAAGGGTCCAACAAGAACGATAGGAGGCACCATCCTTAACATTAGTAATTGAAACATTCGTGTTTCTGATAACACTTTGTATCTGGAAACGCCATAAGCAATGAAAGCACCAAATGAAACAGATAAAAATGTTGATATGAATGATATAATCGTTGAGTTACGAAGTGCTGTGAATGGTTTCTGAACGGATTGAGCATATTGAGTTTCTGCATGCTCCATTGCACCCCCCCAAACATTGTTATAATTGCTCATAGTTGGTTCTTCTGACCAATATACAGGTGGCCATGCTAGCCAATCTTTGTCAGGCTTGAATGAAGTAGCTACGATCCAGAATAGTGGGAATAATACAATCAGTAGCCAAACTGTAAGAAGTGTATACCGTATAACGTTATCTATATTTTGTTTTTGAGATTTAGTCATTTCTAGTTTGCCTGCACTTGTGCTATTCGTTTATTTTCTTTTTGCAGAATTTTAATAGCTGTGAGAATTATTACTACCATCATCATCATAACAATGTAGCTCATGGCAGCTGCCTTTGACCAATCAAAGTAATACCAGGTGTTAAGATAAATTAGCACTGGTATGGTTTCCGTAGCGGTTCCTGGTCCCCCTTGAAATATTGCCCATGTTTTTGGGAACTCTGCCATGGCTTCTAAAAACCGTAAAACAAGAGCTAACACAATTATTGGTCTGAGCAGTGGGAGTTGAATTTCATAGAAAATCTTAAGGCGAGAGGCTCCAAGTATTTGAGCCGCTTCAATAGGCTCTTTAGGAAGAGATGCAAGGCCTGCCATCATTATTATGAAACTAAATGGTGCCCAATTCCAAACTTCCATTAAAACGACTGTTAACAAAGCAATATCAGGATTGGTAATCCACATAATCAACATATCTCTTCCAACGATAGATGATAGTATCCCGTTTAGAGGCCCCTTTTGATAAAGGATCATTTCAGCTGTATATGCNATAACGATCGGCACTGTAAGCATTGGAATAATAAAAATAATGTAATAAAACCATTGAAGCCNNAAATTTTTATACATTAATAAAGCCAGTCCAAAGCCGATTACAAAACAACCCACTGTAGAGGCAAGAGCAAATCCCAAAGACCTAACGATAGCTATATGAAATCGGCTATCAAAAACCACCTCTGAAAATATATCCAAAGCATACCATTCCGATGCCCACCAACCCTCTGAATAAATTGAGTAGTAATTAAANGAAAGGTATAATTGCAATAACAATGCAGGCCCTAGAATCAGCATAATTGATGCAATAAGGGGAAACAAAACCATTTTTTTATAACGCTTCGTGCGTTGAAGCATAATTTCGGAACGTGCCATTTAATACTCTTGAAGATAATTAGAGGAACCACCTGGCTAGATTAGAGCCAGGTGGTGGATAAATGATTAAGCAGGAGCGTCAACTTTTGGCATCACCATTTTGTAACTCTCAAGCTCAGCNTTAAGCTTACGCTTTCCAGTCTTCTTAACGATACCAGCAAACTCTTCCTGAGTTTTCTTTATACCTTCGGATACTGAAATTGACCCAACATACGCCTCTGATAAGTTCTTATTAAGAATGTCAGTAAACTCCATATATCCAGTCAGATAAATTGGAGGAGCAGCAACTTGCAAGCATTGCTGAATTCCCTCTAAACCACCCTTGGTGTAAGTTTTGGCAACCATATCACTAGTCATATGAGATTTAGCCCATGGATCGTGGAAAGTATTAGCTGGATCGGCAACGATTGCCTCACTCTCCTGCTCAGTTGTTAACCACATTGCTAAGTAAGCTGCGAGTGCCTTTCTTGGGCTATGTTTGTTAACTAACAGAGCACCTAATGGATCTGAGATAGACCTATATATGCGCTTACCGCTAAAATCTGAGCCTGGGACAAGGCCATATTTCCACTGGCCAACTGTCTTAGACTTTTCTGGATTTTCGTTTAACGCAACAATACCATCCCAATATTGCCCAGAGAAAACCTTACCTCCAGTCATTCGTGGAATCATTTGTGGTGTTCCCCAACCTGGTGCCTCTGGATGAGAAACATCTTTATATTTCATGTATGTTTCCCAAGCGTATACTGCTTCATCAGTATCCATTGTTGGATTCATGTCATCATCGAAAGTAAAACCGCCTGCACTATAAAGTTGCATGAACCACCAAGTTGCACCATTGGCTCTGTTTCTTAAGTTCATGGAACCGTAATAATCATCAGCTGTCGCTTTTGAAGGAGGTGCGAAGAATTTCATCCATTCAATTTCTTCTTCCCAAGTTCCTGGCCATGTTGGGCTCTTTCCAAANTTGTCTTCGTAGGCTGCAGCATTTTTTTCTACTGTTGCCCAATGAATAAATTGGGTGTGAACGTTTCCGTCTGTTGGCATTCCATAAGTTGCTCCTTTGTACTTCATGAAAGTATCAAACGTACCAACAGCATTATAGTCGAACCCAACTTCATCCATGTATGAATCTAACTCTTCGAGCATTCCAATAGATGCTAATGTCGGNATCATATTTGAATTAATGTGAAATAAGTCAAACTCAGGTGATTTTGCAACGCCCTCCGCAACAACCGCAGGGGGTGCAACGAAAATTGATATGTCTTTTATGTCTTTAAAGTTTGTTCCTGTCTCTGCAGCAAACTTTTCACATGAAGCTTTCATTGGTGCATAATAAAGAGCCCATATAATNCCCTTTAAGTCGGCTGTTCCAGCACTTTTAGCAGCNTCGATGATCTTTTGATTTACTGCATTATGTCCACCGGCTGTAGCCATTTTTGGCAAAGCCATAAGGGCAGTAGTGGAAATCGCAGTATTCATAAAATCTCTGCGAGACAATAATTGTCCTAGTTTTAATCGCATCTTTTCCCTCCCGTAAGTTTGCAATTTATTTTTTTAATCGATGACATTTAGTTTAGATTCATTAGTTAGTATTTACTTATCTAAATTTATCGATAATCTTANTNATGATGAAACGCAAAAATTNTATTGTCAACAGTTTGTAAAGATAGAATTCATACTTTGGAAAATATAAAAATTAAAAAAAGCTATTAAAGTGAATTTTATTTGATGTTTTAGGCGCTTTTGGGAGGAAGAAATGGACGACGTAACAAGTTTTAAATCTGAAATAAGAGATGGAATGATAATCGATTGGGATGTTCCGATTAANATGGATGACGGANTAGTATTAAGAGCTGATGTTTATAGACCTATCAAACAGGGCAAATATCCAGTAATTCTCTCTTATGGACCGTATGGAAAATACCTTCATTTTGAGGATGGGTATGAGACATGTTGGAATATCATGTGCAAGAATCAACCAGATGTACCAGCTGGGTCTACAAATAAATATCAAAATTGGGAAGTGGTAGATCCCGAAAAATGGGTTCCTGACGGGTATGCAGTAGTGCGTGTTGATTCTAGAGGATGTGGACGTTCTCCTGGATATATAGATTTATGGTCATTACGTGAAGCCCAAGATCAAGGATTATGCGTGACTTGGGCGTCTAAGCAAGACTGGAGCAATGGTAAAGTCGGAATTAATGGGATTTCTTATTATGCAATGAATCAATATCAAACTGCTGCTCTACAACCTGAGGGGCTTGAGGCAATATGTGCTTGGGAAGGTGCAGCGGATTTCTACAGAGATATGTCACATCATGGCGGCATATTATGCCTTTTCGGAAAGAATTGGTATGATATGCAGGTGAAATCAGTTCAATATGGGGTAGGAGAAAATGGCTATCAAAGTCGCATGAATGGCGACTGGGTCTCTGGTCCTGAAACTCTTACCGCGGAGGAATTAGGCTCTAATAGATGCGATTTTGATAAGGATTTGTATGAAAATGACCTCGTAAATACAGAATATTTTCAAAGTAGAAATCCAGATTGGAGCAAGGTAGAGGTTCCAATGTTAACATGCTCTAATTGGGGTGGGCAAGGACTTCACCCAAGAGGTAATTTTGAAGCATATACTCAATCAGCCTCCAAAAATAAATGGTTAGAAGTTCATGGAAAAGAGCATTGGACGGAATTTTATACAGATTATGGTGTAGAGATTCAAAAATTATTCTTTGGGCATTTCTTAAAGGGTGAAGACAATGGTTGGGACAAAAGACCAAAAGTGCAATTGCAAGTTAGACACCCAGGTGAGAAGTTTGTAGAGCGCTTTGAGCAAGACTGGCCATTACCAAGTACAAATTGGTCAAAATTTTTCCTAGATTACGAAAATATGTCTCTAGGAAATTCAAATCCTGGCGCTGAACAGACGGTATCTTATGATCCTATGGGTGACGGAGTTACCCTAACAACAAAGCCATTAGAAGAAGAGATTGAAATTACAGGCCCAATGGCAGCAAAATTGTTTGTTTCTTCAGAATCAACAGATGCTGATTTGTTTCTTGTTGTACGTGCTTTTTATCCAGATTTTAAAGAGGTGGTTTTCAAAGGAGCACTCGACCCACATACGCCTATTGCACAGGGCTGGCTTCGAGCATCTCATCGAAAATTAGATGAAGCATTGACGCGTCCAGATCGTCCTTATCATACGCATGATGAGAAACAGCCATTATCTCCTGGACAGGTTTATGAGCTTGATATTGAAATTTGGCCAAGCTGTATAACTTTACCCAAGGGATTTCGTATTGCTCTTTCAATTAGAGGTCGTGATTATGTGTATCCAGGAGGAGCTGATAGTGGCCTGTCCAATATGAAAAATAAATTCACGGGTGTGGGGCCATTCCTTCATGATGATCCCAGAGACAGGCCTTTGGAAATATACGGTAAAACGGTAACTCTACATAACTCACCGTCACAACAGTCCTATTTGTTGNTGCCGGTNATACCAAAAAAATAAACAAATATAGAATTTAGTTTGGCCGGTGTAGCAGCAGAATTTCCCAGTCTGTTTCACCGGTTTTTTATTAGGAGGAAAGAAAAAAATGGAAAAATATAATTTTGACCAAGAGAAAGAGTTTGATCCTATAAAACATGTTGAAAAAAAATTAGGATTGTTTGGAGAGGGAGATGTGTCTATCGCGTGCTGGGAGCCAGGGCAGGTGAGCCCAAACCATTGTCATCCTGAAGCTACTGAAATATATTTTTGCTTTGAAGGCGGTGGTATAATGCGCACTTTGGATGAGCAAATTGATGTTGTAAAGGGAGGGCTTGTGGTTCACCCACGTGGAGAATTACATGAATTTACAAATGGACCGGAGAGGACGATATTATTCCGAGTACGTTATGGTGATTCTATGACAACTAGAACAAAGAACTGGCCAACTAACCCAAAATGGAAACCGACTGAAATAGACTTAGAATATTTTTCATAAATACAGAAAGAATATTTGTGATTTAATTAGTTGAGCAAAATATAATATCCATTTTTAGAGGGTATACTTTATGTCAAAAAAATTAAGACCATCAGATGCAAAAGATACAGACCAACCGGTAATTAAAACTGATATAGATGGTCATATAACCTATTTGATTTTAATCGAAACAATGGATGGGTTATACACCCCTATTGGGTTGGAGCTTCCAGATGGAGAAGGTCCTTTTCCAGTTGTTCTTCTAGCTAGCGGTAATGGCGGTGAAGGGATGAAATGGATAGAGGAAAATACTAAAAATAGGCGTTTTACTATTAATAAACTTTTAGAACAAGGCTATGCGTGTGGCTGGATTCGTTACCGAACAGAAGTTGAGCTTGGGTATAATAATGGCGGTAAATTAATTAGGGACCAGAGGCANGGACGNGAAATGTTTAACCGTTCGCCGCTAGAATTTGAGGATGAAATATCCATCATTGAAGCAATTAAAAAATATCAAGAAGTAGATGAGGATAGGGTAGGTCTTTTAGGAATGAGCCACGGTGGAGAGATGATATTAAAATTAACAAGTGAATATCATGGTGTTTGCGCTGCTGTTGCGAGTGAACCTGCCGCTCATGAATTTCTAGCATTAACTCCAGATGATTCAGTCTCCATTAATCCTGAAACTCAGCTTCGGGACATAGAATCTATGCAGATGCAATCTGTGAATAAAGTTCGTAATAGAATAGATATGAAGATAGCCCGAGAAAGAATAGCTTCTATTAACACACCCCTTTTTATAATGGGAAGAGATCAAGATGAACTGCAGGGGATTTTCCGAGTAAGTTATGATTTGTTATCTGAGCAAAACAAAGATGTTATTTGGAAGAGCTATNATCANGATTTACATGGNTATGTTTATCCACTTTTAGGAGAAGATGGTAATTATATTGTTAATGATGTTCAAGAAGAAGCTATAAATGATGTGATTTCATTTTTCAAAACGCATTTTTCAGAAAAATGATAAACATACCTGCCGAAAAGAGTTTAGTATTTTATCTCAAATCCTAGCCCCTGTTTTTGCGTCATATGCTTGCCTCGATAGTTGTGTTAAATCTNGGCCGGTAAGTCTGATCCAACTTGCTGGTGCCGTGGGGTGTGAAGCGCTATGAACAGAGCCGGGCGGAAAATAAATACCAATTCCAGGTTGCATCTCAATAGTTTGGTCTAACACAACCTTTGTTGCTTTATTGGCTGGTTTATTTCCATTTTTGTCTTTGTATATGTTCATAGTTGTAACACCAGTAACCTGAAAATATAAAGCCCATGAACTTCCGTGATCGTGGGGTTTCCCAGTAGTAGGGGTAGAAGTTGCATGATATAATATCTGAAGCTTATTACTGTCTTCTCCCCAAATACAAGCATTCCCGTCCGAAAGGAGTTGTGACAGCTTTGATTTTATCTTTGGAAAATTAAGCAATCCATTAAGCAATGTATTTGCAATATTTTCAAAACTATTACTTGGTACATTATCATCGCTGATTTCTGCAGATAAAGCATGTGCTAGTGCAGAAATCGAAGGGGATAAATCATCATCTAACTGAATTACGTGTGACATTAGCTTACACTCCCAAAGTTAGTAGGTATCCTTACCTTCTTATTTTATGATATTTTTTACAAGCCATTTGCTAACTATTTCAGTAACTTCATTCTCTTTATTTTTATAAAAATGGTCACAATTTTTTATTATTTCAACATCACATTTACCAGAGCTGGCAGCAGCAAATGCTTCTGCCGGATAAGCTTCAGGAATTTCTAAATCGCCTCTGATNAACAACGATGGACATTTTATCTTGGGTGCTGTTTGAACAGTATTTGGCATGGTTGTAAGCCTATCTATGTAGCTATTTGCAGTTGTTACATACCACCAACCCGGGAGTAACAATAGCTCATTTCCTTTTCCTTCTGAAATCATCTGAATTGCTTGTTCTCGAAGTTCATTAGTTTTACTCCCGCCTAACAGCCCAGTTCTTGTAGCGAGTTTTTCCGCCACTTTTCCACCACCATGTGCTGATAATAATATTAAAGCAGGAGTATGTGGGTTCCTAGCTGCATGCTGAACTGCTAAAAATCCACCATTACTATGACCAATTAAAATTGGGTTTTTAAATCCCTTTCTTTCTAGCCATTTTGAAGCAAACTCATTATCTGCAATGCCTTCTCCTGTTGTTTGAAATGCCGCACCGACAGCTTTCCTTGAGTCACGTATGCTCATTATGTCGTGTCCTCTTCGGTTGAACGAAAGGCATGCAAATCCTAGTTGGCAAAGTCGAGGTGGTAAAAAACGTGGGGCACCAGTGTAAAAATTCATCGTATTTCCATGACAAATCATTATGGCGCCTTTTGCAGGCTTTTCTTCTGGTTCGTAAAATATACCATCTAATGGAATTGTATCTGTTTTAATCTCGATGAGTTCTAGCTTCATATCATGAACAGTTTTAATATTATTAAACTTCAAAGAAATTTATAATAGAGAATTAGCTGAGTCTACAAGATATCCTAAGATGAAGGTCAGTTGAATTTAAAATATTTGATAAAGATCGGGTGATTNATAAGGTATCAGGAAGGCCCAAATGCCAATAAATAGAGTAGGGTACCGAACCTTAAAAAATAAAAAATATCATTTTATAAATTTGATAGGACATCTGGTATTTTTAAAAAATTTGTAATTCAATACTTTATTCGATTGTTAGAATGTGGTGAGCTTAGAAAAGCAAAAATAGATTGATGAAATTTAAAAAATTTATCCAAGGAGATTGTTCGTGAAACCAATTCATCCTAATCAAAGACTGCCTTATTCTGCAATTAATGATAGAGCACCACTTAAGATGCCTGATAATGCAAGGGTAGTGATCTGGCCAATTCTAGCGTTGGAGGTTTGGGATATCTCAAGACCTATGGCAAGGATGATTATCACTCCGCCGCAAGGTGCACCGATGCTTCCTGATTTTCCTAATTGGAGCTGGCACGAATATGGTATGCGNGTTGGATTCTGGCGAATAAAAACCATGTTAGATAGACTCGGAATTAGACCGACTGTTACCTTAAATGCAAGAACCTGTCTAGAATATCCGCGTGTTGCNGAGGCTTGTCTGGAGGCCGGCTGGGAGTTTAACGCACATGCTTATGAGCAAATACCTATGCATAAGCTTGACGATGAAAGTTCTAGCATTCAAAAAACAATGGAGATAATTCAGAATTTTGCTGGTAAAAAGCCACGAGGTTGGTTTGGGCCTGGTCTCACACAGACTTATGATACAATGGATTATCTTGCTGATAATGGTGTGGAATATATTGGAGATTGGGTGCTCGATGATGAACCAGTATGGGTCAAAACAAAGACAAAACCTATTGCAGCATTGCCTTATAATTATGAATTACATGACATTGTGATGATGGCAATTCAGCATCATGAGTCACACACCTACAGGGACCGAACACTTGATTATTTTGATACTCTTTATTCAGAAAGTGAAGATAGGCCTAAAATTATTGCTGTAGCTATGCATCCTTACCTTTCTGGCTCTCCTCATCGTATTCGTTATGTAAGAGAGGCTTTTGAGAGAATGTTAGAAAATCCCGGTGTTGTATGTTGGGATGGAGAACAAATTCTTGACTGGTTTAGTTCGCAAAGTGAAAAGCCCTCTTCTATTTAGAGTTTTTATAAAATGTAATGATATTTATATTCTAATAATCTTGTAATAAGAATATGCCTCTTAATAATTAACGAGCGTGATAATGTATAATAAGGAACAAGTCAGAGCTAATGTGCCTCACGATTTAGCAGCCCCTATAAGTGGAACGGATACTGGCTCGCTAACAGGACTTACATTTATGGTAAAAGATTTATTTGAGGTTAAGGGGCATAAAACAGGAAATGGTAGCCCAGATTTTTTGAAANATAATAAAGAGTCAACNAAAACGGCTCCTCTTATTCAAAAGCTTTTAGATAGTGGCGCTAGTCTAACTGGCATGACAATTTGTGACGAATTTTTTTATAGCCTCACAGGTATTAACGCTCATTATGGCTCTCCGCTCAATGTTCGGGCAACGGGGAGAATGGCAGGTGGTTCTTCATCTGGTTCTGCTGCAAGTGTGGCAGCTTCATTGTGTGATTTTTCCATTGGAAGTGATACCGGTGGTTCTGTTAGAGTGCCTGCTGCTTTTTGTGGATTATTTGGTATTCGGCCAACTCATGGTGAGATTGAATTAACTGGTGCCACTGCGATGGCACCCTCATTTGACACACCTGGTTGGTTTGCAAGAGAAGTTGATTTATTAGAAAAAATTGGTGATGTTCTTCTGCCTGATCTAGAAGAAGATATTTCTAAAACTAAATTGCATATTGCAACAGATGCATTTAACCAAGCAACGGATGAAGTGAAGGTTGAGCTGTTTTCAGTTTGCGAACGGTTGGAAGACAAAATGCCTTTTAATAAATCTATCATAATCAATAATGATGATTACTTAAAATGGCGTGAAGCATTCAGAATCATTCAAGCATACGAAATTAAATCGACTACCTTGAAATGGGTAAAGGCCTACCAGCCAAATTTAGGACCGGGCATCAAAGAGCGTTTCGAAATGGCTGATAAAATTAATGAAGAAGAATATCAAAACGCAGAAAAAATACGTCAATCTGTTTGCAATAGGATGGATGAGATTTTAGGCGAAAATTCTGTTTTTCTGATACCCACCGCCCCAGTGATTGCTCCATTGATATCAACTCCAGCGAACGAACTTGAGACATTTAGACAAAATACTATGGCTTTGACTTGTATTTCTGGATTGACGGGGGTACCACAGATCACCATGCCGGTTTCGGAATATTCAGGATGTCCGATAGGTTTATCCATTATTGGAAAAAGACGGACAGATAAAATGCTTTTAAAATTAGCATCAGAAATAACAAGAAAGCTTTAATTAAAGAATAATAATTGATATAAAATTTCTGAGTAATTTAGAAGGAATATGCCGATGCGGGATTTTCAGCAACCTGGACGCTCTCCTGTATTTGCCTCTAATGCAATGGTTAGCACTTCTCATCCTTTGTCATCTGCCGCAGCACTTGATGTCTTGAGAAGAGGTGGTAATGCTGTTGATGCAGCTCTTGCAGCAGTCTCTGTTCAGTGTGTTGTAGAACCCGCTTCTACAAGTGTTGGTGGAGATTGTTTTTGTTTATATGCACCTGTAGATAGTCGGTATCCAGTAGCAATAAATGGCTCAGGGCGTGCTCCAAAAAGGTTATCTTTGGATTGGATGATAGCTAATGGTTATGATTCTATACCACAACAATCTCCACATTCCGTTACTGTTCCAACAGCAGTTGATGCATGGGTCACATTGAATAAAGATTACGGAACAAAGCCTCTTGGGGACTTATTACAGTATGCCATTGAATATGCGAGAGATGGTTACCCTGTAGGTCAGAGAGTCGCTTTTGATTTTGCTAATACGTCTGATTTGATAAAACAAGACAAAGACTTATCTAAATTATTTTTGTTTAATGGGAAAACATTGCCAAACGGTTTTTATCATAAACAGCCCAACTTAGCTAAAACTTTAACTGAGATCGGTAAAAATGGAAGGGATGGTTTTTTTTCTGGTTGGGTAGCAGATGATATTATTAAAAAGTTAAATTCTCTAGGCGGCTTTCACCAAAAAGATGATTTTGATGATGCTATTGCAAATTATGTGAAGCCAATTAGTTCAGAATTTAGAGGATATAAAATTTGGCAATGTCCGCCTAATGGTCAGGGGGTAATAGCTTTATTGTTATTGAATATGGCATCAGAAATGAATTGCTTTGGAGATGATCCAATTAATCTTGAACGCATGCATTATGAAATTGAAGCGGGAAAACTTGCTTATAGAGATAGGTCTGCTGTTTTAGCAGATCCCAAATTCCATTCAGTGCCTGTAGACCAACTTTTGTCAAAAAAATATGCAAAAGAGTTATTAAGCCAAATAAGAGCTGACAAGGCGATTTCTTCCCTACCAACATCTACGCTACCCAAACATTCAAATACAGTTTATATCACTGTAATTGACCAAAATAGAAACGCTTGTTCGCTGATTAACACAGTTTATAATTCTTTCGGATCCGGTCTTCTAGCCCCTAAATCGGGAGTTTTGCTGCACAATAGAGGTATGGGTTTTGTTCTTGAGGAAGGTCATCCAAATTGCCTAGAACCAGGAAAACGACCATTGCATACTATCATACCTGGTTTAGTGACTAAAGATGACAAGCTTGTAATGTCATATGGAGTTATGGGAGGGGAATATCAGGCGTTTGGGCATATGCAATTTTTATCTCGTTTTTTTGATTATGGACTTGATATTCAAAGTGCACAGGATAAACCACGCTTCTTTCCTGATCCTTTTTCTGAAAATATAGACATGGAGACGACAATACCACGCAGCATTCAAAATGATTTAGTAAAGATGGGTCATCAGGTAAGAAAAGCATCGATACCAATCGGGGGCTCACAAGCAATCCACCTTGACCAAGTTTCAAATGTATTGACCGCAGGCTCTGATCCTAGAAAAGATGGTTTGGCAGTAGGTTTCTAGCGTTTAATCTGAGGCTAAACCAGCATTAAACTTAAATCCCACCTTTTCAAATTGCTTAACGAGGTTAGGTTCGACTGAATTAATTTTATNAGCTGCTGCAGGNGTGAACGCGATATCGTTCATATCATGAACGCCACCAGATATTATAACCTGCAAGAGACCGTCTGTTTTTCCAGAGTTTTTAAAAGAGCGACATACACCTGGTGGAACGGATATAGTATCAAACTTTTCCAAAATGATTGTGTCGGCCCCATCATCATTCCAACTCACTTCAAATTGGCCTTCTAGAACAGTAAAGGTCTCATAAGTATTTACATGATTATGTAAACCAGGCCCTTGTCCTGGAGGACACTTTGCGTGGGTCATAGTAATCCCACCAGCCCCAACAATAGGTGCTCCAGCATTAATAGGAGTATTTCCTTCTGCTGGGTCAAGACCTATTACAGATAAAAGCTGCCTCGCATACACTACATCCCTTCCTTCTATAGGGATATTGGCGTCTTTTTGAATTGCGAGTGGCTCAAGTTCTTTAAATTTTGAAACTCTTTTAGTCATTTCTTCAGGCGTTATATGGTTTGTTTTCATTGCTCCCTCGCTAATNTGATTAAAACACTCTGACTCTAGTGATGAATATTATCTCAATGATATTTTCAATAATTTTATTCTATTTTGACAATAAATGGAAAATAATCTTTGATAAATAGAGACTTTAATAATTATACAATTTGAGTAAAATATAAGGAGAAAAATATGAAGTTGGTTAGATTTGGTTCAGAAGGAAATGAAAAACCAGGATTAATCGACGAGCAGGGGAATTTATGTGATTTATCGTCTTATCTCGATGATATTTCTGGCCCAAACCTCTCTGAGGATAAGCTACTAGAAATTTCAAAAATTGATACAAGTAACCTTCCAAAAATTGATAAATCGACACGTTTAGGCCCGTGCGTAAATAATGTTGGAAAGTTTATTTGCATTGGACTCAATTATGCAGACCATGCAAAAGAAGCTGGTATGGAAGTGCCGCCGGAGCCAGTCATTTTTATGAAGGCTACTAGTGCTATTTGTGGACCAGCAGATCCAATCTTATTGCCAAGGGGAAGCCTAAAAACTGACTGGGAAGTTGAGCTGGCCGTTGTGATAGGTAAAAAAGCAAAATATGTCAATTTAGACGAAGCGATGTCATATGTCGCCGGATATGCTGCCAGCAATGATATTTCTGAGCGCACCTATCAGTTGGAAAGTACAGGACAGTGGACTAAAGGGAAATCATGCGATAGCTTCGGTCCGCTTGGTCCTTGGCTTGTCACCAAAGATGAAATACAGGACCCGCAAAACCTATTCATGTGGTTAAGTGTAAATGGTAAAAAAATGCAAGATGGTTCAACTAAAACCATGGTATATGGGGTTGCGTTTCTTGTTCANTATATAAGCCAATTTATGAGTTTGATGCCAGGAGATATAATCTCAACTGGTACCCCACCAGGAGTTGGTCTTGGTATGACACCACCGGTTTATTTGAAAGCTGGGGATGTTGTGACTTTGGGAATTGAAGGCTTAGGTGAACATAGACAATTGGTTGTCGCCGAATAGACCATTAANACTGGAACAAAATAANACAAAAACAAAGATTTTTATAAATTAGCAGCGTTCTCTCATCAGGTGGTTTTTTTTGTCTGTTGATATAAATCTTAATTTATNTCTTTCTAATTTTGGAATTGAGAGATTATTATCAGTAAAACGGATATGAGATTAGCTTCATTAAGATCTAAAAATATTTAGAAAAAGGTTACATGGGAATTGAGATATGGAAAGAAGGTTAGCAACAATACTTGCTCTAGATGTTGTGAATTTTAGTAAATTAATGGCTGAGGATGAAGTAAAAACTCTAGAAAATCTTGGTTCTGCCCGCTCTTTGATTGATTCATGTATTGCGGAACACGAAGGCCGAATATTTAATACGGCAGGGGATAGTGTGCTCGCAGAATTTTTTAGTCCTGTGAAAGCTGTTGAATGCGCCGTTAAAATACAAAATGCCACAAAGGTAAAAAATAGTGAGTTATCAGAATCCGATAAAATGGATTTTCGAATTGGTATCAATATCGGTGATGTAATGGTACAAGATGGTAATTTGTTCGGAGACTCAGTAAATATTGCTGCACGACTAGAATCGCAGTCTATAACAGGAGGTATTTGTATCTCTCAAAGTGTTTTTGACATGGTAAATATGAAAGTCAAAGTATCCTATGAGGATGCAGGTGAGTTGGAACTTAAAAATATTGGACGTCCAATCAAAGCATACAATGTATTAAAATGCAAAGGTGCTCAACGAGGCTTTGTAAGCTCAGAGGATAAGCCTAAAGTAGAAATAACTCTCAAGGAGCCCGGGTCGCTTGCGGTCCTTTTGTTTAAAAATTTGTCAAACGACGAGGAACAATCTTATTTTTGTGAAGGATTTTCAGAAGATCTAATTTCTGCTCTTTCAAGGTATCGAAAACTCCTAGTAATTTCTAGCAATGCTAGTTTTTCCTATGCATCAAAAGAAAAAAAACATTCTGAGATTGGTCAAGAGCTTGGTGTTCGTTATCTTCTCGAAGGAAAGGTTCGAAAGTTAGGTAATCGAGTGCGTATTAGCGCGAGTCTATTATCAACAGAAACAGCAGAAACACTATGGTCTGATAATTTTGATACCAATATGGATGAGATTTTTGACGTGCAGGATAGTCTGATAGAGACCATTGTATCCACAATTGTAGGAAACGTTGAAAGAGATGAAATAAAAAAAATCTCCAATGCAAAACCCGAAAATCTGAAGGCATATGACTTAGTACTGCAGGGCCTTGAATATCATAAGAGAAGTTCCGTTTCTGCTGAGAATAATAAAAAGGCGTTAAGTCTTTTTACTCAAGCAACAGAGGTTGATCCATCGTATGCAAGGGCATTTGCCTGGAAGACCTGTTCGTTAGCAAATAATGCCGAGTGGTTTCAAGACGAAATGCCCGAGGGCTGGATGCAAGATGCTTTTGCATCGGTGAATAAAGCAATGGAATTAGACCCTAATGATCCTGAGGCGCATCGTATAATGGGAGCAGTAAAGCTAATGTTTGAGGGTGATATGGAAAAAGCGTTGTTCCATCACGAGAAGGCTATCGAGATTTGTCCCAGTGACACTTATCACATTGCCAGATATGCAATATTGCTTTGTTATCTAGGTGAGCCGGATAAAGGTCTCAAAGAAATTGAGCGGGCTATAAGAATAGACCCTTTTTGTTCAGAACTGATACTAGAAACTCAAGGTATGTGTTATTATTTGATTGGNAATTACGAAAAAGCAATTTCAAGCTTCAAAAAAATGCAAATCGATACTAGAACTAGCCTTTTTTATAAAGCGGCTTGTCACCAAATGTTAGAGCAGACTGATTTAGCTAATAATATATTGGAGCTAGCTTTTAATGAAAGTGGTATGGATATAGANAAATTCATTACNACGCAGTTTTTTCAAGACGAAAGTATGAAAAATTCATTANTCAATGTCTTNGAAGCAATTAATGCTTAAATGGGGCTAAGCTATCCTTAATTCACGTTTAAAAAATGAAAAGGTTTGACTTATTTATCTGTTGCGTTTTGTGCTTCGTTCATTATGTGTTTCATTTTTAGATAAACGTTTTCGAGGTTTAATAAGTCTTCTTTTCCGAAAGACTTCTGGTTTAATTCGATTTTTAAATGACTGGTATCGATTATTAATCGCTCTGCTTCTTCTGTTTGTTCGCTTATCACTTCATAATATTTTACAGGACGAGAAATTCCTTTAAGTTTTATTTCACCTACTTCTTCAAGCGCAAATAAATCGCGTACCAAAAGATAAGTTTCTTCAGATACAATAATTTTATTTGGTTGTGCTGAACTCTCTAACCGCGAAGCTAAATTAACGGGGGAACCAATGACTGTGTAATCTAAACGATTCTCAGANCCAAAATTTCCTACTGTGCAAAAGCCAGTGTTTATCCCTATTCTGATACTAAGGGCAGATTTAAGACTAAAATTTTTACCCCAAAAATCAGTAAGCTCTTGCATTTTTTGTTGCATTTCGATTGCCATTTTTAGACAAGATGCAGCGTCTTCAGCATAGCCTTTGGATTCTGGATCGCCAAAAAAAATAAGAATGGCATCTCCGATATACTTATCGATTGTTCCACCATATTTAAGTGCAATGGTAGACATTTCGGTAAGATAAAAGTTTATTAGGCTTGTTAATTCCTCTGATTCAAGGTGTTCTGTAATATCAGTAAAACCTACTATGTCAGAAAAAAACACCGTAAGTTTTTTCCTCTGACTTGTGACATTTGCATCTTGATTGCCTGAGAATATTTGCTCATAGATTTGAGGTGATAGGTATCTTGATAATTTAGAAGAAAGAACTTCAAGTTCTGCAGTTTTTTCTTGTGCTTCCTGCTTCGCCTCATCAGCAATTTTTTTTTGTTTTTCTAATTGCGTAGATAATGAACGGCGCAAATTAGCCTCTAATTTCAACTTGGAATTCTCTTTTTTTAATTGTGCAAATGCTTCAGCTGTTAACTCGATATCTGACATCTTAGACCTAGAGTAATGAAAGGTAATATTTATTAATATGATTATTACATTATTATTTATTAATATCTACTTTGTTCAAATATATTCACTTTATCCAANATTATAAGTTCATTATTTAAAATATTTTTAGATTTATAATTGAGATTGGTTTGAATGTGATTATAATTGGTAGAATGAAAATCAAAGCCTTAAATTAGGCCATATTTCTTAATAAAGGGATTGCTCCTTGAAAAAATCTATTGTTATTTTGCTGGTTGTTTTTGGTATTTTCAGCGGGGGTTATCTTCTACTGCTAGATCAATCAAAAAGAGCAGCTATTGATGCATTAGAAAATTTTAATAAGACTCTCCAGAGAAGTTTTGGAGATGTTCAGATAACCTATGATGATATTAGGACAAATATATTTCAGAGGTCAGCTATAGCAGAAGAACTGGTTTTAAGTGTCTCTGATAATCAGATTATTAAAGTTGATGAAATGGTAATATCTGGTGAGGAGGGAAGTGTAAGATTTGCTAATTTATCAGATTTAGAGCTCAGTTTTATGCATGACGAAGTGAAATTTAAAACTGCTATAGGTAAGCTCTTCATTGAAGAATTAAAAATTGGAAAAATTCAAAGTTTTCTGAATGACTATCGTGACTCATTGGATGCTATATTATTCATTTTGAATGAGCTATCCATCAGCAAATTTGAACTTGAAGATTTTTCTCTGGTAGGAACAAACATGAATGATGAGCCTATTATCTCTGCATCTGGTGGAGTTTTTGTTGATGACCTCTACCGAGGTTCTATAAATAATGTGAATGCAATTGAGTTAATTATTAACAATAGAGCATATTTAAATTTAAGCCCTTTCGATTTTGAAACAGACAACATTGAAATTTCAAATTTTGAATTGAAACCATTTTTCGAGGCTTTTAATTCCGAACAAAAAGAAGTTTTTCGCCAATTAAACCATGCATTTGGTATCACAAAACTTGATATTGAAAAAAGTTCATTATTCCTCCCTGACAGAAACTTGAGAATGTTAGTTAATAAAGGTGACCTTGATATTGAAAATAGTTTTCTCGAGACATTTACGCTGGAAGATTTCGTTTTTCAAGAAAAACCAGTTGATACAAATGTATCTATTGGAGAGATGAGTTTGAAAGGACTTGATTTATCAATTGATTTTTTGTCTCAAGAAATTCTTTACGAAAATGTTTCTCGTGTTTTTGGAGTTGAAGAATTTTTTCTAAAAGATGTTTACATTCTTCATGATGAAATCCCGTTAAAGTTTGCAGAATTTGGGTTTTCTGAAATTGAAACAAAATTCAATCAGGTAATTAGTGGAAAGACTTTCATGTATGATCTCGAAATACCTTTTTCTGAGATAGAAAAAATTAATCAAAAACTTGTTGAAGAGATTGTCTTAACTTCAGGTTTAGATAAATTAAAAGCCAGTTTTCAAACTGAGTTTCATTACGATGAAGACGATAAAAGATATTCTAACTCCATCAAGGCTGAGCTTGATCAACTCGCAGAAATAGAATTTTCATTGGAAATGGCAGAATTTGACCCAATCTCTTTGAAGGAACTCGAAGAAGTTCCTTCCTCTATTTTATTAGCTATATTTGGTGAAGAGATAGAATTTAGAAAAATAAAAATTGATTACAACGATTTTGAATTAGCAGATATTTTGTTCAAAATTTATCCGCAAATCGTTGTGGGGATAGATTTCATCAAAGTACAAGCATCATTATTGCTTTATCAGTATCCAAATGAAAAAGAGTTATTGATTAGTGCTCTAAACAATTTTGGGCGTGAAAGAAATAAATTTGGTTTAAATGTTTTAGCTGTCAAACCATTAAGAATGTCTGAAGTTTCTCAGCACTTTGCATCAGGACGATTAAATGAATACGTATCGATTGAAGCGTACGGAAATTAAGTAAATCAGAAATGAGTTTTAATTTAGAACTAAATTATTGTCCAAAATTAAATATATTTATTTAACAATTTTTTTAGATTGCTGTATTAATTTCTCTAAGGAATCGAGAAAACGTGCCCTGTCTATTTTGGAAAATTGTTTATGAGTTTGCGTATGAAAGGGATTCGCAGCTCTAAGATCGGTCATTAAATTACGCATGGCAAGCATATTTCCTATATTATTTTCTGTAATTATTTCCCCATTATTTTTTATAACTAAGCACCCTTTTTCTAAAACTCTTGAGGCTAATGGTATGTCTGCAGTTATTACTATGTCGCCAAAACAGATTTCCTCTGAGATATAATTGTCAGCTTTATCTAGCCCTTGGTCTACAACAACTATTTTTATAATTGGGTTGATTGATGGCCTAATCCCACCATTGCTTACAAGGATGACATTTATCTTATGCCTTGTTGCAACTTGTTCTATTTCTTTTTTAACAGGGCAAGCATCCGCATCTACGTATATTTGCAAAATAATCATTCCCTTTTTCTGTTAGATTAAGAAATCAAATTTTTGAGTACTTTTTAGCAAACACTGAAGAATTTCATTTGGAAATTTAAATTGTTTTTAGTTTCATTTAATTTTTATTTTCATATACTAAATTCTGACCTGGAGTAAAATATGTTTCCTGAATCATTTCCCACAGTATCTGTTTGGGGTGTTGAAATTCCTTCTATTGGCTATGGTACTATGTTGTTTCCTGAGCCAGAGAAAGCTGTCTCTTTGATCTCCCAAGCAATTGAATCCGGCTACAGACATATTGATACAGCAAGGAAATATGGATCTGAAAAATGGGTAGGTGAGGCTATCCGTAATACTTCTATATCTCGAGAGGAAATCTGGGTTACTACCAAAGTTACAGAAGAGAATGCTAAAGCAGATGATTTTGCGAGGTCAGTAGATAAAAGTTTGAAAACAATGCAATTAAATTACGTAGATTTATTATTAATTCATTGGCCACAACCGAAAGTGCCTCTCTCAGAGACGATTGGTGCTTTAATAAAAGCTAAGCAAGAAGGTCTTGCAAAAAATATTGGAATATCAAATTTTACCGTTGAACTGATACATAAAGCAGTGCAACTATCTTCAGAACAATTATTCACGAATCAAATCGAATATCATCCATTTATTAANCAAGATAAAGTNTTGCNAACATGCAGGAAATTNGGCATTTCAGTTACATGTCATGTACCANTAGCTAGAGGTGAAGTGCTNAAAAGCCCTCAAATTAAAGAAATTGCTAAATTTCATAAGAAGTCACCTGCTCAAGTCACCCTTAAATGGCTAATTCAACAAAAANATATAATCGTTGTGCCTAGAGGTTTATCCAGAGGTGAAATAATAGAAAACATAAATTTGAGTGATTTTAGTTTGTCAGATGAGCAAATGAATATGATATCGAAGTTACGTAAGAGAAATTTACGCCTGGTTGATCCAGAGGTCCGACGGCCTGTTTGGGATTTGCCCTAATTATTTGTGACATGGTTGCGTATGAGTAAATATGATATTTATAAAATTCATTCTAATCTAATTTATTTTTTGTTTCGGGAATAACATTCATGAAAGATTATCATTCAACGTATGCTTTTGAAAAGCAGGATAGGGAAACTTTCTGGCTTGAAGCCTCAAAATCTATTGATTGGATTACTCACCCTAAAACTGCTCTAGATGATAGTAACTCACCATTTTCTAAATGGTTTCCTGATGGAAAAATGAATAGTTGTTTTAATGCCGTAGATAGGCATGTGCTTGCNGGACGCCGNGAGCAAACAGCTATTCAGTATGAATCCCCAATAACGGGGCGAACAGCCTCAATGAGTTATGGAGAGTTGAAAAAGCAAACTGAAAAATTTGCAGGCATGCTTATTGAGCAAGGCCTTAAAAAAGGGGATAGAGTAATAATTTACATGCCTATGATAAAGGAGGCAGTAATTGCAATGCTTGGTTGCGCACGTATTGGGGTAGTGCATTCAGTCGTTTTTGGTGGCTTCGCCGCCGCTGAATTGGCAAAACGTATAAATGACTGTAAGCCAAAATTAATAGTAAGTGCGTCTTGTGGGCATGAGCCTAACCGATTGGTCCTTTATAAACCACTTCTTGACCAAGCTATTCAGCAATCCAACTATAAGCCNTTGAAATGTATAATCTATCAGCGAGATGCATCTAAAGCAGATCTTTTAAGTGGAAGAGATATTGAATGGCATGAGGCATTAGCATCTGCTACCCCTGCGAAGCCTGTGGCTTTATCGGCAACTGACCCATTATATATTTTGTATACTTCCGGTACAACAGGTCAGCCAAAAGGCATTGTTAGAGATAATGGCGGGCATGCGGTAGCACTTTGTTGGAGTATGTCGAATATTTATGATGTTAANCCTGGTGAAGTTTTTTGGGCTGCCTCGGATATAGGATGGGTNGTAGGNCATTCTTATATTGTCTATGCTCCNTTATTTGCTGGTTGCACTTCCATTNTGTATGAAGGAAAGCCAGTAGGAACCCCAGATGCAGGTGCGTTTTGGAGTGTTGTTGAAAAAAATAATGTTAAAACATTATTTACGGCTCCAACAGCATTTAGGGCTATAAAAAGAATAGATCCAGAAGGTTCATTTATAAAAAAACATGATATCAGCTCTTTGAAATATCTTTTTCTTGCTGGAGAAAGAGCAGACCCGGATACCATTTTGTGGGCTCAAGAAAAACTTAGAGTGCCAATTATTGACCATTGGTGGCAAACAGAAACTGGTTGGTCGATTTGTGCTAACCCAGTAGGTTTAGACCAACTTCCAATTAAAATTGGATCTCCTAGTTTACCAATGCCAGGTTTTCAGATAGAAGTTTTAGATGATAGCGGGAATGTATTAGCTAATAATGTCCTAGGCTCAATCGTCATTAAGCTCCCTTTACCTCCTTCTTGTTTAACAACTATTTGGGGCTCAAATAATACATTTGTTGAGAAATATCTTGCTCGGTTTCCAGGATATTATGAGACTGGTGACGCAGGATATTTGGATGATGATGGTTATATTTATATTATGGCGCGAACAGATGATATAATTAATGTTGCAGGTCATAGATTATCTACTGGACAAATAGAAGAGGTAATATCAGAACATCCGGATGTTGCTGAATGCGCAGT
>FUFK010045022.1_pt1 | contig 26812 bp, 22 predicted proteins | sample 1021851 | NCBI WGS metagenome assembly FUFK01 (sample SAMEA51879418, study PRJEB19060) | metagenome
CTTACAGAAGTTGGTCGGGATAGCCCGTATCGCAATAGATCCGCTGAAGAGAATCTTCAAATTTTTCATGATATGAGAGACGGTAAGTTTCAGGAAGGAGAGCGAGTGTTAAGAGCTAAGATAGACATGGGTTCGGGTAATATTAACCTACGCGACCCTGTTATCTACAGAATTCTTAATGCACATCATCCTAGGACGGGTGACACTTGGTGTGTTTACCCAACCTATGACTTTGCACATGGACAAACAGATTCATTAGAGGGTGTTACCCATTCACTTTGTACATTGGAGTTTGCCGATCACAGGCCGCTTTATGAATGGTTTATCGAAGCTTTACCTGTCCCATTTAAGCCAAAGCAATACGAATTCGCAAAATTACAAATTAGCCACACCGTTTTATCTAAAAGAAATCTCACTCGGTTAGTGATGGAGCAACATGTGAGTGGTTGGGATGATCCACGACTGCCTACTCTTTCAGGTCTGAGAAGGCGAGGCGTTCCAGCAGAAGCAGTAAAAGATTTTGTAGCGCGAGTTTCTGTATCAAAAAATGAAGGCGAAGTGGAGCTTGCACTATTGGAGCACTGCATAAGAGATAATCTAAATTACAGTGCTGAACGGAGACTTGCTGTATTAAAACCTCTAAAGGTTGTAATAGAAAACTTCCCAGAAGGAAAAATTGAGTGGTTGCCAGCATTAAATAATCCCAATTCAGATAAACAAGAACAGCGGGAAATACCTTTCTCAAGGGAAATTTGGATCGAGGAAGATGATTTCATGGAGGAACCCTCGAAGAAGTTTTTCCGTCTAGCGCCAGGTAAGGAAGTTCGATTACGATATGCATTTTTTGTGACATGTAATGCTGTAATCAAAGACGAAGATGGAGAAATCGTTGAATTGCGATGTTCGTACGATCCCGAAACGCGGGGAGGTAATGCACCGGATGGGAGAAAGGTAAAAGGAACCATTCACTGGGTGTCAGCAGAACATGCAAAAGATGCAGAAGTTAGGGTCTATAACTCTTTTTATAATACACCGACTCCCGGCCGAGACCGTGATTTTATTGAGGACATTAATCCAAATTCACTAGAGGTTTTAGAAAACTGCAAAATCGAGCCTGACTTGATTACTTTAGATGACAACGTACCCATCCAATTCGAAAGATTAGGATACTTTTACAAAGACCCGGATACTACGCCCGAAAAACACATCTATAATCGTACCATTTCTCTACGGGATACCTGGAACAAAAAACCATGAAAAGGTAGTAAATGCTAACATCTGAGATGAGACGTTTAATAATTGAGAACACAATAGGTTTGGTAGCTACTGTGACACCAGAAGGCAAGCCAGCCGTCTCACCAAAAGCTACCTCCGTAGTCCTTAGCCCCAGCGAGATAGCATTTCTAGATATTAGATCGCCAAACACAAGGCGAAATATAAAAGCAAATCCTAATGTCGAATTAAATTATGTAGACGTTTTCCGCCGTAAAGCTTGTAGACTTACTGGAGTTGCTACTTACGTGGNTCCTGATNCTAAGGAATTCAAAATATTACAAAACAATTTTAGAGATTTTGTTTATTTACTAGACGGTGTTCATGGGATTTTCCATGTCACAATTTCTAAGGCGCAACTTATTTTATCTCCCGCATACGACCATGGGGCTAAAGAAGAAATCCTACAAAAAGAATGGCTGGCAAAATATACAGAACTTATAAGCTAGTTTCTATAACCAAGATCTATGTCACTGAAATCAGCTGACTCACTTGACCTACAAAACTTTAATCAGATCGAGCTTGCCTCATTGTAACGAATTCTTCTGCGGCGGTTGGGTGTATTCCAATAGTGGCATCAAAGTCTAACTTCGTTGCTTTTGCCTTAATGGCGATTGCGATACCCTGAATTATTTCTGGTGCGTCTACCCCGATCATATGCGCTCCAATAACGCGTTGCGAACTTTTCTCTACAATAAGTTTCTGAAGTCCGCGCTCCATATTTTCTGTCATCGTATATTTCATTGGACGAAATCCCGATACATACACGTCTATTTCATCGAATTTCTCTCTCGCTGCCTCCTCTGAAAGGCCTACCGAGGAAATCGGCGGCTGACTGAAAACGGCGCACGGGATATCTTGGTAATCCATATTTTTTGGGGCATTATTAAATACTGTTTCGGCAAATGCTTGGGCTTCTGCAATTGCCACTGGCGTCAAATTAATTCGATCCGTCACATCTCCTAAAGCATAAATATTGCTAATGTTTGATTGGTTCCATTCATTTACCACAATGGCGCCGTTTTCGCGCAAATTTATACCTACGCTCTCCAGGCCTAAGCCTTTTGTATTTGGAACTCTTCCAGTGGCATAAAGTACCTCGTCCGCTTCAATATATTTNCCATTTGAGAGGTATACTTTATATCCCGCCTTGTTTTTCTCAATGCGTTCGGGCAAGCACTGCGTCTGAATTCTGACTCCTTTCTTCGTCATTTCTTCCATTAACGCGTTACGCAAATCAATATCAAATCCTCTTAATACTTTATCTGCTCTGAAAACAATATCTACTTCAGAGCCAAACCCTGCAAAGATACCGGCAAACTCAACTGCTATATAACCTGACCCGACTATCACAATACGTTTGGGTCTCTCATTCAATTCTAGTGCTTCATTTGAACTGATAGAGTGCTCAATACCCGGAATATCCGGCTTATATGGCCATCCTCCTACCGCAATTAAAATTCGTTCTGCCGTAATTTCTTTTCTTCCTATTTTAACGGTGTGTTTGTCAGTCAATATACCCCGTCCGCTGATCCTTTCTACGCCAGCGTTATCGAGAAGATTTACATATATTTGATGAAGCCGATCGAGCTCCTTGTTTTTTGCCTCAATCATTCTTGCCCAGTTATGATTGGTTCCATCAAATTTCCAGCCATAACCCTCTGCGTCTGAAAGCTCTTCGGCGACGTGGCTCCCATAAACTAATAGTTTTTTTGGGACACATCCTCTAAGGACACAGGTACCGCCTTCTCTCAACTCTTCTATGATAGCCACGCGAGCTCCGTAAGCACCTGCAAGACGTGAAGCCCTCACTCCGCCAGAACCAGCACCGATTGTTATGAGATCGTAGTCAAACTTTGGCATCGGTGTAACCTTTCAGAAAAATAAATCTAATTCGTATTCAGACATCAGTTCAATTCAGAATTTAACCTCATCATTGAAGATGAAAAAGAGGATAGTTCAGAAATCATCAAATTTTTAGTTAGAGTTCATCTCTAGCCTGCTAAAGTCAAATAAGTGAAGAAATTAGTAAAGATTAATAGTCAAGTTAACTTTATTGCATAATACTTGGTTTCGTTTGTTAAATTATTGTAATGATTGGTTTTTGAATATGATTAATATTCGAAATTTATCAAAACTAACTTTTATCTCACTTTTTTTTTCAATGTTAGTTGTCTCTTATACGATTGCTGAAAGTAAGGTAATTCATCTGGTCAATACCGGATGGCATGTCGGGATCGTCGTGCCGGTAGATGCAATCCTGAAGCGAAACCTTCCTGAAACAAAGCATTTTTCTAATTCAAACTTCCTAGAAATTGGATGGGGGGATGCCCGTTTTTATAAATCCGAAAACCCAACTGCACGCATGGCTTTTGAAGCAGCCTTTACATCAGAGAGCTCGGTAATACATATCTATGCTTTTCAACGCCCAGTAAATGAGACTTTTATAAATTCCGAGATCCTAAAGCTCGAGGTAAATGCAGAGGGTTACAGTGAACTACTTCGTTTTATTCATAAAAGTTTTGTGAGAACCGCAAATGGAGAGGCAAAAAACGTTGGCATAGGATTGCATGGTGAAAAAGTAAGTCGCTTTTATTTAAGTAATGGCGAATTCCATTTGTTTAATACCTGCAACACTTGGATAGCCGAAGCATTACAATCCGCAAAATTAGATATAAGTTCTCAGGGAATCATTACAGCGGATAATCTCATGGAAAAAGTCCGAGAATTACCTAACAATACCGATTAAAAACATGCTTTTCTAGTTTCCTAAGGGTATCTATGCGTTTACAGTTCTTCTACTGACCATATAGTTCAAGCCCTGCCAAAAAAGGATTTTCATTATTAGTAAAACAGAAAATGATANAGATAATCTGAAAGCCATAGCAGAGGCCGAGAAGCGATTATTAGAAGATACAATAAGGGCGCTTCGCGAAAAACTAGAGAATTCAGCTGCAGATACTCTTGCTCAGATTGAAAACTTGCGNGCAGACCAGGATGGAAACCNGAGGGAGGCTGAAAGTAATATTCAGGCCCTCCGCAATAAATTAGAACAGCAGCGAAATCAATATGAAGAAAAATTAGATAATGAGCGAGCATTACACGAAGCTGCACGGAGAGAGGCAGAACAAAACATTCAAGCACTCAGAGACACCATGGAACAAATGCGTAATAACTATGAAGAAAAGTTAGATGGCGAACGTGCCGCGCATGGNGGAGTGCANCGAAATTCCGAAGCNGGAACGCANGCATTGAGAGACACTATGGAAAAAATGAGAAATGAATANGAAGAAAAATTAGATAAAGAACGGGCACTCTCCGAAAACGGTCGACGCGAAGCAGAGCAACGGACGCAAGCACTCAGAGATACCATGGAACAAATGAGAAATGAATACGAAGAAAAATTAGATAAAGAACGGGCTAGTCACGACGCTGCGCGACGGGATTCTGAAGCAAATGTTCAAGCACTTCGGGAGACCATGGATGCAATCAGATCCGACTATGCAAAACAATTTCCAACTAATAAGAATTAAATTCGACAGAGAAGTCACGAAAGGTTTTAAGAGGGAGTGGGTATATGAAAGCGTCGGGTAAAAATGTCTCAAACAGAAAGAAGCTAGAAAAAGATAATGTATCAGAAAAAACCCGAGACATAGCAAGTGACCTTTCGCGCCTAGGCTCATTTGATGAAATTCTAGAGTATCTAATCACCTATGTTACCCAGACGCTTGAAGCCGAACGGGGTAGCCTATTCCTTCACGACCCAGCCGCACACCAATTATATACACGCGTTGCACTTGGCAANTTATCCAGGGAAATTAGAATAGACGAACAATCTGGTGTTGCTGGCTGGGTTTTTATGAATGCCGAGGCTACAATAGTCAACAATCCTTATAAAGATGAAAGATTTAATAAAGAAGTCGACGAACGCACCGGTTATCAGACTAAAAGTCTGATATGCGTGCCAATTTTTTCAACANGCGATATTCCNATAGGCGTGCTGCAAGTTCTTAATAAGCAGACAGGGCGATTCACAAAGGCTGATCTTGCAAAAATTGAACTTGTCGCTTCGCAATGCGCTTCTACACTANATACTTACGCACTTACCGAAAGGATGGAGGCGCAAAAACGACGCGAAGCTGAGTTTATGGAGTTGGTTTCAAAACTCACCACAGAGCTCGACTTATCGAGACTTTTAAACCATGTTGTCGATGCAGCCACCGACATGCTGGGTTGTGAGAGAGCGACTGTTTTTCTGAACGATGAAAAAACAGATGAGTTATTTTCTATGGTGGGAGCAGGCCTTGGCGCTTTTGAAATACGGCTTCCAAATAATGCTGGTATTTCTGGCGCTGTATTCCAGTCAGGGGAAAACGTAAATATCCCCCATGCCTACGCTGACCTGCGCTTTAATCCATCCTTTGACAAGCAAACNGGCTTCTTTACACGATCNGTCCTTTGCGTGCCGATTTTGAATAAGGAAGGGAAAAGAATTGGAGTAACTCAAGCCCTTAATAAAATTGGTGGACCTTTCACCGAAGAAGACGAACATAGAATACAAGCATTCACTGCGCAGATCTCGGTTGGCCTTGAAAACGCAAAAATGTTTAACGACATGCAAGCAGTGAAAAACTATAACGAAGCGATGCTTCACAGTATGTCTAATGGTGTCATAACTGTGGATGAAGATGGCAATCTCAAAAGTATCAATACTTCGGCCGAAAAAATCGTAAAGATATCAAGCGAGGAAAACCTCGGAAAGCCTCTGTCTGATGTCCTCGATGAGCAAAATAGTTGGCTTGTAGATCAAGTTAACAAGGTACGCGAAACAGGCGAAACTGAAAACTTAGAGGATGCAGATTTAATAACCGGCGATGGAAGTCAGGTATCTGCTAACATAGCGTTACAGCCAATGATATCTGGAGAAGGGGAAAATATTGGCGCGCTAATTCTAGTTGAAGATATATCTAGCGAGAAGCGTGTTCGTTCGACAATGTCGCGCTATATGGATCCACAACTTGCCAATCAACTTCTTGAAGAGGGCGACGGGCAAGCAATGCTGGGAGGNAAAGCAGCTGAAGCGACAGTTCTCTTTACAGATATTAGGAGCTTTACAACAATAGCAGAAGCGCTTGGGCCTCAAGATACAGTATCCATGCTAAATGAATATTTTGAGATAATGGTAGCTTGTATTACTGACGCTGGCGGTATGCTAGATAAATTTATTGGAGACGCAATGATGGCTGGTTTTGGCGTTCCTCTCCCAAGTGAAGATGCTGCCGACGCCGCTGTAAGATCATCCATAGCTATGATTTCTGAACTGCGTAAATGGAACGCTGACCGCTTAAAAACAGATAAAATGCCGGTTGGTATGGGTGTAGGCGTGAATACCGATAATGTTGTGACCGGCAATATTGGTTCCTCTAAGCGCATGGACTTTACGATGATTGGTGACGGCGTAAACCTAGCGGCTCGACTAGAAGGCAGCTGTAAAACATATGGCGCACAAATAATAATATCTGAGTTCACGCAAACAAAATTAAAAGGTATTTATGCACTTAGAGAGCTTGATCGCATCGTTGTGAAAGGCAAAACAGAGCCAGTTTCTATTTTTGAGGTGCTCGACTTTCATGACGACGAGACTTTCCCCGCAAGAATGGACGTAGTCGGGCATTTTACAGAGGGATTAGCACACTATAGAAATACAAAGTTTGATGACGCCATTAAATCTTTTAAAGCTGCTTTGGATGCTAATTCTGAAGATGTTCCAAGTAAGCTGTATATAGAGAGATGCGAATTATTTAAAAAGTCTCCGCCTCCTAAAGATTGGAGTGGAGAGTGGGTAATGACAGAGAAGTAAACCTGTTTATCAAAACGGTGATATTCAGATCACTGATTACTTTGGATCAAGCGTTGATTTGATAATCTCAGGCGTCATAAACACCAACCCGCTTTGGTGCCCGTCAAGTTCACACAACTCATAGAGAGCGTCGAAGACTTTATCTTTTTGAGAAGCATCAGCAATAATGCTAACGATGGCAGCTTCACCAAAAGTACCAAATTGCTTCTCTTCAAAAAGATCGCTAGACCTTCCTGTTTCTACGCTTACACTTTTTACACCTTCAAAATCACTTAGCGTCTCTAGAGCCTTTTGACCAAAGTCTTTGCTAAGCAATGCTCCAATTTCAACGGTCATCTAGCTCTCCTCAGGCAATCTCTTTGAGAACTGACTCAGGTATATAAGTAGCAACCCGGTCCAGTTTGGTCATAAACATTATTCCTTTTCCTGGCGTATCAAGGCCGCCCGCGAGATACATAGCTTCAAATACCCTATCCGCTTGTTCTTCTGAGACGATTATTCGGATAACCTCTTTTTGTTCATCAATAGTTACGCCGAGTAGTCCCATTCTTTCTCGAATGCCCGTCCCTCGCCCATAACTAATGGTTGCACCCTGAGCACCACAATTTTTTGCAGCATCGAGAACTCCTTCAGCTAACCCAGTCTGGAGAACGCATGTTATTAAGTTTGCTTCAGATAGATAGGTTATATTTCTTCCAGCCATGTGTAATATCCTTATCTTGTGGTTAAACTTTTTAACTTTCTTGAGTTACCTTTGTTTTCTGGGTCATTTGTATTACTAGCCCCATCGTCAAAACTGCGACAATCGGGCAAATACTCGCCAGCGAAAGTATTCCAAATCCTTCTATTGCGGAAACAGCATTACCCAACCCTAATCCCATGGCGAGAACCAGGGGAACAGTTACGGGCCCCGTAGTGACACCAGCGCTATCCCAGGCGACATTCACAAACTCTTCTGTGGATAAAAAGGTCATAATAATGCCTATTGCATATAGCGGTAATAGCAACATCATAAGGTCGAGGTGAAAAATCAATTTAGCAACCCCAAGAGCAATTCCGACAGCCACACCCGTAGCAACACTATACATGAGCATGGACTTTTTGAATGCACCGTTAGTCAATTCCTGTACTGTTAGGCCAAGAGCATTTAGGGCCGGTTCGGCTAGCGTCGAACCAAAACCTAATAAAAATGCAAAGCCAACGCATATGACGAAGCCAACGATCTCTGGATAGTGCGGTGAGTTCTCAACAATTGGAAGTTGCATAAACGCAGCGGGCAAAGCGCTTCCCGTTTGAGATCCAATTGCCCCAAGCCCGTAAGTTAAGCCTACATTGAAAATACACATTCCCAAAATAGATAGGGTGAGACCGTAGATGGTAACCATCCTATTCGGTAGTGTCGAACGTAGTACTATAAACAGAACAAACATAAGAAAGATGACTAGAGGCAGAATAGCTCGTACACCCAAAACTATCTCAACTAATGGCGTCTGATCCCAGATACTTAGCTCTGTCTGCGTCGACCCGCCTGCACTAGCTGCGGCAGCAATAATTTGTTCCGGCGTGACTGTAAAAGAAACAAAAACTGATAGTATTAGCACAGCTAATATGGGAAACAGGGAGGCTAACGTAACAACGCCGAAGCCTGAAAGCGATGAATTTCCTTTTCCTGCCGCATTTGCTATTCCAATACCGAGCGATAACACCAACGGCACTGTCACTGGACCAGTTGTTACAGCGCCACAATCCCACGCTAAGCCCAGTATGCTTTGAAGGTTGGGATCACTCCAAGCATATAAAGAAAGCAGCGCAACAGGCGTTAGTGCTAAATAAATCATTGGTTTTAGCGACCATCCTTTAACAAACCTTACCGTACCTAAAATTGCTGCAAGCCCCACACCGGCACCAACCATAAGAACAAGTGGCATCGTCCAATTATTTAGCAATTCATATAAGTAGGGCGCCTTCTTCACGTCCACCGAAGCTCCAAAAGCCTGGAGCGCGCCAATTGCTGGTTCTGCAAAGGTAACACCGACACCGAGTATGCCTATAATGATATAGACTACAGTCATTGAGGCTTTTTTCGGCAGATTATCTCCTATAATCTTACCAAATGGCATGAGCCCTGTACTTAGCCCTTCCATAAAAACAGCCAAACCAACAATAACCGCAGCCAAACCTACAGCAAGGGATGCTGCTGCATCAATTGGCTGTCTTAACACTAATACTTGGAAAAGGATAAGATACAAGGCTAAAGGTACGACAGCTTTTATTTGGTCCATAATTCTTACGTAGCTGTAAGGTCCAAGAAGATCCACCGCGCTTTTAAAGGTAACATTTATTTTTTTTGGTTTTAGAGCGTTAGGGTCTCCATCAACTGGCTTAGGTGTCAGCATATTATAACTCACGGTTTTATAGCTGACATTTGTTTGTGCCAAGTACTGCGAATAACGCATGCTTCTCTCCATCCCAAAGCAAAAGTTGCCTGATAATAGTTAAATTTCTAAGTTATTACAATAAATTCTCAGTTTTGGAGACTTTTACCAATCCTGACCCGTAAACGCACAAGCAAAATAATATTTGTTTTAGGAGCTAAAATATTGCGATACACGCTTAACGGCTAGGCAAACGAGCAAAAAAATTACGGGGGACAGCATCAAAAGAAGCAAGCCACTCAATCCCGGAACATTGGATAAAAATTCGATCCACCTAAGCCATACCTTTATGACTTCGCTACGAAAAATGATCACAAGAAGGGAAGTCACAAGCGACACAACTAAAAATGCAATAAAGAATTGTATTTTCTTAGAAGACTTTCTCATAAGTATGCGAACAATTCTGGTAAATAATCAAAAAAGGATTTCAAATCTAAAAGATATATCTACCACTCGGCCAACAACCACAACCTAATTCAAATAGAAACATCACGGGTTCGTAAAATCTATAACCCAAAAAAAACTCTACTACTGACCGCAACCTTATTATTTACGTTTAAAAGCAGATAATTAGTTAACTAGAGACTATTTCATATGACTGAAAATTGCTGCAGCACTAATTGCTCAAGCAATAAATAAATGATACTCCTAGACAATGAGTAAACAATACTTTTCAGTGCAATTCCATATCTAGGTAAGAGAATAATCTCACTAGGGATCTAACACATGCCCGTCAAAAATCTCAGACATCTTCCTAAAGCGCATCTGCATCTGCATTTAGAAGGCGCAATGCGTCCCGCAACACTCACAGAATTCTGTGAACGTTACAAGATAAAGCGGCCTAGTGATACGAGAGGGAAACAATTTTCAAATTTCGCTGCTTTCAATGAAGTGTATAGAGCTGCTTCAGATAGCATTCGCACAAAACAAGATTTGGCTCGGGTTATTCTAGAAGTTGCAGAAGACGCTTCTAAAGATGGTGCAAACTGGATTGAGCTAGCCTTCGACACAGATAGGTATACGATATTGCGAGCAGACAGGTCGCTTAGATTATTTGAAACGCCCTACGAAGGATGGCTATTTGCTCTAGAGGCCGCCAGAAATGCTTCTGAAAAAACTGGCGTGGGAATTAGTTTTATTTCAGCGATTGACCGCACGCGTCCAATAGAACAGGCCAATGAAAGAGCTACACTTACCTCTAATTTGATTTCTTCACAGAAGCACCAAATTACCGCAAAAAATATTAATGGCGGTGAACCTTACGCGGGGATAATAGGCCTCGGCCTTCATGGAAATGAAGAGGGGTACCCGCCAGAGATTTTTGCAGAAGCTTTCCAAATCGTCACAAAAAAAACAGAAGCTTTATCAATTCCCCATGCTGGCGAAATAGCACCAACTCCTGGGAAGGGCCCAGAATCTGTTGAAAAAGCGATCGATATATTAAGCGCATCGCGCATCCAGCACGGTGTTCTTGCAATTCAAGATGAAGTTTTGATAGAAAAAATAAAAGAAAAAAATATATGCTTAGACGTCTGTCCCTCATCAAACATTCAATTGAGTGTTTTTCCTAATATTCAGGCACATCCATTACCGCTTTTAATTGAATCAGGGGTCTCCTGTTCGCTGGGCAGTGATGACCCACTTCTTTTTGGTCCAAGTCTTCTCGATGAGTTTGAACTTTGTCGTGAACAGATGCGTTTATCCGATAATACATTGGCNCAATTGGCGCGAAATTCATTTAAATACAGCGGGGCTCCTAAAAAAATCGTTGAGCAAGGTTTAAGAGATATAGAGGCTTGGTTAAATTAGATGCTAAGAAATAATAAAAGGTAGCTTGCCAGTTTATTATTATAGAGTCGGCACCTCACCCGGTTTTGGATCAATAGGGACTAACTCACTTAACTTGCTAGACTTTTCGAATAAACTCGCAGCTGCTAGCACAGCTGCCTCCCCACGAGGTCGACCGACTATCTGCAATCCGACAGGCCGTTGATATTTGTCAAATCCGCAGGGTAATGACAGTGCAGGCGATGCGCTTAGCGTTACTGCACCTGTCAAAAGGGATGCTCCCATATAATGTTCTAATTTTTGCCCGTCTATAACCACCGGGTGACGCAAATTTACGTCAAAAGCTGGTGTGTTTGCGCCTGGTGTTACCAGCAACTCATATTCTCGAAATACGTTAGCAAAAGTTTCATATATTTGTTTTCTGGCACGCTCAGCACGTGCCAAGTCAGATGTACTTTGATTAAGGCCTATTTCAGTATTCCAAATGATATCTTTTTTAATCTGGTCTCGATGATTTTCGAGTTGCAGTTCTCTATCGATAACAAACTGATGTGATCGCAATGCAAGAAAAGTTGACTCCAAATCTTCTATTTCCAAAACAATCTCATCCACTTCTACGCCCATGGATTTAAAATGCTGCATAGATTTGGCTGTAATCTCCCTTGTNTCCTTATCNACTGGTGCGCCGCCAATNGTGGATGCATAAGCAATGCGTCTGGGAGGCACCGCTTTTTGCAGAGAATCTGAAAATGACTCGGTTGGCGCATCAAATGTCATAGGGTCCAGAGGGCAAAATCCTGCCATAGTGTCAAGAAACAAAGCGACGTCTTCTACCGTGCGGGCCATCGGTCCTTGAACAGATAATGGTGAAAACATTGTGTTCACTGTGCCTCGCGTCACTCTTCCTGGCGAGGGTCGCAGCCCAACTACCGAACAGTATGTGGCAGGTCGCCGCAAACTCCCACCATGATCACTCCCGTGAGCCAGCCAGACTTGACCCGCTGCCAAGGCAGCTGCCCCTCCTCCTGTTGAACCCGCCGGCGTCAATGATGTATTCCAAGGGTTACAGGTTTTGCCAAAAACATCATTAAAGGTCGACCCACCAGCGCCAAACTCTGGAGTGTTTGATTTTGCAATTATTATACCTCCCATATTTTCAATTCTCTTGACTAGAGGGTGCGAAGTTTTTGGGATATGATCTTTGAAAATTNTGGAACCATAAGTGGTACGAACACCAGCCACATCAGTAAGGTCTTTTATTGCAACCGGCAGCCCCGCCAACCAGCCTCTGTTATTTTCTGACCCGTGTCGTTCCTTTTCCATCAAAGCCTTTGCTTGGGCCCGGGCTCTTTCTAAACATAATGTTGGCAATGCATTAATAGCTGGTTCTGTTTCCAAAATACGAGTTTCAGCTGCTGAGATCAGCTCTAGGGGTGAAATTTCACCCTTTTTCAAACCCTCTACCACTTCTGAGGCAGTCAATTGCACTAAACTTTTATCCATATTGCTCCTCACTATCGTATGCGAATTTAAGAACCAATTTCCCAATTAAAAATTTGTAAATTTAAGGCATCAAAAGATGGGATTGTGAAATTTACAAAAACGTGATCGTAGCCGCCCGCAAATTCTTTGTAAATTTCAACCTTTATTAATGTTCTAACCGTTGCACATAAAGATGATGTTTGCTATATCAATTCGCTNGCCACAAAAACAATCNCAATANTCCTTTCGGCGGAATAAAAAAGAGTATCCTGTAGTTATGCCCATACGACAAATTGTACGAGACGCTTTTCAAGTTGACGAGCTAGTTCACCAATTCACAGTTCTTGATGTCGAAGACGGGCTGCTTCAAACAGGGTCTGAGAAGGAAGTAAATGAGAATAAGGACTACAGCGACCGCTACATTATAGAGGAAGCTCAAAATCGTTTAAAACTCCTTGAAAAACAAATCACGAAACTCGATGAAGAACACGAAGACGATAGCACTTACAGAATTGAACTTCAGTTCCTAGAACAAGAAAAGAACCAACTGCAGCTCTTCTTGAAAAAATGGGGCCCCCAGGAAGTATTTGAAGGCTAACTTCAAAAAAAGTCCTTTTATTCGTTTACAGTAAAACTCTTAACAAACAGCAAATAAATGCTGTGCCACATATACTTTTTTGGTTATCCGTTGTTAAAAATATGCCAAGCTTAAAATATCTGCTAATGCAATAAACTTATCAATCGTCGGGGCAATTCTAAAATGATTACAGGAAGATGTTATTGTGGTGAGCTAGAATACGAATTCGATAAGAGTTCCATACAGTCTCAAATGCTTTGCCTATGCAGGGAGTGTAGATACCTTTCGGGCGGAGGACCTAATACTTCTATTGTTATAAAAGAAGAGACTTTTAAATTTACGAAAGGCAAACCAAAAATCTTTAAACGAGGCGACCTCGAAAACCCAAGAGTTCGTTACTTTTGCGGTGATTGTGGGACGCATATTTGCGTAGAAAGTCCGCCGCGGCCTGGGATGTTGGTCCTTAAGATTGGAACTTTAAATGATCACTCATGGTTTCGGCCTGAATCAGCCATTTTCTGCGTAGACAAACAAGAGTACCATCAAGTCCCTGAAGATATTCCAAATTATGAGCGACTTCCATAGTAATCGATAATTAGAAAAATCGAAGGTTGCTTTTCCACATGCCTTAATTAATGAGCTACGGATGGAGAGCTATTTTGAAACTTTTTTGAGGATTTAAAGTAAATATCCTTAGACATAGGTCAAACGAAACTACTCTACCGTCACACTTTTTGCTAAATTACGTGGCTGGTCAATCTCAGTACCCTTTTCCTTTGCCGTGTGGTAAGCCAATAGTTGAACTGGCAGGGAATAAAGGATGGGAGTTAACATTGGATGAACTCTTGGCATCCTAAAAATCCATGTCGCAGCTTCGTGTAACTTTTCAATGCCTTTATCATCAGAAAGCAAAACCACTCGGGCTCCTCTAGCAAGAGCTTCCTTAAGATTAGATGACGTCTTTTCAAACCATTCATCATGCGGGGCAACCATAACAACAGGAACACCCCTCTCTAGCAGTGCTATTGGACCGTGTTTCATTTCGCCCGCCGCATATCCTTCAGCATGAATGTAACTGATTTCCTTCAGCTTCAAAGCGCCTTCGAGAGCGATAGGGAAATTTACCCCTCTTCCCAAATAGATGACATCTTGCGATAAGGCTAGCTCGCTACTGGCACCTATCCAATCTAGTTCGTCAGATAACACTCTTGCCAGCAAGCTTGGCAAATTCGCAAGGTTATCAGTTATTTTTTTGACCTCGCTATCAGACAGAACACCACGCAGCTCGCCCCAATGCACCGCCATAGTCAATAATGTTACCAGCTGTGTTGTAAAAGCCTTAGTCGAAGCGACGGATATTTCAGGCCCGGCCAGTGTTTTTAGTACAGTATCTGACTCACGTGCTATCGTGCTTTCGGGAACATTAACTAGACTTATAATATTTTGTCCATTTTCTTTGGCATAACGTTGCGCCATTAAAGTATCCAAGCTTTCGCCCGATTGAGAAATAAAAAGTGCGGCCCCGTTTTTAATTAGTACGGGATTCCGATATCGAAACTCGGAAGCGATATCCACCTCGGTTGGAATTCTAGCCAAATTTTCAAACCAATATTTGGCCACCATACCAGCATAAAAACTAGTTCCAGCGGCAACTATCGTGAGTTTTGGCAACTCTGAAGGGCAAAATTTAAATTTAGGTAAAGTAATTTTTCCGGTTGTTGGGCTACAATATGATGCAAATGTATACCCGATGACTTCTGGTTGCTCATTAATCTCTTTCTCCATGTAATGAGCGTATTTTCCTTTATCAGGTGTTTTATTTGATGCATCTGTAATTTTCGAAGGTCTTTCTACGATCTCATTCTTTAGATTAAAAATCTTAGCTTCGTCTTTCGTAATGATCGCCCAATCGCCATCTTCTAAGTAACTAATTTTTCTGGATAAATGTGCCAGCGCTAAAGCGTCTGACCCCAAAAACATTTCGTCATCCCCGTAGGCAATGGCCAGTGGGGAATATTTTCGAGCAGCCAGTAATGTGTCCGGATGCTGAGCCATCATAATAAGTAACGCAAATGCTCCTTGTATTTTCGAGAGCAACGCCTGCATCATATCTTTTGGTTGCATCCCAGCTTGCAAATATGCGTTAGCTAGATGCGCCACAACCTCTGTATCAGTCTCTGTTTGCATTGTAACGCCTTCGTTGGCCAACTCTTCCTTCAACTGTTGGTAATTCTCTATTATTCCATTATGAACGACCGCCACCTGCCCTGATACGTGAGGATGTGCATTTTCAATACTGGGCACTCCGTGGGTAGCCCATCGCGTATGTCCAATGCCTATTGAGCCTGATATGGGTTGCTTAACTAACGCTCGTTCTAAATTGCTTAGTTTTCCTGCAGCTCTGCAACGCTCTATTTTTCTATTTTTAATCGCGGAAATACCCGCAGAGTCATAACCACGGTATTCTAATCTTTTCAAAGAAGTCAGAATTCTTTTCGTAACACTTTGAGTACTTATGATGCCTACAATGCCACACATCTTGTATGTTTATTCTTTAGATTGTTTTTTTGCTCGAAAACGAGATGCGCCCCCTGACACCTGTCGCGTTTCGGTGCGAGTTAATGCAATTGAATCTTCTTGCACCGCCTTTGTAATTGTGCTTCCAGCGCCAACTATCGCACCATCACCAACTTCAACGGGTGCAACCAGTGCCACATTCGAACCTATAAATGTATTAGAACCAATTTTTGTCGTGTACTTGTGAAACCCATCATAATTACATGTTATTGTCCCTGCTCCAATATTAGTTGAGGCGCCAATCTCTGCATCACCAACATAAGATAAATGATTAACTTTTGACCCTTCACCAATTTGTGACTTTTTCACTTCGACGAAATTTCCTATGCGAGCTTCGTTCCCAATGTCAGCTCCCTCCCTCAGCCGAGCGTACGGTCCGATGATGGAGCCATTGCCTACCTTCGCTCCTTCTATATGAGAAAAGCTCTTTATTTCACAGTTTTCACCGATATACACCCCCTTACCAAAAACGACGTGTGGATGTACTATAGTGTCACGACCAATTTTTGTATCGTACGATAAAAATACCGTCTCAGGAGCAACAAAGCTTACACCCTCCGACATCATCTGCGATTTTAACCGAGATTGCATGATATTTTCTGCTTTAGCTAAATCTTGTTGTGTGTCTATCCCTAATGCTTCGGTTTTGTCACCTTCAACAATACTGACGTACCCACCATTTTGATTTGAAATTTCAATTATATCAGTAAGATAGTATTCGCCCTTAGAATTACTTGCCTCTAAACAATCCAAAAAACCGGGAAGCTTATGGCCATCAATTGCCATAGCGCCACCATTGTATAGCTCTATAGATTGATTTATGCACCCTGCTTCAGCAGCCTCGACAATTTTTTGTAATTCACCCTGAGAATTTTGTAATAATCTACCATACGTGTTAGGTGTTGGCGCTTTAAAACCAAATACCACAACATCCGGAGGATCTTCTATACTACGGGCGTCCGTAATTTTCCTTAAAGTTCCGCTACCAATAAGAGGGTCCGCTCCGAATGTAATCAAAACAGTTCCATCAAATTGACCTAACGCCTCCACTGCAGCCTTTACAGCATCACCAGTTCCTAGAGGGTTAACTTGATAAACGACATGGCAACCATCTAATATAGACTTAACTTCCTTCTGTTCCGGCGAAAGTACAACCACAATATCTTTTGGCTTAAGTTCCTTAACAGACGATAATACATGCGAAATTAGCGGCAAGCCTGCCAAATCATGCAAAACTTTTGGTTTACTGGACTTCATCCTAGTACCCTTGCCGGCAGCAAGAATTACAACAGCTAGCGCNTTCGACATACTTTCAATAACTCACACTTGTAGAAACGAGATCGCACGACAAAATGACACATTCATCTAACATCAGGAAATAAATATTTATTACTGAATCTTACAATCTCATAAAAACCATTTTGATTTTTTACCGTTACAATGATTTATATAAGTTCATCGGTTCATAAACTATTTTGCGCACATAAAATAATCATGAAAGAAAAGGATACCATCATTTTTGATCTTGATGGCACGCTTGTAGACAGCGCTCCAGACCTGCACGCATGTGCGAATCGACTTTTGAAAAGATATCACCAACCCACGATTTCACTTAAGCAAAGTCAAAAATTTATTGGGGACGGTGTTCGACAATTCGTTAAATTGGCCTGGCTTCAATCAAATAGGGAGATGGATGAAAGCCAATTAACAAAACTGCAAGATGAATTTTTGCTAGATTATCAAAATCAACCAGCACAACTGAGTGAAACTTATCCAGGAGTACGTGAAACTTTAGATCAACTCTCGCATTTTGGATACAAAATGGCAGTCTGCACCAATAAACCTCAAATCGCAGCTGAAACTCTTCTAAAAAATCTTGGTTTAAGAGACTATTTTTCGCAAATAGCCGGCGGAGATTTCTATAGTGTGAAAAAACCGAACAAGTTACACTTGTTAAACTTATTAAACGATCTGGGAAAATCCACATCCTCAGCAGTCATGATTGGTGACAATGAGCACGATGCCGATACTTCAAAAGCTGCAGAGACAATGTTTATTATGTGCACCTACGGTTATGCCCGCATTCCTCTGAAAGATATTCACTTTGATTTTAAAATAGACAAGTTTAGTGAACTGCTCACCCTAGAAGTGTTTAGAAGATAATTTTATTGAGTTCTATTTGTTTACTTCATGAACTGCTCTTAACATTTGGAAACACCTCTTCGGCCATTAAATGCATACAGTCGGTTGCTACCGAAGCTTCCATACCAGCCCACTCCATAGAAAAAATAAAGTGATTAACGCCCAACTTTCTTTTAATAGTTAGGATTTGATCGGAAACTTCATCGGGGGATCCAATTAAAAACCTATCACCGACCAATTCATAAAAGTCTCCATCTAAACTCTCCCCGTCAGGAAGTTGATCACTTTGACCTGTCCCATGATACGACTGATATTTTTTTGCCAAGAATGGAGCAGCTAGTTTGATTGCTTCTTCGCGTGTTGGGGCTACAAAAGCTTCCCGCCTAATCGGAAATTCTTTTGGGAATGGTTTATCAAATTTCTCTAATTCTTTTTTATAAAGGTCTACCTGTTTAGCCAGTGTCTCAATGGTAGTGTGTGGATTGATATACCAACAATCTCCAAATTCTGCCGCGCGCGCAATCGCAATATTAGCATTTGCGCCAATCCAAATTGGAGGATGAGGTTTTTGAATGGGCTTTGGCCAACAAACAGCGTTATTTAGTTCGAAATGGGTCCCTTTCATTTGTACACAATCTTCGGACCAGAGTCGCTTAATCGCTNTAAGGTTTTCAGTTGTTCTTGCGCCGCGTTCTTTTTGCGTAGTGCCAAAAGCATTGAATTCAACTTCCCTGTAACCAATACCAACGCCAAAAATAAGCCTTCCGTTGCATAAAATGTCTAAAGTGGCTAGTTGTTCGGCTAAATCGAGGGGTTTGTGAAGCGGTAAAATAACAATACCAGCGTTCAACCTCGCCCGTTTCACTTCACCTGTCAATCTCGCGAGCAGGGGGATTTGCTGCAAGGCTTGATAATCTGGCGTTGAATAGTGGGAGCCCTTAGTTATNGAATCATACCCTAAACTGTCAGCCAGTCGAGCCTGTTCCAAAAGATCTTCAGCCATATGGGCCATATCTACGCCAAACGGATATTGACCTCTTAACATTACGCCAATGTCAATTGACATTTCTCCTCCTAATAAAACTCCTACTTAATATAACAAGAACCTTGAAACGCCAGAATTCCGTCTCGAGGTTCTTTTTTGCGTTGCTTTTGCAATAANTGCCTTGACTATGATTTATATTATTAAGGAGATTTAGGTAACCTTTTCTCCACTAATCTAGCCCAATAACTAGCACCAACCGCGATTGTTTCATCATTGAAATCATACTCTGGATGATGTAGACCCGCAGTATCGCCGTTGCCCGTCCAAATGTAGCAACCCGGCTTCTTCTGCAACATATAGGAAAAGTCTTCAGCGCCCATAGACGGTGCCGGCTTTAAATCGACAGCCTCATTAGAACCTGCTATCTCTTTCGCTACTTCAGCACAAAACTCTGAAGCTTGTTCGGAGTTTACAGTGGCGGGGTAGCCCTTGTGATAGACGAGATCCGCTTTTGCTCCAAATGTTGATGCAACTCCATCCACGATGCGCCCAAGTCTCTCTGGAAGCGTTTCTTGTATTTGAGGGTCTAGAACTCGGCAAGTCCCTCTCAGTATAATTTCGTCAGGAATAATATTAAATGCTTCACCCGCATGGAATTGTGTAACACTTACCACAAGGGATTTTTGAGGATCCATATTTCTGCTTGTAATAGTCTGCANGGCCAACACTATATGAGACCCAACGACTACCGGGTCTACTCCCTGATGCGGCATAGCCGCATGCGATCCCCGTCCTTTAACAAAAACCTCAAAATTATCCCTAGCGGCCATAATAGGCCCAGGACAAACTGCAAATTCTCCGACTTTGATACCCGGGATATTGTGCATTCCATAGACTTCATCCACTGGGAACAACTCAAACAGGCCGTCTGCAATCATTTTTTCACCGCCACCTTTACCTTCCTCGGCAGGTTGAAATATGAACTGAACCGTACCATCGAAATTTTTAGTTTCCGCAAGATATTTTGCTGCACCCAAAAGCATTGTTGTATGACCATCGTGGCCACAAGCATGCATCACGCCAGGGTTTTTTGACGCATGCTCGAATTCGGAACGCTCCAGGATCGGCAAAGCATCCATGTCTGCTCTCAAACCAATTTTAGGCCCATTTCCCGAACCAACTGTTAGCGTAGCAACCACACCTGTACCAGCTAATCCTCTATTAACGTCGAGTCCCATTTGATTAAGCTTTTCAGCAATAAATTCAGCCGTCTGGTGTTCCTCGAAACCTAATTCAGGAAACTTATGTAATTGATGGCGCCATTCAATTAATTCTGCTTCGAATTCTGCTATCCTGTTTACAATTGGCATNGCTNAAGTGGCTCCAACTTTCTAATCAGCTGTTTTCCTTCTGAAGTTCTTCCCAACGTTTGTTTGACAGCTCGAAAAGTCCAACATTTTTTTCTACATCGTAAGGAGCTTCCTTATACGTGTCGGGATCCCATTCGCTTCGAGGCGCTCCAAAAAAATCCCCGCCGTAAACGTGTAACGCACTAGTCAATTTTGAGAGTGGGTTATAGACACCGTGGATCGCCGTCTCGTCTAAAAAGCTGCAGTCTTTAGCTTCCATCACTTTTAGCCCCAATTTTGTTAGACCGTCATCAGGAGACCTTCTGTAAAATGTGTTCTCTTCTCTCCCATCATAGATGCCTATCACAGCCCACATATTATGGTCGTGGGGCATTAAAGACATCTCCGGCCCCCATATCAAATTCAAAACCGTAAGATCGTCCGATCTATGCAGGGTATTTACGCCAGCTCGCTCTGGTTCTCCAATTGCTTTCATAAGACCGATGGGATCTGCCACTTCGCGAGCAACGATTTCTCTTACCGCACGTTGCGGGTCTGTTTCCTTCATCGCCTTTCGGCAATCCAAGCAAAATTGTTCTAATTCAAACAACTTCTCACTCCTCAGTCTCAGTTTCAGATTCAGAATTTTTCAANTAACCACATTAGACTAAAACCTAAACACGTTTTGATACAATCTATTTATCTATTAAATGCCGGATATTTTTTACGCCGTAATGCGTCTCTGCGGCTTCTTCACTTATATACCCATCTAATACATCTTCTTTGATCGCATTTATATCGCGCTCGGATGGATCCCCAAACCCACCTGAACCCGGGACTCTGAGATGAATTTGACCGCCGTTTGGAACGTCAAAGCCACCTTTTCCGGGAGCGATGCCTTTGTCACCGTTGGGAGCCTCTGTCCAAATTTTTGCGGCTAGTCCGGGCTTTCCACCCGAAAGTCCAAAAGGCGCCGATTTAGTTCGTTCTAAGCAAGCTGATGCTCGCGCTTTATGATCTAGAACAGTCCAAGTTCGACTTGCTCCCAAACCACCTCTAAAGCGACCAGCTCCCCCACTATCAGTCACAAGAACATACTCATCAACTCTTACAGGAAAACTCATTTCGAGTATCTCAATTGGCGTATTCATTGTGTTAGATATACCACTGGCAATTGCATTGATGCCATCTTTGTTGGGACGTGCTCCAAACCCTCCCTTAATGGTTTCATAACTAACGTATCGCTGTTTATTTCTCGGGTCTTCACCTCCAAACGTAATAACTGCCGAAGTACCTTGACTGCATGCCATTGTGTTGTCGGACCAAAACTCTGCGACTGCCCCAAAGGTCATATCACAAACGCGGTGAGAAATTTCATGGTTAGCGTAGACAACAGGCGATGGAAACTCAGCATTCAAGACGCACCCTTTTGGCGCACTAACGGTTATTGTCCTCCAACAACCAGAGTTAGGGGGGATCAATCCATCCGGATCTATTATTGTTTTAAGAGCACAGAAAACACCCGAGGCNGTAACAGAAAGAGGTGCATTCATAGGACCGGATACGGCATCGTCGGTGCCAGAAAAATCCACCGATATATGCTCTCCGGTCTTTTCAACTGTCATTTTAATTTGAAATGTTTGGTCTTCTGCGTCTCCTTCTTCAATAACCCCATCTCCATCGCAAAAATCTTCAAATGTTGATTTTCCATCGGGAAGCCGTGCCAAAAGCGTACGCATCATTTTTTCTGAATAGTTCAGGACTTCGGCCATAGTTGCAACTAAGACGTCGACACCGTATTTATCTGCCAACGCCCCAAGACGTTCTGTTGCTCTCCGATTAGCGGCAATCTGAGCACCTAGGTCTCCCCGTCTTTCATCTGGTGTCCTCACATTGGCAAAAATGATGGCGTCTACATCTTTATTGAGCAATCCTTTAGAGTAGAGTTTAACCGGNGGCAGCCTGAGCCCTTCACCATATATCTCAGTAACAGCGCCATAACTGCCGGGAGAGGCACTACCCACGTCCGGCCAGTGTGCTCTGATGCAAGCAAACCCAATCAGTTTATCATTATAAAATGCAGGTGAAACCACATTCACATCTGGCAAGTGGCTTCCGCCAAAATATGGGTCATTATGGATAAAAACATCGCCTTCTTCAAAAGTTTCGAAGGCAGAAACGACAGCCTTTACCGCGTCAGGCATAGAACCTAAATGAATAGGCAGATCGGGCCCTTGAGCAACCATCTGCCCAGATATATCAAAAATACCGCACGAATAATCACCCGCAACTTTCAATATCGGAGAGTAGGCAGTTTTAGCTAAAACTACCTTCATCTCTTCTGCCGCAGCGTACAAACTATTTTTAATGACAACAAAAGTGGCAGGGTCTGAAAAAGCTTGATCTTCTCTCTTATTAACCATTTAGTTGAACCTCGCAAAGGAAAGTATAATAAAACCATTGGTGTCCATCAGTGCAGTCCAATNTGGCGGAATTACAAGAGTTGATTCTAATGACTCAACTATAGCAGGNCCCTCTATANTTGTTCCAANTTGAATGTTTGCTCTATCAAAGACCGCCGTTGTAATTTTCCCAGTTTTTTCAAACCATACTTCTCTGAACCGTTTTTTAGTCGTATCTGCCAAATCCGTTTTTGTGCTTTGCTGTATCTTTAATTCAGGGAGTTTTGCCTTTGCCGAAAGACGCAATGTAACTATTTGTATCCGCTCCTCTTTATTGGCATGCCCATAAGTGGTCGCATGTTTTTCATGGAACAACTCGGGCAGAGCAGAAAAGTTTTGAGACGTGATCGGATTAGATACGTCAACGTTCAATTCGTATGCCTGTCTAACATATCGAACATCCATGCTTCGTCTTAAAATCCAGTTTTCNTCAGGAACATTAGTTTTGGAAAGCATCTCTCTCGCGGTTTTTTCTAATTCTATATAGCTTGCTTCAAGAGTATTGGGCTCTGTCTCATCTAATATTGAAAAAAAAGTTTTCCCATAATCGCGACTTATATCTGAGCCAATTAATCCGAGAGCCGAGAATGCCCCAGGGATTGGAGGAACTATAACCTCTTTTATTTGTAATTCTTCTGCAAGGGCTGCCGCGTGCAGAGGACCCGCCCCCCCGAAACAAATTAGCGCGAATTCTCGTGCGTCATGTCCTCTCTCAACAGAAACTATTCTGAGTGCTTCACTCATTGAATTGTTTACGATCTGGATTATCGACGAAGCTGCTTGTTCGATTGAAACATCTAAGGGATCGGCGATCTTTTCCTTAATTGCCTGCTCCGCTTTTGAAAAATCAATTAAGAGGTCGCCGCCCAAAAGAGTAGTTGAATCAAGTCTGCCAAGAATAAGATTAGCATCTGTAACTGTTGGCTCTGAACCACCCCTATCGTAGCAAACTGGTCCGGGTACTGCCCCAGCACTTTTTGGACCTACCCTAAGTGATCCAGCCGGGTCCACCCAGGCAATGCTTCCACCACCCGCGCTCACTTCAGCTAAATCTATAACAGGCACTCTTATGGGGTGCCCCGTTCCATNTAACCATCGACTGCCGCTTCCCTCGCCCCCAACCTCATATTCGGGCGTTGTTTCAATAATCCCATCTTGTATCAGGCTAGCCTTAGCTGTTGTCCCCCCCATATCGAATGATAATAGTTTTGACCTATTAATTTGTTTGCCCGCAAGAGCAGCAGCTATAACCCCGGCAGCAGGACCCGACTCGGCGGCCATTGCCGGCATCTTTAAACTTTCCTCAATTTCAAATAACCCACCTCCAGATCCCATAATGTATGGTGCTGGNAGTCCTTTACTGGTNATAGCNCCTNTTAAACGTTGCAGNTACGATGAAAGAATTGGNCCAACNTAAGCGCAAATCGCAGTGGTACTCGTGCGCTCAAACTCCCTAATTTCTGGCAACACTTCAGAGGATAAAAAGATCGGAATACCCGGTAATGCCGCCCGTAAACGTCGACCCAATAATGCCTCGTGCTCGTCATTTAGAAAGGAGAAGAGAAGCGAAATAGCAATCGCTTCAACTTTAGATGCCTTGAGTTTAACAACCAGTTCAGCAATTTCATCTTCAGCTAACGGAATAACAACCTCTCCATTAGCTCCAATTCTTTCNGTAACCTCTAGGCGGTTGCGCCGTTGTACCAATGTAGAAGGCGGGTCTTGAAATAGATCATACAAATCTGCCCTGGCAGATCTTCTTAGTTCNAGAATGTCGCGAAAGCCNCGAGAAGCNATCAAACCAACCTTCGCTCCTTTTTCTTCTAGAATAGCGTTTGTAACAACGGTTGTTGCATGTGCTAACAAATTTACTCTATCTACTTCTATATCGAATTTACTAAGCGCTTGTTCCAAAGCTGTTAGTACCGCCTGTCCAAAATTGCCTGGCGTTGATGAAACCTTTGTGACCCCAATAGTACCATCTTTTTCATTTACCACTGCAACATCAGTGAACGTACCTCCAATATCAACACCAATTCGCCAGCTCATTTTGGCCTCCTAAAAAATATGTTCGCTTTCTAATTTCATATGGTGTTATACGAAAAATTAATCTGTGCTTTCCGACAAGAGAAGACCCTTTTCTGTCAGAAATTCTTCCGCCACTTTGATTGCGTCTAGCGTGGCCGGGATCCCGCAATATGGCACCGTGTGCAGTAAAGTTTCCCTGATTTCCTCGACAGTACAACCATTATTGATTGCACTTTGTAAATGAAGAGAAAGTTCGTGAGGCCTATTTAAAGCTGTTAACATGGCCAAGCAGAGCATACTTCTAAATTTCTTCTCAAGCCCCGGACGACTCCATACCATGCCGAAAGCTGCTGTTTCTGAAAATTCCCTTAAAGGCCCGTTGAAAGAATTTGTGCCTTTGTCACGTGCTTCAAGATAATCCGCACCCAAAACGTCCGCCAAAATCTTTCGTCCGTTTTCTCTCGTAGACATTTATTTAAACTCCCAGTTAGATAAGAAAGATCTCTAGTCTGCCTGTTTAATTTAAAAAGGTCGACATCGACATTCCTATTTTCTGATATAGGTCAACATCATCAGACATCTGAACAATAAGATTTAATACACAGAGACGATAGTTTACNTTGCNGAAAGNANTNTGGGTGATAGCTTTNTCTCNCNTAGANCATCTNCCAACAATTCTAGAAATCTTGAAAAATGTTACTATGCCATGGTGAAACAGAAAGACAAATCAACGGATAATATCAATGGCATCTATTGTATTTTAATAGGGATGTTAGTTGTNACACTGCANGATTGCACAGTTAAATGGCTTAGTCCAGACTATGCTCTGCATCAAATAATGCTTATTAGAAGCGTTATAGCGATACTCATAATCTTTTTTATCATCAAGTGGGAAGGTGGGTTTCGACTTCTTAAAACTAGGCATNTAAGCTGGCACTTATTGAGAGCGGGTTTATTGATTGTAGCAAATTTANCACTATTCATGGCAGTTGCAGCNATGCCATATGCAGAAGCAATAGCCATCTTTTTTGTGGCCCCCTTATTTATCACCCTTCTATCCATACCTATTTTAGGTGAGCAGGTGGGACTTCGCCGTTGGGCCGCCATCATTATTGGTCTCGNTGGAGTAGTGTTAATGATACAACCCGGCCGGGCAGTTTTCGACTGGTCAAGTCTCTTACCACTGGCTGCCGCCCTTTCGTATGCCTCAATGCAAACGATTACTAGAAAGATTGGTAAGACCGATAAAGCTTCGACCATGGGTTTTTACATGCAGGCAACAATGATAGTTACGAGCATAGTAATCGGCATCTTGATCGGTGATGGCAGGTTTTCCGGTTCGGGTCACTCCAGTCTTGAATTTCTTCTAAGGGCCTGGGTGGTTCCTAAAACGGAACATCTCTGGATCCTTTTATCNTGCGGCTTANTGAGTGGTATTGGAAGCTACCTTTTAAGCCAATCCTATCGCCTTGGACAAGCAACCTTGATTGCCCCGTTTGAGTACACCGCACTTCCGCTTTCAGTCGTTTTGGGTTTCATTATATGGAATGAAATCCCNACTTTTCANGGCGCTATCGGAATGTTACTTATTATTGGAGCCGGCCTATATACGCTTTATCGGGAACGATCAGTTAGCCAAGCAAATACAGTANGCAATGCTTAAACCCAACATCCGAAAAAAACTTCATTCNGCCAGNATCTTTATNGTAATTTCAACTTCTACAGGGATATTAAAGGGTANCGAACTCATTCCCACTGCCGAACGAGCACCTCGGCCCTTCTCTCCAAAAATATCAATAAATAANTTAGAAAATCCATCGATTACCCGAGGATGTTCCGTAAATCCTGGGGCCGC
>FUFK010039426.1_pt1 | contig 26796 bp, 23 predicted proteins | sample 1021851 | NCBI WGS metagenome assembly FUFK01 (sample SAMEA51879418, study PRJEB19060) | metagenome
TTCATTACTTTCTCCATATATTAGAAATGGACAAATAAATGTTGGAGATATTTGGCNNAAATGNNNAAAACTAAAATCAAATAATGTGAGTATAAAAAAATATACCAATGAAATTGGTTGGAGAGAGTTTTCACATAGTCTTATAAATTACTTTCCACAAATGCTTAAAGGAAACTTAAGAAAAGAATTTGATAATTTTCCATGGGTAAATAATTCTAAATTTTTAAATGCATGGAAAAAAGGAATGACAGGTTATCCAATTGTTGATGCTGGAATGAGAGAATTGTACGAAACAGGTTGGATGCATAATAGGATTAGAATGGTTGTTGGATCTTTTCTAGTGAAGCATTTAAGAATTAACTGGAAAGAAGGAGAAAAATATTTCAGAAATTGTTTNCTTGATTTCAATGAAGCAAACAATGTTGCACAATGGCAATGGGTAGCTGGATGTGGTGCAGATGCAGCACCATATTTTAGAATTTTCAACCCTATTTTACAGGGTGAAAAATTCGATAAACAGGGAGAATATGTAAAAAAATGGGTTCCTGAATTATCAAAAGTTCCTCCAAAATTTATTCACAAACCATGGGAAATGGAAAAAAAATATCAAGAAGCTATCAACACTATCATAGGTACTAATTATCCGATGCCAATTGTTATTCATGAAAAAGCAAGGGCTGATGCTTTAAGCGCTTTTCAATCAATTAAGAAAAAAAATTAGTCTCCAATAAAATGATGAACCACGGTTCTTGTTGTTGCCTCTAATCTATGCTCGAATAAATAAATACCTTGCCAAGTTCCTAATAGTAATTCTTTATCTTTTATACTTAGGGAGATTTGATTATTGGTTAGTACAGATTTGATATGGGCTGGCATATCATCTTTTCCCTCAGTTGTATGGACATACAACTTGTTGTCCATTGGTACCAATTTATCAAAATAATTAATTAAATCTTTTTGTACATCTGGGTCAGCATTTTCTTGTACAATTAGTGATGCACTAGTGTGTTGAATGCTAAGATTAATAATTCCATTTTTAAAGTTTTTATTATTAATCCACTCTATTGTTTCATCAGTAAACTCATAAAGTTTTTGACCATTTGTTTTAATTTTTAGATTATAAAATTCTTGTTTCATAAATTAATTGAAATTTTGTGATGTTAATTCATATAAACGACTTACTGTTCTTCTGAAGGGTTCTATCATGCTATCAGCTGTCTGGAGTGAATTTAATTCAACTTCTGATTTGATCATCAATGGTATTTTTTTTTCATAAATAATATCGATAAAAGTAATAAATCTTTGTTGCTGATTAGAATTACTCTCATTAAAATTAGGTAGATTTTCAATAAAAATAAAATCACTTTCTTTCGCAATTTCAATATAATCCTCAGATCCAAGATTTCTATTGCAAATTTCATCAAAAGATACCTTCAGAACTCCTTCATGAAAGTTATCAAATACTAATTTGCGACCCTTCACATCTAATGTTTTAGTGGTTTGTTTTTTATTCTTTGTAGCTTTTCTAAAAGATTTATTAAACTTAAAATTAGATGAATTATCTATTGGCGACAAAAATCGACTTAAATTTGTATTTTTTGTAGCTCTATAATCTTCCTCAATATTAAGTTCTAATTCAGAGCTGTTATTTTTTAAAATATTTAAAAAAGGGATGAATTGATCTCTTTGTAATCCATTTTTATATAAATCTTTAATATTTGTATTTGAGGAAAAAATAACTTTTATATTTTCATTAAATATTCTTTCGAATAATTTACCTAAGATCATAGCATCAACAATATTTGTTACTTGAAATTCATCAAAATATAATATTTTTGTTTTGTCACTTAAATTTTTAACAAATTTTTCTAACCCATTGTCATTTCCTTTTTTTTTATTTTCAAATATAAAATCATGAAATTCAACCATAAACTCATTAAAGTGTAATCTTAATTTTTTTTCTTTTAAACTTTCAAAAAAAAAATTTAAAATCATAGTTTTACCCACACCTACATCGCCAACTAAATAAAAGCCCAATTTATTTTTTTTATCTTTGAAAAATTTTTTAAAAAAGGACTGTTTAAAATTAAGATTGTAATATTCGGTCAATCTTTGGACTATTTTTATCTGGTTTTCATTTATTTCTAATTCTTTATCTTCGCAGTGTTTTAGATAAGATTTTTCAAAATTCATTTTTTTGTTTTAAAATCTATACCGTATTCCGATCTTGGTCCTTTTCTCAATCCATATGGGCCTGCTAAAAAAATAGTCATTGGTTTAGTTCCTGGCTCAAGGTCTACTCTATGAAAATTATTGGCTGACCTGAACCCTATATACCCTGGTGCTCTCCAAACCTTTCCTGTTTTTAATGTTTCCCAGTATCCTCCTCTCAAAATGATTGTGATGTAAGGAAACAAATGATTATGCACACCATCACCATGGTCATCGTCTAACATTTCATGGATCAGTATGTTAAATGGAAACCACTTTGGTCTATGACGGAATAATAGATAATATCTATTCATCCATGGTTTTGCTTTTTCATACTCAGGGTGTGATGGCCCTCTATCAAATACTATTTTTTTTCTACCTAGTTTTTCTAAAATCTTTAAAAACATTAGTTTGTTTTGGCTATAGCATTATCTTTTATAAAATACATACTATTATTAAGTACATAGGGTCTAGAAATTTTTGATCCATGTATTTTTGTGATCTTCTCTTGTACACCAGTTGTAGAATTAACTGTTAGTAATCGTCCATTATCTAAAGATACAAATATTTTATATTTGCCGTGAATAAATCCTGTTGGTTTTAAATCTTTCCTATTTTTAAAGTTATTTAAAATATCTGTAATTCTAAGAATATTACCAGATCGATCATCTATTACAAAAAGGTAACCTTCATTAGATACAGTAAAGATTAAACTTTCAATTATAGTAGGTCTTAAACTTGAATTTATCGATTGTGTCCATTTAATTATTCCTGATCTTGCATCTATTGCAAAAAATTCATTTTTATTATTTGAAAAATAAATTGTATTATTTTCAAAAACCAAGTCTGAATTTTCTAAGCTAAATGCATCTTGATATATTAAACTACTTTGTGTAGGTGTCTGCCAAACTAAACTTCCATTATTTACATCAAGGGCTGTAACATCTCCTAGATTGTTAATAAAAAAAACTATTTCATCTCTTAAAATTATTGAATTTTTTTTTTGTGATTTGATAAATGAATTATCGGTTTTAAAGTTCCACAATTCAGTTCCATCATTACTAGATACGGCTCTGATAACATTATCAAAATCTATTGTTAAAAATTTATCTTTATAAACTTTGATATTAGAATTAAACGATGATGAGCTATATTTTGACCAATTAACTTTTCCATTATTTAAATCAATCGAATACATTTTTGACAAATTGTCATTTACAATTAAATTTCCTCCAGCTTGAGCAAAATATAAAATGGGATTAAGTTTCTTTTCTTTTCTATTATAATTATTAATTTCCCATATTTTTTTAAGGTCTTTGCTTAGCTTGATAATTGTACCTTTCCCATTAAAGAAAATTATTTTTTCATCCTCAGTAAAGAATAATTCAGGCTGATTTGAGTTAAATTTTTTAATTTTGTTTATTTTAAATGTTAAAAATTTATCAAAATTTGAGTCAAAATTAATATTTCCATTATTATTGCTGTTATTTCTTAGAAAAGGTTTTGTTTTAAAAGTATTTAACTTCTTAATTTTTAATTGTTGATTGAATTCTTTTTCAATTGGTTCATTTTTTTTGAAAATATCTATCAATTTTTCGTTATCTGATGTGTTATTCTTTGAAGCACCACAATTTGATAAAAATATTAATATTATTATATATTTAATAGCCTTAATCACTGAAATTTGATCGCAACCTTCTTTGAACTTCTAATTTTACTTTTGGACTTACATTTTCTATTTCCATTATCTGATTGAAAAATTCTTTGGATTTCTGTTTTTGGTTTTTTGATAAATAGAACTCAGCCATAAGATATAGTGCTTGAGGTTTCCAGATGCTTTCTGATTTTATTACTGGATTAAGAATATTTAACAATTCATTTTCTTGGACAAAGTCTGAATTAAATAGACCCTTCTTGTAGATAGTTAGATTTTTAATTTCTTTATCAAGCGATACATCATTTATAAGAAGGTCAAAATAAGAATTAATTTCCTCATTTGAAGTTATTAAATCATTATCAAGCAAAAAAAAGAAGGCTAATGGAGAATAGGTTTTATCTTTAGTATTTATGATTTCTATCAAANTGTTATTTATATTTTCTTGTTTACCTGTCTCAAAATTTGTAACAATAGAATTGAATTTATTGGCTAATTTTTCTTTGTTTCTAGACTTGAACTCTTGATAACCAAAAAAACTAATCAATATTAAAATAATTAATATTAACAAAGTTATTAATTGTTTTCTTTTTGATATTAAAAAATTTTTTAATTTTTCAATTCTTGTATTTGTATTGATAATTTCTATTTCTTCATCCATTGATCATATTCCTTAGAACATATTGTAAAATACCACCATTCTTATAGTATTCTAATTCATTTTTAGTGTCTATTCTGCATAACATTTTGATTTTTTTAATATCACCTGTTGCNTATTTGATCTCAACCTCTAAATGATCACCTGGATTTATNCCTTTCTCAAGACCTAATACTGATATTAATTCTGACCCTTTTAAGTTTAAATTCTGTCTATTCATGTTTTCTACAAACTGCAAAGGTAAAACACCCATTCCTATAAGATTTGATCTATGTATTCTTTCAAAACTTTCTGCAATTACAGCTTTTATGCCTAATAATTTTGTTCCTTTTGCTGCCCAATCTCTTGAAGAACCAGTACCATATTCTTTTCCCCCAAATACAACTAAATCTGTTCCTCTTTTTTTATATTCAACAACAGCATCATAAATAGGCATTACTTTTTCCTCAGGATATAATTTAGTGAAACCTCCCTCTGTACCTGGAGCCATTTCATTTTTAATTCTAATATTAGCAAATGTTCCTCTCATCATTACTTCATGATTCCCTCTTCTTGCACCATAAGAATTATAATCCTTGGGCAAAATTTGATGCTTCATAAAATAATTTCCTGTTGGACTTTCTTTTTGAATACTTCCAGCTGGAGATATATGGTCTGTTGTTACCATATCCCCTAAAATTAATAACGGTCTTGCATCTTTTATTTCCTTAAAACCCTCTGGTTCATCTGGTAAATTTTCAAAGAATGGTGGTTTTTTTACATAGGTAGAATTTTCTTCCCAATTATAAATACTTCCTTTGTCCACTTTAATTTTTTGCCATTGTTCTGGCCCTTCTGAAACATTTGAATATCTATTAACAAACATTTCTGGGTTTAAAGATTGTTTAAGAGTATCTTCAATCTCTTTATTNGAGGGCCAAATNTCTTTTAAGTAAACATCTTGTCCTTTACTATCTTTGCCTAACGGATCTTTATACAAATCCATTCTCATAGATCCTGCAATTGCGTAAGCTACTACAAGCGGAGGTGATGCTAAATAGTTAGCTTTTACTAATGGAGAAATTCTTCCTTCAAAGTTTCTATTTCCAGACAAAACTGAAACTGCGTATAAATTATTTTCTTTGACAGCATCAGTAATATTATCTGGCANAGGTCCAGAGTTACCAATACAAGTAGTGCAACCATAACCAACTAAATTAAAACCTAACTCATCTAAATATTTACTTAAACCCGCTTTATCTAAGTAGTCAGTAACAACTTGTGATCCAGGTGCTAATGAAGTTTTAACCCAAGGTTTAACATTTAGGCCTTTTTCAATTGCATTTTTGGCTAACAGTCCTGCACCAATTAATACATTTGGATTGGAGGTATTCGTACATGATGTAATAGCGGCTATTAATATATCTCCATCTTTTATCTCAAAATCTGTGTCTTTAACTTTTGCTACTGTTGGATCAGTTTTTTTACATACTTCTTCAAAAACTTTAATAAAATTTTTTGATGCCTCTGTTAAAAGAACTTTATCTTGAGGTCTTTTTGGTCCAGATATTGTAGGAACTACTGTGGACATATCTAAAGATAAAGTATCAGTGAAAACAACGTCTTCACTTACCCACAGATTTTGTTCTTTTGCATATTTTTCTACGATTTGAATGTTCTCTTTTGATCTTCCTGAAAATTCTAAGTATTTTAATGTTTCTTCATCAATTGGAAAAAATCCACAGGTAGCTCCATACTCGGGTGCCATATTTGCAATGGTTGCTCTATCAGCAAGTGTTAGATTTTTTAGACCTTCTCCATAAAATTCTACAAATTTACCAACTACACCTTTATCTCTTAACATTTTAACTACTGTTAAAACCAAGTCTGTAGCAGTTGTGCCTTCTGGAAGTTTATTTTTCATTTCAAACCCAATCACTTCGGGTATTAACATTGATATTGGTTGCCCCAGCATGCCTGCTTCTGCTTCAATTCCTCCAACACCCCAACCAAGTACTGACAAACCGTTAACCATTGTTGTATGGCTATCAGTTCCAACAAGCGTATCTGGAAATAAATACTCTTTATCCTCAAATTTTTCGTTCCATACTACTTTTGATAAGTATTCTAAATTTACTTGGTGACAGATTCCGGTGCCTGGTGGAACAATTCTAAAATTATTAAAGGCTTGTTGGCCCCATTTTAAAAAGGAATATCTCTCAAAGTTTCTATCAAACTCAATATCAACATTCTCTTTTAATGAATTCTTTGTTGCAAACTTATCAACTTGAACAGAATGATCGATCACAAGATCCACAGAAGAAAGAGGATTGATGGTATTAGGATCTTTATTCTTTTCCTTAACTGTATCCCGCATAGCAGCAAGGTCAGCAACAGCAGGTATTCCTGTATAATCTTGCAGAAGTACTCTTGCAGGTCTATATGCAATTTCTGTTTTAGATTTTTTTGAATTTAACCACTCTTTTATCGCTAGAATCTGATCTTTATTAACAGTCACGTTGTCTTCATATCTTAGAAGATTTTCAAGTAAGACTTTAATTGATTTTGGTAATNTATTTATGCCCTCTAAGCCATTTTTCTCTGCTTCTTTTAGTGAAAAATAAGAATAATTTTTTCCATTTGCTGTTAGTTCTTTAAGACATTTAAATGAATTTTGTTTTCCTGGTTTCATAATTTTTTAGTAATAAAAAGTTGCTATACAACTTAATAAGAGTGCCGACATAACATAATTAAACCATTTAATAAATTTCTCATTTGTCGCGAATTTCCTCATAAATTTTCCAATTATAGTCCAAAAAATAATACTAATAACTGCAAACAAAAAGGCAATGCTTAATAGCCAAATAGAATATGAAATAAAGTTACCACCAGANTCTACATAGGTGGAAACTGCAATTATAGCAACAATTACACCTTTAGGATTTAAAAATTGATATAGAAATGTTTCAACAAAATTTACAGGTTTTAAATTATCACTTTCACTTGATGATTTTGAAAATGATATTTTGTAAGACAAATATATTAAAAAAATTGTTCCTGTAAAAATTAAACCTTTTTGGAGTATTGGATAAAGCTTAAATATATTTATTAANCCAAAGTTAATTACCGCTAGCATAAATGTAAAACCAAAAATTACTCCCAACATCAAAGGGATAGTTTTTTTAAAACCATGATTAAATCCAGAATGAGAGGCAACAATATTATTTGGTCCTGGAGAACAGCTCGTAACAAACATGAACAAACATAGAGACAGTAATTCAGGGTGCATGCTTATGCTACAGGCAAACCATTTTCTACTTTTTGGGTTGGGTGAACAAGAACAACCTTGCCTTCCTCATCTATAGAACCAAGTATTAAAACCTGAGAAACAATACCTGCTATATTTTTTTCAGGAAAGTTACATACTCCAATAACTTGTTTTCCAACTAAATTTTCCTCATTATAATAATGAGTTATCTGTGCTGATGATTGCTTAATTCCTATATCTTTCCCAAAGTCAACTTCAACAACAAGAGATGGTTTCCTCGCTTTTTCATTTTTTTTTACCGATATTACTGTTCCTACTCTGATGTCCACTTTGTCATAAATGTCGTAGGTTATTTGTTCTTTCATAGATTTAATATATAATTAAAAATAAATGAGTACAGGAAATAATTTAGAAGAGATATATANTAATTCAATTAAAATACTAAAAGATTTAATTGCATTTAAAACTGTTTCTGGTGAAAACAATACTCAACTAATAGACTATTGTGATAACATTTTAAATTCATTAGGTGCGGTGTCCTTTAGAACATATGATGAAGAAGAAAAAAGAGTAAATCTATTTTCAACTATTAAAGCTAAAAAAGCGAGTAACAAAAAACCAATTATTTTATCTGGTCATACTGATGTAGTTCCAGTTTCTAAAGGATGGGCAACAGATCCTTTTGATGCAACCATTAAAGAAGATAAACTATTTGGTAGAGGATCATGTGATATGAAAGGATTTATAGCATGTGTATTGGCATATGCTCCTATTTTCTCCTCATCAAATTTGGATCGAGATATTCACTTCTCATTTACTTTCGATGAGGAAACTGCCTGTAAAGGTGCACCTATTTTAATTAAAGAATTAAAAAAAAGGGAAATACATAATTGTATTTGTATTGTTGGTGAACCAACTAACATGAAAATAATAGATGCACATAAAGGATGCTACGAATATACCACTTATTTTGAAGGTCTTGCAGGTCATAGTTCTCAACCAGATAAAGGTGTGAGTGCAGTTGAATTTGCAGCAAGATATGTAAATAAACTATTAGAATTAAAAGAAAAACTTAAAGAAAGACAGCTTAAAGACTCAATCTTTGATCCTCCCTACTCAACTTTGCAGGTTGGTGGAATTTTTGGGGGCATAGCACATAATGTAATTGCAGATAAATGTCATGTGAATTGGGAAACAAGACCAGTAGTTAAAGAGGATGGAATTTTTTTAAATAATGAAATAGATAAATTTACTAAAGAAATTCTTTTACCGGCAATGAAAAAAATTTATCCAGAATCATCAATTAAAAAACACATTATTGGTGAAATAACTGGTTTTGATAGAATTTCTAATTCAGAGGCATGTGAATTTGTTTCGAGTATAACAGGTGATAATTCTAGAGAAGTAGTTTCATTTGGAACCGAAGCAGGACTATTTCAAGAAATTGGAATCAGTACAGTTGTTTGTGGGCCCGGATCTATAAAGCAAGCACATAAGATAGATGAATTTATAAAACTATCTGAAATTAAAAAATGTATCAGTTTTTTAGATGGTGTAAAAAATAAATCTTTGAACTAATTCCAACCACCGATAGATTTTACTTCTAAAAATTCTAACAAACCTTCTTTTCCACCTTCTCTTCCTATTCCTGAGTGTTTAAATCCTCCAAATGGAGCGTCCACGGCGAGTGAAGCAGTATTAGCAACTATCATTCCTGATCTAAGTTTTCTTGCAACTCTTTTAACTTTTTCTTGATCCTCAGTTTGAATATAATTTGTCAAACCATAAGGGGTATCATTTGCTATTTCTATTGCTTCTTGCTCTGTTTCAAATGGAATTACAGATAATACAGGGCCAAAAATCTCAGTTCTAGCAATTTCCATATTATTATTTACATCAGCAAAAACAGTTGGTTTTACATAATAACCATCTTCTAAACCATCAGGTTTTCCAGGTCCTCCTGCTATTAAATTGGCACCTTCATCTATACCCTTTTTAATTAAACCTTGAATTTTATTATATTGTGTTTCTGATATTACTGGACCAATGTGATCTCCTTCTTTTTGGGGAATATCAACTTTATATTCATTAGCAAATTTTTTTAATCTATTAACTGCATCGTCATAAATTGATCTTTCTACCAGCATTCTTGTAGGTGCATTACATGATTGACCTGAATTTCTAAAACATCTTGCAGCTCCTCTTTCAATTGCCTCAGAATCTGCATCTTTAAAAATAATATTTGCTCCTTTTCCACCTAATTCAAGACTTACCCTCTTAAAGTCTTTTGCAGCATTTTGTGAAATTAGGGCTCCTGCTCTTGTTGAGCCTGTGAAAGATATCATATTCACATCTTTGTGACTGGTCAGTGCATTACCGGTAGTTTCTCCATCTCCATTAACTAAATTAAACACACCTTTTGGAAAACCTGCCTCATCAATAAGTTCTGCAAGTATTATTGATGATAAAGGTGCTAACTCAGAAGGTTTTAAAACCATAGTACACCCTGCTGCTAAAGCTGGGATTACTTTTAAACAAACTTGATTCATTGGCCAATTCCAAGGTGTTATTAATACGCAAACTCCTTTGGGTTCATAAATAATTCTCTGATCTTGTGCATGATCTCCTAAAGGTTTTTCAAAATCAAAAGCTTTAAGATACTTTATAAATGATTTTGTATGACTGGCTCCTGTACCAGTTTGTAGTTTCGATGCAAAATCTTTTGGAGCACCCATCTCCATCATTATTGCTTCTGTAGTGTCATTCCATCTTTTTTTATATAGCTCATAAAACTTTTCTAATAATTTAATCCTCTCCTCTTTTTTTGTGAAACCCCAAGTTTGAAAAGCAGTTTTTGCAGCTAACACTGCATCATCAACATCTTCTTTTCCGCCCAGTGAAATAACCGCACAACTTTTCTCAGTAGCAGGATTTATTACTTGAATGTCTTTAGGATTTTTAGGTTCTACCCATTTACCGTTTATGTAAAAATTTCTTTTTTCTAACATATATTAAGCTATCTGTTCTCTAGGATTTTGCAAACAAATTTGTCAATTCATAAACAATTGTTGCAGCTGCTAAAGAAGTTACTTCTGCATGATCATACGCTGGTGCTACCTCAACTACATCTGCTGAAACTAAGTTTAAGCCTGACAATCCTCTTATAACATTTACCATTTCTCTAGTAGTCATTCCAGCTATCTCGGGTGTACCTGTTCCAGGGGCAAAAGCTGGATCTAAGACATCAATATCTATGGATAAATATAAAGCATTGTCTCCTACTCTTTTTCTAATTCTCTCAACTATTTTGTCTATACCTTCTGTTTGAAATTCGTCACAATGAATTATTTTAAAACCAAAACTTTCGTCATTTTTAATATCTTCCCGGCTATAGAGTGGACCTCTAATTCCAACGTGCATTGATGCATCATCTAAAAATAAATTTTCTTCTCTAGCTCTCCTAAATGGTGTTCCATGAGTGTAAGGTGCTCCAAAATAGGTATCCCAGGTATCTAAATGTGCATCGAAATGGACTAATGATACAGGACCTTTATTTTTTTTATTAATTGCTCTAAGCAATGGAACCGCAATTGTATGATCACCACCTAGACTAATTATTCCTCCTACTTTATTTAAAAGATCTGTAGCACCAATTTCTATTTGTTTTATTGCTTCATCAATATTAAATGGATTACACGCAATATCTCCTGCATCAGCAACTTGTTGTACTTTAAACGGTTCAACATCGTAACTTGGATGGTAATTTGTTCTTAAATGTCTTGAAGCTTGTCTAATGCTTTGGGGTCCAAATCTTGCTCCAGGTCTAAAGCTCGTTCCAGAGTCAAAAGGAACTCCTACAATTGCCACATCACAACTTTCAACATCCCTTAGTTCAGGTAATCTTGCAAATGTAGATGGTCCTGCATATCTNGGAACTTTAGTTCCACTAACTGGTTGAATAGGATTTTTATTTTTTTCATTTTTCATTTTTAATTGTCTAAAGTAATATTATTTTAGCATATAGTTCTATAATTATTTAATGAGAATATTGTTTATTTTATTGTTGGTACTTCAATTTAACTTTGTCAAAGCTGATGAGATTAACTATCTATTAAAAATACCAAACTTAGAAATATATGATTTGAAAAGCCAAAATGGACTTAAATACCTAACAACTAAGAAAAATTTTCAAATTGGGGCTAAAAACAATATTAGTTGTGAAAAATTAGATAAAGAGAATTTGGATAATAGATTTTTATTAATCAAGAAAAATCTAGATTTATATAGTGATGAGTTTTTAGATAAAATAAATTTAAGATTTATAGTTCTTTGTCAAAATTTATTTATTTCAGAAATTAATACTGCTGGAATTCCAGACTATAAAAAGAGAACTTTAATATTAGATTTAATGTTTAATGAAAAATATTTTGAAAGAGTAATACATCATGAAGTATTTCATTTAATTCAAGATAGTTTTCCAAAAATATTTAATGAAGAAGTTTGGTCAAATTTTAACAAAAAAAAATTTGAGTACGCAGGATGTTCAACATGCACAGATAAATTAGGATTAGATATTTATAATAATACAAATGGATTCTTAACAGAATATTCTAAAACTATTCCCTCAGAAGATATGGCTGAAGTTTATTCTTTTATTGTAACAGATAAAGAAAACATTGATCAGATAAAAAAAATCGACCCTATAATATTTAATAAAGTTGAATTTATTAACTCAAAATTAAATCAAATAAATAATTTATAATTTTATCATGATAAAAAAAATACAAGCTTCAACCGGAGAAAAAATTTTATTAATTTTTTTGATATTACTTGCGATTATTTCGTTTTTGTTTTATTTCACCATAAAAAATAAGTGCCTGTTTGTAGAGAAAGTTGACTTACAAAGAATAAATTTTCAGAATACTGAAAATATTGTAGTTATGAATGTCGAATGTGGCGAGGTTNTTATTGAACTATTGCCAAATTTATCTCCCAATTCAGTTGAAAGATTTAAATTTTTTATTTCAAATGGTTACTATGATGGATCTGCTTTTTATAGAGTAATCAAAGATACTTTAATACAAGCGGGAGATTTAGAGTACGGGAATATAGAAAATATTGACTACTATCGAGTAGGCAATGGTAAATCTAAGCTTGGTTTAATAAATTCTGAAATTAGTAATGAATTTGAGTTTAAGGCAGGTAGCATTGGACTAGTGAGAAGTGATGCTTTTAACACGGAGGACAGTGAATTTTTTATTCTGTTAAAAGATATTCCTCTATTTAATGGTGAGTATACACCAATAGGCAAAGTCATTTATGGATTAGATGCTTTGGCTAAAATAAAATCCTCTGATAAAACAGAGTATGTTCTGAGACCTGACTTTTTAATTGATTTTAAATTATTGGAACAACACAATTAAGAACACAATTATTATTGCAGTTGCATAATAATAAGGCATTTTCTTCTTCCAAGAAATTAGGATTTTAGTTGCAGTGTCTACTTGTTTTTTTGTGGGTTTATTTGCCATATTAATATTAGTTAACTAAGGGTTTTCCAGTTGTTAATGTGTGTTTAATTCTTTGTTGAGTTTTCTCTGTCTCAATTAATTTCATAAATGCATCTAACTCTAATTTATATAGATCATCCTCTGATAATGTATTATCTAAAGTTGTATCTCCTCCACTTAGAACTTTTGCCAACTCCTTTCCAACTTCCATGCCATGATCAAGAATAACTTTTTCATTATATAATTTTTCTAACATTTTTACCATTTTGTCATAAACAATATTTCCTGATAGTTTAAATGTACATTCCTCTGGAGGGAAAAAATCTTTATTATTTTGAATTATCTCTTTAGAAACCTCTAATAAACTATTTCTACTCATTATCTTTTTATCCTCAGGTCTTAAATATTTTAATGGCTCAGCTTCAATTGGTGAGGTTGCAGTTTTAGCATATCCAATAATATCAAAAACTTTTAAAGGAGCATAATCAGGATCATTTTTAGCCTCTTCAGTTTGAGACCATCTCCAAAGCATTTCTTTACATCCTCCACCTGCTGGAATTAATCCAACCATAGTCTCAACTAAGCCAACTACAATATTTGTATGAGATGCAACAAAGTTACTTTGGCATAAAACTTCAAAACCACCTCCTAGTGCCAATCCTGATGGCGCTGATACAACTGGATATTTAGAATATTTTAAATGTTTGCAGGTCTCTTGAAAATATTTAACAAACTTTTCAATAGATTTAAAATCTCCTTTGTCCGCAAAATTCATTGTGTAAGACAAGTTTACACCTGCTGAAAATTGCATTGCCTCATTTATTATTATTAAAGGTTTGTCCGTTGCATTTTTTAAGCTATCCATTGAGTCATAGTCTAAAGCATTAGCCTTAGTTGTGAATTCAACAATATTAAAATCATCAAATCTATAGGTTTCAGCAGAGTTATTTTTATCTAATTTAATGGCCTTTGGTTTTATTTTTCCTAAAGTTTCTAAATCAGTATATTGTTGTCTTTCACCATAAAAGTTTTCGTCTTTACTTTGTGATAAGTTTTCAAGAAACTTGTTGTTTTCAAATGTATCTATTCTCTCAAAAAAATCCTTAACACCGATTTCTTTTAACATTTCAAAAGGTCCCTTAGACCAGTTAAACCCTAGTCTCATTGCTTCATCAATATCATTAAATTTATCCGTAATACCTGGAACTAAAGATGATGCATATTTAATAATTTTTGAAATTACTGACCAAGCGTATTCACCGTATTTATCTTTTCTGTTAATAAGACCAACAATATCCATTTTTTCTGATCCTAAATTAAACTTTTTAGATAGTGAATATTCACCTGTTTCTAAGTTTATACCCTCTAGAATTTTTTTATTATCAGACTTATTCATTCTATAGAAACCACCTTTTCCTTTTCTTCCTGTGTATCCAGTTTCTATAAGTTTTTTTACCAATGGTATTTCTTTCGCCACAACTTGAAAGTCATCAGTTTCAGGTAGTTCTTTAATAAAGCTTTTCAAAACATCGGCCATCAAATCAATTCCAATTAAATCATAGAGGCCAAAAACACCTGTTTTTGGTATTCCCATTGGTCTTCCAAATACGGCGTCAGCTTCTTCAATTGTTAATTTCATTTTAAAAGCTTCGGTCATAGCAACTTGCATAGCGTATACACCAATTCTATTTCCTAAAAATCCTGGAGTATCATTACAAATTAATGCTCCTTTTCCTAAATCTTTTTCACAAAAACTTTTAAGTGAGTTTATTTGATCTAAATCATTATTTTCATTTTTTACTATTTCTAACAAATCCATATATCTGACTGGATTAAAGAAGTGAGTTATACAAAAATCTTTTTTTTCATCATCTGAAAGTTTCTCTGAAAGAACCTTTATCGGAATAGAAGATGTATTTGAAGAAACTATTGATCCTTTCTTTCTTTCTTTAAAAATTTTTTCATAAATATTATGTTTAATATCAATTCTCTCAACGACAGCCTCAACTATCCAATCTGCTTCACCGACTTCATTAAAATTATCATTTATATTTCCAACAGTAATATTATTTATTTTTGACTTATCTATTAATAAAGGAGGTCTAGACTTTAAGATTCTCTCTCTAGCTTTTTCAGAAATTTCGGTGGTTAAGTCTAATAATGTTACTGGAACATTTGCATTACATAATTGAGCAGCTATTCCACTACCCATTGTACCTGACCCTATAACTACTACTTTATTAATTTTCATATTGAGAATAAAAGCTTATAATGAATATCTTATTCAAGAGCAACTTAAAGCCGATAAATATTTTAATATTATTATTTAATTATTTTAGTAATTGATGGAATTATTGCCACTGCTAGAGCAATTTTGAATAATTCACTTGGTAAAAAAGGATATAGACCACCAGCTAAAGCCTTTTCATAACCGATAACTGAGCCCAAATAACCCACCCCAACAATAAAAATAATAGAAGTTGCTATCAAAAGAGAAATTAAACTTTTAATATAAGAGTCGTTAAAATTTCTTTCTGCTAAATAGCCCACAACACCAGCTGCGATAGTCATTCCATAAAGATAGCCAGCTGTAGGACCTGTTAAATAAAGTAATCCACCACCTTTTGCAAAAACTGGAAGTCCAATAGCTCCTTCGAANAGATATAATAAGAGNGTAAAAAACGCTAACTTTGAACCGAATGTCATTCCAATAATAAAAACTGCAAAAGTTTGCATTGTCATTGGAACTGGCCAAAATGGAACTTGAACTTTTGACGAAAAAGCTAGGATAAGTGTACCTATTAACATCAAAGAAATATTCTGAAAATATATATTTATTCTAAAATCAGATAATAAATTTTTAATTAAAGTAGAATTATTTTTCATCTTAGAAGGTATATAAACATACTTAAATAAAAATTTAAAATAATAAATATAAAACTTTAATTAATCTGGACTTTTTGTAATTCTTTTAGTGGTATGTGGCATCTGATAGAGTTTCCACTGCTAGTTATTTGCCAAGGTGGTACTTCATTTTTACAAATATCACCCAGTATTCTTGAACATCTCCCCTGAAAACTGCACCCTTTTTGTGGTGGTTTTTCTTCTACTATATCCTCAGCAACTAATTTTGGTTTGATATCTGGATCTGGTTCTAACACTGCTCCTAANAAAACCTCTGTATAAGGGTGTGATGGAAATTGATANACATCTTTTGATGGTCCCACTTCACACAATCTTCCTTGATAAAGAACAGCAACTCTATCACTTATAGCTCTTACGACAGCTAAATCATGTGAAACAAATATATATGTAGTTCCAAAATCTTCTTTAAGTTGCTGTAACAAATTTAATACTGCCGCCTGAACTGATACATCCAACGCAGATGTTACCTCATCACATAATATTATATCTGGTTTAGCTGCAAAAGCTCTTGCAACTGCAACTCTCTGTTTTTCACCACCAGATAATTGTCTAGGGTACCTAGACATATAAAATTCTCCAAGTCTTACCTTTTGTAATAGGTCTATAATATTTTTTTTTAATTCTTCACCCTTTAAACCAAAATATAACTTTAATGGTTGCGCTATTATTTCTTCAACAGTATGGTTTGGGTTTAATGACTCATCTGGATTTTGAAAAATTAATTGAATGATTCTTAAATCATTGGGATCTCTCTCTTTGAGGTCAGACGATAAGTTTCTTTTTTGATCAAATTTTATTATTCCACCTTTGGTTCTAAGTAACCCAGCAATAGATTTAAGAATTGTCGACTTTCCACTACCTGACTCTCCAACTAGAGCTATAGTTTCACCCTTCTTGATATTAATATTAATATCTTTAACAGTTGGGTTGTCATCAGAAATTCTATTTAACACTTGATCTAAAAGTTTTTGCTTAGCATAACTTATTGAGACTTCTGATAGGTTTAATATTTCTTTATCCTGTAAACTTGTCTTAATTTTATTTACAGTTTGATTAACCTGACTATCATTCATTAAACTCTTATGATTAAAACATCTAACACTAGTGTTTAATTTTTCTAAGTACTCAAGTTGAGGAGAGTTATTTTTACATTTTTCTTCTGAAAAATTGCATCTATCAAAAAAACTACAGCCTCTATGGATTGTTCCAGGTTGAGGTTGACTACCAGGCATTGATTGTGGAAGTCCTGCTAGTGATAATTTTGGGATAGATTTAAGCAAACCATAGGTATATGGATGAATTGGTTTTTTAAGAATATCTCTCGAGGGTCCCTCTAAAACAATTTCTCCTGAATACATTACAATAATACGGTCACTTACTTGAGCTATTGCTCCTAAGTCATGACTAACATAAACCATTGATGTTCCAGTGTCTTTGGCGATGAAATTAAGCAGTTCTAAGACGTGAGCTTGCGTTGTTACATCTAAGCCAGTAGTAGGTTCATCCAATAGTAAAAGGTCAGGAGTTCCAGCCAATGCCATTGCAACAGCAACTCTTTGTTGTTGTCCCCCTGAAAGTTCATGAGGATATCGAAGAGCAATTGTTTCTGGTGAAGGAAGTCTCACTTTATTTAACAATTCAGAAATTTTTTGTTCTCTTTCCTTTTCCTCTAGATCAGAGTGTAACTGTAATGCCTCATCAATTTGATAACCTATTTTTAAATTTGGTGTTAATGCCTGTCCAGCATTTTGTGGTATCATTGCGATTTTTCTTCCTCTAATTTTTTCCAAATCTCTATTTTTCATTTTTAAAAGATTTGAGGAATTGAACTCACATTCTCCACCAATAGTATAGAGACCATGCTTAACATATCCCATCATCGCTAATGCAAGAGTACTTTTTCCAGATCCAGACTCTCCAACAATACCAACAGTTTCGCCTTTTTTAATATTTGTGCTAATGTTTCTTAATATTAAGATTTCTTCACCTTTTTTACTTTTAAATCCAATAGATAAATTTTTTACTTTTTGAATTATTTCGTTCATTTTAAACTGGAGCTTTTGTTGATCTATCTATACCTAATGCTTTAGCAAAAGCATCGGCTGTCAAATTGATACCAATTATTAAGCTGCTTAAACCAACTATTGGAGCTATCACAGACCAATAAGCAAAAGACATTAAACCTCTGGCGTTTGATATCATCAATCCCCAATCTGGAGTTGGAGGACTAACGCCAAAACCTAGGAATGACAAAGAGCTGAAGCCAAGTAACATCCACGACCATCTCATTGCGCCTTCCACTAAAATTGCATCTCTTACATTTGGAATTATTTCATTCCATATTATTGAAAAATTACTATGACCTCTTGCTCTAGCGGATACAATAAAATCTTTAGCAATTACATCATGAGTTGCAGCTCTTGCAACTCTAACAATTCCTTTACCATAAAAGAAACCCAATGCAGGTATTAGTACTTCAGTTGATGTACCTAATAAAGATACAATCAATAACATTGCTAATATCCAAGGTATAGATAAAAATGCATCAACAATTCTCATCACTATATCGTCAGTTTTTCCACCAACTAGTCCACAAAAAATTCCTAGTAATCCACCCCAAAGCAAAGCAATCAAAGATCCAAAAAATGTTATTGTCAGAGCAGTTCTTCCACCTAAAATTGTTCTAGTAAAAACATCCCTTCCAAGATCATCAGTTCCGAACCAATATTCAGCAGAAGGAGCTTGTAGCATTAAAGTTGGGTTTATTGCTTTAAAGTCATATGGCGCAATATAAGGGCTAATAAATGCAAGAATTACATGGAAAACTAATATACTTAAACCAATAAAACCTGATGGTCTTGACGCCATTGTAATTATTATCTCAGAGACTTTTGCAAAATTACTTTTTTTTTCTTCCTGGTAAATATTATCTAATTTCATATTATTTTCTTATCTGCAAAGTCTTTAATCTTGGATTTAGCATTAATGTCATTAGATCTGCTAATAAGTTTATGCTTACATAAATGGATGCAAGAATTATCGCTAATGCTTGAACAGTTGGTAAATCTCTATTTGAAATAGACTCAATAACTAACCTTCCAAGACCTGGATAATTAAATACAACTTCAGTTACAACAACACCNCCTAATAACCATGCAATTGTTAAAGCTACAACATTAATAGCTGGTAACAATGCATTTGGTAAAACATGTTTAAAAACCATTTTCCAATATGGAACACCTTTTAAAATTGCCATTTGAACATATTCACTTGCCATAACTTGAATGACGCTTGATCTCACCATCCGCGCCATATGAGCTGTCATGATCATTGCAATAGCGATTACTGGTAAAATAATGTTTGGTAATAGTTCTAAGAATGAAACATCAGTTGGAACAATTACAATTCCTGGTAGCCACTCTAACCATATTGCAATTATTAAGATTAATAATGTAGCACTAATAAACTCTGGAATAGTCATTGCAAATATAGTTACTGTTGAAATTGCTACGTCAGGTAATTTGTCTCTCCAAAGAGCGGTTACAATTCCTAATATCAAAGCAATCGGTATACCAATAAAAATAGCAGCTGATGCTAGAACTAATGAATTTTTAATTCGTGGTCCAAGAACCTCTTTAATTGGCATTTCTCCACTTAATGAATAACCAAAGTCTCCTTGAATAGCATTTATGGCCCAAGATACATATCTCTCATATGCAGGAACATTCAAACCTAATCTTCTATAACAAGCTTCTAGTTGCTCCCCAAATGCTTGTCTTTCAAGATATGTTGTACACGCGTCACCTGGCAAAATCTCAGTTCCAACAAAAGTGATTAAAGATACGATAAATAGAGTTATTAGGCCTAATAGAATTCTTTTTATAATTAAAAAAAGCATAAGAATACTTAAATTTTAAATTATTTATTTAGAAATGAAAGAGGTTTTACAGGCCTACTTAAAGGCCTGTAAAACAAAAATTATTAGTCAACACTAACTGTGTGCCATCTTATTGAAAAATACTCAACTTCGTCGAGATTTTTCACTTTAGAAGATGTGACAACCAATCTAGATACATGGTAAGGAATCATAGTTCCAGATTCTTCCCATAGTGTTTTCTGAGCATTGATATATGCTGCTTTTCTTTTTCTGAAATTTAACTCACCTCTAGCTTCAGCTAAATTCTTGTCAAAAGAAGCGCTTTTGTAGAAAGACTCATTCCATTTTGCTTCACTATGATAAGCTTCGTGCAAAATACTGTCTGCAGGTCTCTCATTCCAACGTGTCATTGCTACTGGCTTTTTCATCCAAGTTTCATTCCAATAACTTTTTGAAGGTGTCATTTGAATATCTGCTCTTATGTTAGCTTTAGCAAATTGTTGTTGTAATACTTCAGCAATAGTCGGCCATGTTGGTTCTTTTGTAGATACGTGAATTGTGAACTCAATACCATCTGGATAACCTGCTTCTGCAAGTAATTTTTTAGCAGTAGCATGTTGTGGCGGGCACTTCTTTTTCATCCTGTATTGATCCGAAGGTGCAACTGGAGTATCACAAGATACTGTTGCTGCTCCAGCCATAACTAGATCAACTAGTTCTTGCCTATCTACAGCTATTCTTACAGCCTTTCTTACTCTTGGGTCATCAAATGGTGCAACATCAGTTCTCATTACCATACCTCTCCAGTTTCCTGTAGGTATCACTGATACATTGAATTTTGGATTACTATCAAATATTTTTTTCTGATTGAATGGAACATATCTATTCATATCAATTTGACCAGTAAGTAGAGCTTGAATTCTAGCTTGACCATCTGGAATGGCTATTACGTGAACTTCAGAAAGTTTAGGTGCTCCTTCCCAATAATCTGGGTTTGCTTTAAGGATTGTTGTTCCTTCAGCATCAAACTTTTCTACTATAAAAGGTCCAGTTCCAATACCAGTTTTACCAATAGTATCACCTGATCCACTTGGAATCATTCTTAGTCTGTAATCAGTCAGTAAAAGTGGAAAATCTGCAAAAGATGTGTTCAACTTCATTTTAACTGTATGTGAATCTACAACTTCAATATCTGTTACTGCACTCATACTTTTCTTGGCAGGTGAACCAATTTCAGGATCTTTAACTCTCATCAAAGAATATTTTACATCCTCTGCATCAAAATCAGATCCGTCGTGGAATTTAACACCTTTTCTTAAGTTAAATGTCCATTCCGTAGCATCTGCATTTCCTGACCAGTCAGTTGCAAGCTCAGGAGATGTAACCCCTTTAAGATCTTTTCTTACAAGACGGTTCTGTGTCATTATTACTACCTGAAACAGTCGCCCCTTAGTAATTGCGTCTAAATTTGTATCTTTTCCAAAACCAACATCATGAGATAATTTAAAAACTCCGCTTGATGCATTAGCAAAAGAAAATGTTACAAATAGTGATACCAAAGAAACTGATATCAATTTTAAAATGTTTTTCATAATTTCCTCTCTTTAAAAAAATAAAAGGTAACAATTAGCATCTTATATAGCAACAGTGAAAATGGTTCTTTTTTAATTGTTTTATTGATGTATTTTAATTATTTAGAAAAAAGATAATGAAAGATTTAATCAATAAATTCAGGTTTACAGTAAAGCCTGTTAACCTTGAAAATTCTAACTCTTTGGAGCTTGCAAGATCAATCCAAGTTCATCCATTAACCTACCAAGAGCTGCCATATGACCCAGAGTATTCTAATTATGCTGGAAGATTAACACTTGAGAAATTGTCTAATGTAAGTGCTGAGGAAATGTATTGGAAAGGAAGGCAAGAGATAATATTTAGACATACTGGCGAACATCCATTTGAAATATCTGGCCCAGACTCACTTAAGTTATTACAAAAAATATTCCCAAGAGATGTATCAAAAATGTCAAAAGGAAGATGTTCTTACCAGTTTGCTTGTTATCATGATGGTGGAATGATCACAGATGGAGTTCTATTAAAAATTGAAGAAAATAAATATTGGTTTGCTCAAGCAGATGGAGATCTTTTTTCTTGGTATAAAGCGCATTCTGAAAATATGGATGTTGAAATAAAAGATCCTGACGTATGGGTAAGTCAAATTCAAGGCCCTTTATCAATGAAACTATTAGAAAATATATCAGATGGATTTTCTGAAAATGACTGGAAATATTTTGATTGGAAAGAATTACAAATCTTAGATCAAAAAGTAATAGTAAGCCGAAGTGGTTTTACAAATGAGCTTGGTTGGGAAATTTATTTTCGGCCTGAAAATGAAACTGAAAAAATAGGAGATTATATTCTTGAGGAAGGAAAAAAGTTGGGTATGATTTTAGTTGCCACTCCAGGTTTTAGATGTAGACGTATTGAAGCAGGTCTACTATCTGCAGGACAAGACTTTTCAAAAAAAACAAATCCTTTTTCAGTTGGTCTTGGGCGTTTTATAAATTTTGATAAAGGAAACTTTATTGGCAAAGAAGCTCTCATGACTTCAGATAAAAAATGTAAGACATGGGGCATTAGAGTAGCAGAGGGTACAGCTATTAAAGGAGAAAGTATTAAAATAAATAAAAAAAATATTGGTAAAATAACATCTAGTACTTGGTCACCATATCAAATTTGTGGAGTTGGTATTGTACACCTTGATAACAATGAAAATGGACCAGGAGATGTTGTTGAAGTTAAATGCACTGACGGAAAAGTGCACAAAGGTGAAATCTGCAAATTACCAATGTACGATACAGAGGGAGAAATTGTTAGGGGTATAAATAGGAATATTCCTAAACAGCCAAATCCTTGGCCTGGCATTAAATCCAAAAATTAAAAAGTTTTAGTTTGTGAAGAGTAAAAAACAAATCATAGCAATTGGTGGTGGAGGTTTCACTCATAATGAAGATAGAGATCTAGATCAATTTTTTGTAGATAAAATAAGCAAAGAAAATGCCTCTATTGGATTTTTACCTACCGCTAGTAATGATGAAACAAAAAAAACTGAACTATTCTATAAAAGATTTAAAAATTCTAACTTTAAAGTTTCGCATTTTAATCTTGTCTCCAGCGTTAAGGGTTTTGAAAACTGGATATCAAATTTAGATGCTATTTATGTTGGTGGAGGAAATACCAAATTCATGCTTGAATTATGGAAAAAAAATAATTTATTTGAAACTTTCAAGAAGGTTTATAACTCAGGTGTAATTCTATCCGGTGTGAGCGCTGGGGCTGCATGTTGGTTTGATTATTTTCTGACAGACTCAGATGGGCCTGGTTTCAAACCATTGAGAGGTATTGGACTTATATCTGGAAGTTTTACCCCACATTATTCAGATGCAAAAAGAGCAAATAAATACAGAGAAAATATAAAAAATAAAACTTTACCAAGTGGTATAGCTGTAGATGATGGAGTTGCGGTACTTTTTATTGACGGGAAACCAACCGAGGTTTATTCTTCTAGAGAAAGTCATGATGCTTATTTTGTAGACCAAAATAAACAGCTTAATTTAAAAGAATATATTAAAGTTAATAATGAGTGATAATATTTTACCAAGTCAAAGAATTTTTAGCATTAAAGATGCAAGAGAACTATCACGAAAACGTCTACCTAAGTTAGTTTTTGATTTTATTGATGGCGCATCTGGAGATGAAAAATTAGCAGAAATAAATAGCAGAGCTTTAGATCAAATTAGACTTGAACCTAAAGTTTTAAGAAATGTTGAAAAAAGATCTCTCAAAAAAAAAGTATTGGGATATGAATTTGATTTTCCATTTGGTTTTGCTCCTATGGGTATGACTAATTTATCATGGCCTGGAGCAGACTCAATGTTAGCAGCTGAAAGTGCTAGAAACAATATACCTACTTGTGTTTCTATGGCTTCTACAACAACTTTAGAAAAAATGTATGAACTTTCAGAAGGTCACTCATGGATGCAACTATATATATTTCAGGATGAAAACTTTGTTATGGAGCTTTTAGATAGAGCTAAGAATACAGGATACGAAGTTGCAATATTAACTGTAGATGTCCCAGTACTATCCAGACGAACTAGAGATGATAAAAATGGTTTCTCCTACCCTTTCAAGATTGGTCCAAAACAATTTTTTGATTTTGCAACTCATCCTACTTGGTCTATTTCTACTTTACTGAGTGGCATTCCTAAACCAATGAACTATGTAACATCTAAAAGTGGAGATGGTATTTTTAAAAGAAAAGAAAGTAGAGGCTCTACAGATTGGGATACTCTTAAAAGAGTAAGAGATAAATGGAAGGGTAAACTTATTATTAAAGGAGTAATGTCGCCTGATGATGCAAAAAAAATAAAAGAAGCTGGTGCAGATGCAATTCAAGTTTCAAATCATGGCGGCAGACAATTAGATAGTGCTACGGCAGCAATAAATATGCTTCCATTAATAAGAAAGTCAGTGGGAGTTGATTTCCCTTTAATTTTTGATAGTGGAATAAGAAGTGGAAGTGATATCGTCAGAGCACTTGCATTTGGTGCTGATTATGCAATGATTGGTAGACCAGTGATGTACGCAATGGGAGCTGATGGAAAAAAAGGATTAAGGAGAATTGTGGAAATAATCAAAGAAGAAGCCAGCACAACACTTGGGTTAGTAGGATTAAACGATATTAATGATGTAACTTCTAATATAGTAATAGATAGTAATGTAAATAAGGTAAATTACTAAATGAGCGAAAACAAAATTAGAGGTGGAGCATTGCTTGCAAGAGCTCTTAAAGATAAAGGAATTGGCAAAGTTTTCACCCTTTCAGGAGGTTTTTGTAATCCAGCAATTGAGGGTTTCGCCGAATGCCAAATTGAAGTCATAAACACCCCTCATGAACAAATTGCAGGTCATTTAGCAGATGGTAATACAAGAATTACTCGTAAACCATCAGTATGTTTAGTTGGGCCTGAAGGATTTACCAATGCTGTCCCTTCAATGATGGAAGCTTGGGGTGAGAGAAGTCCTATTATTTATATCACAGGATCTAGCAGTCTTAAAAGACAAGGTTCAGGTGGTTTTAAAGAAATTGACGATGTTTCAATTGCGGCACCTTTAACTAAGTATAGCGTAAGTATTACTGATGGAACAAGAATAAGAGAATTTGTAGATAAAGCATATCATATTGCAACTAACGGATATCCAGGAGCTGTTCATCTTAGTCTTCCAGTTGATATAATGTTTTCATCTTTTGCAGAGGAAGTTGGTTTGGAAGAAAGACCATACTCTCAAAAAGCAAAACCTATAGCCAAAGCGTGGCCAGATCCAAATTCACTTTCAGAAGTTTTAGAACTTGCTTGTAATTCAAAAAGACCAGTTATCATTGGTGGACACGGTATTTGGTGGTCACATTCAGAAAAAAATCTTGAAGCAGCTGGTAATAATTTGAATATACCAATTTTTAATGTTCCATATCATCAAAAATTATTAGGAGAAGAAGCTAACGCTTACATGGGTCTGGCTGATATACATCAATACCCTCCTTCAGAATTTGCACTACATAATTCAGATTTGGTTCTTGTAATTGGAGCTCGATTAGACAATCAATTGAATTTTGGAAATCCACCTTTTATTCCTGAGTCAACAAAATTAGTTTGTGTTAATGGTTCACATGAAGAATTAGAACTAAATAGAGCTGCAGATTTTAGTTTGCTGAGTGATCCTGGCGTTTTTTTAGATACATTATCTAATTTAAAAAAAAATAATAAATGGTCTTTAGGTACAAATTGGTTTGAGGATAATAAAAAAAAGAAAAAAGAATGGGTTGATAAATCTTTAAAAGATTTAGAAATTGAAGCTAAAGTATCCAAAAAAAATGGAGGAAAAATCCACCCTCTACAACTTTCATTGGATGTTCAAGATGCAATGGGTGAAAACGATTGGCTTGTTATCGATGGAGGAAATACTCATTTTTGGTCAGAAATTGCAATNAACATAGCAGGTGCTAAAGGAAAAAAACTCAAAGGCATTTTACATCCTGGAACTTTTAGTATGTTAGGTGTTGGGGTTTCATTCGCTTTATCTGCTAAAAATCACAGTCCAGATTCTAATGTAGTTCTAATTAGCGGTGATGGTGCTTTTTTATCAGGAGGTATGTCTATTGAAAGTGTATTTTACGCGAAAAAACCTATTACTGTAGTAATTGACAATAACGGGGGACTTGCTTCAATTGGTCAGCAACAAGAAAGGTTATTTAAAAGTGGAAAAAGTGTGGGAACTGACTTCCGCGATATACCATTTCATAAGATTTTTGAGGGTTTTGGAGGACATGGAGAATTAGTTAATAAAAGAGAAGAACTACTTCCAGCACTTAAAAGAGCTATGGAAAGTGGAAAACCCGCATGTGTAAATGTTAAAGCAAAACCTGTATTAAGCCCAATAGTCTCTGCAGTTGCAAGTAAAAGAGAGAAATCATCAATAGAATAATTGTGGCAACTTTCTCTTCTCACTTATTAGATGCAACAAATGGCTCACACGCTGCAAATGTTGATGTAATTATTTATCAAATTAGTGAAAATGGAGAAAAAAAAGTTTTCTGCGAGACTAAATCTGATGAAGGTGGTCGAATACTTCAAGAATTTGAATTAAGTAAGAACG
>FUFK010039842.1_pt1 | contig 26791 bp, 34 predicted proteins | sample 1021851 | NCBI WGS metagenome assembly FUFK01 (sample SAMEA51879418, study PRJEB19060) | metagenome
TTACATGGTCCTAATTACTTACCATTTATAGAGTTTTGCCGTGTGCGCAGATGCTAATGCCGCAAGTCGTCATGCTGCCAAGCAGAGATGGCTTGACAAAAATTTTAAGTACAGATCTGAAGGTACAAAGTATCACAACAGAGAAGTAAAAGGTATCATCGGTAATCAACGTATAGCCCGTGGTTATAGTCGAGCTACCAGTGATTCAGTCATGAACGCCTACACTAAGTTAGGTGAATCATTTAAACAAACAGAAAGTTTATATAAGAAATTCTACGCTAATAAAGATAGAGGTAAAGCCTTACAACAAGGAAGATCAAGAGTAGCTGGAAGAAGTAATTTACTTGCCATGCTACAAGCAAAAGGTAAGCTGGAAAATGCTGTATCGAATGAGTTTGGTCGAAATCTTGCAACACGACTGCAAGGTAACAAACGAATGGCGATGAATCTAAAAGCTAAGAACAGAGCTAACGTCGGATACTTACCAGAATATGGTGCACCAGTTCTCATGCCTCCGAGTGATAGGTTGACTACATTCCTTAACTTTGGTTTAGGTGTTGCCGGATTGTTTCCACCAATAGGTTCTGATATAAAAATAAAAGAAAATATAGAATATGTAGGTAGCTCACCGCAAGGTCACAACATTTGGGAGTTTAATTACCAAGGTGATTCTACACGTTATCGTGGAGCTATGGCACAAGAAGTTGCTAAACTTCAGCCTGATGCTGTACATGTGATAGATGATGTCCTACATGTAGACTACAGTAAGATTGACGTTGACATGGTGGAGGTAGAATGACACAGTCGTATTTTGAATCGTTAGGACGGGCAGCTTCTCGTCCTCCCGATATTAGTAAAACCAACTATCTAGAGGAAGAACCTACAGAAGCTCTGGTTGATGCAAAAAACAAAGAAATAGATAAAGCTATCAAAGATTCTGAGGCATTTCATAAAGCTAATATTGATATGTATAATGCAGCTCATGCTCAGAAAATGCAGAACATTAACAAGCTGATTAACTTTATGCCAAAGGCTAAACAGCTTTTTGAAAAGCGACAAGAATTTGCAGATGACAGAGCTGAACTCAATCGTCTAAAAGGTATTGGTCAGAATTTAGAAACTGATGAACTTGAAGCCCAAGCTGATACCTATAATGATGAGCTAGGTGTTGCACTTAGTGGTGAAGCTGGTCAGCTAGAAGTTGATGGAGCACCTAATGAGCTAGTTAATATAGCACAAGCTGAGTCGATTTCTACACCACAGCAGAATATACGAAATGCAATAGATAAAGAGACGCAGTTATTTGGATCTTATCTAGCAGAATCTAAGCGTAGTTTACGTTTACCTGATGGCAGAGGATACTATGAATTACTTAGTATAGATGATTACCAAAATTGGTATGATACTCACGCTGCTATCATGCTTCGTGACTTACATCAAAAATATCCTGATGTAACAGAAAGGTTACTAATTAAAAAATGGCTACCAGCTTACGAAGAAAATAGAAAAAGTTATTTAGTAAATGTAGCTAATACCCAAGATGCACAAGCTAAATCAGCTTATGATACAAATAATAAAATTAAGTTATGGGATTCTACACAAGCTGAAGTTGGTGCAGCCGACTCATTGTTCGGTCCTACAGGATACATAAAAAGAAGAGCAGCCTATTTTGAGCATTTTTACCCCGGTGAGGGTATGAAGTTTGCCAGACAGGAAATGGTTGCAAGTATAAAAGAAGGAGTCAAAGAAGAATATGTTACCACTCTCGATTTTTTGGACGAAGAGTTTATTGCAAATGATGGTAGTCGAACTACGTTTCAGAAGAAGTTTCCTAGAGAAGCTGCTGAGATACGTGGAGAATGGATTAGCCAACAAAATAAAAGATATACGGAACAGGAAGAAAGATTAAGAGCTGCAAAAGCATTGTGGGAAAGTGTAAACATTGATGACTTTGATGGTGTCAAAGATTACGACTGGATGCAAAGCACAGCTAAATCGTACAGACAAAAGTTCCAAACTACTGACTATCCAGAAAAACTAAAAAAAGCATATACTGAAAGCTATGAAGATGAGTTTGAGAAAGTTAAACGTCTGGCTCATGTTGCAGCTCAGGGTGGCACTGTTACGATGGAAGATGTATCAACTTTACAGAACCCTACGTTAAAAGAAAAAGCTCTAAAACTGGTAACAGAAACAGGAGTTGGTGGTGTACCTAAAGAAATCGAAACAGATAGTAAGGAGTATATCAAAGCTAATATTGCTCAGTATACATTTGAGAATGATTTAAGTAAAGCACAGACACCTAAATTTAAAGCTATTGAACGTCAAGCTTATAAAGAGTTTGTAGCAAAATATAGTGAATTGAAGAATCAAAATCAGTCAGATGCTGTTGCTCAACGTGGAGCTGAAGAGCATGTGCTTAAAAAAATTAAAGATAATGATTTTGATGCACTACCTGAGTATGTATATAATACTACTGGAGCCTACGATATTAACGTAGCTCGTACAGCTCTTAAAATAGATCCTCAACTAATATATAGTAATGTTGCTATGGCTGGAGAAGCTCCATACTTAGCACAAGCAGAGACATATTTTAAATCTGACTATAAAAAAGGTAGTATACCAGAATATTATAGACTATTATCACAGTTATATCCTGACTTAGATCCACATGATCTAGCTAAAACTAGACTTGAAAATGTAGGTCTACTTAAAGAAGATACAAAATCAGCATATGATGGAGTCAACAATCCTCGATTACTTACAGATAAAAATACATCTTCTAAAACTATAAGAAGTGCATTTACTGATGATAATATGGATTGGATTCTAGATAGAATAGAAAACCCTGCACAGAAAGAACACGGTGGCTATGAAGCGATCAAGAATCGCAACGGTCAATACGTAGAGCTACCTAAAAAACTTACAGAACATACTATCGGAGAAGTACTAGGTCTTATACAACAAGGCTATACAAACTTTGGTATGTATGACATGACTGGTAGTGGCTTATTACAAGTATTAGCTTCTGGTAGTATGCCATTTGAACTAGATGACATGTTTGATGAAGGTACACAAAAAGCTATTGTACTGGGCAGATTAAGATATAAAAATCAACAAGGTAAAGCATTGAACGGTTTGCCTACATTTAGAAGATTAGTAAATATTCCTCAAGCAGAAAGGGAAGAGTTTTACAAAATTGTTGGTGATGTACCACCTATGAACCAACTTGATAATTTACTTCCAGCAGTTGCTAAGGCAGTTGTGGAAGCTACATTGCAATAAATTATGGAAGAAAATGAGTTAGATCCGTTAGCGGTTGAACAAACTGAACAGCTTGTTAATGAGTTCGATCAACAACAAATAGAATCTGAAGCTACGGCTCAGGCTAAAAACACAGAACAGGCTCAGGAAACCCAAGCTCTCTCAGAGCAAGACGATCCAAGGAACGCTGAAAGATGGGGACTAAACGCTTACGTAAAAGAAGCTCAATCTATTCTATCAGGTGGTCTACAGGATACAGCCTCTTCTGTAACTACCTTTCCAGAACGTACAATAGATGCGATTTCTGGAGAGATGCAGAGAGAAAGAAAAGAAAAAGGTTATTACGAACCAGAGTGGCAGCCATTTAAAAGTTATGAAGATCCCATTGTTACTAAAACATGGTGGGGTAAACTGTTAAGAGGAACTGTACACTTTGGTAGTATGGCTTTAGGAACAGTAGCAGCAGCAAAAGGGTTAGCCGTAACAGGTATACCCTTACTTGCTGGTGGTGCTAATGCGTTATTAAAAGCTGGTAGCTTGACAAGAGCAGCCGGTATCGGTGCAACGTCTGACCTTATATCGAAAGAATCAGACGGACACAACGCTTTAGGTGCTCTTACTAAGCACTATGGTTGGGCGGATACACCATTAACTACTAAGGATACTGACCATCCTATTATGATGAAGATAAAAAACATCGTAGAAGGTATGGGAATAGGTCTTGCATTTGACGGTGCATTATATTTAGTAGGTAAAGGTAGTAAAACAATACAAGCAAAGATAACTGCACGTAATCAAAACATAGAAGATCAGACAATCGAGTCTGGTTTAGCACAGATTCGCAAAGGCGAACAAGAATTTAGAGCTGATAAAAATGCACCTATTGCTGATAGACAACAAGGAGCACACATATCAGAAGTTGACCCACAGACAGCTAGAGAACAGCTAGCTCGTACACGTAATGAATGGGGATCTGAGGATGGTTCTACGGGATCAGTAACCAGACCACTAGAACGTGAACGTGTAGCTATGGAAAGCGGTACTACAGATGAGATTATTGAGACTACTTTACGTAAATTAATGAGTACAGATAAGTTTGCAAGAGAGCTAGACCTTGTAAAAGGCAACAGAAAGGCACTTGTAGACACATGGAGAGATGCTATAGAAGGTCACATGCGTATCACACAGGGTAGAAATCCTCTTGATATGTCGCCAGAAGAGTATCTTGCAGAACTATTTGCCACAAATGATGTCGTAAATGGTGAAGAAATATGGACATCTGAGAACGTAGTAATTGCTGACCTCGTAGTTGGTACATTATTAAAGCAGTTACAAGACACAGGAATAGCTGGTAGAGAGATTATGGACTTAGTATCCATAGATGATATAGATGGACCAGCTAAACAGATCGTAGATACGATGCTTACAGCGTTGTATGAGACTAAAAAAGCTAGATTTATAAAGTCTGATTCATTTAGACAGTTAAAAGCTGGTCAGAAAAAGGCAGCTGTTGCAGAAGCAACTAAAAAAGAAATACAAGATGCAAAGGATTCTATCTTATCTATACTAAAAATAGCTAAAGATGATCCTAATGACGATCTACTTAATGCTTTATTTGAAGCATTTTCTATGATGAAAACCGTTAATAGTCTAGATGACTTTGACAACTGGGCGAGAACTGTGTTGTATGGAGGTAAACTAGATCCTACTTCACCTGATCGTACAGGAGCTCTTATAAGAAGTCTACAGGAGATGACGAGTCATAGCATACTAAGTGGACCTAAGACGCCTTTCAGAGCCCTTATGGGTACATCTGCTGCAACATTCTTAAGACCATTATCTACAGCTCTCGGAGCTACAATGCGTTACCCATTTACAGGTGATGCAGCTACAATTCGAGCATCGTTAGCAGCTATTAATGCACTTAACGAATCTATACCAGAAGCATTTGAGTTATTTTTTACAAAGCTAAACTCATACTGGAAAGGTGATATGTCTACAATTAAGACACGTTATGCAGAATTTACTAAAGGTGATGAGAACTGGGAGATTATACGTAGATGGGCAGAGGATAGCGGAAGAGCTACATATGGAGACCGTGTTGTATTTGCTATGACCAACATGGTACGTAACTTAAACAACTGGAATATCTTTTCATACTCTACAAAGCTTATGGCATCGGTTGACGATACCTTTAGGTTTATGCTAGGTAGAGCTAAGATGAGAGAAAAGGCTATGCGTAGAGTACTAGATTTACAAGGGTCTGGTATTGAGTTACCTGAGATTACACCACAGCTTATGAAAGCTTATCAAGATGACTTTTATGGTCAGGTTTTTGATGCACAAGGTAACTTAGTAGATGAAGCAGCTATATTTGCAGCAAAAGAAGTTACTCTTACACAGCCATTAACAGGATTTGCAAAAGGACTTAACGATGTATTTGTAGCAACACCTTTAGCTCGACCTTTCTTTTTGTTTGCTAGAACTGGTGTTAACGGACTTGCATTAACAGGTAAACATACACCCGGTTTTAACTTTTTAGTTAAAGAGTTTAACGACATCGCATTTGCTAATCCTAATAATCTAGATTCTGTAGCTAAGTATGGTATTACAAATGCTACTGAGCTAGCTAACGCACAGGCATTACAGACAGGTAGATTAGCTATAGGTTCTGCTGTTGTATTCTTAGCAGCTCAGGCATGGATGAACGGTAAAATGACTGGTAATGGACCATCTGACAGACAGAAGCGACAAGGCTGGATAGATGCTGGTTATATACCTAGAACTATAGAACTAGCTGGAGTTAGAGTAGGATACGATCCTATCGAACCCTTCAACCTCATAATGTCTACTATCGCTGACGTAGGTGATGCTAGCGAACTTATGGGAGAAGAATGGACAGAAAGAGAATTACAAAAAATAGCATTAGTAGTAGGACAAGCTGTATCTAGTAAGTCATACTTAGCTGGTATACAGTCATTTGTAGACTTATTTGCTGGTCGCCCCGGTCAAGCAGAAAGAATATTAGCTTCACTAATGAACAACCAAATACCACTAGCTGGTCTACGTAATGAAATGGGTAAATTATTTGTACCTCACATGCGAGAGATAGGCTCTGGTATAGATCAATCAATTCGTAACCGTAACTTACTATTTGAAATGTTACCCGGTGAAGACTTACCTATTAAGTATGATATGCTAAATGGTAGTCCTATCAAGCCATATGATTTTATGACTCGTATATTTAATTCAGTCAGTCCTATATCATTAAACTTGACACAGAGCGTAGGTAGACAATTCTTATTTGAGAGCGGCTATGATTTACGTATGTCAACATACTATGCACCCGACAGTACAAACCTTACAGACCAACCTGTAATTAGATCTATGTTCCAAAAAGCTATAGGAGATCAGAACCTTGAAAGGCAGCTGGACAAGCTAGCTGTAGATCCAAGGGCGATAAGATCCTTAGAACAGATGAACAAAGACATACGGGACGGTAAACGGGCTCAGTACGACGCTAGAAATTACTGGCACAATGGAAAAATTGACCAGCTATTTCAAGAAGCACGTAAGAAAGCATGGGCAAGTATCATGAATGATCCTCGAGTTCAAGAAGTAATGAAAGAACAGAAGGAAGTTAAACGTGCAAAAGTTATAAAAATGAGAGACACAACAAACATTCTCAATATATACAAATAAATGGCAACAACAACTTTTCAACCTTATACTGGGAATGGATCTAATAAAGATTTTAATTATTCATTTCCCACTTTTACTGCTTCTGAAGTCGTTGTCGAAGTCGACGGTGTAATAGTCGATAACTTTCATATAGTTAGTTACAGCACTACTGGAACTAATACAGTAAGATTCGATAATGGAGATGGTCAGGGTAGTAATTCATCAGGCACAGTTAACACTAATGTATGTGCTAACGATGGTTCGCCTCTGAATAACTTAGAAGTTATAGTTAGAAGAGATACCAACGTAGATGTTGCTAAGGCAACTTATACAGCTGGTGCTTCACTGAAAGCAGAATCCTTGACAAATAATAACACACAGATTCTGAGAGCGTTACAAGAAGAACAAAATACACCTATAACTACACCTAGACTTAGAGACGGTCAGGTTACAAGTGCTAAAATAAAAGATGGCACTATCCAGACAGCAGATATAGCTGGAGATCAAATAACTAATGCACTAATAGCTGACGATCAAATTGATTCTGAGCATTATGTTGACCTATCTATAGATACTCAGCATATTGCAAACTTAAATGTTACTACTGCAAAGCTTGATAATGATGCAGTTACAGCTTCTAAACTTGCAGATGATGCAGTCGTAACAGATAACATTGTAAACTTAAATGTAACTAGAGGAAAAATAGCTAATGATGCTATTGATGGTACAAAAATTGATGATGATGCTGTTGACTCTGAGCATATAGCAGCTGATTCTTTAGATACTGAGCATTATGCACCAAACTCAGTTGATGCTACAGCTATTGGACCAAACGCAGTAACAACTGTAAAAATATTAAATGATGCAGTAACAATCGACAAGATTGCAGACGCAGCAATAATTACAGCAGCTGAACAAGCTAACGCAGCATCTAACGATACAACTTTTTTAACTGTTGCAGCAGCTGATGCAAGATTCTTTAATATAAGCACAGGCGACACAATTAAAGATGGTCAAGCATTTCCAGATAACGATACAACAATCGCTACAACCGCAGCGATTAACGACAGGATTATTGACTTAGTTGATGATGTAGGTGGCTTTGTACCAATAGCTAATGAAACAAGTTTTCCTAATGCTAACCCTGATGTAAATAATGGTGCTGGAACTATTGTGTCAGTTGCAGCTGCTTCAACTTCTTTAAACCCTAGCGGTACAACATTAACTATTGCTAACGGAACTGTTGGAAACTCAACTGTAACCATAACAGGTAATGCAGCTGTTATTCCCGCTGGTTTTGGGTTTTTAGTAGAAACAACTTCTACATTAAATACATATACATTTCATAGACTTGTACCAAAAGCAACAGAGGTTACTACTGTAGCTGGTATATCTGGCAATGTAACGACTGTAGCTAATAATAATGCAAATGTAACGACTGTAGCTACTAATATAGCCAGCGTAAACACGACTGCTGGTGATATAGCTAATGTTAATACAACTGCTGGTTCTATAGCCAACGTAAATACTGTAGCTACCAACATAGCTAACGTAAATACTACAGCAGGGTCTATAGCTAACGTAAATACTACAGCAGGGTCAATAGCTAATGTAAACACTACAGCTACAAATATTGCAAGTGTAAATAATGCTTCTGCAAATATAAACTCTATAAATAACTTTGGAGATACATACCAAGTACATTCTAACAACCCAACAACAGATGGTGGTGGTAATCCACTTGCTGCGGGAGATTTATACTTTGACACTTCTGCTAACGAACTTAAGGTTTATAATGGTAGTGCTTGGCAAGGTGGTGTAACAGCTACAGGTAACTTTGCAGTTGTAACTGGTAATACATTTACTGGAGATAACAGATATAACGATGGTGTAAAACTAAAACTTGGTACAGGTAGTGATTTACAAATTTATCACTCAGGTACAGGAAGTTATATAGATCATAGTGGATCAGGTAACGGACACTTATTTATAAGAGGTAATGGTACTGATGCAATAATACTTAGAGCTAAACAAGGTGAAAATAGTATAGCTTGTCATTCTGATGGTGACGTATCCTTATATTATGATGGATCAGAAAAATTACAAACACTAAATAGTGGAGTTGAAGTTATTGGCAACATAACTGTATCTGGTAACGTAGATGGTCGTGACTTAGCTGCTGACGGTGCTAAGTTAGATACATATGAAGCTAACGGTTCATCTTACTTAAGATCAGATGCTGCTGATATTAAAACTTCTGGTGATTTAACTTTTAACGACAACGTAAAAGCTACGTTTGGTACAGGTAATGACCTAGAAATTTATCATGATGGATCAGGATCTGCGATATTAAATGGTGCTTCATCTGGTCAACTTACTATAGCTAGTGATAACGCTTTAAATTTAACATCAAGAACTGGTACAGAATACTTTTTTAGAGGTTATACAAACGGAGCAGCAGAGTTATATCACGACAACAGTAAAAAGTTAGAGACTGCTGGTTTTGGGGCTAAAATTACTGGTGACTTAGAGGTAGAAGACGCAGATCCAAAAATACATTTAACGGCTACAAGTGCAAGAGATTATTATTTTCATAATGATGCTGGTACATTTAAACTTCGTGACGAAACTGCTAGTAATGCTGTCAGATACCAACTAGGTGGTGACGGAAAACATTACATATACGGTGACGCCAATGTAATGGGTACATCTGATCTTACTGTAGTAGGAGGAGATTTAAAATTAACAGCAGATAACGCAAAGCTACAACTCGGTGCTGGTCAAGATTTAGACCTTTATCATAATGGAAATCATAGTTTTATTGATAATAGTACAGGTCAGCTTTATATTAGATCACCTGAAGATATTATACTAGCTGTTAACAATACTGAAAACGGAGTCAATATAATAGATAATGGAGCAGTAGAGCTTTTCTACAACAACGTTAAAAAGTTTGAGACAACAAGTAGTGGTGTAAGTGTAACAGGACAATTATCAACAACTGACACCATCAGTACAGTTGGTAATTTAGATATGTCTGATTCTACAAGTACTGGAAATAATAGAATTAGGCTAGGAACTGGTGATGATCTAGAAATTTATCATGATGGAAGTCACAGCAGAATTGTAGATAATGGAGCTAATGCAACTTCTATTCAAACAAATCTATTAAGAATACATGATAATTCTGGTAATTTTGAATATATGGCTGAGTTTAATGCAAACGGAGCCGTAGAACTCTATCACGACAACAGTAAAAAGTTTGAGACTACAAGTGGTGGTATTGGTGTTGTTGGGAACATTAGTCAAACAAGTGCTGGTGCTCAAAATTCACATAAATTTGGTTCTGCTAATTCGTTTCTCTATGGGCAATATAATTCTAGTGGTGATGCTTCTATAAATAATCAAGCAAGTGCAAATTTATTGTTTGCTACTGCTAATTCAGAACGTATGCGTATAGATTCGTCAGGAAATGTTAATATAGCTAATGATAGTGGTAAGTTAAGGCTTGGTGCAAGTGCAGACCTACAACTTTATCACAATGGAACGAACTCGTTTGTTTCCAATTCTACTGGTAAATTAATGGTTCAAAACACCAACGGGAATATTCAATTTGAAGCTAAAAACGGTGAAGATTCTTGTAAAATGATTCCTGACGGAGCAGTAGAGTTATATTACGACAATAGTCTAAAATTAGCTACTAATGCTTCTGGTGTTAACGTAACAGGAACTGTTACAGCTACATCATTTGTAGGAAGTGGAGCTGGATTAACAGGAATATCAGCTATACCGACTGGAATGGTAGCACCTTTTGCTCAAGGTTCAGTGCCATCAGGTTGGCTTGAATGTAATGGAAACTCTGTATCAAGAAGTACTTATGCTGATTTATTTTCTGCAATAGGTACAACCTACGGTGCTGGTAACGGTTCTACAACCTTTCAGGTACCAGAACTACGAGGTGAATTTATTAGAGGTCTTGATAACTCAAGAGGTATAGATAGCGGACGAGCTAATGGTTCATTCCAAGACCACGGTATACCAGCCATGAAAGGTCATATCTCTGATGCTCACGGTCAATCTCGTTTACAGACATTTGCTCAAAGTGGCTTTACTAATGTATTTGATGGAGTTGGTACAAGTTCTTGGAGAACTTCAATCCATGCTGTATCTGGTAACTACGCATCAATTATGTTTGATTCTACTAATGTAATTCCAGCAGCAGACCACGTAAGACCACGTAACGTAGCGATGATGTATTGTATTAAAACTTAAAAATAATTATGGCAATAACAAAAAAATGGACCGTAACGAATTTAACTCGTGATAAAAGAGATGGTTACGTTTATGCAGTTGGATTTAAACTAATTGCAAGTGAAGGAAAAGAAGTAATAGGAGAAAATGCGGGAGAAGTAGGTTTTATGGATAAGCCAGATAAATTACCAAGTGAATTTATTGAATACGAAAAATTAGATGAAGCAACTACACTTACATGGGTCAAAAATAATCTAGGTCCAGACTTAGTAAAACAAGCTGAACATGCTGTAGAAACTTTTCAACATCTTGATAACGGAATACCTTGGGAATAGAAATACCTACTATAGACTTACCACCCGTTGAGTCTATTGAAACTATATCTATACCATTACCTACCGCAGATGTACCTAGTTATGTACCTTTGGTTGTACCTCCTAGTGATTTACGAGAACCAAAAGGTACAAAACCTGTAGAAACTGTGGAACCTCCGGCTCCTATACTAAACTTGCCGGGGTTACCACCTATACCTATACCTCCAGCTGAGGTATTAGGTCCTACAGTAATTACAGCTGTTACAGCCGTAGCAGCTACAACTGTAGCAACTCCTATTATACAAGATATAAAAGAAAGAATTACTAAGTTTTTAAATAATAAAATTAAAAAATGGAAGGAAAACCGCCAGAAGAAAAAAAGAAAGGTCTAATAGGAAAATTAAAAGATGCGGCAGAAGATAAAGAACATCAAATAGAAGTACTTGGTACTTTTGTAAGACTGGGAGTTGTCGTCTGGAGTGGATTCATTATTACTATGAATTACATTGATATACCTATGGTTAAGAAGTCTGGTAATTCAGATATCACTTTCGTCGCCAGTGTATTTACTGGTGCATTAGCCACATTCGGTTTGACAACTGGAAAAAATGGTGGCAATAAAACACCTACAAATTGCCCTATGGCAAATAAAGACAAACCAAAGACATGAAGAAATTAATTCTTCTCTTAGCATTGTTATCACCCGCAGTTGCAAGAGCTAATACTGTCACGCCCCAGTTTACTACAGGGTCGATGAATAGTACAACTACAACAACCCAAACGATAACTGAGGTCGAGCAGCGTCAGGTATATGGAGCTGCCGTTAATACATGGAGCGGTAGTAATATCACAGCAGCAGCTAGTGCTGGTATTGCTGGTGGAGATTCAGTATTTACTGTAACTGATCCTACATTACCTTGGTCATTAGAGACAACAACTAGAGCTGCTGGATTAGTTGAACAATGGGATACTACAAGAAACTATACAATAAACTCTACTACTACATCGCTGTCTGTCTTCTCACAGTAGGACCAGCGTTTGCAGAAGGAGATACAAATAATAGCTCAAATCCTGTGGCAGCGGCTACAGGTAATGTGACAAACCAAGCCGTACAGTTTCAAAACAACGGCTCGATGTCACGTCAAAACTATGGTCCTCACATTTCATGTAATGGATCTACTATGACATTTAGTCCATTTTATATGGGCAATCACACAAAACCTTGGGAAGTAACAGAAGATACAAATATGGCTCCTAGTAGTTATACTTTATCTGAAAACTGGGGCTTTCAAGTTAATTTCATGGTTCCTCTAGATAAAAGAGGTCTTGAGCAATGTAGACGCATTGCCAAGCGTCAAGAGGAAAAGATGCAACTAGACTATGAGCTTGTTCGTGCACTTAAATGTGCAGAATTACAACGTCAAGGTTTTACAATACGACCCGGTACACGGGTAGCTTTTTTGTGTCAGGACATTGTACCGATACAATCTTTATTACCACCTAAACAAGAACAAAAATGGAACCTACCTTGGAAAAAACCTACACAGTAGAACTAACAGCAACAGAGTTAGGCTATTTCTATTGGCGAATGAAAACCAATAGATGGTATGAGCGATACGTTCAAAAAGGAATGAAACAAATGCCATGGGAACCTTGGATGGCAGCCACATTAAAAAAACTTACACCTTTATATAACACCCTAAAATGATTACACTAATTAAACCAATTTTATTTGCCTTTATTAAGAAAGATGCAGTTAAAGAACTGATAGTTAAACTATTAGAGGCATATGCAAAATCTACAGATAATACTGTGGATGACAAGCTAGTTGTGCTTGTTAAGAAAAACTTATTACCAGAATAATGGATACAGTCAAGAAACTACCCAGAAAAGCAACCGAAGAGAGTTTTAATGAGCTACACTATCTTGTTACACAGGACTTTCTACACAGAATCAAGAGCGGAGAGGCAACTACACAAGATTTAAAAGCAGCATGTGACTGGTTAAAAACCAATGATATTACAGGTGTTGCTTATGATGGTAGTCCTCTTGACAAACTCAATAAACTTTTACCTACTGTAGACTCTAGCGTTGTACAGAGGAGGTTGTATGGCAAGCAGAACGTCTGAATATTACAAAAAGAATCCAGAGGCGAGAAAAAGACGTCTCAAACAACAATCTAAATATAATAAAACTAAAAAAGGTCTAGCACTTAGAGTCAATGCAAACAAACTTAATAGAAAACTTGGAACTTATGGCAACCGTGACGGAATGGATGCCGCCCATTATAAGGGTAGTAAAACCAAAGGCAGAAAACAAAAGCCATCTATTAACCGAAGAAGCAGACTTAAGATTAAAAAATGACCCCATTACTACCAAATCCTGATTACTATTTACACAACTTAATAACGATGACAAGTTCAGAATCAAAACGGCTCTGGAGAAGGGCTATCAAAGAGCACTTTAATTGTCAATGCGTTTATTGCGGAGAATTTTATGATTTACAAAACCTCACCATCGACCATGTACGTCCAAAATGCAGGGGCGGAAAGGATGTTACGACTAATGTTGTCCCGTCGTGCCAAAGATGCAATCAGGAAAAAGGTAGTAAACACTGGCTCGACTGGATGAGAGCCACGTTCGGAGTTACTGACCGAGAACATACAATCTTATCACACATTAACTAATGGCAACGAAAAAGAAACTGTTTGACGAAGATTTTTTAAAAGTTAAAAGTAATGTTCCTTCGCTAAGACCGAATGAATCTGCTAAGTCTTTTAAAAAAAGAGTTCAAATGTGGAGCAGTAGGACAGGATTAAAATTTCCTACTGATCGTTATAGCTCCGAAGGTAGAGCTTTACTTGGTCTAGGTGAGCAACCTTTAGGCACTCAAGACTATACTTCTGGCTATACAAAAGAATTAAATGAATTAGTACAAAGACAAAACCGTAGAGTTACAGCTAATACGAAAGCTGAAGAGAAATTAAAAAAAGTACCAAAGTCTGGATTTTCTGATCTTAGAGGTGACTTAAGAATTAAACAAGATAAAGAAGCAGCTAGTGCTCCACCAAACTTAGACGAAATATCACAATATAGTGATGTACAAGATACTTCTGGATACGCAGAAACAGAAGCATTACTCACACCTATGTATGATGCACAGAATGATCCTTTTAAAGGTCTGAGGACTGAAGAAGATACAGGAGAAATTACCTTGGCTAGTTTTCAAGGTTCTGACTCAGCTGCTATAGATGCTGGAAATTCTAAAAGCTTACAGCAACAGTTAAAAATTAGACCTGACGGTATGTCTCAAATTGAGTTTGAAAATAGACGAAGATTTGGTGATACACATGTACAGAATTTAATAGATAAAAACGTAGCGTTTCAATCAATGAAGCGTGGAGAGATGTCTAAGCAACAGTTTGCAGATGCGTTTCCTACATCAAACTTAGCTAAACGATTAAGTAAACTTAAAATTAAGAGAAAATGAACCAAGAAGAGAACCGGCCACTAGGAGCTCGTCTTTTTGATTCTATAGATAGTAATTTGCAAAAAGCTGGACAGTTTATAGCAGATGCCGCTGAGGATAAGCCCGGTATCACCGATGATATTGTCAGGGGAGGTATTCAAGGGCTTTCTTTTGTAGGTAACTTACCTGTAATTAAACAGATAGGTCAGGCAGAAGAAGCTATTGTAGGTGGTGTTCGTAATCTAGCAGAGCGTCAAGACGTTATAGATCCTAGATTTTTTACTTATGGTACAAGAGTAGGCACTGCATTTATACCATACGGCGGTGCAGTTAAAGCTTTAAGTAAAGCTAAAAAAGTTAGTAAAGCAGTTAAACCTATATCTGGAGCTACAGATGATTTACTTCGTCAACAAGCTGGATTAAAAATGCGATTACTTAAAAGTATAGATCCAGAAGATACAGGCTATCAACAACTTAGTTTTACTAAAAGAGGTGATTACGGTAAAAGTCTTTTAAGGACTGAAACTCCTATTGCTAATTTTACAAAAAGGGACGGTCTTGCTGTTTTAGATGAAGATACACTTCTTAAAGCAGATCAGATTATAGATGATTTAGAGGCTTTTCATAACAAAGGATTAGCTGGTAATATACCAAAGTGGACTAATAAAAGACCTACCAGTCAATACAGAGGTACACGAAGACTGCCTTACACTAAACCAGACGGTACACAGGGTGAGTTATATTTTAACTGGTCTGCAAGTAACAAAACTTATGTCGCAAGGGACGTTGATAAGCTTGTAAAAGCTACGTCAAAAAGAGCGGCTTGGAATGTACCTAGTACTGGAAAAGCTGGTGCAGTAAGAGATATTTATGGTACTTCTAAAGCTGCAAATAAAGCTTTAAATGAGAAATTACTTAGCTTATTTGATGAAGACCCAGAATTAATGCAAAAGATTATAGGAGATACAAAACAGATAGTTTATGTAGAGCATATACATCCCGGTAGATCACCTTACTGGAATAAAAAACGTGCTTTTGGACCGGGAGATCCAGAAAATTTACTTGTTATTGAAGATTCTATTTTTCCAAAAGTAAAAACTGCTATTGAAAAACAGATATATGATACTGGTAGATATAAAAATGTTTATGTAGATATGGATAATGCTGGTGATTTACTTTTAAGAAACGCAACTACTGACGAGGTAATAGGTTTAATACCCGGAATAACAAATCAAAGTCAAGTTAAATCAGCTATATACCGAGCATTAACTGGTGAAGATCCTCTTGATTTAGTAGCTGTTAATCCAGAACTAAGACCATACTTAGCAAAACTTGACGCATTTGACACAGAGACTTTTGGAAGGTTACAAGATGCAAAACCCGGTAAGTTTGCAGAAAAAGTACAGTCTAGATTTGAAGAAATAACTCAACAAATTGAAAGGTTAGAAGTAAGATTACAAGCTAGCAAATCTGGGGAAGGTATAGTTTTAAACAGACAGGCTGAGAGAGCTTTAGAACGTCAGATAAAAAGACTTAAGCAAGAAACTCAACAGCTAAGTTTATTTGATACTGCTGGTGAAGGTACAGGATTACGTATTCCAAGACAGAAGATTAAAGTTAAAAAACCTAAACGAATAAAACGTAGAGTCGATGAAGGTCAAGTAGATACCTCAGTACAGATTCCTATAGAATATCAGGGACCAAAATATGGTAAATAATACCTTAGCACTATTACAACAGGATTTTAAACTCTTTCTACAGGCACTGTGGGGAGAGTTAGACCTACCCAGTCCTACTCGAGCACAATATGCAATTGCAGACTATCTACAGCACGGTCCTAAGCGTCTACAGATACAGGCGTTTCGTGGAGTAGGTAAGAGCTGGATTACAGGAGCATTTGTACTGTGGACGTTATTTAACGACGCAGAGCGTAAAATAATGATTATATCCGCTTCTAAGGAGAGAGCGGACAACATGTCGATCTTCTTACAAAAACTTATCATAGATACACCATGGCTAAGTCAACTTCAACCCAAATCGGACGATTCTCGCTGGAGTCGCATCAGTTTCGACGTAAACTGTTCACCACACCAAGCACCAAGCGTAAAGTCGGTAGGAATCACTGGGCAGCTCACCGGAAGCAGAGCAGATCTCATGATTTTAGACGATATCGAGGTTCCGGGCAACAGTATGACGGAGTTAATGCGTGAAAAGCTACTTCAACTCTGCACAGAGGCGGAATCCATCCTTACGCCGAAAAGCGATAGCCGTATTATGTATCTCGGGACTCCTCAGACTACTTTTACTATTTATCGTAAGCTGGCAGAGCGGAATTATAGACCGTTTGTCTGGCCCGCCCGATTCCCAAGAAAGAAAGGAATTAGCCAATACGAAGGACTCTTAGCACCACAGATACAAGAAGATATAGAAGAAGGAGCAGAAGAGTGGACTCCTACAGACGACAGATTTACAAATGAAGACCTACTAGAACGTGAAGCATCTATGGGTCGTAGCAACTATATGTTGCAGTTTCAACTCGACACAAGCCTATCAGATGCAGAAAAATTTCCACTTAAGATGGCTGATCTCATTATTACTAGCGTTAATCCTGATACTGCACCCGAAAACATCATATGGTGCTCAGATCCCGCCAATGTCATCAGAAACGCTCCCACAGTCGGATTACCGGGAGACTATTTCTATACACCTATGCAAATGCAAGGAGAATGGGATAAATATACAGAAACCATATGCAGTGTCGACCCATCCGGTAGGGGTACAGACGAAACAGCGGCTGCTTATCTATCCCAACGCAACGGAATCATCTATTTGCATGAAATGCGAGCGTACAGAGACGGGTATAGTGATAATACCTTGCTCGACATCCTTAGAGGCTGTAAAAAGTACAATGTTACGAGCTTGGTTATCGAAACAAACTTTGGAGACGGAATCGTAAGTGAATTATTTAAAAAACATCTTATACAGACAAAACAGAACATCAATATTGAAGAGGTCAGAGCGAATGTTAGGAAGGAAGATCGTATTATTGACAGCCTTGAACCTGTCCTTAACCAGCATCGTCTTGTCGTTGATCGTAGCGTTATCGACTGGGACTATAGCTCGAATAAAGACAGTGCACCTGAAAGTAGGCTCCTCTATATGCTCTTTTACCAAATGAGCAGAATGTGCCGACAGAAGGGCGCAGTTAAACACGATGACAGATTAGACTGTCTAGCTCAGGGTGTGAAGTATTATACAGATGCCTTACACATTAGTGCAATGGACCAAATAGCTATGAGAAAGCGGGATGAGTTTAATGCACTTATACAAGACTTTATAGACAACCCACAGAGTAGTGCTAATCATTTGGTCTTTGGTATGAATAAGGAGCAGAGAGATAAAGCAAAGGGTCTAGATGGCGGAAAGCCCCTTCCTACGTGGCGTTGAGCGATCACGCACTTATACAGGGGAAGAGAAGGGTGGACTCGGCCCCTATGGAGGAGACTAACATCTCCTCCTATCTATTACTTGTTATCATATGAGTTGATAACTCTTAATACACTACTCTAACTAACTATCATGAAGTATATACAGAAATATAAGGCTGCACTGAAACTCAGCAGATGGCCGATGGTAGACTATGTAAAACAGGCCGAACAGGAACAACAAGATAAGATCAACCGCCTCTACCCTAAAAAATAACATAAATTTGTGAAGCCTATTATCGTACAGACACGGTCGCATTTACCCCCTTGACAGTCTCGTTACAATAGGAAGGATCAGTCTCATTGAGTCCAGCGAGTCTGGTGAGTCTCAGCGGAACAAGGACGGCTTCTTACTGAGTCTACGTCTAAGACACGTCAAGTGCGGTACACCGTTCACACTCATTCGCAACATGGACGCAACATGAGACATGACAATGTGTGACGATCTGTTGGCATCTCAGTCGTACCAGTATCATCTCAGTATTAGTCTAAGACTCACAATCATGTGCGACTCAAATAAGATGTGTTGTACTGCTTAAATCTCAACACAATCTCAGTTTGGACGGCTATAATAAGTACATAAGAGATAAAAGGAGATTCCAAACATGACAAACATTGAGACACAAGCTAAGACAGCCTTCGGTAAGACATTACACTATGTTACAGATCCAGTTTATGCTGATGCACTAACAAGACTAACTGGTAAGAAAACTATAAATGATCTTGATATCATCAATTTACAAATGTTAGGACTTCAAGTTAATGGTGTTAACGCAATCGCACAGTTGGAGCTTGCAGTCTAATGTTGAGATCATACGATTATTACAAACAGTTACATGATTCGATCACGCACCTAGAACAGAACTGTAAAGAAGTGACATATACTGTGTTACCATCTACTGTTAATTATAAACGCAAGTCAAAGTTTATAAAAAGTAATAGTAATACAAATAAGATGAGTAAGAAAGTAGGGTGAGTCTCATGATTCTCACTCATCACAATCAGTCTCATGCGACTTATTATACTTATCTGAGATTCCACACATCTCATGACAGTCTCAAGATAAGATGCTATAATAGGTATATATGAGAAAATCCACATCATCACACACATCACAAGGACGAGGACGCAGTATGACACAAGATGCTAGACGCACACCACCACAAGGTCGTAGCACATACGACATATACTTTGAGATAGATTGCGATTGCGAGGAGCTACTCGACGCTATTGGTCTAGAATACAAGCAATGCGAGGACGACGATACACAGAACGAGGTACTCATTGAGCTTACACCATCAGAAGCTACGGACGTACTTAACCAGTCAGTATTATCAATGACCAACGAACAGACACTTGCAGCTGCTGTACTCAACCACGAGCTTAGCGAGTACACAACCAAAGCTACAATCTATACGCCATCACGAGACAAGATCACATTTGAGTAAAAATACTTATTGACTTATCTTTCATTTTTGTTATAATATAATTAGGAGGACAAAATGTTAACTATATCATTACTTATAGGTTTACTACTCTTTACACCACAAGAGTTCATTAACTTATACACATATCAATCACAACCAGAGGTCGCAGTATGCTACATCACTTAACGCTAGGTCGTAACAAACCAGACGGCGGTTATGTCACAGACCTTGACTGGCAGATGTATTGCCAAGAGGTACTTGACTCTAACTTTGACGGGTACACTATTACAGACGCAGTGGGAACATGGAAGTCTGACTTAGAAGATACCAAGATAGTTATTATTAATACTACCAACCAAGACAAGGTAGAAGATGTCGCTTGGCTTTACAAGGATATGTTCGACCAAGAAGCAGTTGGTCATTACACAACATCACCAATGGAGTTTATTTAACATGACACATCATAACCCTGCTGTTCAAGAGATCATGGACAAGTACACACCAGTACAAGTTAAGCGTCTTTTACACAGCCATGACGAAAAGGATTTCGTACATCATCAAACATACAAGGATACAATGCAGTTCTATGCTGACCATGACATGTACATACATCACTGGTTACTAGATGACACATACGCATATGACTTCTATGCTAACCTACAACACGCATACAACAAGGCACAAGACAAGTGCAATGATGAAGAGGAACGCTTTGAGTTACAAAAGATATACATCAAAGACGTAGTTTACTTGTTCATTGCTACTGTAGTGTATGATCTTGCAGCATCACATGATCTTATTGACAAGACGTACAAGGAAGTAGAAGATGCACAACTAGCTATGGACTTAGAGTTCAGAAAGAAACAGTTACAACTCATTGACGGAGGCAAGTCATGAGACAAGGACAGCTGGTACTCGAATGTGTACTTAAGTTCTTAGTCGAAGAGAACGAGGGCGACATTACACTATTCTATCCAGAGGACTACATCAAACGACTCGAGTTTCTCAAGGAGAATATCAACACACAAGTAGACAGATTAATATTAAAGGAGGAGACAAATGCCATTTGATACATACATAGAGGACAAAGCCATGATACCAGTACTATTAGCATTTGACTGGATGATTATGAAGGACACATGGACAGATTGTCCTCATGAAACATATATGGCTCTCAAGAAGAGAGTTATACACAACGGCAACGCAAAACCACTGGAGGTCACATAATGCCACACATATACATACCAGAAGTGTTCATATCTCAGGACGAGTATGACATGATACAAGACAATCAAGTACCAATCGACGCATTTGTAGCTAACAAGATACGAGAGGACGCAATGTTTGTCTACGTACAAGAAGCAGATGCAAGATACAGACGTGCACAGAACTACGAATGGAGTGACGAGCTGTATGCAAGGAGAGTCCCAGATAATTTATCTGAAAATCCTGACAAAAGGTCGACAATTTGTGATATTTAGATTATAATGAGTATATGAATATCTTTGTTACCGATTTTTGCCCACTACAATCAGCCGCTAACTTACCTGACAAGCACATAGTCAAGATGCCACTCGAGACTTGCCAGATGCTGTCAGTTATATACAGCGACTGGTATTACGGCGTAGGCAAGTTGCACCGCACCAATGGTCAGCCATATGCTACAGCTCGTGGTGCGTTTCGCAACCATCCATGTACGCAGTGGGCTGCTGCCAATCAGCACAATCTATCGTGGCTTATTGTACATGGCTTCGGTCTATCATCAGAGTACACATATCGCTACGGCAAAATACATGCGTGCCAAGCACCACTCGCAGAAGCTGCTGACATATACAATCGTATCTTCGACGACTCTTGGTCACAATCATATCGCAAGGTCACAGACTTCACACGTGCTATGCCAGATGACATCAAGTATGATACGACTATCACTACTATACAGGCATACATCAAGTATCTCAACACCAAGCCATGGTTGTCTACCAACTACCTACGCATACCATCACGCAAACCATCATTCATTGTGTGATGTATGGGCAAACCTGACATGGTAGTGCTGAAACAGAGCAATAGTAATCCCATCTCTAACTGTAAGTCCCAATCAGCGGCACATAGTAGCACTTTTAGGCTTCTTCATCACTGCCGCTTACTGATTCTATAGTTTAATGGTTAGAACGTGTCCCTGTCACGGACATGGTCGGGGTTCGACTCCCCGTAGAATCGTTATCAGCAAGGTCATCTTGTTGATATTTTGTAAACAATTACCACCTATTAACAATGACAACATCACTACCAGTATTTGACTTCTCTACATCACCAGAGGAGAGAGCTAACGAACAAGCTAAGATTGACGCAGCTATTGCAAATGCAGAGAAAGCTATGAAGGACGCACCAGCAGTCAAAGCTGTTAAGTCTAAACTTGTAAAGCCAAAAGCTGCACCTAAAGCAAAGGGCAAAGCAGGCAGAATCGTAGGTATATCAGCAGACGAGAACGCTTATATCCAAGAAGTATTAATAATGATTGCAGATGACCCAGAATTAGGACAAAGCAACAAAAACTATGTTAAAATACAAGCAAGATACAACAAGTAATGCGTATCACAACAGCAGAGTTGTACGACCAGTATTACTCTGCATCACGTAATTTATATAGAGGAGATACAAACATGCCAAACCATTGCCACAACAGGGTTACATTCTATGCACATCATAGTGATGGCGACGAGTCTAGTAACCAGATTGCCAAGATCAAGAAGATCTTTGAGGACGAGGAGTGCTTCACACAGATCATACCAGAACCTGACTGGCTCAACACACCACTTATGTCTAAAGATGTACAAAAGTACTCATGGGATAAACCATTGGGCAAGGTTGGTGAGTTACCACAATACGTTGACACAGCATACGGCAAGTCGTTAAGGTTCAAATCAACTGACAAGCAAGACGACAGATGGTATGACTGGCGTGTACAGAACTGGGATACCAAGTGGGACGCATACGACGTAACTGTTACAGATGACGACCCTGAGAACTTGGAGGTCGAGTTTAACACAGCATGGGCTCCACCCGAAGCTATATGCCATGCACTCAGAGAGCAGTATCCTGACGTATCCATCTCGTGGTTCTACGACGAGCCCGGCTGTGAAATAGCGGGGTACTTATGATTAAACCACTATATCTGCTCATAAAGGTCGACGTTGACGCAGATGTAATCAGGAGTAATACAGATGCCAACTTCTATGCAGAAAGACATTGCGATAAGCACGAGTACGCATTAGTTGACTTCTATTATCCTGATGATGAACAATACCCATACATTGCAAAATGATCTGGAAGATATGGAAGTACGCACTTGGCAGTTTCGCAGATGACAAGACACGTGACTATGACAATGTTGTAGCTGTCGTACGTACCATCATACTACTCACCTACCTAATCACAAACGTATTCATTATCAGCGGTGTAATCCGCCATTGGAACTATGACAACAACACCAAACTGGCAGAAACACAGCAAGAAACTGCCCAAATACAAGAAAAAGCCTCGTATGATACAGGCTGCACGCAAAAGAACTAAAACATTAATAAAAAAACTCACCCACTCACAATCATGACCCTATATCGCTACTACTGTGCCGACACAGACAACGGCAAACACTTCTGCCTCATGGCAAAAGATGACATGGAAGCAGCATATCGTGCTGACACCATGGCAAAAGAGTGGTATAACACTACTCTCAAGGACGTGTACCTTGACAAACACGCAAACCCTAATAGACGTTACAGACCCTATGACAAAGAAATACTTTCCCAACAACTATGATAGAGTTGTAAAATGCCCTGCCGAATGGTTTGAGAGCATACCATTTGATGATTTTATGTCATGGAAGATGGACGGCTGGGAGATACCAGCTTCACATGACTGTATAATACGTACAATTAACTGTAAAACTGGTAAAATCAAGGAATTTGTGTATCAACGGCACGCATCAGCAAGGAAAAAGGTCGCAAAATTGATTATTGAACAGGAAGAAGAGTTTATTATTGCAGGGCATGACTTTATACAACACATGAAACCCGCAAAATACCTTACAGACAATGAAAAGAAACAAATTAATCCCGAGTGATGACGTTTATACGTATCACAAACAGGCATATGATATGCTTGATAAGAACCACCCTCATTACGAGGAGATAGAGAAACACTTACTTGCACAGATAAGAGATGAGTTATCAGACAGATATAACACAAGACCAGATTACGGAACAGCTACAGTTAGAGAGATCACAGATCAGTCAAGGTCTGAAGAGGTTGCGTGACCAGACATTCAAGTTAGAACAACAGAATTATTCGTCAGCAAGTATATATGGCGTGAGTAGTATCGACACGCTGTTACCACACGTTGTAAAACGTATAGAAGATACTAATACCAAAATACATCAAGGTAAATACGGTGCTGCTTTCAAGGATATACACCAATACCTATCTACAATAGAAGCACTCGCTGCTGCTGCTATCGCTTGTAAGATTACATTTGATAATGTATTTGGTTACAAAGATGGTTGCAACAAGGCTACAAATATATGTAGTGCCATTGGCAAGGCTGTTGAGGATGAATGTCAGATGCGACACTATGAATACCATGCACCAGCACTACTCAAGACTCTCAAGGACAATTACTGGCACAAAGCTTGTGGTACACAACAGAAACTCGTAGTAATTAGGACGCTAATGAACAGATATAATGTAACACCATGGGTAGCGTGGGGTACATCCATACGTACAAAGCTTGGCGGATGGTTACTCGACTGCATTATGGAGTCAAGTGGTTGGTTTTACAAGCACAGACAACGAGTAGGTCGTAAGACTACAGTATTTATATCACCAACTGCTGAGTTTATGGACATCAAGGATGAGGTCATGGCAAATGCAGAGTTATTTTCACCTCTTGCGTGGCCGATGCTCGTGCCTCCAAAGGATTGGACAAACACTGAGCCGGGTGGCTACATACTTAATGAAGTCATGCAAGGTCATGAGCTAGTCAGAAGAGGCGATCACGCCCTTATACAGGGGGAAATCCCACTTGCTTTTCTGAACAAGATACAACAAGTTCGATACAGGTTAAATCCATTTATCGTCCGTACTGCGGAGTTGTTAGAGAAGAGAGGAGTAAGTGTTGGTAAATTCTTACCTATCGTACATTATGACTTACCTCCTAAGCCTGTCGACATAGCCGAGAACAAGGAATCTCGTAAACGCTATAGACGTGAAGCGGCTGAGGTAATGAATAAGAGAGCAGCAGAGTTCAAGAGATCCTGTCGCACACGAATGACTATGGAGGCTGTCGCACGCTTCAAAGACAGAGAGTTTTACATTCCGTGGTCGTTTGATTACAGAGGTCGAGCCTACCCTATCCCTGCATTTCTCACACCACAAGACACAGACTTCGGCAAGTCATTGTTACTTTTCGCTGATGCTGTCGCCTTGAACGAGGATGCAGAGGATTGGCTTGCCTTTCAAGTAGCTACAACTTACGGATTAGATAAAGCTACTATGCAAGAGAGACTAGATTGGACAGCTAATAACTGGTCACTAATCTCACGTGTCTCACTTGATCCTATCGCTAATCTTGGCGATTGGGAAGCAGCAGACGAGCCGTGGTTATTCTTGGCAGCGTGCGAAGAGTTCCACAAATGTATAATACTCAAGGAACGTAACACCACCTCGTTACCTGTGGCAACTGATGCTACCTGTTCTGGTTTACAGATACTAGCAGGGTTAGCAAGGGATAAGTCCACTGCACAACTTGTCAATGTTGTACCATCACATAAGCCACAAGATGCCTATGCTGTTGTTGCAAGAGTTGCAAGTCCATACATACCAATCAAGTACAGAGATGTCTGGGATAGAAAATGTGTGAAACGCACAGTTATGACTATACCCTACAATGCAAAGGCATACTCTAATAGATCATACATCAAAGATGCACTCAAAGAGAAGGGTGTAGATGTAGACAAAGATGACCTAACTCAGATCGTTCAATCAGTTCGTCAGGCTATGCACGCAGTTGTGCCCGGGCCGATGTCAGTTATGCGATGGATAGAGACTGAGGTAGGTGCTGCCATAAAACGTGGCGAAAATTTTATAGAATGGACGACCCCTTCTGGTTTCGTAGTTAGACAGCGGTACTTTAAAAAGAAAGTAGAACGTATACAACTACAACTATTAGGTCGTTGTGACTTATCCGTCGCAGTAGAAGACGGGAAGGAGGTCGACATCAACAGGCACAAGGCTGCTACTGCACCTAACCTTATCCATAGTCTAGACGCAAGCCTCTTACACCTAGCTGTGCGTAGCTTCGATCAGCCAATCGCACTAATCCATGACAGTGTGTTAAGCAGGGCTTGCGATATGGGTAAACTTAGTGCTATAATAAGGGAGACATACATGCACCTCTTTGCAGAGCATGACTACCTCAAGACCTTTGCTCTTTATGTCGGAGCAGAGACAGAACCGCCTATCATTGGCGACTTACAACCAGAAACGGTTATAGAATCCACTTATTTTTTCTGTTAACTATGACAATAGACATTTATAAAGAGGCTTTCTATTCACCTAGTTCTTTTTTCAGTAGTTTCTTTGCACCAACAGAGATCTACGTCGTGGCGAAAGAGGACATAGAGAAGGCTAAACACGAACAATACCACGCACAACTCAAAGCAATCAACGAAAGGATTGACTACTTACAAACTCAAAAGACTGACATCCAGTCTAAGATTGACGCATACCACAAGGAGAACAAAACTGATGCCTAAAAACGTCCACGTGACTGACGAGATTAAACTAGAAGGCTTCCAAGCCATACTTGAACCCGGCAAGTTCGGTTACTCACTCGCTGCT
>FUFK010042721.1_pt1 | contig 26776 bp, 30 predicted proteins | sample 1021851 | NCBI WGS metagenome assembly FUFK01 (sample SAMEA51879418, study PRJEB19060) | metagenome
TCTGCGACTTGGGATTACAATGAATCTTCTATTGTCGTTGTTACTACTACAGACAATGGTCTTATTACCAACTCAGTTCAAACAACTGAGGACAATGGATCTGTTGCTTCTCCATTAACCGATGGCGAGGAAAACAACGGTACTATCGTTAATACCGTTACAACATACCCACTCACAGGTACACTTGCTACTAGCGGTGTTGCAGAGACTCCATTTACTCGTAGATTTATTGGATCTGGATCTATNNNCACATTCTCTGGTCAAGCTCTGGTNGAGAAAGTTACNTTTGCACAGGAATCAACATACCTCTTCAATATTGTTGGTACAACTGCATACGCCAGAACTAGACCTTACATCGGTAGTGGTATCATACCTTCTGTTGGTGGTGGAGTTGAGAAAGTCACATTTGATTATGGTGAGCAAGTTGTATTTACTTCTGATGATTATGGTAACATCACTGCTACAACAACAGTCTTTGAAGATAGTGGTTTAGTTTCAGATCCTCTCACTGCTGGTGAAGAAGACTACAATACAATCCTATACAATCAAACAGTTCAACCTTACGCTGGTGGAACTGGACCTATATTCACGTTCTCTTATCACAAGACAACCTCTTACTCAAGAGGAAGTTGATGAGATACTTGCTGGTAATCCAGATTACGTTACTCCTGAGACAGGACTTGTTCCTCAGGCAGGCGATATCAAAACACAGGAACAAGCAAGAGATGTTAAGTTTGAACCTATCTTCTCTCAGATTGGTTCTGGTTCTCTATTCTCATTCGGTGGTGCTGTTGAGGCAGTCGCACAAACAGATGATACATTCGGTCTATTCAATGTATCTGGATCTACAGCATTCAGCAGAACAAGACCTTACATTGGTAGTGGTTCTCTCTTCACTCTTAATGGTGCAGCGGAAGCAGTCACCTGGGATTACAACGAAACCTCAATTGATGTTGTTACAACTGAGGATTATGGTAATGTTGTTGACTCAGTTACAACAACAGATGATTATGGATCTGTTACAGAGACAACAACCGCAGGTGAATTTACTTACGGAACGATCGTCAATACTTCTACAACGTTCCCACTAACAGGATCATATGTTGTAAGCGGNNACTCTGNAGAGAAAANTATTNNACNNGAAACTGGTGGAGGTACATTCAGTACATTCTCTGGTCAAGCTCTTGTCGAGAAAGTCACATTTGCAGAGGAAGCAACTGGACTATTCGATATTGTTGGTGTTGCACAAACTCCAAGAACGAGAGATTATGTTGGTACTGGATCTCTATTTGGACTNAGTGGATGTGCAGAAGCAGTNACNTGGGATTACAACGAAACNTCCATTGATGTATTCAGCACTGAAGACAATGGTCTCATCAGTACCACTCTCAACATGGTTCTGGAAGACAATGGTCTTATCAGCGATCCTCTTACTGCAGGAGAAGAGAACAATGGTACAGTCATCAATACTGCTACCACATATCCTCTTACAGGAACAATTGATCTTACTGGTGTTGCTGAGACTCCATTTACTCGTAGATATATTGGTTCTGGTTCTCTATTCACAGCATCAGGTGCAGCAGAGGTATTTGTTCTTGATTACGAATCAACTTATCTCTTCACTGTTGTTGGTACAACTGCAGTCTCTAGGTCTAGGGATTATGTTGGATCTGGATCTCTATTCAGTATCGGTGGATGTGTCGAGAAAGTCACCTTCGACTATAACGACAGTTCTGTTGTTGTATTCTCATCTATAGATAATGGTCTTGTTACTGGAACTGCACCTAATCCAGACGTAGATCACGGAACTATTGATGCTCCTCTATCTGCTGGTGAAGAAAGCAATGGTACTGTTCTTTATGATCAGACTGTTACTGGAACAACTGGTGGAATTACCATCAGTCTTACTAGAGATCCTCTTACTCAGGCAGAGATTGATGAGTTTCTTGCTGGTAACGCTGCATATGTTACTCCTGAAACAGGTCTCGTTCCTCAAGTTGGTGATGAGAAAACACAAGAGCAAGCACGTCACGTTAAGTTTGAACCTATATTTGCTGAGGTTGGTTCTGGTTCTCTATTCTCCTTTGGCGGCGCTGCAGAATCTGTTTCTCAGACAGATGAAACAACAGGGTTGTTTAGTCTATCTACATCACCTGCATTTATTGGTAACACATATAGATTCTGCTGGAAGTATGATGCCTTCGGTACTCTACCTGTTATCGGTGGTGCAGCAGAGTCTAGAACTTATGATTACAGTGATGAACTTGTATTACCATTTGTTCAAGAAGACAATGGTCTTGTTTCCGCTGCAGCAACTACTAATGAGGATGACGGTAGCATTAATCTTCCTACTACTGCGGGTGAGGAAGACAATGGTAGTATTCTCAATACAGTTATCACTCCTGCTCAAGGAACCTATACAACCAGTGGTGCAGCACATGTTGTTAGACTTCCTTCTTGGGTTGGTTCTGGTACATTATTCACTGCTGGTGGAGCAGCAGAAACAGTTGCGCAGACAGATGATACTACTGGACTCTTTACAGTCAGTGGTGTTGTCGCCATACTTAGAACTCACGCATTCAATGGATCTGGAACACTCAACGCACTCAGTGGTGCTGCAGAATCTAGAACTTGGGTATACGACAGAGATCTTCCTGATACACTCACATCTGAGGATTATGGAAGTGTCGATGCTAATGCTACATCTAACGAAGATCAAGGTCAGATAACCAATCCACTCACAGATGGTGAGGAAGATTACGGTGCCGACGGAAATCTAGCACATATACTTGATCCTGCACACGGAACTTACACTATAAGTGGTGTAGCTCTTACTCCATTCGAGAGAAAATATACTGGTTCTGGTTCTACATCCTTCTCTGGTACAGCAACTGAACGTTTCGCTAGGTTTGGTGAAATTGATGGTGCTGGTAATATCGAACTCTTTACAGCACCTGCATTTATTGGTAATACTTACAGGTTCACATTCAGATTTACTGGTTCTGGAAATCTATTCACTGCTGGTGGACTTGTCGAATCTACTACAACTAATCCTCCAGAACGTACTATTCTGTTCACAGGATCTGGTACTGCAGTCGAGAAACAGACAGACAGATATATCGGATCTGGAAATCTATTTACTGCTGGTGGACTTGCAGAGACAGTTACAGTCAACGAAGCAGCAACAGGTCTCTTTACAGTATCTGGTGTTGGTATTGAGAAACATACAGAACGTTATATTGGTACTGCAACTGCTATCACTCTATCTGGTACTGCAGTCGAGAGAGCAACTCAAGATTACACTGGAGATACTGCTCAGTATACTCTATCTGGAAATGCAGTCGAAAGACAGACTGATGATTATGTTGGATCTGGATCTCTATTCACTGCAAGTGGATCTGCTGAAGCTATCACAAGTAATCCTCCAGAAGATACTGCACTCTTTGTTGTTGGTGGAACTACAGGAGAATCCTTTACTCCAGCAACAGAAATTGGATCTGGTTCATTCACAACGGTTGGTGGACATGGTGGACTACTTATAACAGAGAGAGTTCTATTTGCAACACAAGAAGGAACTGGTCTTTACACAATCAGCGGTCAAGTTGAATTCAACTACATCGTTAGTCATGTTGGATCTGGTTCTCTGTTCACTACTGGAGGAGCAGCAGAATCCAAGACTACAAATATACCAGAAAGCACAATTATATTTACTGCAACTGGTACTGTTGCAGATTCTACTACAGTCATTGCAGTTGTTCAAGGTGGAACTCTATCTACGTTCTCTGGTCAAGCTCTTATCGAGAAGGTTGGAGTTGCAGAGGAAGCAACTGGACTATACACAATTGGTGGTGCAGTCGAGTTTATCTACAGAGTCAGATACCCTGGTTCTGGAAACCTCTTTACTGCAGGCGGTGCAGCGGAAGCAATTGGAATTGCAGAAGAATCAACAGGACTGTATCAGTTACAAGGAACAGGCAACGAAGCATTTGCCCGAACACCTTATATCGGATCTGGTTCTTATGGTGGATTCTCTGGAACGAGAGTTTCCGAGAAACATACAGAGGCATATCTTGGAGATGCACCAGAATACACTTGGAGTGGTTTTGCTACTCTTAGCGTTGAATATCACTTTGATGGTGAAGGTAATCTGTTTACTGCTAGTGGTGCTAGTGAATCTATCACTACAAATCCACCAGAAGATACTGCACTCTTTACAGTTGCTGGTACTACTGGAGATCCAACGATCGTCAAGGATTATGCTGGATCTGGTTCCTACGGTGGATTCTCTGGTACATGTGTTGAGAAAGTTGCACAGGCAGATGAGATGGGTGGAACCATCACACTCAGTGGTAATGTTGTATTCAACCTCGAATACATCATACCTGTTGGTGGAAACATCTTTACATTTGGTGGTGCTGCAGAAAGAGTTACAAGCAATCCTCCAGAAAATATCGCACTCTTTGCTCTTGGAGGAACCAAAGACGAAGCGTTCAGTCCAGCACCTTACATCGGATCAGGTTCTACAAGTATATCTGGATTCGGAATCGAGAAACACACAGAACGTTATGTCGGTGATGTTGCTGAATTCACTATTGGTGGTACAGTCGGACGTGTTATATTCACACCTAACAACATTGGTTCTGGTTCCATATTTGTTACTGGTGATGGTGTTGAGAAACAAACAGACAGATACATTGGATCTGGAAATCTATTCACTGCTGGCGGTGCTGTTGAGGTTATCACAACCAATCCACCAGAAAGCACAGTTCTCTTCACTGCTACTGGTNAATCTNTAGAGAAACANACAGAACGTTATGTTGGTTCTGGATCTACAACTCTATCTGGATCTGCTGTTGAAAAACATAGCAATGGAGAGGTTGGATCTGGTTCTCTATTCACAGTTGGCGGTGCTGCAGAAAGCGTTACATTTAACGAAGCAGCAACTGGTCTTTATGGATTCAGTGGTGTTGTTGGAGAATCCTTCATCGCCAATCCTCCAGAGAGCACTGCACAAATCACACTTAGTGGAGATGCAGACGATAGACAACTTGATAATTACACTGGAACAGGAGTCATGGACTTCTTGGAAGGTGGTGCTGCAGTTACTTTTGCAGAAGAGAAGGTTGCCTTCAGTCCAGATGCAACTGGTCTCTTTGCATTATCTGGAGAAAGTACCAGTGCAGTTGTTCGTCCTCACATTGGAAGTGGAACTATATCCACATTCTCTGGTCAGGCAATCAACGAAAAAGTTACATTTGCAGACGACGAGACTTTACAGATTCAACTATCTGGAGAATCTGTTTCCAAGTTTACTGGAAGTTTTGCTGGTTCTGGTTCTCTATTCACCACAGGTGGTGCGGTGGAGTCCAAGACTACCAACGAATCAGAAAGTATTATTCTCTTNAGAATTACTGGTACAGCAGATACTCCAAGAGCAAGAGCATACACTGGATCTGGATCTATTTCAATTACTGGATCTACAGTCGAGAGATCTCTACGAGCACATGCTGCTACTGGTTCTCTATTCGCATTCAATGGAGTTGCGGATACAGTTACATTCAACTACTCAGCAACAGGTCTCTTTGGTGTATCTGGTGGAGCAAACGAAGCATTTATTCGTTTGGGTTATCAAGGATCAGGTTCTACAACAATATCTGGAACATCAGACGAGAGTCAAACAGACAGGTATGTTGGAGATACAGCACAATACAATATCTCAGGTGCTGCTACAGAAATCAGATTTATTCCGCACTATAAAGGATCTGGTTCTCTATTCACCACAGGTGGTGCTGCTGTTCTTATTGCTCAAACAGATGATACTACTGGACTATTTGAAATCAGTCATGTTAGGGAACGTTGGACACAGGCAGAAGTTGATGAAGCACTTAGAATCAACTCTAATTACGTCACTCCTGAGACAGGACTTGCTCCTGTTGCTGGTGATGAGAAAACACAAGAGCAATCAGGAGATGTTGTTTACATACCAATTGCAGCTCATACTGGATCTGGTACTGTTAACCTCGATGGTACTGCTGATGAAGAATTCCGTAAGTTTGAACCTGGATTCACGTTTGTGACTATCATTTAAAGATGTTTTGTTTTTATAAATAAAACTAGCATAAATTCTAAGGGGATACCCATGACCAAACAGGTACAGTTGAGACGAGGTACTACGGTACAACACTCTACATTTACTGGTGCCCTTGCGGAACTAACTGTAGACACCGACACAATGAGTCTGGTACTACACGATGGAAACACTGCGGGTGGTATCCCTCACGCAAGGCAAGACTACGTTGTCGATCAAATTACCATTTCGATGGGAATGATGGCGGCAATGGGTTGGTGAACCCAAAACTTTTTTACAAGAGATTTTATATTATATGCGAGCACTGACTTGAAAACAACACTTCGTTACTTTAAACAAATCCAAGGGGAATAACAGAAAATGGCAAAATCGTTGCTCTTTGACTTCGTATTTGATGCATCAGAAAAGAAGGTCAAAATAAAAGGTAATCATCATAAGCGTCGTCTTTTGATGATCACTAACACNACTGATAACATTATCATCTATAACTTTGCTGATAGTACCAAGACTGGTGAGTTTAGTTATGATGCTACTGCAGATGAGACGACTATTACTCTAGCTCACGACACTACGTCGATGAGTGATACAGACTCGCTCCAAATTTTTGAAGAAGAAGACGCTGTACATTTTGAACCGTCTGAAACATTTGTTGACGCTGTATCTAAATTCAGAGTATCAAACCCAGAAAACTTAATTGATACCGACTTTGAGTACGGACCTCAGTCATCTAAATGGGAAACCATTCAAACAATTAACAACATCCCTTCGTTCTACGCATCTACTTCTGATACTACTATCCCCTTTATTTCTAGAGTAGCAGCAGTTGCAGGTTCAGAACTTATTACAGTTGAGACAAGTTTTGAACACGGTCTAACAAGTGGTGTTCCAATTACTGTTACTGGTCTTGCAGAAATTACTGCAGAAGGTACTTATATTATTCAGGCAGTTCCTACTACTACAACTTTTACATATAAAGCAAGATCAAACCAACCAACTACTAGAGATTTACAAGGTACTTATACTTCTATTATTCCAGGTAAATTTTTCCAAGGTTCACAAATTTCACTAGACCAATCAATTGGTATTGTGTCTGACTTGTATAATCTACCCGTTGTTGTAAAAGCAATTACTACTCTTGTATCTACAGNTACTGTTGATACTAACGAATATGTTGTTGGTGAAGTTGTAAGTGGTCAAACTAGTAATGCCTCTGGTACTATTGGTAAAATTGATGGAGTAAATATTCACGTTTATGGTGTTACTGGAGTATTCCAAGATGGAGAAGTAGTTGAAGCTCTAGGTACTAACACAACTTATACTCTTGTATCAGGAGCTGGTAACGGTGTTACAGATGGTGGAAATAAGTATTTCGTTGATGGTATAATGCAGAGTACTCTAGAACTTTCTAGAAAATCTATTTACACCTTTGATCTTTCAGATCCAAGTACTGCAACTCACCCATTCAAATTCTCCACAACAACTGATGGTGTTCACAATGGTGGTAGTGCATATACTACATTCGTTTACGAGCATGGTACTCAAGGTCAACCAGGAGCATACACCAGAATTTACATTGATGGAAACACTCCTAGTCCTTTAAGTTACTATTGTACTGCTCACCCTGGAATGGGAGCTAATTTTACAATAGCAGTTAAAACAACTTCTAAAGTTTATCTAACTACTGTTTCTGAACACGGTTTTGCAGATAACACAAACTTCTATTTTGTTAACACAGTTTCTCCTAAGATTCTTGAAATTCAAGATCCTACAGCAACTGCACCTGACGGAAGACCATTTGTTGATGAAGATTCAACTCTAACTGTTAACAGACAAGTAGATAGAACTCAAACTTTCAACTTTAACTANGAGTGTACATACACTGTTAGATTTAATGAAGCTGATGTTGACTACAGTGCTAATACAATTAAATTAAACGGTCATAATTTACAAAATCATTACGCATTACTTTACTATCCAAACCCAGGTAACAGACCTTTGGGTGGTTTGAGAAGGATGCAAGTTTACTATGTTGAGAAAGTTGACGATGACAACATCAAACTACACCAGTCTCAGCGTCTTAATAACTTAATTAATTTAAGTGATGCATATCCTGCAGCATCTTATCCTCATGATGGTACTTGGACATTTGGTGCTCATAACTTTGGTCTCGTATACAACATCCGTAGAGAAAGAAAAGACTGGTATAACTGGTATGCATACTTCTATACCTATTACTGGGATCAAGGTGGAACCAGATCTGGTCATGATATGAGCGTGTACGGTAGGTTAGGTCTAGGTCAACAGAACTGGGATAGAACTGTATTCTTTACCACTAGACGACCTGAAGTTGGTGATAACAGCACAACTAAATTCCATATTAATGAATACCATAACAACCGTGGTACTCAACCAAGAACTTATGGTCACAACCATGAGAGTCTTCCATTCGGAACTGACTCTAGATACAATGGTAGCTATGACTTCCTAACTGATAACAACAATAGATTTATTAACGATACAGGTGAATCTAACGAGTGGGGTAGAGCATACACTGTTCAAGGTTATGGAAGTAACCTCAGTAATACTTACTACTATAGAGATAACTTCTATACTGATTATACCGAAGCAAGTTACATCAGGGTTAGAGGTAACCACTGGTTCTTCTGGTATTATCAAGAAGGATGGGGTGCATATCTAAACCGTTACTTTGGTGGTTACAACGAAGACGGTTACACTAACCAGTATATCGCACTCGTTAAGAGAAATACTTCAACTAATGATTCTTTCTACTATGAGAATCATGAGTTCCCTAATAACCAACAGGTAACTCTATCTCANTTGCTGATGGTGGTCAGATACAATACTTCTATAATGTAAACATGGCTCAGGGTACTTATACCTCTGGTACATTCTACATTGATAGAATTGATAACAACCGTTTTAGAATTAAAACAAGCACAGGTGCTTCTCCAGTAAGATTGAGATATGCAACTGGTAATATTACATTTACTGGTATTATTACAAACACAACTCAATACTCTTTCTACATTCAGGATAACTTATTCTCTAATGGAGAATTGATGAGAGTAACAACTAGTGGATCTACTCCTGGTGGAATTTCTGCTGGTAGTTCTTACTACGTTATTGTTATTAATGGTAACAGATTCCAGTTAGCATCAAGTGCTCAAAACGCATCTAACGGTACTGAAATTCAGATTTCTTCTAAGGGTTCTGGAATTCAAATCTTTGAGAACACAACTGCAGACTTCGGTACTGTTGATGGTTCTTACACTACTACAAGAGCAATTTCTGAGAAAGAACTTGAGGTTACAATTCCATTCAAGATTCCACCAACAGTTAAACAGTTTGATTCTGGTGCTGCAGTAGATACTTCTAATAATGTTATTAACATTACTAACCACTTCTACTCTACTGGAACTAGAATTATCTACAACAATGCAGGTAATTCAGACATCGGTGGAATAGTTCATAACACTGATTACTATGCAGTTCTAGTTGATAACAATCACTTCCAACTTGCACCTTCACTACAAGATGCTTTAGATGGAACTAACTTACTAACATTCAGTAGTACATCATCTGGTCTTCATGAATTTATTTCTGGAAACCTATCTGGTGAAGTTACTGGTACTGGTACAATTGAAGTTACTAATGGTTCTAGAAGGGTTGTTGGTACAAACTCAGCGTTCCAGAGATTCTTTAAGATCGGTGATATTATCAAGGTTGTTAATACAACTGGTGGTAGTCCAGGTGTTCTTGAGTCTAGAAGAGTTACTGCTATTACTGACGACGATCTATTACTCGTTGATAGTGCATTCAGTTTCTCACAATCTGGTACAAACTATCTAATTCCTTCTTACATCTACGTAAGACCTGATGGATTCTTCCTACACAGACCATTTGACGGTGGTATGGAAATCGGTACTTCTAAGTCACCTAACTCTAGAATTTCTAGACAGACACGTAAGTACTTCCGTTATCAGTCAGGTAAAGGTATTCAGACTTCACTTGCTATTAACTTCATTCCTCAGATTCCAATTCTAGATATTAACTACGTTGCAACTGGTACTAACGTTACTGATACTAACGTTTCTGGTACTGCTAATAGCACAACACTAACAGTTTCTTCGACTACAGGTCTTGTTGCTGGTCAGAGAGTTCTAGGAACTCAAACCGCACAAGGATGTTTTGAGACAGAAGCTAGAATTAGAACAGTTGTTGATGCAACTACAATTGAACTTACTGCTCCAATTGTTTCTGACTTTACTGGTGGTACAGTTGAATTTGCTAAGAAGTTCACTGCTACTGCAAGATGTAATAAACCTCACCAGTTGACTACTGCTTTAAGAATTAAAGTTATTAATACTGATATTAGTCAGTTTAATATTGAAAGTCCTGTTGAAACAGTTGTTGATGACTTTAGGTTTACTTACTTACTGTTAGAAGAACCAACTGCTTCTAGTGGTGGTGGATTCCCAACACTTGCAGTTCTTTCTTGGAGTGATTGCGACATTCGTTGTGGTATGTTTGATGATCAAAACGGATTCTTCTATGAGTTCGACGGTGACTCAATCAATTGTGTAAGGAGATCTTCTGTTCTACAGATTCCTGGAAGGGTTGCTGTTACTAGAGACTCTCATATTGTGACTGGTACAGACACCATGTTTACCTCACAATTAGACCCATCAGATAAGATCGTTATCCGTGGTATGTCTTACAAGGTTGTTAAGGTAACAAGTGACTCACAAATTACAATCCAACCTTCTTATAGAGGTGTATCAAATTCTGACGTTATTCTAACTAAGACTATTGATACGAAAGTACCACAGACTCAGTGGAATATTGATAAGGCAGATGGTGTTGGTAAGTCTTCATACATTCTAGATCTATCTAAGATCCAGATGGCTTACATGGATTACTCTTGGTATGGTGCTGGTAAGATCCGTTTCGGATTTAAAGATGCTCATGGACATGTTAAGTACTTCCATGAGTTCAAGCACAACAACAAACTAACTGAATCTTACTTCCGTTCAGGTAACCTACCTGCACGTTACGAGATTGAGAATGGTGATAAACCTACTTACGTTGGAACTCTGTTCCACTGGGGTACTTCAGTTATCATGGACGGTATGTTCCAGGATGACGAAGCGTATCTATTCACTGCGTCAGGTAACTCACTTAAGTTTACCAACAGTTCTGGTACTTCTGCTACATCAAATGGTAACAGCAGTATTCTTGAATCTTATAGATCTTACTGGACAAGGTATTACTACATCCGTATTCCTTTCCCATCAGCTGATGCCGCAACATTAACAGTTAACACTAACATCTATGAGGGTAGTGTTGGTAACGGTTACTTTGCAAATGGTAGACAGATTAATACTAGAACATATACTTCTGGTTCTACTCATTATGTTTACATTCAATACTTACAAGGAACTCAAACTTCTTTCCCAAGAAACTACTACTCAGCGATTAACTCTCAGTTAGGTAACCCTGCGGTACCAAATGGAACTTCATTTAGTGTAGGTGCTCCTGCAACTAACGTGGTTAACTTGATTCCATTGAATATTCCTCTTGTATCAATCAGACTTGCACCTTCAGTAGACTCATCTATTACTGGTGCTCTAGGAGAAAGAGAGATTATCAACCGAATGCAACTTGCACTCGACTCAGTTGGTATTCTAACTACACATGAAACAGAGATTTCTCTAATCATTAACCCATCACTTTCAACTGATACATTTGAGAACGTGGACGATCCTTCACTATGTCAACTTGTTAAGCACGCCTCAGACGATACGGTATCTGGTGGATCAACGATCCTTTCCTTCCGTGCATCTGGTGCTGGTAATGGTGAGACTTCTGCTACTACCTTTGACTTATCTAGAATTAGTGCTCTAGGTAACTCAATTCTTGGAGGAGACGGAATCTATCCTAACGGACCTGACCTCTTGACTGTTGTCGGTAACATCGTTGACTCTGGTGGTGTTTCTAACGCTACACCTTATCAGATCTCAGCACGTATTACATGGTCTGAATCTCAGGCATAATCATCTTTAACACATAGGTAAAAAACAATGGCTGAATTAGAAAGCAGACAAAAAGGATTTAGTGTAGGATATATCCTATCTACAAATCCTAATACAAGAGCAGAAATGAAATCCAGATTGGAGGCAGTTACTGCTGCATTGGGTCCTGACTGGGACTTTGAACCAGATGGTGCAACCGATGCAGAAATTAAGGCAAATTATGGGTTGATGGCTTCTGCAGACGCAGCATATCACGCTCTCTTAAGAGACGAGGGTGGAATGACTTTTGACGTCGCGGGTATTGCTCCTGGTCATGGAGGAAAAGAAATTCTAAAACATGATATCATTAATGATATTACTGATCTTTGGAACGCTAATTGCCCTACATCAAAATATAAAAAAGTTGCACTGGAAGGTATATATCCAGATCAAGAAGTCATAACAGACGGAATCGCTTAAACAAAAAAGGGGTCGTAAGACCCCTTTTATTTTGCCTTTAATTTCCACGCTACAGATATCCGAAATCCTTCAAAATGTCTAGTAGTAGATTCTGCATGGTGAAATATATTACCAGGAAAATATGTAGCAGTGTTTGGTTTAGGTAGTACCCACATGTGTTCATCTTTAGTTAGATAAAAAATAGTTTTACCTCCCCACTCAGGTTTCCATTTTTTAACCTCACTGTTTACAAAATTAGAATAAACTAAAAATGTATATCCATCGCCAGAAGAGTCATCTTGGTGAGCAGCACCTTGAGTTCCAAACACATGACCATTAGCATAACATCTATCTAATACCCAAAACCTACCAGTCAAAACACACACTCTTTTAAATAGATGTTCTGTAAAAAATGGTTCTTCTATAAGATCGTTATGAAAGAATGGAGTAGATGGTGCATTAGGATTTGAGATGTTACCATATGACCAATTTGGATACCTCATGTGATCTGTCATCTTCATGAAGTCTTCTCTTTCAAATACATTTTCAAAGGTCTTAATCTCAGACCTATCCCAAACCATCTTTTTCATAGGATACAAGCAACTAGAGAATATCTACCTGACTTTGTGTTCTTAGCATCGAATGTAGCACTGTGCCATCTATTACCTCTATACATGGACATAGAATTAAAAGTAGAAGGCATAAAATAATATCTTTTATAAAAGTGATCTCCTTCAAAATGAGTCCATTCATCATCACCATTTTTAGGAGTCATCTGTCCAATAACTTTATCGTCTGACTCAGGATCTGATACTTGATATTGATAATTTTCTTTTAATCCATCAGTGTATGCTGTTCTTAATTTATCTCCAGCAGACATAACATCAGACATCGAATAAAAATCTCTACCAGTTTCTTTATCTGTATATTTAAAGAAAGAAGTTCCATGCTGTTCGGATTCAGTTAAGAAAATATTAGCAGCGTATGAAAATGGATCTACATGTGGTAGAAAATTTTTATTATATGAACGCATTCCTTTATAATAAAAGTTAGAGTAATACTTCCATCTAATATCTTTTTCTCTATACTTTAAAAATCTCATTTGTTTACAGAGATGCCATAGTTGGTATCCCAAGAAAGTCATGAAAGCTCTTTCTATTGGTTGCTGTAATCCAGGAGACTTACTACCACTGAAAGATAACTCTTCTATTGAACTTTTCTCTTTATTTTCTGCAGGAAAGTTACGCATGAAATCTCTTAGTTCAAGAGGTCTCTTCATAATATTATGAACTTTCATAGATTTAAGACCTTCTACAATCTTAATATCAATTTCCATATCCTCGATTTTGTTCACTTCTGTGATCGCCATCAATTCTTTAGTTGAATATGTAGAAAAATTTTCTAGTTCAAGTTCTGGAATATCAAAAATTGTCTTCTTCAATTTCATTCCCCTCTAACTCTTTTGGTTTTGGTGGAGTATTCATAAGAACATCTAAGAAGTAAAAATCGCCACCACTTTGATACTCTTGGTTTACAAAGATAGTTCCTTTATGAAGAATCAATCTATTTTTCTTTGCTTCAATAAATCTAGATCTATCAAAATGTTCGTTACCATCAAAGTGTTCGTATTCTACTGTTTCTTTTTTACATACAGCATTCTCATTTAACCATTGACTAACATCAGATCTTACTTGTTGGTCTTCTATATCTAAAAGATCTTCAACACTAGAGAATCTCTCTCCATTCCAATCAACATCCCAAAGAGAAATACCACATCCCTCAGGTGGATCGTTAAGAATAAGAGTAGCATGAAAATCGAAGTTGCCTAAGTTAGGTAAGTTTGCATTTTTACTTACGATCATACTATCATGAAAGAGTCTACCTTGAACTGAACAAAGATTTGGAAGTCTACGTAAAAAGTCAAGTTTTCCTTGTTCAGAAATATTAGCATCTAAATCATGTGGAATAAATTCACATTCAATAAATGATTTATAACACGCAAACAGTAGTGGAGTGAAATAATGTGTTGGTAACAATTGAGTGATACCAGGCATTTTAAATCCTGCAAGGTATTCACCAAATTCTATATGCGATGCCTCTACATGCTTTTCTCTAGCATCTGCAGGATAACTTTCTAGTACTTTTGTTAGTTCGTCAATTTTTTCAATAAAATTATCAATGACTGCATAGTCACCGTAGTCTTCAATGTCTTGTGTAGAAACAATACTACCTAGGATATCTTCCCAGTCTGGTTGCAGGATCTTATCACGAAGACCCTGATTAATAATTAAATCACTCATTATGAATCAAATGCTCCTGGGTCTGCTGATTCATTAGAAATCTGTGCTCCAGCTGGACCAGATTCAGAAGGTAATGTAACAATGGTTTTACTAGTATCAACTTGCACATCTCTTGTGTAATTTTCTTGATGGTGTGCGAGAACAGAGAAATAAAGTTCTAGAGTATCAGGACTTGGTTCATAGATAACACGAACATAATCCTTTACAAAATCAAACTCTCTACTTTCAGAAAGAGGTGCCCAAAAAGCAAAGTCAACTCTTCCTTGTTTAGCATTACCTACTGCTCCATCCACCTCAGGGTTAACCTCAGCAGGTTCCCACACAAGGTTAGCAACGTATGGGTCTTTTACTCTATAACCTAAAAATTCTTGTTTTTCTTTATCATGTACTTCTTGTACATCAGCGATGACGGTTTCGCCACCTTCGATTATCAATGCTTTGACGCTCATTATTCCTCTTCGGTAATACAGACATTATACAGCATAACTCATCAACTCGCAATAGGATAAATAATGTTATACTGTCCTTATTTATTGTAACACAAAATGGGTGAAATTACGGAAAACCTCCCTGAGGGAATGGAACATCGCTTTGCTGTAGGCGACGAANTAGAAACACTTCGTCGTGGAGGTGGAGATTGGGGAGAAGGAGAAGTCGTAGAAATTGATAGAGAAGGGTATGGTAAGTCTATAGACGAACTACCTTTGTATGACGTTGTACGAGAGATCGAAGAAAAGTGGGATCCTATGAAATACCACATGGTAATTGATGCAATGCTTACAGCGGATTCTGAAGGTGAGTTAGAAGCAATGCATAATCTATCTGATAACCAACTTCTAATGGATAAAATTCCAGAAGGACCAGGAGGAGGTATCACTTGGTACTGTGAATTTGGTGGACATAAGAGAATATTTGATACTCTTGCTGCAGCAAGACACTGGTTTCTACACGAAATTGAGGTAGAAGAAAAGAAATAACCTAAATACCTCTAGGAGAATATGGGGTATTTTTTGTGGCGCAACCAGCAAGCAGACAAGAACTGAGAGACTACTGTTTGAGACAGTTGGGTGCTCCCGTGCTTGAAATCAACTTAGATGATGACCAGATTGATGATGCAATTGACGATGCACTACAGTATTTTAGAGAAAGACATTTTAATGGTGCTGAGAAAATGTATCTCAAGCACGAGTTTACTGACGACGATGTAACAAGGTTTACAACAGCAAACGAAACTGTTACTACTTCTGCTCCAGATGCAGCAACTTGGGAGAATAGAAAGAACTACTTAGAAATTCCAGAACATGTATTTGGTATCTCTAAGGTATATGGTATTAGTTCTAACTTTGTAAGGAACAGTCTTTTCGGTCTTAATAACCAATACTATTTGATGGACTTGTTCTCATATACATCAGGAACAGGTCTTGCTTTTGGTGGTGTTGATATGGTCAACTACTACATGGTAAAGCAACACTTTGAAACTATTGATATGATTATCAATACTGGTTCTTTAGTTCAATTCAGATTTAACACTAGACAAGATCGTTTGTATATTGATATTGATCCAAATAGAGTAACTAAAGATCAATGGTTACTTATAGAATGTTACAGAGCTTTAGACCCATCTACATTTACAGAAGTCTTTAATGATTTGTTTGTTAAAAAATATGCTACTGCCCTTATGAAGAGATCTTGGGGACAGAACCTAATTAAGTTCAATGGTGTAACACTTCCAGGTGGTGTATCAATGAACGGAAGACAATTATATGAAGATGCTTTAGGTGAGATAGAAGCACTAATGGAAGATTCCATCAGCACATACGAACTACCACCACTTGATATGATCGGATGAAAAAAGTTTACTTTCCTCAGCACGGTGGTAAGACTACCGAACAGAATCTAGTACAAGATTTGGTTGACGAACAAATCAAATTGTTTGGTACTGATTGTTTCTATGTCCCTAGAACTATGCTGAGGGATAAGACTTTGGGTGAAGTCATTTACTCAGAGTTCAATCAGTCTTATATGATTGAAATGTTACTAATCAACGTTGAGGGATTTGGATCTCCTGTAGATTTTGTTAGTAAGTTTGGTGTAAGAATTAGTGATGAAATTCAATTCGTCATGTCTAGAAGGAGATGGGAACAGTCTTTAGTTCCTGCTTTAAATCTTACTATTTCACAGAGACCTAATGAAGGAGATTTAATTTACTATCCTCTGACTGGTAACGCATATGAAATTAAGTTTGTAGAAAGAGAGGTACCATTTTATCCATTAGGAGATCTTTACTTCTATACACTCACTGCTGAGATATACGAGCAGGGTGATGATGAGTTTGATACTGGTATTGCTGAGATTGACGCTATTGAATTAGATCACTCTGTAATGACTACATTGAATCTCAGCAATTTACAATCAACTGCTACTGCTACTAGTACAATTGATCAAGGTTCAGTAAATAATATTGTTATAGGTACTGGTGGTTCTGGTTATATGACTGCTCCCAATATAACAATATCACAACCACCCGACGTTGCTGGAGGAGATATACCTGCAACTGCTACAACAACTATCTACAACGGTGTTGTAAATGCTATTACTATTACAAATGCTGGTAGTGGATATACAACTGCGCCTACAATTACAATAGATGGTCCACAAACTGCTAAAGATTTTATTGCGAGAGAGCATATTGTAGCAGGAAACTATAATGATCAAGGCGGTAATAGATCTTGGACTTCAGATGGAACAGGTAAAATTTATGTGGATCACAGTGGATCATTTGATCCTGTATTTGCAACTACAACTTTAGTCAAGTATTTCTATTGGTATTTTGAAGATGAAAGACTAAGGTATCGTTACACATATAATGGAACGACTGCAACGACAACTAAAGGTCATTTCTATTACGATGCTGCTAATAACAGATATTGTATTAATGCATACACAAATACAGATACTAGTGGACAAAGAGCAAGGATGTATGACCTTGCTACAGATAGTATTGGTGAAGTTGGTGGATGGAATGGTAGTAATTTAACTTTAGAGTTGATGAATAAGTCTGGAGATTTCCGTGATGGTGACCTTATAAATGGTACTGTTTCTGGTGCGCTATATACATTAGGATCGTTCAGTTCAATAGATAACTCTAACTCTGAGTATGATGCTAATAAAGCAATTGAAGACGGAGCAGATGATATAATTGATTTCTCTGAAAAAAATCCTTTTGGTGAGTTTGGTAATTTTACAGGTAGTTTCTGATGTTAGGATCACATTTTTATAACGAAACCATCCGAAGAACAGTAATCGGTTTTGGAACACTCTTTAATAATATTGATGTAAAGACAAGAGATCCAGAGACAGGTCAGGTTATTGAAACGGAAAAGGTAGCTCTGGCGTATGGACCAAAGCAAAAGTTTTTATACAGATTGTTTGAGAACCCTTCTACACAGAAGGTAGCAATCACAATGCCTAGAATGTATTTTGAGATGACTGGTATCTCATATGATTCTACTAGGAAAACTAGTCCTGTCCAAAAATACAAAAACGTTGTTGCAGATAGTGGTAGTGAAGTAAGAGTACAATATCTTCCTGTACCATATACAGTAAACTTTGAGTTGGGTATTCTATCAAAAGATCAAGACACAGGTTTACAAATCTTAGAACAAATCCTTCCTTTCTTTCAACCATCTTTTAATATTACACTAAAGATGATTCCAGACATGGATGAGAAAAGAGATGTTGCTATCACACTTAACTCTATAAACCTAGAAGATGAGTGGGATGAGAGTTTCTTAAACAGAAGACTTGTAGTTTATACATTACAATTTTCTGCGAAGACATATCTATACGGTCCTTACAGTAAGGCAGATATTATCAGGACTGCTAAAGTCATCGAGACTATTGGAGATCAGGCAGTTGGTCGCAGAGCTGCACAACTAACATACTCTCCAAAAGCAAAAACAGATAAGAACCAAGATGGACAAGTTGATGCTAATGATGATATACTAGTAACACCTGATGATGACTTCGGGTTCAATAGTGGATTTGATATCTTATGAGTAGTCTAGAAGAAAACATGGAAGATATGCTCGACATTGAAGTTGAGTCTACAGAGATCAAACCTAGTAAACCTAGTAAACCTAAAGGTGATAAAGATGATCAAGTAAAAGATTATGAATATACTCGTGGAGAATTGTACTCTTTGATAGAACAAGGTCAGGAGGCAGTACAAGGAGCATTAGAGGTAGCACAGGAAAGTGGGCACCCTAGGGCATATGAAGTTGCTGTAGCGGCAATGAAGCATGTCGCAGACATGACTGAGAAATTACAAGATCTTACACAAGAAGATGAAAGACCTTGATGAAGAAGCAAAAGGTCCTAAAAATGTTACTAACAATGCGATGTTTGTTGGTAGCACAACTGAACTACAAAAAATGCTCAAAGAAATGGGTGGAGGTAAACGGTGAATAGACCATCTTTTATTAGAAACGTGAGTCGCAGTCTGGACAATCCAGGAAAACAACCAATTAAAGTTCAAAAAGTAGATAAACCTTGCCCTGTATTTACAACTACAATTCCTGACTATGAGAGAGTCAATCAGGATCTAAAAGAATATATTGCAAGACATAGACATAAGTATATTGGAACTAAAATGTCTAATCTGGTAACAGATTGGAGAAGTAGTTTTGATATGCATATAGAATGTCCAGAACCTATTGTAGAAGAACTTCTTAATTTTTCTTTAGAAGTAGCAAAAAAATTATCTAGTTACTACCAGAATGATTTACAAATTCCATTTCTGGTTGATAACTTTTGGGTTGCGGAATACAGTAAAGGAAATCATGCTAGAAAACATGGGCACTATCCAGCAGATTGGGCAGGAGTTTATTACATAGAGGTTGAAGAAAACGCATCACCTTTACGTTTTGAAGATAGATTGGATGTACAACCAGAAGAAGGAATGCTTGTAATGTTTCCTGGAATTTTAGATCATCGAGTTAAACCAACAGAAGGTAGACGTGTATGTGCAGCAATGAATTTACATAAATGTCCTTATAAAGAATGGGAAGGTATGAATGGAGGTTATGAAGATCATATATTTCAAAGAAATTTAACCAAGTTAAATACTAAATAATTAAAATACTCTGTTCTCATGAAGTCATATTCAGATATTAAAAACCTAACTGAAGCTGCATGGACTAAAAAAGCAGGTAAAAATAAGTCTGGNGGTNTAAATGAAAAAGGACGTAAAAGCTACGAGAGAGAAAATCCAGGAAGCGACCTTAAGGCACCTACAAAAAAAGTTGGGAACCCTCGTAGAGCGAGCTTTTGTGCGAGAATGAAGGGTATGAAAAAGAAATTAACTTCTAAAAAGACCGCAAGCGATCCAGATTCAAGGATTAATAAGTCGCTTCGTGCTTGGAATTGCTGACGTATTTGACAATTTGTGTACGGTTTACTATAATTAAAGAAAGTTTTGAATTGAATGCGTCTTAATACTAATGATATACTACGTCTAATAACTGCTTGTAGGACTTACCAAGACCAAACAGGTAGTGAATGGATGTGGGAACAGTATGATGATTTGATTCATAAACTGATAACTTACCATGATCAAAACTTATCTAATGATGATTCTAGCAAGTTGCCCACCAGTCTATACCCTACCTGGGACATGGACTAAGTGCAACGCAATAATTCCACATTACAATGCTGATCCTAACTTTACCTTAGGAATTTCAATAGCAGTTATCACTGTATTGTTAGCATCGTTTGGAATTTACAAAGGATTCTTCGCGAATAAAAATTTAACAGACCCATGGGATGATCACGATGATTAGCAACTTTCCATTTTCAGATATAAAACCTTTTGAAAAAGGTGTGTTTCAAGGATTCTCTGGTATCAAACCTTTTATGAGACTTCCTGTATTAGGTAGTTTTTATACTAAAGACGAAGTAGAACAATTACTCAAAGAAACTCTAGAAGAAGCAAGACGCATTGATGAGGAGTCAATGAAGAAGCACAATAGAGATGCTACTGTTATTAGTATGATATTAGGATTTACTTGTCTAGCATTATTCCTAGATGGAACACTACGTTTGCTTGGTGTAATACCACCATTTATGGGAATTGATATAGACATTATAGATAAGATAGTAGAAAAAGTTAATGCATTAAGATGATTAGATTCAATGAAATCACGTTAAACATAACGGTTGCTATCATTGACTTTCTATATAAAGGAAGAGACTTTCAAAGATTTTGGGTGTTAGAGGAAATTGCTCGAGCACCCTATTTTGCTTTTTTGAGTGTCCTTCATTTACGTGAGAGCATGGGACTACGAGGTCCTGAGCACCTTTACTTAATGAAAGAGCATTTCGATCAATCAGTAAATGAAACAGAACATCTAGAATACATGGAGAGTAAAGGCGGTAATGCCTATTGGGTAGATCGTTTTTTAGCAAGACATCTTGTTCTCTTATATTACTGGGTCAATGTAGCATACTACTGGATTGCTCCTCGCTCTGCATACCATCTCTCATATGAAGTAGAATGTCATGCAGCAGAAACATATGACAAATATTTGCAGTCTCATCCAGAAGATGCTAGAATACAGGAGATTAAAGACGATGAGTTACATCATTCTCAAGAACTCCTAAATGCTATTGAGTTGTTAAAATGAACGATACAACTGTCTTCATGTATTTCATTTGTTTTGCTGCTGTTGCAGGTGGAGCATTTGCTTTTATGTGGAGATCCATGGGATTTGTTTTTAGTCGCATGGAAAAATATGTAGACAGACCATCTCGTAAAGGTGTACACCCAGAGATGTCTGAAGTTGAAAATGGAACTGAGTTATTAGTTTTCAGATCTGAAGACGATGATGATGAAGAAGATACCCTAATAGTAAGAAAATGACTGTACATCAAGACTACGAAATCAATATCAACCTTAATGAGTTGATTGAAAAAAGAATCCCTTGTTGTGATCTATTGCATCCTGATCACTGCCTTACAGAAAAACAGGTATCAGAGATTGCTCATGATGTTAGAATGGATTTAAACCTTCATGATCTTTATAAACAAATTGATCAACACATTATGAGATATGTCGAAGCGGCAGGCATAGACAATAAAGAACATTGGGTGGAAACACATCTCCCTGATCTAGACAGGGATGTACAAGACGAAGTTGGTATAGACTTCGATTAATAATTAAATATTATGAGAAACGAAATTTTAAAAGCCCTTAAGGCAAGTTCTGAAGGCAACATTGAAAAAGCAAGACTCAACATCGAGATCTATTTAAAAAATCCTGTAGGTATTGGAGAGCATCCTGATGTTCTTGCTGCAATTATTGATCAGGTTGATTTAATTTCTAAAGAAGAAGAACGTATTTCAGTTTTACAAAAGTATTTTGATTCATAATGGGTGATATAAATTTCAAGAGACACCGTGTGTTTCGTGAAACTGATGATGTTATCTTCTATGATATATCTGTAGAAGAATCAAACGCTAGTGACCTAGTAGTACACACAGGTCCTGCAGTATCACCTCCACCAGATTGTGTAGGAGGTAAACAGTTTTATATTCATAGTTTTCAAGACGATTGCAACAGAGTAATATCGGGTGAGAGAACTTTTGAATTAGTTAATAGAATTTGGAAATATCCATATCATATTGTACACCTCAATGTACATAGTGGTGCATTGGTAATACCTCGTGGTACATTCCATAGATCAGTATCAGGGGAGAATGGATCTATAGTAATTAATCAGGCAAAGAGATACGATGGGTTTGATCCTTCTGCTGAGTTTTATCCAGTATCCACAGCTGAGAACATGGAGCTGTATAATATACTGAAGACAGAAAAACCCGTTATACATACGTTAGGAGAATAACTATTATGAATAATGTTGGATTAGAAGTAGTCTTCTGGACAATCTTAGGAGTTTACNTTTTAGCAAAACTAGGAGTTTTTAAAAAATGATTGAACTCTTTATTATATTTGGTGGTGGTTATGCTCTTTACACAGTAGGAATGGCGATTGCTGCTCAACTCGATTACAGAGAGGTTAATAAAAAATGAGACGTAGGTTAGTTACCATAGGGTTTCTTTTAACTTTGGTATGGGGAATCCTAATAGGATTGCCTACGGTTGCTCGTGCTGATATACCAGTATTGTATGTACAGGTTCCACAGTGGACAGATGATTGGGCAGTATGTGCAGTAGATGTTCCTGATGCTCAATGTCATTGGTATGTACAACAGGCAGACAATACATTTGGAGAAGGATTTGATTGGGAGAATGCTCCTTGGTTCGATGTAAATGGATTGAATGACATACCTGCAATACAAGCATCAACAGCAGTACAAAAATTACAACAAAAATGACCGTAGTACATAGCGTAAATATTATGGTATTCATTCTCGTAGTAGCAGTGAGTTTTGTAATATATGCTATACTAACTTATGATGATAAACACAGTTGATCTCTGGGTTAACTATAAAAAAGTTCTTGATGATGTTTTCCCTGAGTTTAAATTTGATTCACGCTGGTGTGAATGGAAAGGTAAAAATGATCTTACTTTAACAGCAGATATTTTTACTGCTCCACATTTTATAAAATCAAGACGAGTAGATATTCAAAATGATAAATCAAGTATCTATAACAATGTAATCTATCCCAAGACAGGACATAACCTTCCCTGTTTTGGTATGGATCTCATGGGATTCTTTCAAAAGAAAGTTATCATAGTATTTGATTTTCAACATCCAGTAGAAAGACATGTGTTCTCTGTAGACGGTTTACCTGAGGCAGAGAAAGAGTATCGGTTCTTTGAGATGGGTAATCATTTTTCAAAGAATATTTTTGTAAGGTATTGTACCTTTGATGAAGTTGATTACTATCTACCTGAGTTTAGACTGTATCTTGAAACCTATCGTAAGATGATTGATGATGCAAAACCTACTGGAGAAGACATAAGTTTTTATCAAGACTTTGATACTTACATGAAAAAACTAGATCCTATCTTAGGATACATGTCTAGTAATTTTGGTGAGGATAATGCTAATCTTATGATGGATGAGTTCTTTTTCCCTTACGCCATCTAAATAATAATATTGAACTAATATTTGTTGTGTCTCAAAATGAAATATATCTAGGTAATCCGAATCTAAAGAAAGCGGGTACCCAGATTCAATTTACAAAGAAACAAATAAATGAATGGGTCAAGTGTAAGCAAGACCCAATATATTTTGCTACCAATTATATAAAAATCATTTCTCTTGATGAGGGTCTAGTGCCTTTCAACATGTATGATTTTCAAAAAGACATTCTAAGAGACTTTCATAATAATAGATTCAATATAGCAAAACTACCACGACAGACTGGTAAGTCTACGACTGTGGTTGCATACCTTTTATATTATGCTATATTTTATGATAGTGTAAATATAGGTATCCTAGCAAACAAAGCATCTACTGCTAGAGAACTATTAGGTAGGTTACAACTAGCATATGAGAACTTACCAAAATGGATGCAACATGGAATTTTAGTATGGAATAAGGGTAATGTCGAACTCGAAAACGGATCTAAAATATTGGCTGCTTCTACCTCTGCTAGTGCAGTTAGAGGTATGTCCTTTAACATTCTATTCCTTGACGAGTTTGCATTCGTCCCTAACCACGTCGCAGAGCAATTCTTTGCCTCGGTTTATCCTACTATTACTTCTGGTAGGTCAACTAAAGTAATTGTTATATCTACACCAAATGGTATGAACCACTTCTATAAGATGTGGGAAGATGCTAGACGTGGTAAAAATAACTATGTTACAAACGAAGTACACTGGTCTCAAGTTCCAGGTAGAGATGCAAAATGGAAAGAAGAAACTATAAAGAACACTTCTAAGAGACAGTTCGCTCAAGAATTTGAGTGTGACTTCCTTGGTTCTGCTGATACTTTAATTAGTCCAGCAAAACTACAAACTATCCCTTTCACTGACCCTATTAGTAGCAATGCAGGACTTGACGTTTTTAAGAGAGCAGAAAAAGATCACGAATATATCATTACTGTTGACGTTGCCCGAGGAATCGGTGGCGACTATTCTGCTTTCATCGTGTTTGATATCACCAGTATGCCGTATCAGATCGTTGCGAAATACAGAAATAATGAGATTAAGCCTGTACTGTTTCCCTCGGTAATTTTTCAGGTTGCAAAAGAATATAATAGTCCGTACATTTTAGTTGAGGTAAACGACATTGGAGACTCTATCGCTGCTACTCTTAATTACGATCTTGAATATCCTAACATTCTTATGTGTGCTATGCGTGGGCGAGCAGGTCAAGTCGTGGGGCAAGGATTCTCAGGATCAAAAACACAATTAGGTGTTAAGATGAGTGTGACCGTAAAGAAAATTGGTTGTGCTAATCTAAAAGCAATTATTGAAGAAGACAAGTTATTGTTNAATGACTTTAATATCTTCCAAGAACTNACCACGTTTGTACAAAAGAAACAGGCGTGGGAAGCAGANGANGGATANCATGATGACNTNGTTATGTGTATGGTATTGTTTGCATGGTTAGTCATGCAAGACTACTTCAAAGAAATGACTGATCAAGATGTTCGTAGGAGGATATATGAAGAACAACGTAATCAAATTGAGCAAGACATGGCTCCCTTTGGGTTTGTCGATGATGGTATGGGTGATGATACCTTCTTGGACGCAGACGGAAACCTGTGGGAATATGGAGACAAACAAGAAGAAGTCGGTTATATGTGGAACTACTGATGGATATTGGGGATCAGTTCAGTCTGGAACATCTTTTATTCAAAGAAAGACGATGCAGGACATGTGGTCAACAAAAGGTTTTAATTGAAGATTTCTATCTTGTAAGGAAACAAAAGAAAGGATTACCCTCTGGGTATTCCTATGAGTGTAAGGATTGTACTGTAAAGAGAGTTACAGCATCTAGAAAGAATAAGAGTAGGCGTGAAGACTGGTTATATCCAGACTGGTAAAGTGTTCATGCGTTGTTTCCCCGTCTAAAGCATCCAAAATAATAAATAACTGTAGACAAAATTTGGGTACTTTTTCAGGAGAAAAACATGGCAAGTCAAATCTCGCCTGGTGTAGTCATTAAGGAACGCGACCTTACAGCTGGTACAGTTGTGAACTCTTCAGCAGTTACTGCTGCAGTTGTTTCAACTTTTCAGAAGGGTCCGATTAATGAAGTCATCACGATCTCTTCACAGAGAGAACTATTAGAAACATTCGGATCACCAGGTGACTCTAATGCAGACGATTTCTTCGTCGCATCTGAGTTCTTGAACTATGGTGGACGTCTTTCAGTTGTTCGTGCAAAGACTGGAGCAGTCAATGCAGGTGCAGCAGCAATTATCGAAAACGGCACAGATTACTCTTCTAGAATTAAAGGAAGTAATCCTGCATGGAAATTCGCAGCAAAAACCGCTGGTACACATGGTAACGCACTAGACGTTGTGGTTGCCGACCGTGGTGCAGACCAGTATATTACATTCTCATCTGTTCCTGCAGGAATGGTTGCTGGTACTAACTTAACATTCTCAAGTGGTAAGACAGCAGAAGTTCTTGGTTGGAACTCTAGTTCATACACTGCAGCTGTTATCCTTGATGATCCATCAACTCTGCTAACTACAACAGATACCCTAGACACTCCTGATACTGGTGTAGCAACAACTCTAGCAGTAACAACAGGTGGTACTGGATACAAATCTGCTACTGGTCTATCAACTACAGGTGGTAACGGATCTGGATTAACAGTCAACATTACAGTTTCTACTGGTACAGTTAACGCTCTCGGTGGTATCACTGCTGGTGGTTCTGGATACGCAGCAACAGGAACTGGAGTTGCAACAAC
>FUFK010038116.1_pt1 | contig 26752 bp, 7 predicted proteins | sample 1021851 | NCBI WGS metagenome assembly FUFK01 (sample SAMEA51879418, study PRJEB19060) | metagenome
ACTTCAAATACTTCTTTGGTTGCAACAGGAAATACTGTACTTAGAGTACAGATGACAACNAGTAATAANTTTTCTGCAAGTGATACACTTACAGCATACACGAANAATGCAGANGAAAATCCAGTAGGTATTGGTGACTTTGGAACNGCCAATGTTTCAACTTCTGGTGCCACAGCCACATTCACTCAAGCAGATCANGGATTNGTTGCAGGACAGAGAATCGTTGTAACAGGTTCTAGTTCTGGTACNGATGCAACTGTATACAATAATAATCACACTATTGCAACTGTATCAAACACTTCTACATTTACAGTAACATTTCCTTCAACTCCNAGTGATACGAGTGAGTCNNATCTCAGNACAAGAAGGATTGTTTCTGCNAATGTNGCTGCAAGTAATTCAGTCTTTGCAAACACAGGTGCGGCTGGTAATAATGCATCTATTGCTATCTCATCTATTGCTATCGGTGCAATTCAGTCAGTAACGATAATAAACTTTGGAGCCAACTACACATCAGCACCAACTCTTGATGCTTCAGGTGTAGGTGGTGGGGATGCAACTCTGACTGCATCTCTTGGAGCTCTTGCAGAATATGATGGTTTCTTTGATGGAGCTCAGGGATTATTGAGTGGTCAAAATAGGATGCAGGATAATTTTTANTATCAAGACTTTTCTTATGTTATTAAGACGGACATAGATACTGCAACTTATCGTGACCAAATCCTGAATCTTGTACACCCTTCTGGACTAAAGATGTTCGGAGAAGTGGTGATGTATTTGAATGCCACTGCGGGTTTTATGAACTCAGCGGCAAATACAATCAATGATACACAAGCAAATACTGCACTTACTGGTGGTTCGGTTAATGTTCCAAATTACAGACTTCATGAACTAACGATTGCTGCTCAAAATACTGCATCATCTAATGTTCAGATTTCCATACAAACTTCACTTTTTAGACCAGCTCTTACTACACCAGCAATCGATGCTAAAGTAGAATTTCCTTCTATCAGTTTTGATTTAATATTAGAACAATCAAATGCAGGTGTGGCGATTGAAGGTGCCCAAGATACTATTGGATATGAAACGACAAGTGGTGGTGGAAGTATTCTTCTTGATGATGGTTTTTCAAAGATAAGATCAGAAGAATTTGAAGTATCAATTATACAAGAGGATGAGTCAAATCTTGAACTTGAAGTAGGAGTTGATGACTCAAGGAATTATCTTTTATCAGAGCCCACTGAAGAATCTACTCAGATAGTTAGTGAAGATGATCATGATGTATTCAACATTCGACTTGAGGAAGATGGTAGTGATTACCTAATTGAACAAGAAGGAACTGAATTAGAGTATATTCTATTTGAAGATGAAGATAGAATGATGGGTATTGATTATAGTAAAGATACCTTGTTGATGACTTTGGAGGCTGAGACAGTTGTACAAGATGAAGATCGTTTTATAGTTATCGATAGGACACACTCTGATGGTTTCATTATGCCACAGATCCAGTTTCCAGAATCGGAGACAGGAGCCGTTCAGATTGATATGGGTTATGGAACTCAACTAAAACTTGAGGATGANAANTATCTACTTCTTGAAAGAACTGAAGGAATGTTCCCATTGTATCTCGCAATGGAAGATTCAATGCAAGATGAAGTGATTGTTGGAACTCAAATTCAAATTAATCCAATTGCACATCCAGATCCACCAGCACAACCATTTANAGTATCAACTGTAGATGAATCAGATTCTGCAACTCCTTATGAAGAACAAGTATGGATTGCTGAAACTGGTGGTGAATTAGTAGAATTAGAAGACGATGATGGTGGTCATCTACTCCTTGAGAGTAATTTTCACTTGAAGATGGAGGGAGATGAGAATGCTGTAAATAGATTCATCTTCGATTTTGCCACTACGACAAAGGCATCTGTAGTCCTTGAGAATCTTGAAGTCAATCTCCCATACGGAACAGGAAGGTCTTCAAGTTTTGAATACAAGGCACAAGGTAATCTTAATGTTACTATGGGTGAAGAATTTGAACTTCTTACAGAAGATGGTAGAAAACTTGTGGAAGAGTCCACAGGAGAACTTGCAAATCTTACTGATGAAGAAGGAAATATTTATCTCCTTGAACAATCATATTTGAGTAATCAACAGTTTGCAATAAATCGAGCGGTTGATACTTTATCAGAACCAAGAAATTTTGTTGCAGCATCTTATGATAGAAAACCAAGTATAACAGGAACAGGGACAAATTTTGATTCTGATTTCAATGCACCAATCGTTCTTGAGGATGATGATCAAACACTAGTAACGGAAGAGTTTGGAAATAGATTGGTTCGTGAACACTCCGATCTGGGTGTACGACCTTTTGGTGTTGAAGAAAATGATAACGATGAAACCATCTACATTGAACTAGAGACTTACACAGAAGATGGTGACCTTATTTTGATTGAGGGTAATGATAGAACATTCGTTCCAATCGAACTAGAAACTGCAACAGGTGATGGTAATCTTGAACTTGAAGTTTCTGAATCAAATCAAAATAGAAGACTAGTTTACAATGATTATCTTGATGTTATCATTGAAGAAGAATTTGTTGCACTTGAAGAAGATGATAGAATCCTCATGGAAGATTATGTGTCTGGTGATCCTGAGGCTTACTTAGATGAAGATGGAAATAATCTTGTACTAGAACATTTGAATGATAACTTGGCCACAGAGGGTGTCACAGGTATATTCCATATAACTTATGACCTCAAGATTGGAGATTTCACTGCAAGTGTTGCCCTTGAGGATAATACGAGTATAGTTCTTGAATCACACACTCCTACTGGAATTGGTGATATTCTTCTTACTGCAAATGGAGATAGATTGATCCGTGAAGATGATGTCGGTGATGATAAGTTTTTCTTATCAGAAACATCTTATGCCAGAACTTATGCAAATGCAACAATCACAGTAGTTGATGACAATAGGAAAACTACAAATGCAACAAGAAATTTTATAGTGAATGATACGAACAGAGATAATCTTATTGCAGAAGATGGTAGTAATTTTGTTTCTGAAATTGGAGAAGATGTTCCAGCTACATCAGAGATAGAAATTATTGGTGATGTGTTTCCACATGGATCACATGAATTTGCAAGAGTAGTATTTGCAGATGGAGACACTGCAGAAATTGTCAGTAGAACAAATGATTACCTTTATAATGTAGACTATGGTGCAATTCTATTAGAAGATGATCCAATAACCCATGCNACAGAATATCTTCTCAGTGAAGAAGGTTCGGGTTCTAAGATCATCAGAAATTATCATCAATCTACTGCTCAAAATTATAGACTTGAATATGCAAGACATAATCAAGCAAGTTCTATCAATCAGACTGATAGACTTATGAAGACAGAGATTGGAACTACAGACACAAATAATTCTGGAAGAGAATATCAGTTTACCATCAATGGAATTACCACAGATGGAACAACTCTTCCAAATTTACATGAATGGTCTGAAATTCATGGAGATAATGTTGTAATGGAGGATGGGGCAAACATTCTTACTGAAGATGGTGAGGTTGGTCAAGATCCAAATGCTATACTCCTTGAGTTTGAAAATGTATTGATGTCTGAGAATACATTAATTGATGAGGCTATTCTTGATGAGGATGGAGGTAACATAGTATTGGAAGACGAAAGTGATGATAGTGAATACCTCACCTATGAAGAAAATGAGCATCTTGAGCTTGAAAACATTGGTTATAATTACAAACTTTTAAATCTGGAAGGTGGAAAGTATCGAATTGATTTCATAGCGAACAATACCTTTATGAAATTAGACCAAGAAACTGAACTTTTTACGAATGCACCTTTCCGTGTCAATCATTTAGAACGAGTTCCATCTTGACTAAATATAAAAGAACAATAACTCAAAATATTTGGAGGATTTTCTGATGCCTGCTTTAGTAACAAACAAATTTCGTATCCACAACGCCAAACAGTTTGTGGAGGCTTTTGATGAGGTGTCCTTCTCTTCGGGCGGTGCAGTCACAGACTCGAGCGGGCTTCTCAATTCAAATATGTATCTTTTCATAGGTAAAGTTACCTCATGGNNNGANGANAGTACACCACCANCNCCTACGGATGCAGTAGCAAATACTCANTATGAAAANTGGCGAGATATGATTGCTGCNAAGAAGATTACNTCTTCTGATGTNTCTCANTGTATTCCAAGNAANAANTGGACTAATAATACNAGTTATTTTGCATANACTCANACTGNAGCTANATCTNNATAGTCAAGATTTTTATGTCATGACTACNGATTTCAATGTNTACAAGTGTCTTGCAAATAACGATACTACCTCTGCAGGAGCAGTGGGAACAACTTCTACAGTACAACCAACTGGAACAGGAACGAGTATCATTTCGACCGCAGATGGTTATAAATGGAAGTTTATGTATCAAATTTCTGCGGCTGATGCATTGAAGTTTGTTACACCAAACTATATTCCTGTCGATACAGTAAGACGATCAAATGGATTTCTTGCAAATACATTTGATAATTCACCAGGCCAAAATCAGTTCGATGTAGAAACTACAGCCGCATCATCTGGTAATGGTGCGATTGAAGTAATTCATCTGACAAGTAGAGGAGCACAATATCTTGGTGAAACAGGAACACTCTCAGGTTCGCCAAGTAATACTTCGGCAACGATTTCTGGTTCTGGTATTGGATTGAATACACTATCGGCCGCTGATTGTATCGTAAATTCTGATATTTACTTTACTAGTGGAGACGCAGCTGGTCAAGGTGGAACAATTACTGATTACAATCAAAGTACAAAAGTAGTAACATTTTCTCAAATTGCAACTGCGCCTGGAAGTGGTGACAGTTATTCTATCGGTCCTAAGATTGTAATCTCTGGTGATGGACAGGCTGCTAATGCAAGGGCGACAGTCAATGCAACTGGTTCAATTAATGCAGTGACAGTCGTGGCNGGAGGTAATAATTACTCCAATGCNACAATNACAGTNATNNCAAATNNNTCNCAGGCNAANAGTTANAANCCAACTGNNGCTACACTTACACCAGTTATTGGACCTGCNGGTGGACATGGNTCAGATGCCGTTAAAGAATTGGGTGGTTTCTATGTCCTCACAAATGCTCGACTTGAGTATTCAGAATCAAACAATTTCACAACCAATAACGACTTCCGTAAAGTTGGACTCCTTGCACAACCAAAGTATGCGAATGGTGACTTTGCCACTGCATCAGTTGTGGATCAAGCAACCACAGTAGTACTAACCTCATGGAACGGAACACAGTATTCTGCCGATGAATTAGTAACAGGTGCAACTTCTGGTGCAACAGGAAGAGTGGTTGACTTCACAGGAAACAATACACTTCGATTGACTGACATAATTCCAGCAGGTAATTCAACCACTGCAGGATATAATGGTATTCATGGGTATTTCACAAACAGTGAAGTTATTGCAGCAAATACAACTGGAAATGGAGGTTCTGGTGCATCGGCCACTGCAAATGGTTCTGGGGCAGTTACTGGTGGAGACTTAACAAGATTCTCAGGTGATATTCTTTATGTAGAGAATCGTTCTCCTGTCACAAGAGCAGCAGACCAGATAGAGGATGTTAAACTGATAATTGAATTCTAATTTATCTTCTTTAGGAAATTATAAATGGCACTTACTACAGATTTCAATGTCGATCCATATTATGACGATTATGATGAGTCTAAAGAGTTTTATAGAATATTATTTCGGCCTGGTTATGCAGTTCAAGCGAGAGAAGTAACTCAACTCCAAACGATTCTTCAGAAACAGATTGAAAGAAATGGAAGACACACCTTTGAGGAAGGAAGTATTGTCCTTGGTTGTGAGCTCAACTATGACAATGAAGTAAAGTCTCTCAAACTGGAAACTCAGTTTTCAGGGGCAGACCTTACGATCAATAGTTTCTCAGATGGTATCATAACAGGGGCTACATCAAACGCTCGTGCAAAAGTTGTAGCCACTGCTGCATCTACGGCAAGTGACCAACCTACTTTGATGTTTCACTATTTGAACAACAATGAGTTTGATAATGGTGAAACAATCACAGTTGTAGGAACAACAGTACAAGCAAACACAGTAAGTACCACAGGTGCCTCTGGTATAGCAAATGCAGTGAGTAATGGTTCGGTAGTAAGTATCAACTCAGGTGTTTTTTATGTCGGAGGATTTTTCCTATTTAAAGATGCCGAGTCTTTAATTCTTGAAAAGTACAATAGTACTCCATCTTACAGAATTGGTTTACAAGTTACAGAGAGTACAGTAACTGCCGACTCTGACACATCTCTCTTAGATCCAGCACAGGGAGCATACAACTATGCCGCCCAAGGAGCAAACCGATACAAAGTAACTGTTGCCTTAAGTACAAAAACCTTTACTGCCACAGATCCAGTAGAAAATGCTGCTGATGATAATTTCTATCAACTCCTAAAAGTTGAAAATGGTCTTAAACTTGAGGAAACAAAATATCCTGTTTACAGTGAATTAGAAAAGACTTTGGCNCGTAGNACATNCGATGAGTCNGGTGACTATACAGTTACACCCTTNAATCTACAATTAGCAACTCATCAAGGTATCACAGGAAGAACCATCAATGCTGCATCTACATCTAGTCTTAAAGGTGTAGGAACTAGTTTTGAAGNAACATTTAAAAATGGAGATGTGGTATTTCTCTCTGGTAATACAACTGCCNTGGCTACNATTTCAGGTATAACTAACTCNACAGTTGCNACACTNACAAGTGTATCTGGTGGTTTTGATGCCAACACGGCAAACCAAGTTATCCAATTTGAGAGTAAGTTCTCTGCAGGACTTGANCCAGGCAANGCATATGTCAAGGGTTATGAATATGAAAGTCTTGCAACTAAATTTATCACAGTAGACAAAGGAAGAGATACTGCGACAGTCAATACTTANGGAACAAGTACGGCAGTTGGAAATAAGTTACATATTAAAAATGCAAATGGATTCTTTGATATATCCAAACACTCTATGATTGATCTTCATAGTGTTACACAGGCCTCACAGAATGTATCTGGTGATGCATCATCTGTTTCAACTTATGGAACACAGTTTACACAAAGATTATCTCANACAAAGATTGGAACGGCACGTGTCAGAGACATGGATTTCTTTGCACCATCTGCGAATACNTCAAATACATCTCATTCACANTCTGACTATATTTTATATCTTTATGACATAAGAACATCTAACAGTAAAACAGGAACAGTTGCAGATTCAAACACATCGACCACGACAATAAAAGTTGGGAGTAATTCATACTTTACTGACTCTGCAGGTGCCGTTGCTGCAAACACGTTGTTTCCAAGACTTGCACAAGAAAATTCGGCTTACGATGGAGCTACAATAACAGTTACAACTCCAATTTTAAATAAGTTGATAGGTGAGGAATTTGCAGCAACTAGTGGAACTGATGATATTACAGTTGATTCTGGTCTTTTTAATATTCAATTAGAGGCGACGGCACAAAATGGAATTGGTACTCTTTTATTAGAACAACAAACTTCTGCAAATGGTGTTGCAAATGTTACTGATACAAGAGTTATCTCATCCTATGTGGCAAACACAACCGAGGCATTTGTAAATGTAGATACACCTCTTTCAGAAAGAACTTATTTCTCTGCAAACAGCACAGGTGGGGCGGAGTCTGGACTATGTTCAACTTATGAAATTACATTTCAGTTGAANGATGTAGAATCNGTTTCTGTAGCTAATTCTACAGTGAGAGTAGGTGATGCTGATGTCGATGAACTTTCAAAGTACAATAATGTACCAAGTGCAAATGCAGTTCTGAAAGATACACAATTTAACTCCTTGGTATATCCTCTACCAGATTCACCAATACAAATGGTGGCAAACGTAGAATTTACATATAAAACTTTTGAAATAAAAACAACTGACTCTTCTGGAAACTTTACATTAACACTTTCAGGTACAGATACATTTCCTCATTCTGATGGTACATTAACTTCATCACAGGCTGAAGAATCATTCATCATAGTTGCAGCAAATACTGACACAGTTGGAGAATCAACTACTGGTGTTAAAGTCTCAAATGGTCAATACATGAGTTTTAGTTCTACTGATGGGGTGGATCGATCAGTAGTAATATCTTCTTCTGGAAAAACTGCAACAGTCAGAGCAAATACTGGTTCTACGATAAATGTTGCAGTGACATACACAGTTAAAAGTTCAGAACTTGCAGGAAGTGTTAGGGCAAAAGGTTTGACTGCAGGAAATTATACAAACAATTATACTGCTAGTGCAACTATTACCCAACAAATAGCAAATGGACAATTTCTCGTTGCATCACCAACCAGAGAAGTCGGAACAAATATTACTCTTCCAATTTCTGATGTTTTTAATATCGTAAAAATTGTAGACTCTGGTGATACATCAACAGCCGTTACAAATGCAATGATGATTGCGACTGCAAATGATATTTCAGATTCATATTCTTTTGATACTGGTCAGAGAGACAATTACTATGACCATGCATCAATCGCACTAAAACCAGGCAAAGTTCCACCAAGTGGTCAAATCGTCATTGTGTTTGATAGATTTACTCATCCTTCTAGTGGTGGTTTCTTTTCTGCGAATTCTTATGATGCTCTNGTATCTGCTGCAACAGTTTACAATGGTGGTCAAAATACATTTTCTTATTCGGNNATACCAACATANACNAGTCCTGTTTCTGGTGAATCTTTCAAATTGACAGATGTTCTTGATTATAGACCTTTGGTTCAAGATGATACTGNATCTANAACTCAAAATGTTGCATCNAATACTTCTGCAATNTTGAATTCAACGATNAAGACTCCCGATTCTGATACCACAACAACCTTGGATTACACCTATTTTCTTCCAAGGATTGACAAATTAGTTCTAACAAGAGATAGACAGTTTGAGGTTATCAGAGGAAAACCAGATACAAATCCAGTTGCTCCACCAGATGATGAAGATTCAATGACTCTTTATACTCTGAAGATTCCTGCATATACTTTTGCACTCACTGATATTGAAACTCGTTATATCGACAACAAACGATTTACAATGAGGGATATTGGTAAACTAGAAAAGAGAATTGAAAGGTTAGAGTATTTTACATCCCTGAGTGTATTAGAAAAAGAAACAGAGGCACGAGATGTCACCTCAGAGGAATCTAAGGACTCACTCTTTAATACAACTGGTTCTAGGTTNAAGAATGGAATTCTTGTAGATCCATTTGCTGGTCACTCTATCGGAGATGTGTCTAGTGATGACTACAATGCAGCTNTACATTTTTCAAAGAAACAGTTACGTGCCCCGTTCTACTATGATAATTTTAGATTCAGTTTCAACGAGACAAGTAGTAATAACGTAACGAAAACTGGTGATTTAATTACATTACCATTTTCAAATACTACATTCATCGAACAACCATTGACTAGTAATACAACGGCAATCAACCCATTCAACATCGTAAATTTTATTGGTGAGTTGAAGGTAGATCCACCATCTGATACATGGTTCGATCAAACAACAAGACCAGAAGTAACTACAAACGTAGAAGGTCATCATGACAACTGGACGTTGAGTTCAGGTGACAGTAGAAAAGGATTTGGTTCTCAATGGGATGATTGGTCTGTAAATTGGTCAGGTAAACAAATAAATCCAGAACCAGAAGCAGCAGTTTCAAATACAACTGCGGCNATCACAAGGACTAGAAGNACAAATTTAATNGAACAGAACAAGACTAAGTTTGGTATAAAATCTGATAATCCAGTTGAAACTATTGTTAAGACTGTAGGAAATCGTGTGGTTGATATGAGTGTCGTTTCATTTGTTCGATCACAAAGATTATCATTTGCAGCCAGAGGAATGAAACCTCTGTCAAATGTCTATGTCTTTATTGGAGACACGGACATGAATGCAAATACAGAACCCGCAAAGAAATTGGTTCTGTCTGCAGCAAATGGTGTGTTCCAAGATGGTGAGATTATTAAAGACTCTGCAAACAATCAAGGTATAGTACGAATATCTTCAAATGTTGTAAGTAATGCAGCAACCATCTTCATCACAGACATTACTGGAAATACAAGTGCAACTGTAGGTTCTCCTGTCACATCACAAAATAATAGAGTTACAAATTCATCTGTAGGATTTGCAGCAGCCAACGTAGTCACAGGACTGTCTAGTGGTGCAAATGGAACAATCAGTACCATCACAGCAAACTCAAGAGGTATTCTCACTGCAGGTATTTCACAAATGCAGACGAATGATCAAGGTGAGATTGCTGGTGATATTGATGTTCCTGCAGGATTGTTTAGAACTGGTGATAGAATNGTAAGAATNACAGANCATGCCAACAANGAATTNNCCTCAACNACNACTGTTGCAGANACANTNTTCAAANCAAAAGGNNTGTTACANAATAGAGAAAAACTCATCATCTCAACAAGAGAACCAGTACTNAGAAGAGAGTCACTTGGAGATGAAGGTATTGTCACAGATACAACAACAAGACAAACCTCACAAACTAATTGGATCAACCCAATGGCTCAGTCATTTTTTGTTGAACCAAGTACTTTTCCGATGGGTATCTTTTTGAGAGATGTAACACTATTCTTCAATAACAAAGATGAAAATTTACCAGTTACACTTCAAATAAGACCTATGGTAAATGGTTTTCCAAGTAGTTCAATTATCTTACCATTCTCAGAGGTTACTTTGAATCCAGATAAAGTTCAAACTTCAACCACTGCGAATGCACAGTCGAGTAATACAACGACCTCAACTACATTTACCTTTGAGTCTCCTGTTTACTTGACTCCCGATGAGTATGCTATAACATTACTTTCAAATAGTACGGAGTATAAGTTATACAGTGCAAAGTTTGGTGGAAACTCAACTGGAACATCAAGAAAAATTTCTAAACAACCATTTGTTGGTTCTTTNTTTCGTCCACAAAATGCTGGAACATGGGAGGCAATTGGTGAAGAATTCTTGATGATGAGAATGAACCGATGTGAATTTACTGGAACTGGTGGTGCTAATAACTATGTGAGAATGGAGTCACATGCAAATGGTGCAAATGGTAATACTGCAAACGTAAATTATCAGACATTTAAAATTACAAGTTCTACTATTGAGTTTAGTAATACCACTGCAGATTTTGAGTACAACTCGGCAAACACTTCCAACTCTTTCGTAGGATACACTGCAGTAAGTACAGATCAAAACATCACTCTTGCAAATACAAGACAGATGACTATGAAAACAAATGGAATGTTTTCAATCAACTGTTCAATGTCTACTTCAAATTCTCATGTGTCACCAGTTATCGACTTAGACAGAATGAGTGTAATTACAATCGACAATGACATTGATGATGCAGTGATTTCTGCAAATGATGTTACTGTAACTGTAAGAGGTGCAGGTTATACAAACACNGCAGTTGATGCAGTAACTGCTACATTTTCATCACCAGATCGNTCTGGNGGAGTAACTGCTACTGCAAATGTACANTGTGAAGTNACTCTTACNTTGTCAACTGCAAACACAAATTGTTTACTCTCTGCAAATGGTGGTTACACAGCTAATTCAACCACCCCTGGCCAGTTTGTCATTGGTGAGGGTGTGAGAACAGTTGCTTCAAGTTCTGATGCAGGTGCAGGTTCTGCGGTGTCCTCTGGAACTCAGATTACTGCCACAGTTTCGGGAACAGACAATTCTCACTTATCGGATGATAATGCAGCAGTTGGAATTATCACAAGACAAACATTCGTAGGTGGTGATTCATCCGCAAACGTTGCATCAATCACGATTAAAACTGCAGCAAACAACATGGGTGTATTTGCAAATGGAACATACATTGTTGCCGATACAACTGCACAAAATCCAGCCCTGACAAACTCTGGAAAGTCTGCAGCATCTAACACATTTGCAATTATTGATACAGTCACAGGATTTGTGTCTAATGTTGTTCCTTGGCCTACTAGTTCTACTACTGGAAGTCCAGCTGGATCTGGGTACTTGACTTCACCAACAATTACAATATCAAGTCCATTCTCTGGAACTTCTGGAGCATCGGCTATTGTAACTGGTGAAGATAGTGCATCTGGTGGAAACATTAATACAAGATACATTTCAAGAAGGGTTACTCTTGAGGATGGATTTGATGCATCAGATTTGAAAGTCATAATTAATGCATACAAACCAGTTGACACAGGGATTGAAGTGTATTTTAAAGTTAAAGCTGATGAAGATCCTCAAGATTTTGATGAGAAGGGTTATACACTTATGACTCAAGAAACATCAAATTCAGTATTTTCTCTAAGTGAAGAAGATACTAAAGAGTTTGTTTACAAATCAGCAAATGAATCCATTGAGTATACATCTGGTGGAGTAAAGTTTGATAGATTCAAAACCTTTGCGATAAAGATTGCACTTACATCTTCTAATGCTGCAGTCGTTCCAAAGGTGAGGGATATGAGAGCTATTGCACTGGATACATAATGGAAACTGTACAAACCGAAAATAAATCTTTTGTGAGAGACTTGCATTCTAAGGCACTTCTCAATACAGACAGGGTTGCACTTGAGAATCATCGTCAAAAGATGAGACTACAAGAACAACAAAAGTCTGAATGGCAGATTATGAAAAATAAAGTAGATGAACTAAATACTGTAAGGGAGGAAATGCTTGAAATCAAGTCTCTTCTCCAAGAGTTACTACACAAAAAGGAGTTATAAAAAATGTCTGCCAACGTAGCATTATCAGAAACTTTTGACCAGTGGAGGGTAAAGACCAATGAGTTATTGGTGATGACTCAGACAGACGGCTCTCCTAATTTTGTCAAACTTACAAACGCAACCGATTCCACTTCAAACACTACTGGTTCTATAATTACCGCTGGTGGTGTCGGTATTGCAAAGAGCATGACGATAGGTGAAAATCTAAATGTTCATGGTAACATTCATGCAAACGGAGCCATTTCTGCTGATGGTAATCTGACACTTGGAGATGCTGCAACTGATGCGGTATCTTTCAATGCAGATATTAATTCAAGTTTTATACCAGATGCAAACGTAACTTTCAACCTTGGAAGTTCTACTCAACAATGGGCAAATCTTTTCATTGAAACTGTAAGGGCCACACAGGCACAAGCTTCGGGAGCNCCCGCAATCGTTATTGATTCAGATGATGAAGATGTTCAGGCAGTTACACTTACTGCAAATCAAACCACAGCAAATGTATTTCAACTTGATGCCGTTTCTCTGACCACAGGTGCAGCAATGGTTGTCAATGATACTGGATCTGATACATCTGCACGTAAGGTTATGTCAATTGTTCAGGATCATGTTGATGGTTATCAAGCAACTGCACTCGACATTCAATCTGATGGTGGACGAAAAGGTATCTTCCTTGACAAAAACTACACGAACATTCTTGGTGCATCAGTTTTTGGAATGCAAATTGATCTTGACCAAACCGCAGCATCTGGAACGAATACAATCAATGTCACAGGTCTTGAAGTTGATGTAGATGCTGCAGGTGGAGGTTCTAGGGTTGGAACTGCTATTGGTATTAAATCGGCAGTGGCTGAAGGTGGTACAAAAGCAGCAACAAGATATGCAGGTATTTTCACAGGAGGTAATACTGGTTTTGGAACAACAACTCCCGATGCAATGGTTGAGATTGAATCATCTGGTGCACAAATAAAACTCTATGACGGAACAAGTGGTGGAGTTACTTTCACAACAGCTGGGTCAACCACGACTGTTACTGGAACATTATCTTCAACATTTTCTGGTAGTTTAACTGGAGCCACTGTTGCAATGACAGGAAATGTAACAGCCCAAGGAAACATTGGTGCAAACACTACATCTCCAACAAGTGGTGCTGCACTTGATGTAAAAGGTGCAATTGCTCTTTCTCATGAATTTACTGGTCCATCAGCTGCACCAAATGTTGGTTTCCTTTATGCAAATACAGATGGAGCTCTATATTTTTCTAATGAGTCAGGAACCAAAACAAACTTATCGGCAGCTGCTTCTGGTGCATCAACAACTGCACAAAATGCATTTACTGCACAACAGTTCTTTGATGACCAAGCTCTTACATCTGCAGCAACTGTTTCATGGAATGCAAATACAGCTCAGGTTGCAACACTTGCACTTGGACATAATGCAACTGTAGCAAATGCAACTAATCATCAGTCTGGTGGTGTTTACATTATGCGAGTGACACAGAATACATCACCTAAAACACTTGCATGGTCTACTGGATATAAGTGGCCGGGTAATACAGCCCCCGTCATGACTACAACTGGTGGAGCAGTTGATATTTTTACCTTTGTCTCTGATGGAACTTATATGTATGGATCTTTCTCTGGATCACAAAACTTTACTTGAGAGTGAAATAAATGGCAACACTAAAGAGTACTAAGATTGAAACGTCTGATGGTACTATATCTGCAAATTTAAATATTACAGATTCAACTGGTCTTTCATTCACAAAGGCTGGATATTTTGGTGCAACAGCACTCACTTCTGCAACAAGTGTGTCTTGGGATGCTGGTTCTAATCAGTCTGCAGTCCTTGTCCTTGGGCACAATGCAACAATGGGTGCTGCCACAAATCAAGCAAATGGTGGTGTCTATATATTGAAGGTAACTCAGAACTCAAGTCCAAAAACTCTGAGTTGGAACTCCAATTATAAATGGCCAGGTAACACTGCACCAACAATGACAGCAACAGGTGGTGCAGTTGATGTGTTTACCTTCGTATCAGATGGAACTTATATGTATGGGTCTTTTTCGGGCTCTCAGAACTTCACTTAATAGGTAGCAAAGAATGAGTATACTTACATACCCTCTCGGATTTATCGGTGGCGGAAAAGAATTCTATAATGGTGTGGTGGAAAATAGTTTGCGATTTGACGGCACGACTTCAACCATGACTAAAACTTTTACAGCATCAGATAGGAGAACTTATACATTCAGTGTGTGGTTAAAGTGGACAGGTAGTTTTGATGCTGACAATGCTATTTTTAGTTCAACTGCATCAACAGGCAAAGATACTCAATTTGTGTTTCAAAGTGGTGAACAGAATATGTGGGTATTGGATAGAAATGGTGCCAATGCCTATCATGAAGGTGATAGTAAAGCAATAGACCCTGCTGCTTGGCAACATTATGTATTTGCTATAGACTCAACACAGGCATTACAAATAGATCGTTGTAAAATTTATAAAAATGGTAAACTTGAAAGTAGAAACGATTCTCAACAGATTCATACAGAAGATTATGAAACAGCAATAAATGCAGCTGTTATTCACTACATTGGTAGAAATGCTCATGCTGACTCAGGTTATTTTAATGGTTATATGACAGATATGTATTTTGTTGATGGTCATGCACTGGGTCCAGAAAACTTCGGAGAATACAAAGAAGGTGCATGGATTCCAAAGGCTTATGCAGGTCCGTCACCTTTGATTACTGATAGTTCAAATAGTAACCACGATTTAAATGCTGAGGGAGTCGTTTCTCTTGATTATGACCAATATTATATTGGTGATAGTGCCATAAATTTTGGTGGCACTGCCGATACCGATAGAATTAGATTAGCACCAAGTTCAGATTTTGGTTTTGGAACTGATGACCTTACAATAGACTATTGGATTAGACCCACTGTAACCCAAAATTTTGCAACATTTTCTATAGGTTCTGCTGCAGGGAGTGCATTTCCTAATACTCCACATTTTCAAATATTTTATAATGCAGATGCTTCTCCCGATACTATTCTCATATACCTAAGAGATGGTGGTGCTGTTACTTTTACTCCACATGATGCGGTTGTACACACGTTAAATACATGGAATCATCATTGTGTAACAAGAGAAGGTGATACTTGGAGATTTTATCAAAATGGCGTAATGGAGTTGACTGGTGGTACAAAAATGGAAGCAACTGATAGTGCTATTGCAGGTAACACTGCAAATCCAGTAATGATAGGACAAGCTGATACAACTGGTCCTTCTTATTCTAATTTTGTTGGATTTATGGATGAGTTTCGTGTAATAAAAGGTGAAGCACGCCCACCACGTTTTTATTTCGGTACAAATTATGGTGACCAATCCGGCGGTGTCCTACCACAAAGAGCAACGTCAAGTCATAGATTCACAGATGACGAAAGAACACTCTTACTCGTTAGTGGACAGAGTGCAAATGGTCATGCTCGTGCTGTATCTTTGGTTGATGAGTCTGGTGAGCATGTTGATAATGTGCATTTTTCTAATAGTACAATATCAAGGTATCCAACTCAAGATGGTGTAGGTAAACAGTTCACAATTTCTGGACCACAACAAACTACACAAGAAGGATTTATTGCAAACACATCAAGTATAAGTTTTGATGGAGTAGATGATCAAATAGAAATTGGAACTTCACCAAATGCTGTAATAGCTGCAGGTAATAGTCCTGTTTCAGTAGATATGTGGGTAAAATTTAAAGAACTTCCTGCAGTTGCAAGTGGATATAATAATCATCCATTACTTATAAATGCAAACGATGCAGGAACAAACTATTATGCAGTACATTGGACAAGAAATAATGGATTAACATGGTATTCTTCTACTGGATTTAGTGTAAATGCGGGCACTGCTGATGGAATTAGTGAAGGAACATGGCACCACTTTCAAGCAACTTATGATGCATCCTCTGCAAAAGTTTATCATGATGGTATACTGATGGGTACTGATACATCATCAGTTGGTGACTTTCCAGATGACCAGTATAGTAGTTTAATTGGTGGGTTTACTGGTGAAACAATGAGGGGTAATTTCGGTGGTTCTTGGTTTAATGGGTACATTGATGAGTATCGGATATTGAATGGTTCCACAGAAGCACCACAAATCAAATGGACACATACACAGACGGCAGGTGCAGGGAACAAAGATGCATACGATGTACATGGATGGAGAGCACACGGCCACGAATTTACAGATGACAATGCTACATCTTTGTTGATACATGGTGACGATTATGAAAATATATCTGCAAACTCTTTCTTTTTTGATGGGTCAAATGATTTACTAACACTTCCAAGTCTTGGAGCCACTGGAGCAACATATACTTTGGCTTATTGGATTAAACCTCTTGCAAATCCATCAACAAATGGGGCTTTGCTTGATAATAACAGTGATTTTTTCATTTCTATAAGAGGTAATTATTTTACACATTATAATTATGACACAGGTAATGGTGATGGAGTAAGATATGCAGAAAATCCATTAAACGTAGATAGATGGAATTTAGCAGTTGTCACTAAAGATGGAACTGGTTTAATTAGATTTTATATAAATGGTGTTGCGGATAGTTCTACACAACAAGCATCTCCAACAAGAGAAATATCTGGTACTACTTATACTATAGGTGCTAGAACGGGTGGTGGATCTTATCAATATAAAGGATACATTGCAGCAGTGGGTATTTGGAATGCTCATGATGCCCTTAGTGCTGCAAATATTTTGGCAATGTATAACAGTGGTCCAACTACAGATTGGCGAACAAGTTATGGTACTAGTTTGGTAAACTATTGGGCATTTGGAAATTTGACAACAGACCACAATTCCCCTGCTAGCACAGAATTAGATACCGCATCAGCAATTTATGATAGGACTTCCTCTGATAAGAATATTGATGGAACAAACTCTTCATCGATAAGTGGTGCAGCTTTCATCAGTGATGGTGGTGATGTTAGAGTGTTCAAAGACTCATCCTCCGCAAACTCAATACACCATGCACTCGTATCGGGTGGTGGAGTACATCACAGTAAAGCAGTAACTCTCAAGTCAGATGGTACAAACGGCACGTCTACAACTGACCATTTAGGAAATACAATTCGTTGGCTTAATAGTAACTCAACTGTAACATTTGCAAATAGTTCTTCTTTTGACTATGGTAATACTGCAATATTTTTTGAAAATACTTCGGCTCAAAAAATGACTGTGCCCGATTCTGCCGATTGGAGTCTCCATACTTCTTATCACGATTCTTGGACAATAGATATGTGGGTTTATCCATTTGATACTGGAGCAAATCAATGTGTGGTAGGTCAAGGAGCTTCACCAAATAGATGGTATTTAATATTTGAAACAGATGGATCAATGTTGCTTGAAGTTTTTTCTGGCACTAAAATTGTTGCAACAGATACAGGCGCTTCTGCTGTTAATTTCAATTCATGGAACCATATTAATGTCTCTCATAGAGAAAGGTATGGCACAGGTCTAAGTTCTGCATGGCACCTTATGGTTAATGGGGAATTGAAAGCGGGTATACAGCAGGATGATTCTGCTTTTGCAGATTATTCTGGGGCATTACACATTGGAACAAATACTTCTTCCTCTGGTACAGAAGACCCATTTCATGGTTATATGGCTGACATCAAAATCTTTAAAGATGCCGATGGTACTGGTGCCCATGGATCTGGAAAGAGTGCATTTATACCACCACGTTTCTACCTTGGAAATCAGGCACCAGCCACAGGAGCAACATTCAACGAATTCAAGTATGTAGATTTTGATGGTTCTGCAGATTATTATTCAATACCAGGCACGAATACTGGTTATACTGCATTTGACTTCAATGGAACTGCAGAATTTACTGTCGCTGCTTGGGTTTGGAATGATTCTTCTTCAGGTGTTAATATAATATTTGGAAATCTGGATAGTTCTTCTCCAAATCATGGTTGGAGATTGGGAATTGAGAATGGCAGATTTTATTCATCTATGAAAGGTGGTACTGGTGGTTTAGATTCTTTTGGAGTAAGGGCTGAGTCAGGTTGGCAATTAGTACACAATTTATTTGATCCAGCAAATGCTTTAATAAGTCACTATAGAAATGGAGTTGAAGGCACATCACCAAACTCTTCAAATGTCACAGGCGATCCAAGTTATACTGCTAATATGGCACCTTCAATTGGAAGTAGAGGTGATGGTACAGCACTTTGGAATGGAAGAATTGCACAANTTTGTGTATGGAATAAACATCTTACTGAAGCTGAAATTCAGGCTCAATTTGAATTAGGACTCACTGGTAACTGGAAAACCACATATAGTTCTGGTATGGTAGGTTATTACAACTTTAATATTGCTGATGGCACAGATACACCATCTACATCAACTTTTTATGACCTTTCTGGTAATAATTATGATATGACAGGGACAAGTATTGCTGGAATTACCACAGCATATACACCATCTGATGCATCAAAAAGACTCACTCATGGTCCATTGGCATATACTTCTAATGTACAGGCAAATACAGCAGTTACTGGAAATAATCACTATGCAAACACAAAACCTCAATCGGTATCAAATGAAACTTTCGGTTCTTTCGTAGATGATGAGTACACAGTCTTACTTCTGCGGGGTGGTCATGTTGATGGAAACACAACTTTCTTTGATAGTAATACGGCCTCAGGGGAAACAATTACATTTCCTGCACACTCACATTCTTATGGAAAGACAAGAAAAGCAAAAGGGCCTTTTACTGTAGCTGGGCAGACACACCATGAATTTACTGATGAATTAGGATTACATGGTACATCAATACATTTTGATGGCACTGGCGATTATATAACACATGAGGCTCATGAAGATTTTAATATTTTATCGGATAGTTTTACAGTTGAATGTTTCTATAAAGCTCTTGAAAATAATATTGACCATGATCTTATCGCTTATTATACTTCTGGTACTGCATTTTGGACACTAATGAGTCGTAGACAAAGTGCTGATATGATTAGATTCGGGAATTCGTCAGATTATTCTTTACAACTTACGGATGGTATCGCAATAGATGACATGCTTGAAAGAGATGGTGATTGGCACCACATTGCCGTCACAGGAAATAAGACCCAAGACACAATGCGTATGTTTATTGATGGTATATGTTATGTAGCAAACACTGCTGCATATCCTGCGATTCCAACAATTACACAAGGTACTACTAAATTATTCATTGGTGCAAGAAATACCTCTGATGATCATCTATATGCATTAATGGATGAAATTCGTATTACTAAAGGTATTGAGAGATANACANNNGANGGAGCATCACAATCTGGTATTGTACCAAGTACATCAACTGGTGCAGGTTCTACTGGTTCTTCAATACCCACAACACCATTCCTCAGACCAACGCCGTATGTGGCGTCAGATGGTGGTAGAGGATTTTTTGCAAATGCAGATGTCAAACTTTGGGTACAATCAGATACATTTCCAGGCGATACAAATTTTTATGATTCTTCTGGAACGATTGGAAACACACCAAAAGTCATAACTAATGTCACTCACACTGCAGCAAATAAACCAGTAATAAAAACTGCAAATAGTTTAAATGATTATGCACTGAGTGGTGGGGCTGATGGAATTTACTTGGATGGAAGTAATGATACTTTTTACGCCCCAACTCATGACGATTTTAAGATGGGCACAGGAGATTTTACCATAGAGGGGTGGTTTAATTTTCATAATATTGCCGACAATAAGGGTATTTTTTCTCTTGGTGGAACATCACCTGCTTGGCATAGTACTACTGGAACATTTGGTATTAGATGGTCTGGCACTGGTATACAAATGAAAGCAAATGGAGCTACTGTGGCTAGTCCTCTGGATGCTGTAGCCTCGGGAACTCATGGTATCACTACTAATACATGGCACCATATAGTCACACAAAGACTTGATGGACAAATATCTTTATTTATAAATGGTGTGAGTATGGGAACTGTTTCTAATACTTCCAACTTAACAAGGCAACCTTTTTATCTTGGATATTATTCAGAGAGTCCTTATTATGGAGGTTTTACTGCAGATGAAGTCCGTGTATCCAAAATGGCACGATACACTGCACAAGGCTTGATTGACTCAGATTTTCCAAACCCATCTACAGAGTTTGGTATCCAGACAGAAGGTTCTACCTATGGAAGATTTGACACACAGGTAACTGCAAATACCACATATAAGAGATACAATTATCAGCATAAATCATTCAATAGTGTAGATTTAGATGGTACTGCCGATTATTTTACATTACCATATAGTTCTGATTTAACAAGTCAATCTACATTTTCTATGTCTATATGGGCATTTCCACAGGATGATGATAACCAAAGACCATTTTTTGAATTTCAAAATGGAAATGGAACAGATAGAGGCCTATGGTATATTGAGGGTGATAATCATCGTTTTTATGATGGATCTATTAGATTTCTAGGTAATCCATTAAATAGTGAACAAGAACCAACTGAGAATGAATGGCAGCATTTTGCAATAACCTTTGATTCTGGTACTTTAAAAGGTTATTATAATGGACTATTAGGAAATACACACACTGGAATTTCCTCAACAATGGGGTGGAGTGGAACTTCAAATCTCACAAAACTAGGTGCTGATATTGGTGCTTCTAACTTATTTGATGGTAGATTGGCAGGATTTGGATACTTTAGTAGTGTTCTTACAGATACACAAATAGGAGAACTTTATAATTTAAAACCTTATGGTAACNTAAATGANCATACTGCNAANACNACNTTAAGATATTTCTTTTCATTTGGAGATAGGACTCATGCTAATTCTAGTAATTGGCATCAGAATACATCATCTGACACTACCTCTACAATGTACAATAGAAGCACTGCAGGTTCTCCTTCTTACACTATTGGTGGTGATGCATCAGGAGTAAGTATTGGTAATGGCTTTCCGAATAGTTCAGACACAAAACTCCTAATCCATTCCAATACAGACATTGATGGAGACACTTCAATCGTTGATAGTTCGCCGAGTGAGCATGTTACTGATAGAGTAGTTACTGACCCTGTTTATGCAAACACAGGTGCAAACAGGTCAAGTCTGGCTGGTGCAACATACAATGGTATAAAATTTAGTTCATCAAATGCTAATGATAACCTACAAATAGATGAGCAGTCATATCGTGAATTTGGAGATTGGGGTACTGAACCTTTCACTATGGCATTTTGGACACGTTTGGATGTAGATGATACTAATCAAGTTTTTATGAGACAGGGCACATCATCTCCCCACACTCCTTTCATTTATGAAGTTACTTCTNGTAATANNCAACGNTTTGGTTGTTATAATTCTCCTTCTTGGAGTTATGCAACAGGAACTAATGCTCTTGATGCAGATACTTGGTATCATTTAGCTGTAACTAGAAATGGTACAAGTGTTCAATTGTATCAAAATGGTACTACTGATGGAACTGCTGGGTCACTTCCAGCAACCTTTCCCACTGATGCCGTAGGTTTGGCTATTGGTACAAATAATGCAGAGACTGTACCACTCTCAGGTATTATGGATCAAATAATGATAATTAAGGGTACATACTACTCTGCTGGTAAAGTTTCTGGACTTTATGGGAGTGGAAATGGTAATACTGCAATAACAAATAGACACTCATTAGTCGTACATGAAGAATATGCAAATAATACAGTAACAGTAAATACTGCAACTACATTGTTATTACACTCAAACAATAGTACACATCATTCACAAGGTAGTAGAAAATTTTTCAATGATGTAAGGACTAGTTATTCAGATGAATTTACTGGGGCTGGAACTGGTGGATTTACTGGACATGGAGCATTTGAAATTGGGGCTGGAACTGGTATTTGGAATGTCAAAGGTATTATTGGTGGAGCTAATGGNCCAGGCACAACAACAACTCCAAATCCTCAAATGAGATTGAAAAGAGGATATTCATACATTTTTGATTTTGCAGATAATGATAATAGTGGTAGTCATAAATTTTACTTTGCAAACAGTACAGCAAATAGTACTGGATATGCATACGGAGGTGGAGATACAACTCAACCTAATGCACATATCACAGGAGTATATGGATCAAATGGTGATGCTGCTGCAATTACAGCAGGAACTGCAACATGGACCCAATTTGTACAGGCATCTTATGGTTCTTCTGGTGGTGATGGTACAGCAACTGGTGGATTTAAATATATAAAATTTGAGGTTCCAGATGATGCACCAAAGAATCTTTATTACAGATGTTCAGTTAATGATCATGAAGAAATGGGTAATGCCGTTTTTGTGATGGAAGCCACAGAACCTGCACCAATTAAAGTTGGTAAACTTCCTGCATTAAAGACTTCTGGATGGAATGATAGAGACTATGCTGGAATTGGGACTAATAATTCAGTTCTAGCATTCAATGCCAATAATTATCTCTATACTGATAGTGGAACTCCTAATGCTGATTTCAATTTTGGTAGTGGTGGGTTTACATTTGAAATGTGGGTTTATATTAATAAATGGGCCAGTACTACTCAAGGAATTATGAGTTTGGATGAAGATGGAACAGGTGGTAGTACAAATAATTTATTAAATTTCACTATTAATAGTTCTGGAGCAGTTGTCTTAAATGTAGCCACCACTATTGGAGCTTGGTCTTTAAATGCAACGACAAGTACGATTTTGGAAGAAAAACAATGGCATCATTTAGTTTGGACATCTGATGGTACAAAACATAATGTATATAAGAATGGTGCAAATACTTACTATAATGCAACTGGTGGTGCTATGAAAGCCAACAGTGATGGTTCAACAGTAAGAATTGGAACTACAGCTGATAGTCTAAATGCTTGGCTCAACGGATTCATAGATGAACTTATAATCTACAAAGGTATTTTCATGGATGCCAACACTGTCATTGACCATTATATGACAGGAAGAGCAGGAAGTCATCTTACTGCTAATAGTTCTACTGTACTTCACATAAAATCAGATGATGTGTACGGAAGTACAAATATTACAGATTCAAGTCCATCTAGTCATTCACTTACTAATGTAGGTACTGCTGGAAGAAGTAGGGTGTTTCATCACATAAACGATGACCGCACTGCAAATACTGCTCTGTATTTTGATGGGGCTAGTGCCATTGGACCTATTGGTGATGAAGCTTCAATAGGTACATCAGAAACTACGGATGATCGTACTATTGAATTATGGTTCAAACCAATGTCAGATGGTGCAAACCAAGGATTGATTACTTTTGGTGGAGACACAGGTTCTACAACTTATGCACAGCTACAATGGCAGGGTAATGAAAGTGGTGATCCTGTGCATTATTATGTTGGAGGCAGTTCTCCAGATGCAGGTGAAAGTAAAGGTGAGTTTCCACCTTTCGTTTGGCATCATGTAGCTGTGACAAGAAGGGATGGTAAAACAACAATATTTCAAAATGGAATTGCAGTATTTGAGACAACGAAATTTGCAACAGATGCTGACCATGATCTAGGATTTGTTATTGGTTCAATGTACTATAGTAGTACTTACGCTGGTTACTTTGTCGGTTTTATGGATGGTATTCGTTATACAAAAGGTATGCCAAGATATACTGATGGTAGACCAACCGATGAACAATCACCAGCAAAAGACTATGATGATGGTAGAAGTTCAAATGTATCATCTAACACATGGGCCACATCATCCACGCGTCGTTACTATGGTATAAATACTCATACACACCTACAAACGACTGAATACTCTACAGATGCAAATACTGTCTTAATGGTTAGAGGTGATGATGCAGAGACTGCAAATAATGGTGTGAATATGTATGGTGAAAATGGATTCCACTTGGANTTCAAAGAAGTAGGGGCTGGTGATGAAAGAGATTACAATAATTTCAATACTGGTGTANNTGGNTTAGGTAGTGACACTTCTGCAACACAAGAGTTTGCGGATGATGCAACAGTGTTTTTGTTGAGGTCAAGACCTAATCAGGCAAATGGTAGTGTACAGTTTATTAATGAAGTAGACCAATCCATTCTAAGCACGGGTGGTGGTAGTATNNATCATNATGNAGCACAAAATATCTTTAGTGTAGATGCGAANACNGCAAANGTATCAGTATCTTCAGGTGGNTCTGGAACTTATTAAGGAAAAGTAAATGGCAAATACGGCAACAAGCATATATTTTGATGGAAGTGCAGATGATTACATACAAACTGAAGTTAATTTTGCAAGTGATACGGGTGAATATACAATAGAAGGTTGGTTCTTACCTGCCAGTGATCGTAATTCAACAAGAGAAGCCATATTTAGCACTGCCGGTACCGCAACTGATGATGATATGTTGTTTGAATTTAATTCTGATAACAATATTAGATTTTATCAAAGAGACTCTTCTGGGAGTCCGAGTGTCGCTCTTGATATTGATGATGCAACTCTAGGAGGAAAACTTAGATGGCAACACCTGGCTGTTGTACGAAATACCAAGGGAATACTAGTTTATCAAGATGGTGTTGTGAAAGGTTTTTCAACATATAGTAGTACTTTACCTTCTGATGCACAATCTATTAGATTTGGAAGTTATGATGATGGAACCATAGAATTTAAGGGTTATGCAGATGGTCTTCGTATATCAAAAACTGCACGTTATGGTAATATTGATGTTAATAAAGATCACACAACAAAAAATTATACACAAGTTGCAGGTAGAGGTCAAAATGCCATATTACCACACCATGTAAAACTATATGTTGCTGCAGATGCAAATACTGCTGTAGATTCAACAACAGTTTTTGATAGAACAGGTTCTGCCCCATCATTTACAGTGACGAATAATGCAAAGTATGCAGTTGCACCCATAGGAGGATGGCCAAATGAAGGAACAACTGCACTTTATTTTGATGGAACTGCTGATAAAGTTACAACTGGCACATATACTGATAAACAAGTTGCTGCAAATGAAGATTACAGTTTAGAATTTTGGGTGTATCATTCAACGGCATTAAGTAGTAAAAATAATCAATATTGGTTTAATTATGACAATGATTTTGCATGGAAATCATATCGTGATAGTAGTGTAGATTATTTTCAACTTATTGTTAATTCTACGACAGTATTGAATACACCTTTTGAATCATCTAGTGGATGGGTTCATGCAGCAGTTGGTAGAGTTAATAATGTTCATTGTGGATGGATAAATGGACAATTAGCAGCTGCCAATACTGCAACTAGTGGAGACAATGTTGCTGCTACAATCAGTGAAAATGGTGGTTTTTACATAGGTGCAATGAGTGATAATGGTCAACCCGCTCATGGATACATAGATAAAATTCGTCTTTGTGTGGGACAATCTGCATACACACCACACTTCAATCCTTATGGTAGTCAAAAAAATGTAGTACACAATAGAGGTGGAGCAGTAACTGATGCCAGACTCGCTTCTGCAAATACACATGCAATACAGATGGGTAGAGCAGCCATAGGTTCAGATGCTGCCACAAATGCAAATACTTACTGTCTTGACTTTGATGGAACTGGTGGTTCTCCAAAGGGAGATCATTATGTCAGTTATGGAAAAGACAGATTTGAATCAAATTCAAAATTTTCTATTTTTGGATGGATTTATGTGGATGCTGTTAGTGGCACTGAAGGTAATTCTATACTTTTTGGATCAGATAGCACTGATGGTAATAAATGGTGGGCTTTATATATCACCACAACTGGATATTTACAATTTTATTCAAGGAGTGGTAGTCCACAAAGCACAGTTACAGCTTCTTCTGGTCAATTTACTGGTGGAACTTTAGGTGTATGGAAAAGTGTAGGTGTAACACATGACGGAACAACTACTAC
>FUFK010042033.1_pt1 | contig 26743 bp, 15 predicted proteins | sample 1021851 | NCBI WGS metagenome assembly FUFK01 (sample SAMEA51879418, study PRJEB19060) | metagenome
AGTTGCAGACGGCACTTATGATTTCTATATAGATTGGGGCGATGGTAACAAGGACACGATCACTGGATATGATCAGTCTGAAGTCACTCANCAATACAGNGACACNGGCATNTACACTATNCNANTTGTTGCAAATGACATGNTTGGGTGGCAGTTNAATGANTCTGGAGANGACGATAAGCTGNNNGAGNTNATNGANTGGGGTCCGCTNCGATTTGTTAGCGACGATACNAATTTGTTCAAGGGCTGCTCTAATTTAACGCTGTCTACGACTAGCGATCCCCCATTNAACGCTGATNCTGCNGGNATGTTTCAAGACTGCTCTAGTCTTACTGGCACTGGCGGCAATATTATGTATTGGGATATGAGTTCTGTTACGGGGATGAACTTCATGCTCGCCGGTTGTACTAGTCTTGATCCTGATCTGTCAAACTGGGATGTCTCTTCTATTGAAAATGCTGAAGGCTTCATGTCGGGTGCTGGTCTATCCACAATGAATTACGACAGAATCCTTAGTGGTTGGTCGTTACAGGCGGTTCAAAGTGGGGTTACTATATCTTTTGGAGATACAAAGGTTTCACAAGTTACGGGCGAACCTTATAAAAATGCCTTAGTAGCATCAGGGTGGACAATTTTAGATGGCGGGATTTTATTGCCTTCAATGCCTAAATTTGTTACGACTTGGGACACAACAAGAACAGATAGCACTTACTCACCATCTAATACTGTAGTAAGATTTCCATTAGTCTCACAGGGAAGTTATGATTTTTATATTAATTGGGGTGATGGTACATCAGAGCAACACATTACATCATATAATGATTCTAATAAAGACCATACATATTCCAGTCCCGGTATTTACACAGTTACTGTGACCGGTCAAATTTCTGGATTGCATGGTACGAATGGGAATGGTGGAGACGCAAGAGTAAAGTTGGTATCTATTGATCAAATGGATAATTTACAGATATTAAATCCATCTGATAGTGTGGCTCTTAGTCAAGGTGTGTTTGCCTATCTTACTAACTTAACTGGTTTACCGGGGAATTTTCTTGATGTTGGCCCGAGTGGATCTGTTAAGCAAATGTTTATAGGTAACACCGGATTGGGTTCGCAGCCAATCCCACAGGTATCTGGTTGGGACATGAATAAAGTTAAAAACATGAAAGGTTTCTTCGTAAGTGTATCCAATTTCAATGAAAATATTGGTCCTTGGGATGTGAGCAACGTCACTACTTTTGAAGATTGCTTTAATGGTTGCGATTCTTTCAACAATGGTGGTTCTTCAGGCATTAACAACTGGAATCCAAGTTCCGCGACTAGCTTTCAAAGCATGTTTGCGAATTGCGACTCATTCAATCAACCAGTTGGTGGATGGGATACAAGTAATGCTACTGATATGATCAATATGTTTAGAGATTGTCCTTCTTTTAATAATGGTGGTTCTTCAAATATTAGTGGCTGGGACACAAGTTCTGTTACTAATATGCTCCGAATGTTTCAAGGGGCTACTTCTTTTAATCAGCCTATTGGTTCTTGGGATACGAGTAATGTTGTAGCTACGGATTGGCTGTTTGCTGATGCTACCGCATTTAATCAACCAATTGGTTCTTGGGATATGAGTAATAATTATGGTATGCACAACATGTTTAACTCGGCTTCTAGCTTCAATCAAAATATAGGTAGCTGGGATACCAGCAACGTTCAGTTTATGTATAGAATGTTCTACGGGGCCACTTCTTTTGATCAAAACCTTGGAAACTGGGACATTGGTAATGTCTTAAGCATTTATCAATTTTTCGATAATAATCATGGGCTATCTACTTCAAATTATAATAATACTCTAATCGGATGGGCCCCTCAGAGTGTAAATGCCGTAAGCATTTCTTTTGGTAATTCTAGGTATTCGGCAGGTTCAGCCGCCTCTGCCAGAGCAACCCTAATTAGTAAAGGTTGGACAATAACAGACGGTGGACAGGTATAATAGTGTATAGTTTATGTGTGTTTATTTTTTTTCATATGTGTTAGGAGTTTAAAATAATGGTTAAAGAAATTAGTAAACCAGAACAGAGAACGTATTGGATCGCAAAAAATTCAGCAGGCGATGTCATCCATGTTGGTGTTATTGAGCCAAATCAGGTAGTCACTACACCTCAAGATGTATTGGTAGGTTACACTACAAAGCTTGCTCAAATTGAAGATATTGAAACTTTTGCGGGTCCACAACCTGCTTTTAATTTTGATTATGATGAGATGAGGCAAATTTGGGACTTTAGAAGTATGGATGTAATATTTCTTCCCGTAGCCTCCAGCATGGCATCAGCTTTAAATAATGCATTATATCAATGCGTTAAGCCCGGAGGAACCGGTAACTATGCTGAAGAGATTCCTCATCCAGAGTGGCCGAACTATGTTTTATTTAAATTACATAGAACTGACACGGTTCCAGTTGCTTTGGGAGTAGATGCAACACCTCTACAAAATGCATTAGCTATTGCTGTTACCGATGGTGGTATTACACAGGCTGAAGCAGATAAGATCGTTACAGATGTTCAGGCAAATGCGGGTCAGGAAATCGACTTGGTTGATTTTGTTCCTGATTCATGGGTGCCTTATATTATGGACGAATTTGAGGCTCGTCGCCTTGGGTTCTATGAGCCGGGAGAGCTTTTTTAATGCTAGGTCATTCAACGATATCTCAGTTGCCTATCTCAACATCTTCTGTAATTATTGAAGTTATTGTTGATGGTAAGCCTTTGATATGGGTTTTGACTCACAAGAATAATCAATGGACTATTCGTGAATTAAAAGATACTTGGGTAGTTAATTAGTGGTATAAAAACAACTGGAGTAGGTATGGTCACAAGATTATGTAAACAACCCGCAGAGATAAGAAAATTCCAGATGGAGTTTTATAATGCACTAGGATCTAGTGAAACTATTAGCACTATTAATAGTATTAGTTATGAAACTTTAGACGGGATTAACTCTGGATTATTAATCACTCAAAGCGGCATTGCTACTGGATTAGGTCCAAATAGTCTTGTAGAAATGGTCATTGCTGATGGTAATGACGGGGAGACATATCGAGTTGAAGTTTTAGTCACTACTTCATCTTCTCAAACCTTAGAGGGTGATGGTATTTTATTTGTTTCAGATAAGAGGTAATTAAATGAGTTGGCAAAATACTTCATTAATAATGCTCAGAACACTACTCAATGATGCTAGTTGCAGCACAGAGAAGTATACAGATGATAGATTAATGGATCTATTATTAACTTCTGCTTACATTATTAGAGTAGATATTAACTTTAATACTACTTTTAGTGTAAATGTTGCTAGACAAATTATTACTCCAAATCCAGAAGATCAGACTGATGGAGACGAGTTTATTTCTTTTATGGTACTAAAAGCTGCATGTCTAACAGATGAATCTAACTTTAGAACTGCTGCTTTATTGCAAGGTGTTTCAGCCAGATGTGGTCCTGCTAGTATTGCCACCAATAATTATGGTGGTTACTTAAAAGAGCTACTTACGGCTGGCCCTTGCAAAAGCTACCAAACATTATCTGATCAATATAATTTCAGTTATGAAGGTAAGCGTATTATAAAAGCAGTTATGAGTCCGTTTGCTGCTAATGATTTTGATCCCGGTAATCAACTTGGTCAGCTTGGTCAGTCAGATTTACAAAACCCAACTAGACAGAGAGGTTATTAATTATGTCAGATATCGTATGGAAAGTGTACAACACTGAAGATGTTGATAATGGTGGAGCTAGAGTAGAGGCACCTAAAGGCTTAGGTCACTTAGCTGTTAGCGGTACAGGTTCTGCCAATTATGAAATAGATTCATACTCTACAAATCTTCCAGCTACTGGAACGATTTATGATAAATATAATGCTAGATTTACTGGTTGCCCACCCTGTACTGTATAGGTGAAAAATGGGACTATTTGATAATTTTGGCTCAATAGATTATAGCGGTTTGCAAACAATATTTGATGATGCCATAGGCTCCATGATTGATAATGTGGCCTGCACTGTGCCCTGCACATTAGAATACGGCGTTACCAAATATGATGATTGCGATAACTGCACCTATGACCCTATAGGTAGAAAATCCTCTAACGTTTATGAGGCAGGTGGCCCTGTTCCATTTCCTTTTGGGGGATTATGTCCTGTATGTAATGGTCAAGGCAAGAAACCAGTTATTTCTGATGAGGATATAAGGGTTATTATTGTTTATAACCCTAAAGAGTTTGTTAATTATGATACTTCTGTTAATGTTCCAGAGGGCACAATACAAACTATGGGTAGATTGTCTTATATGTCAAAGTTCCAAAGAGCAAAGACTTTAAAGGCATCTACAGATATTAACAATGTATTTACTAGGACTTATGAAAGAGTAGACGAACCAACTCCATGCGGCTTTGGAAATAACACATTCTGCGTTTGCACATGGAAGAGGATTTAGGGATGTCTTCAAACATTGATATAAATCAAAAAAAGATTTTACAAGATATCAAGCAGGCAACTCATAAAAATATTAGCAAAAACCTTGCAAAGATACAGAGGGCACTGGATCAAAAAATAGAGAAGATTGTATTCCAAAGATTAGTAACTGGCCTACCTTCAATACAGGGTAATGATTTAGCAGAAATCGGTGTGCCAGATATAAATACTAGATTAGTTTCAATAGTACAAGCAGTAGCTAATAACACAAGGGTTAAAATAAAACTTGAAGATAACATACAGATAAGCATTCATATCTTAGAAGAGGACTATTCTGATGTACTTTCCTTGCCTGATGCTGTTTATAAATATACCAGTGCTTCTGGTAGTGGTATTTTAGAATGGCTCAAATGGATATTGTTGGGGGGTAATGGAACTGTTGTTGCTGGATTTGAGTTCTCTTCTATATCAAGTCCTTTCTCTAGAACTGGTGGGGGCTTAATGGGATCTGGAAGTGGTTGGAGAGTTCCTCCTAGTTTATCTGGAACGGCAAATGATAATATTTTAACCAAAGCATTGGAAAATATAGAAAAAGATATTCAGGTAATAGTAAATCAAGAACTGCAAAGGATTCTCAAATGAGTTGTGATTTAGATAGAAGGTTTATAAAAGTTGATCATGTAGGTGAGAATCTACTTATCAATCAGATGGAAAGCACACTCAAGACATACTTAGATTGGGGCTTGCTAAGTGTTGGTGGATGGACCAATATTGAGACTCCAACTTTTGGTGCATTTGGAGGAACCTTTGATACCTTAAGGGCGGTTTCTGACCCCGCATATGTAGACGGGCAAGTGTGGGAGTCTGCAAGAAAAGATTGGGTTTGGGAAACTGGGATGGATTATTCCGGGGTTATGTCTGATGGTTCTTTAACTGGAGTAGATCCCATTCAAATTACAGGGGTAACTGTAGATGGAAATACTTATGGAACTGGAGATGGAACTTATGCACATCATTATAATTACCCTTTAGGTAGAGTTATTTTTGATTCTGCTGTCAGTACTGTATCTTCTGTTAAACTAGAATATAGCTACAGAAATGTCCAAACATATATTGCTGATCAAGCACCATGGTGGGATGAAATTCAACAAAATTCATTAAGAGTTGATGATCCTACATTTGATCAGGCTGGCTCTGGTAACTGGGGAATTCTATCAAATCATAGGGTTCAGCTTCCTGCTGTTGTTATAGAGGCTGTTCCTCGCAGAACCTTTACATCTTTCCAAATGGGTGATACCTCACAATTTGTTTATCAAGATGTGTTGTTCCATATTATTGCAGGCACAAGATGGTGGAGGAACAATTTAGTTGATATTGTGTCCTTCCAAAAAGATACAAACATAATGATGTATGATAATAATACCGTAGCACAGAGTGGTGCTTATCCTTTGGATTATAGGGGCATGGTAATTGATGACTCAAAAAATTACCCTTGCCTAGCTGCTGAATATCCATTTAAGCATATGAGATTTTTTAACTGTATCGTTACCGAGATGAACACTTTAAATTCTAGACTTTATCAGGGTACGGTTAGGGCCACTTTTGAGCTTGTAAATTAAATAATGGTGTATATTTTTATGATACACTTTTTTTGTCACTAACTAATTAGGAGAGTTTATAGATGGCTAATAATAGAATTTAGCTAGTAGCTATTCAGCAAGTAGCTATTGATCCGACAAATTCCAAGAACAAGGGTGGGGCTGCTGATTATCAAGTCCTTAATGGTGTTCAGTCGGTTTCGATGACTACTAGTTTTTCTCTTGAGCAGGCGTTTGAGCTTGGTCAGGTTGAAATCTATGAAAATATTGAAGGCGTGCCAACTGTGGAAATGACCATTAATAGATTGTTAGATGGCAGCACATTGGCTTATGTTTTAGCTGCTGGTAGCTATGACAATGCTGATGTTCTTACGACTGCCGCTGCCAATGAGTGTGCTGTTAGACTTGGTATTTGGGACGAAGCTTCCGATTCTTTTGTCAATGGTGACCCTCAGTCTCAGGTAACGGTTGTCGATGCGGTTCTTACGAATGTAGCATACACAATGGGTGTAGATGGTAACTTCACAGAAGAAATTGGTTTATCATCTAATGAAAAATCTTGGTATTTAGGCGATGCTCACGAATGCACTAATGCACTTTGGGCAAGTGGCTATACTCAAGGTGGTGCAGATTTCAGTGCTGGTGCTGATACTCCAGATGCTGTTATGGGCGTGCAGAGAAGAGAATATTTTGATAGGGCAAATTCAGTATTGCCTGATGAGATTCCCGATAGTGGTTTCAAAATTCAGTCAATCAATGTTTCTGCTGACTTTGGTAGAGAAGATCTTTTCCAGCTTGGTGACAAAGGTCCATACGCTAAAGTTGCTACTTTCCCATTAGAAGTTTCCTGTTCTTTTGAGGTTATTTCTTCTGGTGGTGATCAAATTAATGCTGTTTCTAGTGGCTGCACAGCAGTTTCAAACTGTGCATCATTAAATCAGTTGACTGATCAGACAATTGTCTTGAAGACTTGTGATGGAACTATTCTTGATCTTGGTGCTAAGAATAAGCTTTCTTCTGTTTCATACGGAGGAGGTGACGCTGGTGGTGGTAATGTGACAACAACATTTGATTATGTTACCTTCAACAAGCTTTCAGTATCTGGATCTGGAGCTATTACAGTTTAAGAGATTTGATAAGACTAATTACGGGGGTTATGATGACGATAGCCCCCTTTTTAGTCAGTAACAAGCGATAGCCCTGACAAGCAATATCACCCAACTTGGGCGAGTACGTTACTGACATTTTTTTTACAGGACTTTTAGGGTATGGAACAGATAGAATTAGATAATTTATTATACCAGATACTTTATGGAATATATTACTTTACACACAATAAGATTTCATATAAATGCGTACCAAATACTCTTCAGGATAAATACGAAGCCGGTCTAATATATCAGGATGTCATACGAGACATCCGCTATGAAGAGATGTTGACTTGGGAACAGGCACAAAGGATCTCTCAAATAAATGGAACATGGACCGTAAAAGATGAAGCCGGAATGAAAGATTTGGAAAAAATGGTTGAGAATACCAAACTGCAATTATATATAAATCATACTAATCCCCAGTCTGTACAGCAGCTTAAAAAGAAACTAAAAAAAATACAAACCGGTATAGCAAGGTCCAATGTGACGAAGCATAAGTTATACCATGCTACTAAAGAAGCTCATGCAGAAAACGTTAGAAGAGAATATTTAATAGCTGTTTCTATCAGAGATAAGTTTGATAATAAACTCTATAATATAGATAGTTTTTGGGATTGTGATAATACTATTATACAGTCCGCATCGGAAAATGCAAGTGATATTGCTATGAATAAGATAAGGAAAATAGCCAGAACTGAACCTTGGAGAAGTATGTGGATTGCTCAAAAAGGTGAATGTATTGGCAAGCCATCTGTAGAGTGGACTGAGCATCAAAGGATACTTTGTTCTTTCTCAAAGATGTATGATAATGTTTATGAGAGTACTGAATGCCCTCCTGATGAAGTCATTGAAGACGATGACATTTTAGACGGATGGTTTATCAAGCAGAGAAAAGATAGAGACGAAGCTAAAAAAGAAAAATCTACTGATCATAACTTTGGAACTCATAAGGGTAAGGGTAATCAGGAGATGTTTATAATGGCTAATAATAAGCAGGATGTTCAGTCTATTATTAGTAATAATGATGCCACTGGTAAGAATATTATCCAGACCAGAAAGCAAATTGTGGAGAATGCAAAGGGTGAAAAGGTAGATGATATTAATATGCCAGACGTACAACGAGACTTACAATTGCAAGCAGTGCAAAACATGAGGGAAAAAATTAAGGGGAGATAGTTATGGGGCACGAAGATTACAGAGAAAGCTCAAAGAAAAGACTTCTCAATAATATAAAAAAGAAATTTGACACGACCATAATTGGTAGCCTAGCTGCTTTTGAAGAAGAGTTTGGATATCTATGGGGACACGGGAAACATTACTCTGAATTGACAGAGCAAGAATCAGAGTTTAGGGATATGTGGAATGAGGTTAGATCGAAGATTTTGGACAATGGGAATTTCAATCTGAGAAGTGCTCAGTCAGAAATTTCACAGTATACGCTTAGTTGGAATAGATACGTTACAAAGTTTAATTTTAGGAATGAAGGAGAATAGATATGCCGGAAGTAGTCAAAAGAGTTTTTAGTATTGAGGTTATTGAAACAAATGATGATGGTACTGCTAAATTAGATAAGAGCGGTAACTTTAATTTTGTTGAAAAAGAATTTGCTGTTAGATTACCATCCTATAAGGTAATGGAAGAGGCTAATAAGTTAAAATCAAAAGTATTTAGAGAGTCTTTAGACTCTGGCGACATGATTAGGGATCAGCTTGAGGATATTTTGCGTAACAAGGGTCTATGGAATGATCAAAGACAAATTGAATATGATACGCTAAGAAAAGAAATTCTTGACCGAGAGTATCAATTGCAAAAGGGTGGTATCAAGCTTAATGATGCTAAAACCTTAGCCTTGGAAATGAAAGAGAAGAGACAGCGGATGGTTGATATGCTCTCTGGACGCTCTGATCTTGACAGTCAGACATGCGAAGGCAAGTCTGAAAACGCTAGGTTTAATTATCTTTTTGCCCACAGTTTGGTGTATAATGATGATGAGTTGACACCTTTCTATCCCAATGGATTAGAGGATTATGTTGTTGATATGGACAACCCAATCGCTGTAAAAGGTGCAACTGAGTTTTACTATTTGCTTAGTGGAACAGAGAATTTAGACGACAAACTTCCAGAAAATAAGTTTTTAAAGAAGTTTAAATTTGTTGATGAAAAATATAGATTAGTGGAAAAGGGTAGTACTCGGCTTGTTGACAGAGAAGGTAGGTATGTTGATGAGTATGGTAACTACATTGAATACAATGAAGATGGAACTTATTTTTATGTAGATTTAAATGGTAGAAGGTTAGACGAAAAAACCGGTAATTTCGTAGTTGATGAACCTGCACCATTTTTAGATGAATATGGAAACCCTATTTCAGAAGATGAAGATGAGGTGGTGGTTGAACAGAAACCAAAGAAAAAGACGACTCGTAAGAGAAGAACAACTAAAAAAGCAGAAACGGTAAAAACGGTTGATGCTAATGCGTGATGTTTGAAGTGGACAGTGACTGTGGATAGTACTAAATATTGCATTAGGTGTCTGCGGTCACTTTATGTTTATTTGGAGAAGTAAATGGCTTTTAACATTAATGCACAAATAATATTGTCTCAGCCTAAAAACCTGAACAATGTTACTAAGCAGATTAGTAAAAAATTAGGTAAGGTTACCAAGATTGACTTAAAGATTGGTAACGTTGCTCAATTAACTACTCTTAATAAACAGCTTACTGCTTTAAATAACAGTCTTAGTAAATTAAACTCTGGATTGTCTTCGACTAGGGGATCTGTTAGTTCTTTAGGCAAATCTTTTAATAGCACCGCTAGTGGTGTAAATAATGCTGCTAAGGCACAGGGCACATTAAATAGCCAAGTCATTAGGTCAAATCAGGCATTAAAAAATCAGGCTGGGCTAGTTGGAACTTTAGGTAAAAGATTTGGTTCTGTTGCAAAACAGGCCATTGCCTTTGGTGCTATTTCAAGACCTATTTATGATCTTCAAAGGGCTTTAACCGGTGCCGTAAAAGATGCGGTAGAATTTGAAAAAGAAATCGTTAGGATCTCTCAGGTTACTGGTAGAAGTGTACAACAGCTTGATGCCTTAACTAATCAGATTAACAATCTGTCTACATCTCTTGGTATCAGTGCTAATGAATTAGCAAATACATCTAGAGTTATTGCACAGGCTGGTATTCGCGGAAAAGATCTCCAGCAAGTTTTAAGTGCCTTGGCTAAATCAACCCTAGCTCCAACATTCGGTAATATTGAAGATACTACTGAAGGTTTGATTGCTGCATTTGGTCAGTTTGGATTAAAGGGTAAGGATGCTGAAGCAGTACTTGGATCTTTAAATAAAACATCTAAAGAGTTTGCTGTAGAAGCAGAAGATTTAATTTCTGTTATTCGTAGGGCTGGTGGTGTTTTCTCACAGGCTGCCGGTGATACTAAGGGGACTATTGGTGCCTTGCAGGAACTTACGTCTGTGTTCACAGCGGTTAGATCTAGCACCAGAGAGTCTGCTGATACGATTGCTGCTGGCTTGAGAACCATTTTCTCTCGTATTCAGCGAAAATCTACTATCAACTTTCTAAAACAATTTGGTGTTGATTTAGTTGATGCACAGGGCAAGTTTGTTGGTATTTTTCCAGCGTTTGATAAGTTATCACAAAGACTTGATACGCTTATTAATCAAGGGGACGCTCTTACTTTAAGTGCTATTGCTGAAGAGCTTGGCGGTATCAGGCAGATAGGTAAGTTGTTACCTGCTATTGCTCAGTTTGATAAGGCAAGAAAAGCTTTAACTGTTGCACAACAGGGGGCTATTGAAGGACTTGGCGGTGATGTTGCTAAGGCTTTAGATACAATTGACAATAGGGTTAAAAGGGTTAGCGAAACATTCAATCAGTTAATCAGAACGGTATTTGAATCTGATGCATTTCAAAATTTTGCAAAAGGTTTTTTAGCGGGCAGTCAATCAATTATTGATGCTGCTTCTGGTATTTTTAAAACCATTGAGCCAATTCTTCCGTTACTTACTACTTTAGGTACGATTAAGCTAGGTAGGGCTATTGGTGGCTTTTTGGGAGGGGGAGGGGCAGGCGGTGCCTTATCCGGTGCCGCAAGTACGCTATCAGGATCTGCTACGGCACAAAACACACAAAAAACTGCCGCTGCTATTGTAAATCAAAATAGCCTTATCAATACTACTAACAGCACCTTGGCAAATATGTCAAGGCAGTTAGCCAATCTTATTCAGATTAATAGTAGTGGATTTAATACTTTAACTTCGCAAGCTGCTAGAGGTAGGTCAACGGTAGTTACTGGATTTGGTGGGGGTAGAAGGCGAGCCGCAGGTGGGGCTATTCCTAAGTTCGCTGATGGTGGTAGAGTTCATGGCCCCTCTCATGCTGCTGGTGGAGTGATTGCGGAGCTTGAAGGTGGTGAGTATGTGGTTCCTAAGAGGTATGCTAAGGGGAGTCCTAAAACTGTAAGGGGCGGTAGGGCCGCAAAAGAGATTACAAGTAGAAGACCCATTGGTATTTTATTTAATACGGCTACCGAGGCTGACCCTGCCGATACTACTGCTAGACTTACAACGGGTAAGCTTAAAAATAAAGCTAGTAAGGATCGACTTCAACAGGCCGGGATTACAGCTTTAAATTTATCTAATATACAAACTTCTGTATTTACCAGAAGTGATGAGTTTAAGAAGGCACAAGAAAGTATTCGTCGCTCTTTTGATCGTGCAGGTAAAGCTTTAAAGGTGGATTCATCAGGCCCAAGAAAAAAAGCTGATTTAGCTATTGGTCAATTATTTGAAGACTTTATCATTAGTGCAGCGAAAATTGAATCTCCGGGCACAGCAAATTTTGATCTTAAGGGTGCATCGGCAAAAAGTGCTAGTAAGATTGCCAACGAAAGGCCCCTTCCAGACCTGACTGATATTAAGCTTAATCTGAGTGAGTTGGCTAAAGAGTCTGTTGTGGAAAAGGCTTTAAATGAAGGCGTTTTCGATAGCAATATTAGAAATGCTAGAAAAAGAGCAGCGGGTGGCATTATTCAAAAACTTGCTACTGGTGACATTGTTAGGGCTAATAGTGTCGGTGTTGCCATTCTTGACCCAGATGACGTTGCAGATGGAAAAGCTGCTGTTAGTGTAGCAGATATTGAGTCTCAACTTGGCTTCAATAAAGGCACCAAAAAAGGATTTAGCGGTGTTGGTAAAGTATTTAAGGGTAAAAATTATAGTATCGTTAAGCAGGGCCTTAATCAGAAAACGTCTGAAAGATTTAACAAGGTACTGGCTGAAGGTCTTATTAAAGGTGTCGATTTTGCTGCAAGTGAACTTAGTGGCGATTTGGGTCTTGGGCCTACAACTATTGATCAAGGAAGTAAAACTAAGTTTATCCAATCACAAAGATCTGCTATTCGTGGTGATTTATTTGAAGCTGCATTATCCTCTTTGAGTAATCGTGGTAGATTTGATAGTGCTGTTGATTTTGCTAGACCTTTTGATTTTCCAGAAGGTTTAAAGGGTCCATTTGCTGACAACTTTAGCAGATTACCTAGTAAGTTTGTTGATGCTAAGTCTAGTAAGGAAGCCGCCCCAGACGCTAATATTCGTGGAAAAATCCTTAGAGAGATTGCTGCCGATGTCTTAGCACAAGATCCTGCTATCGGTCAAAGACTGGCACAACAAGGTGGTGGTAAGAAGGGCAAGAGTAAGGCTACGGGTAGAGGCTTTGGCTCTTTAACATTTGCTGGCGGTGGAGAGGTTCCCGTTAGAATTTCTGATGGGGAAATGGTTGTTACTGACCCCAAAGAAGTTGCGGCTAGGAAGGGTGAACTTCAAAGAATTAATAAGCTTTCTACTGGGGGTTTCGCTTCTGGAACTATTGCAAGAGGACCGGGAACTGGAACATCTGATAGTATCTATACTACTTTACCAGAAGGTGCCTTTGTTGTCAATGCTGCTTCCACTAAGAAATACTTAGGATTAAGAGCGGGCGGTGGTGTTAGACGATATGCTAATGGAACACCTCCTAGTGGTGCTGCTGGTGCCGGTGGTGTTGCTGGTGGAGGTTTCGCAACTTTTATCGCTTTGCAAGGTTTAACTTCTAGCATTGGTGATACTGATTCTGCTTTTACTGGATTATTAAATACTACCCTTAGTTTAGGCTTTGCTTTATCTAGTTTTGGTGAGCTATTATCAGCTAGTGGTAAAAATGTAAAAGGCATATTTAATAAGCTTGATCAGGCGGTGAGGGGTCTTCCGGGTGGTGCTGCTGGTGCTGGTGCTATTGGTGCCATCATAGGTAAAGTGGCTGGAGACTTGATTGCCAATGCGGTTGTTGGAAAACAAAAAGAGGTTAGAGGATTTAGAGGTGACAGGGACGTGTCTGCTGCTAGACAAAGGGCACAAATTAGTGGCGGGGCCACTGGTCTTGGTGCCGGTGCTTTAGCTGGTGGAAGGATTGGTAGTTTTGCTGGTCCAGCAGGCACAGCAATCGGAACTGTTGCTGGTGGTATTATAGGTGGCATTGTTGGTACAGAACTTGCGTCAGTCAATGCCCCATTGCAACAGGCTTCTTTTGAAGCAGCTAAAGATTTAGATGAAAGCGTAAAAGGCGTTTCTGAAAGTTTATCGAATCTTGATAAAGAGATATCTTCGTCTGATTTGGCAAAACTTAATAAAGATTTAACTATTGCTTTTGCAGATGCTGCCAGTGCTGTTTCTACTGTAGAAAATCAATTAAGAAATGAGCTAGATTTTAAAACTGTTATTGGAGATTTTCTTACAAACTTCAGTCCTCTTGGAGAGACTGTTGCGGCTTTGGAAAGAGAGTTTGATGTTGCTCTCACAAATACTACTAAACTTTCAAGGGCTTCTGTAGATGCCATTGCAAAAGTAGGAGAAGTCTTTTCACCGGCCCAAGTTAAAGAACTTCAAGATAAAATTGGCGGTGCTGTAGAGAAGTTATCTCAAGATCTTGTAAAATCTGGAGACTTTAAGGTTGGTGATGATTTTAATAAGTCACTTCTTAATGCTGCTAATTCAGGTAATGAAAGTGCTAAAGAACTATTAGAGCTTTCTAAAAAAGCACAGGAGGCTGCATTCCAACTATCAGTATTGGGATTAGCGGCAGGAGACAATCTGCAACGTCAACAGGCACAGCTTGCAAGCTCAATAAATAGAGAAAATCTTATAGAAAGAGTCAATCAGGTAAGGTCGGGTCAAAGATCTGGTATATTATCAGATTTTGAAAAAGATCAGCTTAGGACAGCAGGCTTTGATGAGGCAGCCATTAGTGCAATTTCGTCTGGATTATTTAATTTTGCTAACGAACTTAGAAGATCTGAAGAGGCAGAGAAAAAACTAAATGCTGCTAGAGCAAATGCGGCGGTTACTTTACAAAAATTTAGAGTAGAGGTTAACACATTTGTTAACGACCTTAGAAAAGGTACGGAAAATCTTGGTTTTATTTTTGACAGTCTTGCATCTTCTACATCAGTACTAGAAGGCAAGATTTCTGATTTAATATCTGGTCAGGCTTCTGCAAGAATTGATAGAATACAAAATCCTTTTCAGGGTGGAACATTAGCCGATCAACAAGCTGCATTTGCAAAAATTGGAGATATTACTGGTGTAGATGTAACTGGTATTGAATCTGCGTTAAAAATTAATGATATTTTTGAACAATCTCTAGAAAAGGCCGTATCAGAGGTTGGCACCGCTACGGAAGTCGGTGATTTTGGTGATAAACTTATTGCTGCATTTGAAAGAGAACTAGGCACTGATTTAGGTGCGGATTTCGAGCAAGCAATCCGTGGACAGTTAGAAAAATTATCTGGTGGGGAACAGGGTACACAAACTGCTTCAGAACTTGCAAAGCAGTTATTAGCTAGCGGTGAGGCTGCTAAGTTATTAGGAGATCAGTTTCAAGCTGTTGTAGAGCGTGGTAGTTCACTGGTTGATGTATATAATAAGCTAGTAGAGCAAACCGAAAAAACTATTAATATCGAAACTAAGTTATTAAATGAAAGGGTCAAACTAGAAAGAAAGCTTGCAGCCTCAATGTCTGATAGTGTGGCTCAGTTGAATAGGATTCGTGGTAGAAGAACCGATCCTGTTAGGGAGGCACAAGCTGCTCAACGTCGTCAGTTTGCTGCACTTAGACAACCAAGAAATGTTGCCGCTTTAGGAGCAGAAAGGGCAAGGCTAAGAGCAGAACAAGAGTCTCTGCAAAAGAATCCTGCCCTGATCGCTAACACCCCAGAAGGAAAGGCTTTACAAGACAGACTGGCTCAGGTTAACTCTTCTATTGCATCTAATACTCAGGCTATTGATTTATTAAGTAATCAAACACAGGTACTAGCTGCTATTGAGGAAAAGGCTGCTAAATCTAGTCAAAATATATCCGACTTGTCTGGTGGTTTAGATCAACTTATTAGTGCCGTTGCAGAAGGAGATACTGGTGCAGTAAGTCAGATTATTAGCACTCAAATATCTATTGATAGGGCACTTAAGGGTGTGGCAAATATACCACAAGCAATAGAAGCATTGCAGGGCTTGAGAGATCCAGCAAATCAAGCATTGTTAGACGCTCAGTTCGGTGAAGGGGCGGCAGAGAACTTATCAAACACATTAAGAGGTCAACTTGGTAGTAGATTAGCTGCTGGTGGTGGCTTGATTGGTCAGGCAACAAATAACTACTTAAAATCTATCGTGATGGCTGATCAAAGACGTGCTGCATTGGAAGCACAGGCGAAAGCTATAGCAGAAGAACAAAGACAGGCACAACTTTTACAGCTTGCTAATCTTGTAGATGCTAATGCCTATTTGGAGCAAATCCAAATAAATACCCAAACTGCACAAGATAAGTTTCAGAGTTCTGTGAACAGCTTTTCTGATGCTGTTAATAGATTGTTAAATCCTACAAATATTCCACCGTCAGTGCGTGCTCCAAGTGGTGGTCCTAGCGGTAGATTTTTTGATCCGGGTAATCCACCACAAGGGTTTGCTGCTGGTGGTTCTATTTTCAAGTCTCGCGGAACGGATACTGTTCCTGCTATGCTTACTCCCGGTGAATATGTTGTTAAAAAATCATCTGTAGATAAGTATGGTAAAAATACATTAGCTGCGATTAATGATGGCACAGCACAAGTATATGCTTCTGCTGGTGGTAGAGTTGGTAAAGGAGTTATTTATAGAGCCGATGGTGGTCCTACGACTGTATCAAATACACATGATCCATATACGGATATTGTAACTAGAACTACAATAAATGAATGGGGCGGCTATGGTACTATGGAGAGATTTAGAGTTCAGGGAGTAGCTACAAGACGAGGGGCACCACCCGGAGCCGAAAAAGATCAATATGGTCGTACATTTGTGGAAGACGAAACACCATCAGAGAGAGCTATTAGACAATTTGGAGTAGCTCCTTCAAATCCCGGCTATTCTATTGCAGTATTCAATCGTGAGGTTGCTCGAAATTATAATAAAGCTTTTGCACAAATTTTAGATTTGGATAAGCGTACTCCATCAGAATTAGTTGAACGCACAATAGGCTCCCAATTTGAGTTCATCGAGGAACGCAAAACTCAGCTTGGTGGTTTAATTAATGATGCTGTTGGTCTTGAGAATCAAATTAATGAACAATATCGTGAAAGTAGAAACTTAGCCGCCAGTGCTAGAGATGCTTTTGATGCTGGTGAGTTTGGAAAAGCGGCATTGTTAGCAAGACGATTTATAGATGAAGGTCGTGCTACGTCGTCTGCTGTTGGTGATTTTAAGTTAAGACAACGGCAGGCGGCTGAAGCTAAAGCAGAACAAGAGAGTCAGGATAGAATCGACCGTATTGCTGCAAGTAATCCTGATGATATTAAAGCAAGACTAGCAACTGTAAATAAAATGGAAGATTCACTGTTAGACGAGAAGGGATACTCTTCCTCTCTGGATACAAATATAACTAAAGAAGACAGGGAAAAAATAAAATCATATAGAAGATTACAAAATGAATTGAATGCAGGTCTTAGAAAAAGGGCACAATTTGATTATCAGATTAGTCAAAGAAATAATCTGGAAAGGCTCGTCGGTTTAGCTCAAGGTTCTAGTTTTCAGGGGGCAGGAAGTATTGGTCAAAGATCTGGGACAGAAATTTTTAATAGTATTGTTGCCGCTGCAAAAACTGCCGGATATGCAAAAGATATTGCAGAAGATGATAATATAACTAATGTTATTAGAAACTTAGTTAAAGATGAACTTTATTTAGTTCCAGAGATTGCTTTAAAACTTGGAATTGAAGGAATATCTGAAAAAGATCGTAAAGCAGCATTTGATTCATTAAGGGATAAATTTAGAGCAGATCCAAATAGTATTACTGGTCCTACAAGTCGTGGTATTTTATCTGCTACAGGTGATGTGATTTTAGGGGCAGGAAAGACAGTTGATAGAGTAGCTTTAGGTGGTGGAGGTAGGGCTATAGGAGAGTTTGTTCAAGATTCAATTTCAACAGATTTTTCTAAAAGAGATGCTGCTACTACCTCTAGATTTAAGCAATTTACCAGAGATATTTCAGAAGATTTTTCTACTATAGTTGGTGACACACCCAGAAAACTTAATCCAGCATTTATTGCTTTTGTTGCCGAAGGCGGTAATCCTGCTGATTTTGAGAAAGAGTTTGAACAACAAAAATTAATAGAGCCTAACAAGCTTGGGCTTGCTAATGAGATAGCATTATCTATCACTAATCCCCTTGATCTTCCGGGTGTAGTTTTAGGTGGTGCCGGACTTGGTAAAGCAGCAGTAAAGAAACTGGCGGGTAAGACGAACGTGGGTAAAACTCTATTACGGAACGTTAATGTTCCGGGGACAGGATTTATAGATGATGGTCTAGCTGCATTAGATGATCTTGGTAGAAATGCTATAGGTGATAGTGACGAATTAATTGCTAAGAAACAAGCTTTTCTAGCTAGACAAGCTGCTGAACAACAGGCCGCTAACGCTACACAAGCTGCTAAGGGTGCTGCTTCTAGATCAAATATTACTGATGAATTTTTAGCTGGTGGTCGTGGTAGGCAAGCACTAGAGGGTAGGGGTCCATTAATTGCACAAGAGGGGCTTGCTTCTCCCATTGAAGGTGCTGCACGACAAGCACAGATTGCTAGTCGTAATGCTAAGGGTAGAAAACTTCCGGGTCTTAGATCAGAGGAGCCTCTGTTCCAGCGTCGAGGAACGTCAGCATCTAGAATTGCCAGAGAGCAGCGTACACAGGAACTGTTGCTGAGAGGAAATACAGCAGGTATGGTAGATGAGGCTACTGCCGGTCTTAAACCTTTAGGAGAGGTTCCTTTATTGGGTAAAACACCCTCACTCAAGGGTGGACTCGGAAAGGGAAAGCTTACTGATGAATTAACTTTAGAGCCAATAGATCCCGCCGCTAGTCAATTAAGACACACTAATGTCATTAGAGAAGAAGAATTTATAACCGCTGCATTAAGAGAAGCCGACGAGCTTAGGGCAGCCGCTGTTGCCGATGATGCTGCTGATGCTGCTAAGGCTACTGATGCTGCTAAGGCTGCTAAGGCTGCTGATGCTGCCAATAGTGCTAAGGATGCTGTTAAGAGAAGTCCGCTGTCTGCTAGAAGAGGATTTGTTACTGCTGGTGGTGCTGTTACTGCTGCTTACTTGCTTGATCAATCAGGTCTTTTAGACCCTGTTTTAGGACCAAAAGGTGGTGGTGAAGGTCCACCAGCTACAGATGTAACCCCAAGTCAAACCCAAGACCTTTCTGGTGAAAGAGGTGGTGACGCGACCAGTGCAGCACCTACCTCACTATCTAAACCAAGCACTCCCAAACCACCTACAACTCCAAAACCACCAACAAGTTTTCCAACTAGTCCAGTAGAAAAACCAACCGATGCCGCTGGAACTGCTGCTGATCGTGCTGCGGCTGCGGCTGCTGCTCTTCCGGGTGCAGGTGGTGCAGGTAGTGCAGGTGGTGCAACCGATGCTGCTGCTGGTAATGCTTTAGCTCAAGCTGTAGAAAATAATAGATCATTAAGAGCTTTCCGGGATAAATATAATAGTCTTATCTTAAGGGGTTTAGCATCCAATGATCCAAGGCCACTTGCCAGAGCAGAAGCATATAAGAATGACCAGTTAGATTTCCTTATTGGTTCTGGACGTATTGATCCTATCATTGCTGAACTTGTTCTGGAAGAAATAGCCCAGTCTAAAATAAAGCTTGGATTAAATCCCGATGGAACAAGAGCACCTGTCTCTCCACTTGGCGATACCCTTCCTAGTGTTGGACCATTAGGTGGAGGTCTGGGCAGTACCGCTGCTGATAGAGATACTCGCCAAAGATCTCAAGAATTTCTAGAGAACGCTCGTTATCATACCAGAGGCATGGTTAGAGGATTTTCTGCTGGTGGGGATGTGCCTATTATGGCTCAAGAAGGTGAGTTTGTAATGAGCAGAAATGCTGTTCAAAGACTGGGTGTTGGAACTTTAAGCAGAATGAATAATGGCCTACCAAGTTTCCATGATGGCGGTCCTGTATATAGACAGTTTGGGGGAGGAGTGACTCGTCGCGGTGGAACTAATCGTCCTCAAACAGCGGTAGTTATTAATGGGGTGGATGCAGCAAAAGAATTAAATAATGCTATTATAACTGGTGGAGAGACTGTTAAACAATCATGGCAAACATTGTTTGATACAGTCGCGGAAGGATTAAATAGTGCATTAGGTCAGATCAGTACCATACCAAATCAAATCAATACCACAATCGCCCCAGTTCAGATTGAAGGTGTTGGTAGCTTTACTGATGCACTGGCAGCACAAATCGTTCCTAAGATTGTGGAGCAGATTGCACCACTTATCGGAGACAATACTAATGGTGGTACAACAGAGCAAGGTGCAGGAGTATAACAAATGGCTGGTAATATTTTAGTAACATATGGTAGTTTCACTTTCGATAGTATAAATCAACCTAATCCCGGCGTTTCTATTTCTAGGAATGGAGAAAGAAGCCCCGGTAGCTATGATACATTATTCACTCCTTTAGAGGTGACTTTAGAAGGCAATATTATTACTAGTGGTTTTCAGCCAATTGTGAGTGGTATTCGTGCAATTGAAGACGCTTTTTCTCCAGAACTCGGTTGTCAGGCTTTCAAAATTCAATGCGATAGTAATACGCCTCTTATTGATAGCTCTGGTGTTGTTACAAATATTAGTTTTCAGCCCAGAAACGATTCAGATTTATTTGCACAAAATGGTGCTTATACCATTACTCTAACGATACCTTCTTTGTCTGAAGATGCCCCTATTGCAAGTGGTATTACTGCCATCTCAGAAGAGTGGAGTATAGAACATCTAGACGAAAAGGTTGGCGGGACTGCCTTTGGTGGTGCTTTAATGGATACTGCTTTTACAGTATCTCATAACGTATCCTTACAAGTTGATGGATGTGCTACCAATGGATTATCAGATGCAGAAAGCTACTTAAATATTCTCTATGGTTCCTCAACTCCATCTTATGCTAATGTTAGTAATGTTTTTGATATTTCTGCACTTTCAATAACTTATTCTAATCATTATAGAACTATCAATAAAAATGTTCAAGAGGGTTCTATTTCTATGAGTGAGTCGTGGGTTGCTTCCACGGGAAGTGCTCTGGAAGATTTTGAAGTTACGAGAGAGCAGAGTATTGATAGCGATCTTGTTACTGTAACTGCTAATGGAACTATACAGGGTTTAGCAAGTATTAGTTATCCTGCTGCCACTGGATCAACAAGTAAAATGGAAAATGCTATTACACATTGGACGGGTGTTGTTTCTGGCAATTTATACTCTAGAGCAAATGCACTTTATAATGGAGATTACAGTTTAAATAGTTCCGCATCTTCTACAAGCATTGGATACAATGGCGGTGCCGGTACGGTAAGTTACAACTATATTTTTAATGATCGTCCCGCTAACTGTGTTCCTACCGCTAAGAGTGAAATTATAAATATTAGTGAAAACAACCCAAATGATGTATTTGCATCTCTTACTGTACTGGGTAGATTATCAGGTCCATTATTCCAAGAGGTAGGGACCAGTGGGGCTAAAACAAGGGAGGTTTCTATTGAGGCTATCTTACCTAGAAGCGGTGCATGTACCTTTGATGATTTTACAGCACCCGGAGACTACGATAGCTTAGTAAATACCTATGAGGCAGGTCTTATTGCTGCTTACAGTCAAGTATTTATTAACAATGATACGAAGACTTGGAGTCCAAAGGATGGAAGGTTCACATGGACGAAGGGCTGGACAGTAGGTAACTGTTCATAATATAGGAGATAAGAATGCCACCTAAGAATAGTTGCATACCACAACCTGTATTTGGGGGTTATACTCAAACATTGTTTTTGGGTATGTCGGTCCTCGATTTTAGTGCCACTGCTGGTTGGAACGAGCAGGCGTCTACCGTTACGATTAAATTAATCAGGGACACATGTGCTGGTCCTAGAGATTATTTTGATGATAACTTTAATTGGCAACAAGGCGTCAACTTCCCCAATGGTGATCCCGGTTTTAATAATGCACCTATTGGCTCCGCTGCATTTTTTAAAGTAGAAGACTTTGAATTTGCAGGTATTCTTCAGTCTTTTAATGTAACAGAAGATCCGGGTGGGTTTCCTATCCTGATTGTTAATCTTATCAGTCCAAATATCTTATTGGATGGTGCTCAAGTCATTACCGATGAATATCAGGGTAGTGTTCTGAGCATGCCGAATGTTTTTAATGTTTATGGATGGTTAGAATCCAGAACTAATAATTGCCCCAAGGTTGGTGGCTTTGGTGCTCCGGCTGGTGGTTTCGGTAATGCTAGACGAAATGAGCGTGGTATTCCATGGTATTTGGCTAAGGGTGCTTTGCAAGTTTTACTTGGTGGTGTTGAAACTAGTGATTACAGTTGGCATGGTGGGATTACCTATAAGAATGGTTTAACCTCTAATAGATATGGTAGCATTCCAAGTGAAGGTTATGTTGTTGATATTACTGACCTACCAACTACCACAGATATCTATTATAGATTAACAAATGGAAGTTATAGTTTATCTGAACTTATTTCTGAAGTATGTAAAGATGGTGGCTTTGAGTACTATGTAGATTTGGTTCCTTGTAGGGGTGGTGCAACTCCCCCAATTACTAATGTAATTAAGGTTAGGACTGTTTCTAGAAAGTCACAGCCCGCACTGGGAGAGATCTCTACTTTTATTACAGATCAAAATACTGGTCCTGCTGGTAGGATTATTACGCAAGAATCAATAGGTGAAGAGCTTAGAAATGATTCACCAAACTCTGCATTTATTGTTGGTGCTAAAAAGAAACAAATATATGAGCAAACAAGCTCTAGTTTTATAACTCCTTTCTGGGGCTATAACGATAGTGGTGGATTTAATACAGCTTCATTTACTGGTGGTCAATGGCAGATTACTGTAGATGTAAGATCTTTGAACTTATCTTTAAATACAACCACTGCCAGTAATACAATCACATTTTCAGAGAGTGCCTTGCTTGCTGCGATGGGCTATTCCCAAGATGCATTTCTTTCTTGGTTGCAGGCCAATGAGCCATCTAGTAATCTTGGTACATATTTCTTTAGTCTTTTATCTTTGAATGCACCCTTTGACTTAAATCTTGGTGCTGCGGTTGGCAAGCCTGCTACAAATGCAGCTAGACCTGCTGGACAGGGTAGCAGAGACCCTCAAACTACGCAGGCCAAAGATGCACAAACGGTTTTTAGTTGGCTAAAATCCTACGGCGAACAGGTTTACGGTAAGCAATGGCTTGTTGCAGTGCCATGGGTATGCTATGACCATGACCCCGAAACAAATCAGTTATTATTAAGCGATGAGCCATCCACTGATGGTGCTTGGCCTAATACATTAACTGAAGTATTGGGCATGACTTTCCCGTCTAGTTATACAGACTTCTTTGCTGATGAGCAAGGAAAGTTGCAAACTATTCTGAGATTTAATGGAGCTATCAATACTTCATTATTATCAGATGAAGACTATGTTACTGATGGCACAAATGTTTGGGTTAAGGGTGATATTAATGAGAAATGGGCATTGCTACCATCAACATTTTTTGGTGCTCAGTATGCTGCGGCCTTAGTTACTATACCTAATAGAATTACTATTTCTCCTACTGTTGCCTTGTCTCAAACGATGTATGGTGGCCCTAACTTTAGGTCACCTACTATTGACGGCAACTTTAATCCAAATGCAAATCCCGGTGCTGTTGCTGGTCCTGCGGCACTACCGTTTTTTGCACCAGCTTCCGCTGCTCTTCCAGTTAAAAGTAATACAACTACATATGGTCCATGGTTAGCTACAGCCTCTTCCCTTATTGTTAATGGTCATCCCTTTGGCGGTAAGATTTATTATGAACAAGATGATGGTTTGGCACCATGGGAATATGGTGGCTTTACCTACATGAATCTTGGTGCAGCAGCTAAGATTGATAACTCTATTACAAATGAAACAGTATCTGAGAGAGGTTCTGTAACATTAGCAGGCTATCCAGAAAAAACTCTTGGTTTAGCTATTACAGATAGTCCATCATTAGTTGCTAATAGAGTACTGCAAAATGGTCTTTATGAAGGCTCAAATTATTACTTTGTAAATACTGGTGGTGTTTCTACTAAGGCAGCACAGATTACTAATATTCAAGTGACTGTTAATGGTTCTGCTATCACAACCCAGTATCAGATCTCAAGTTTTACTCCAGTATTTGGTAGGTTTAGTAAAGATAATGCTGAACGTGTTAAGCAGATTGGTCAGCAAAGGCTTGAATTTGGCAGGAAGATTAGGGCAGCATTGGCTAAACAGGCAAAGCTTGCTTCAGGCCAAAGAAAAGCGGCGATTCAGCAGTTTGCTAATATGCTTAATCAATCAGACGCAGATACTGGTGCGTCTTGGTTGTTGACTGGTAAGAGATTCTCAGCTAATAGAAATCATGTTGTAAATAATACTGTTCAAGGTGCTAGTCAGTTTGATGATTATGATAATGCCGCTGGTATGAGTATGGATGGTCTTGTGCGTCCTGTCCAGAAAAACGGTGGCGGGGTAGACTTACCTCAAGAGGTATCGTCTCCAACTCCAACAACAAACTCAAATAAAAACTTTACATGGGCGGCTCCCCCACCACTTAATGAATACCAGCCCATAGTAGTTAGCACAAACTATTTAGACCCCTTGGCAACTCCTAGTAGTGCATTAACTAGTGATTCGAGATCTAATACCTCAGATCAAGGTCATGATATTGATTCTGTATTTAGAGGCGTAAAGTCTGATTTTAATGCTACCACTGGAACTATTTCTATCCAAGAGATTGAAGAGCAGGGTGGAGATGGCTATGCACAGACTGATTATAGATACTTAGCCATGAGAGGCCCAGTCATGCTTAACGCATGGGGCTATGACATGGTTGGTAAGCCAATTCCTAATAGTTATGGGGATAGTGCTGGTAGTTGGGATTCTGATTATCAGAATAAAACGGATCAGTTTGCAAATAATTGGCTAACAGATAATAAGCTTTGGCCTACTGCCCCTATAGATTTTAGGTATGATAGACGAAGAGGTGTGTGGACATGCCCTCCCGGTTTTAGAATCTATGAGGTCACAGTAGAGAAGCCTATAGAGCCGGGACAGTCGTCAGAGCTAGGTACATGTAAGGTTACAAACGCTGCTGATGTATATGATTCAGACGGAAATCCTATTACTACAAAAACGGTAACGGTTTATAATAATACCAATACAACTGTTCCCTGTGGAACAATACTAACATATTATGATGATTCCATAGATGAATACTGGCCTATATTCCCCGGCAGTTCTACTAAGTTTGGAAATTCTGCTCCTTGTGATAATATTGCTAGTGTTACAGAATATAAAGATATTTCTAAGTTGAATTTTGGCGATGGCCTGACTTTTGAAATCAGTAGCAACAGTTCCTCAGATCCTAACAATACTGATTCCGAAGCTTGCTCCAGTAATAGTGTAGGCATCGTCAAATTAAATTTGAAAATTAATGGTTCAGATGCAGCACCCTACCTAAGATTTGAAGATACTGAGACTGTTACATGGAACGTAGACACTACTAATGAGTGTGTTACGGTTATTCAGGCTAATTCTTCGGGTGGAGGATCTCTCAGTGTTGAAGGTCAGGGTCTTGTCTGTGATGGCGGTGTGGTTGGCCCCATTAATGATGTCACAGAGATTATTTTTGGAGATGGAATTCGTGTAGAAGATGTTGGAAGACCATTTGTTAGTGTCAAGAAAGAGGTTAAGGGATATAATGGAACCTTGCCATATGGCCTAAATACTTGGTCTACCGATGGCACTAATAATGTATGTTCGCCGTTTAATTCAATACTTGTTGGATACGGTTTATCTATATTGCCAGAAACAGACTGCTCTAGCGAACCCGCTGACTGTGATTGGCTTATTACAACAGATTTAAGGGTTAGAAAAGAACCTAGCCTTAATGTTTTAAAAAATTGCGGTGGTCAAGACCTCAAGTTTCAAGCTTTTGATGGCGTTAAATTTGCAATGCTTGAGTTTGGAGACTATTTGAAAGTATCAGATGGTACTTATAAAGATGAATCAGTTCTTATTGATGTATGTCCTCCAGATACTAACATATTTGTATTTCCATGTAATAGTGACCCAGATGTTGATCCTCCTATAAGCTTTTTCAATCTTAATGATAATACGGCTGTAAACTTCATTGGTTTTGAGCTAGATATTGCTTCTCCGACACCGCAAATTATACATAGACACACAGCATTTATAGAAGGTGGTGGTTGTAGCCTTGATGCAGGAGAAGGCTTAACATCAGTCGGTATTGATTTTAATGATTTAGTATTTGGGGGATCATGCTTCATTATTAAGGAGGGTGGGGGAAATTTAAATTCACCTGTGGAGCCAAAATGTCCCATAACCATAGAGCTATGTGGTATAGATAAACATGTTGAAGTTGTATGCGATGTAACTTGTGGTGGTAATACTCTAACAACAAAAACAATGAATTTAGAGTTTGGATGTGGACTTCTAAAAAGTGTTGATGAATGCACTGAACCTACTACTGAATCAGAGTTATTAAGATACAGTGCCACATCAAGCAATAATATTGTTGTGTCTTCTGACTATACTGTGCCAGATGCCATGTCTTCTAATGTTATGGTTAATACAGCATTAGGAAATACAACTGCTACCCTACCAGATGCATCTACCATGGGTCCATATCAAGTAGTTGTTTTGAAGACAACTGGAGATGCAAATACTGTTGTGATAGAGACACCCGGATCGGAAACTATTAATGGCGATAGCGACCATACATTGCTTACCCAGTATGAAAGCATCAAGCTTATCACAGATGGAAATAATTGGTTCATCATATAGTATTAGGGCGAATCCGTATCAGTAGGGTCTGATCCACCGCCGCCGCCGCTTCCGCCGCCGCCGCTTCCACCGCCGCCGCTTCCACCGCCGCCG
>FUFK010040917.1_pt1 | contig 26733 bp, 11 predicted proteins | sample 1021851 | NCBI WGS metagenome assembly FUFK01 (sample SAMEA51879418, study PRJEB19060) | metagenome
AAATACTCTATGTCTGCAAAACCATCTTTAATATATTCTATTTTAGCAAGCCACTTTGGTTTAACATATCTAACAAAGTGATGTTGATCTAGGTATTCTACACCTTCTTGTCTTTTGTAGTTTGCTTGAAACAAATATTCAAACGGAGCTAAGCCAACGCTAGCCGCGTCACCGTAAGCAGACTCTGTACCGTCTTTAAATTTAGTTATATCTTCATAACCAAACCTTTTGATTTTACGTATACCCATAACTAGTGAGTAATCAAACGGAGTAAATACCGTGTCATATAGTACGGCTCCGTCTTGAACAGAGTATATATCTCTATCAGCTAATGATGTGTTACCATTTGCTGCTATATAAAATGTAGAAAACTTAAATGTCTTCTTTAATACCTGCGCTTGGCAAACACTTATTAATAAAAATAAAGTAATTATTAATCGTGATAATAACATAATCCTGATTTGTTTTTTGTTTTCATTTTACAACGCTTACCGTTGCTTTTTACTTGTGAACACTGTACCTCTTTACCATCACTCCTTTCCTCTGTTTTTTCATGTATAGTGCAGAAGCCACCTTTAACTGGTTTTCTTTTACATCTGTTACCGCTTGAAGTAACAGCCGCGCAAGTAGCTTTTTCACCTTCTTCTTTTTGTTTCTCAAGGTTTTGTTTAACAGCCTCTTGATTTTCAAGTTCTTTTTGTTTTTTCTTTTCTTCTTTCTTACGAGCTGTCTCTTGCTTCTTTTCTTCTTTTATTTCAGTCTTAACCTTTTCAACAGCCTGTCTTCTTTCATCTAAGAACACTGTGTATTCGTTACTCTTGCCTTCGTTACGCACGACTTTCTCGCCAACGTTTAAGTCCCAAGAGCTCCAGCCTAATGCTAAAAATAATCTTTGCATGTTAGTGTTGTCTTGATTCATAGCTTCACGTAAGTTGTCCATTTTACGTATAGCTCTAGCCATTGGTAAGTTTGTAGTTGCTTCAACAAGGTTTCCTATAGCTAACCAAGCAGGGTTGTTATAATCTAGCATAGACATACGCTTCATTACATCTTTGTTAAACTTTCTAGTGTTTAACGCGCTGTAAAGTTTTCTAGCTTTAGAGCCTATCGGCGGCGATACATTTAAAGCTTCGACAACAACTTGTCCCCAATCTGCTCTATAACCTTTTGCATCTTGCTCAACATACTCAAGATATGTATTTTTAATAGTAGCTAAAGCAGCGCCGTATATACCAGAGCCTCTTAATAAAGAGTCTAACATACTGTTTAATATTCTTTGCTCTTTTATTTCTTCTTTGTTCTCGTCTTCTTCATCACTAAAAGCCACCGCGAACAATGCGTTTTGTAACGATGCGAATATAAAGTTTTGCATAGCTCCATAGTAAAGTATGCGAGAAACATTTGATCGCCAGTCACCTCTTTTGTTTATTAAATCACCAGCTGCTTTCTTTATAAGCCTATTGTATTGCATTGGTGTATTAGCAAAAGCAAGTATAACACGACCTAAGTTTGAAGCTTGTTGCTGTGATATACGATCAGGTCTAGCAGACTGCTGTGTTTCTTCAGCTATCTCTCTAAAGTCTAGCATAGCTTGATCTTCAGCTTCTTGTTGTGATTTACCTTCTTTTAAGTATTTATTAATTCTGTTTCTATAAAACGTAGCACCACCTGAAGCAATAGCAAAGCTATCTGCAGCTTGCGTTGGGGTAAAACCTATTTTAAGTAAATACCTAAGGCCAGCCATAGCTTTGTTCTTAGCGCCAGCTACAGCGCTAGCAAGCTCAGCTTCGTTTACGTTTGTTGCTAAACCAGCTCTTCTGTTTTTTAAGAAGTCTGAGTTAAACAATAAACTAAAGTCTTTCCAGTACTGCTTTTGATTAGCAAACGCTCTAGCCGCTTTAAATATATTATTGTCTTCAAAGTTAACAAAGTTAACTATAGATAACGTCTGTAATACAGACGATCTAACGTTAACGAACATAATAGCGCCGACAGAAGCGTTAATCCAGTTGTTCCATTTATTTTCAAAAGACGTTTTACCTCCGCGTCTGTTTTGGCCAGTCTCCATACGATACAATATGTCTTCTAGCGCAGATCTAAAATCACTTCCGTATATAGCTTCTATTTTATTTAGGTTTTCAGGCGAAAACACAATGTCTCTGTTTTCTACCCACTCTTGTAAAAATTGCTTTCTAGATACTTTATTAGTTATTTCTTGAAGATCCATAGCTATATTTCCAGCGTCCCAACCTTCAACTGGCTCTACGTATCCTTGTTGCTGTTTTGTTATAGCGCCAAGCCCGTCTGCAAAAGCTCTTAATTCAGGACTTTGCTTTACTAAGTTTACTAATTGTCGCTTAGAGCTTTCAGCTAAACCAGGTATATCATAACCAGCTTTGTCATAAAGATAAACTCTTATAGCTGCGTCGTGAGTGAAGCCTTTTACATTTGTTAATTTACCTAACTTTCTTTTAACATCTGGAAACTTTTTACGCAAAGCTTTATATTGATCTCGTATATTTGTTTTCATCAAACTCATTTCACGATCAGCTTTAGCAAAAGGTTTGATTAGTGTTTCTTCAAAAAACTTAATATCAGCATTACCTTGTAAACCTTTTCCAACAAAGTATCGTAATAACCCTGTAAAGTCTTCAGCGGAAGGAGGAACAAACAATGTAAATCCACCTTTGTTTTTACCACGTTTTCTAGCTTCAACTCTTGAAAATATTTTTTCTGCACCAATGCCTTTAGTTCTTTCAAGCATCTGATTGAACTCTCTGTTAATGTCTTTGCTAAAGTTAATTCTAGCTTGCACTGACTTACCTTTAACGTCTAGCTGATTGAATACATGTGCTACAGCTTCAACATTAGGTAAAGCATCGTCAACAAAATACATGTCGTTATATCCTTCAGCATATTTTTGTAAGAACCAAGCTGCTTTAGCGTCGCCCGTGCTATTACCTAAGCCTGTTATATTTTCAAGCGGTATATTAATGCCTTTAGTTTTTAACCACTCGTGTATTGCTGTAGCAGATTCTTGAGGTCTAGCTGTCAACACAAATACGTTTTTAACACCGTACTTCTTAATTTGATTCTTCATTTTTTGAAGCAGTGGTCCATCAACACCACCTCTTACGTTTACAAAATCTGTAAAATCAAACTCGTACCCTAACTTATCATACTTAGGCCCTTGTATAGGCCACTGACCTGAGCTTATTTTAACTTGCTCACCTGTTTGTGGATTAGTAGCTATAATAAAGTTTTCGCCATCAATTATTAAAGTTTCGTCAAAATCAAACGTAGACATACCTCTTGAAGGAGCTTTGCTAAACATAACAGAAAAAGCTTTATCTGCATTAGCTTGTCTTGTTTGTGTTTCTGTTAGTGGTTTAACTGCCATTCTAGTTATAAAACTTGACAGTTTGTTCTTAGCTTCGGCTTGAGTCATTTCACCTCTAAACACTTCGTACAACAAGTCTTGCTGCATAGAGATAACGTCTTGATTCATGTGTAAAGCTTTGTTAACTCCTAAACCATACGCTTCGGCTAGCGTTATATTTCCTGGTAAAGTTATTACGTTTGGATTTATACCATAGTAAGTTTTACCGTTTAAAGTATATTTTTGTTTATTTATCACAGGGTTTATGTACCTAATCCAAAAAGGTATAATACCAAACATAACACCTTCGTGATATTCTTCAGGTATAGCGTCTTTGTAAGGCCCAAGTAAATCATCAAATATTTTTGGTAAAGCACCTTGGACAAAGTTTTCATTCATCAACTGTAGCATACCTTCTGACAAAACGCCATCGTTAGCTAGAGACCAAAGTATCTGTGCATGCTCTGTAGCTGGAGCGGCATGCTCTTCTCTGTTCTCTAGATTTAATGTGTTGTGGAAACCATATTTAGAGTTTACTCTTATAAAGTTAGTTTGGTCAGCTGAAGTAGCTTCTAAAATAGCAGCCCAAAACCTTTTGTTGCTTTCTTTTGTTTTACCTTGTATGTTTTCTTGTATAGTTAACCAAGCTTGAATAAATCCTGCTTCTGAGTCTTCAAGAAACTTTTGATTAGAGTCTTTATCCCAAAACTTTTGAGCCCACTCGTTACTCTTTTTACCATAGCCTTTTCTTTGTGATAAAGCCTTTAAGGCATCAGTCTCTTGAACAAAGTCTACGCCTTCAAACTCTTTTTTCATTTGAGCCACATTAGCAAACACATGTTTTTTGCTAGCTGGCTTGTGATTAATTCTAGAATCTTCAAAATTAGGATCTGTCTCTAATATAGTAGAACCATCTAATAACTCATATTGTCTAACTTCTTTACCGTTGATTTGCACTTTAGTATACTTAGCACCAGTGCCTAAAAGAACAGACTTCCAAAAATTAAAAGGTAATTCTTTGCTACCTGTTGCTTTTATCCAGTTGATCATATCTTTTCTACCTTGCTCAGTAGAAACATCTAGTCTGTCATAACCATAAAGTCTAGCCATAGTTGGCCAACCAGCTTTAACACCTTTCTTATCTCCAGTGTTTTTATCTTTGTTAAACATAACAGAGGACATACCATCTGATATTCTTGTCAATGCTGGATTGTTAATTCTAAGCTGTTGATTTGTCATGACCTTACCTAGAAGATCTGCTAACGCAATAATCCTCGCAGAAGTGTTTCTATTACGCGTAGGAACACCATCTACAACGTCTACTAAAGCTAACAACTCTGAGTCTAATATGTTTGTTCTTTTAACTTGAGTTTTTAATCCAGCTTTTGTTTTAGCTCTAGACGATCTTTTATTATATAAAGCCTCTAGCACTGTTTTAGGTACGCCTGTAGCTTTTCCCTCTGAATCAAAACCTTGTGGTAAAGCTTGGACAACCAACGCTGCATTTTTCTTAAACCAACGTTGAGCCGATGCTACTTCACCTGCTGTTAAGTTAGCCTTGCTTTTTATTTTTTTAGGAGATATGCCTAGCATCTCACCAACTATTTCAGCTACTGCGTTAGGTACTTTTTTAAAGCTAATTAAAGTGTTCTCATCTATGTTAGCGTCTAAAACTGCTTGAGCAACTTCAGAGCTAACTCCTAACCTATCAGCTATTACAGTTAGCTTTATTCTTCTCTCAGTTTCTTCTATAGTTTCCTCTGCTAATCTGTTTTCAACTTTTTTACCAGTAGCTTCTTCGGTAGTAGACTGTATTATATTAGAATATCTAGGATCGTTTTCATAAAACTCTTGAAGCCTAACGTCCATTAAGCTTCTACCAGTTCCAGGGACAAAACCGTTTAGATAGCCCATAATGCTATCGTTTCTATTGGGATCATACTTCTTTAATATAGCTCGTAAGCCTCTATTAGAATCAGAAGTCATAAACTCAAGAGCTATCTCAGAAATATCTACGCCTTCTAAAAACTGCATCCTTCTTTCTATCTCGTTTTGTAACTCATAAGCTATCTCAACAGCTGTAGTTTCTTTTGTAGCAGGATCTACTAGTCTATCTTTCATAGCTTCAACTCTTTGATAGACTTGATCTTTAGAAAATTTAGTGCTTTGATCTTTTGTTTGGGCTTTTGGATCTAACAATTTACCTTCAGCTCCTTGCTTAATCATATCAACTATAGCTTTACTGCTATATCCTTTTTCAATAGATCTGTTGTAATCTTTTATAAAGTTATAAACGTCTCTACCTGAATCAAACTTAATACTTTTTAATCCTACTCTTTGTAGAGTTTGTCTTATAACATCGCCTAATTTTGTGAATATGTTTTCGTTATACTCTAATGAGCCGTCCATTATAGACTCTGACATTATAGTTATAGTCTCTTCACCAAAGTTAGAATCAAGCTCACCTGTCTCCGGGTTTTCATAAGCGCTCATACGATCTATAAACGCTTGGCTAAATCCTCCTAAGTTGTTATTTACAAAAGTAGTCAAAGCATTACCAACCTGCGTTTGAAGCTTTGAGTTTCCTTTTAATGTTTTAGATAAAACCTTGTGTAAAAACTCGTGTGAAGCTGTTCCGTACTTTGGTTTATCTTTGTTTATAATTAGCTCAAAAGAACCGTCTGCATTATCTATTATAAAGCCAAAGCTATTATCAGCTTTTTTTAAATCTTTTAATTTAGCCTCGGCTATTTTTAACGTGTTTAAAGCTTCTTGAACTTGAGGCGCATCGTTAGGAAGTCCTTGATTTAATATTGATTTTGCCTGTTTAACAATCTCTTCTAGCGACTCTATTTGACTCTGAACTCTATCCATTATTTGAGCTCCGGTTAAAGGTGTTAGTGAGCCACCTAGCTCTTCTACTCTAGGCTTTAACATAGCCTCTTGTTGAGCGGCTAGATATGGATCTAATATTTTTTGCTTGCTAGTGTTGAGCTCGTTTAAATCATCTTTAATTCCTTCAAACAATTTATTTTTAGCTTCTTGCGATAAAGAGTTGTCGTTGCTTATTGCTCTAGCTTGATCTTCTAGCTTCTTTTTTTCAACAGATAAATTTATTAAAGACTCTTTATCTTCAACGCTCATATCATCTACAGACTCTATTGTTCTATTAACAAGATCGCTTTGCTTGGCAACTACTTTGACAAGTTTATCTTCTAGTCTAGATCTAACATCGTCTGAAAGATTAGGGTTTTTTAACTGCTCTTCTATATCTTTTCTTTGTACATTTAAGTTTGCAATTTTACCGTCAACATCTTGAGATAAAAATGGCGTTACCATTTGCTTAAATATAGCTGGAGAAGCTATAGACTGACGTATTAAAACACCACTTACATAAGCAGCGTCTATTCCGTCAAACAAGCTTACCACGTTTTTATTGCCAACAGCCATGTCAGCAAAGTTGTTACCCATCTGAGCTAACACCTCACTAACACCTTCTTGATTAGCGTCTTTAATTCCTACTAGTAGGTTTTTAGTGTTAAATATTTTCTTGTAAGCTTCACCAATACCTTCTTTGTATAATGCGCTTGTGTTAAAAACACCTTTAGTTTTATTAATAAAGCCCAGCGTAACTTTTTCAGAAGCATACTCAGCTAAACCTGAAAAACCCGCAGCGAAATACATGTCACCTAAGCTATAGTCAGCGCCAAGAGCTCTAGCCTCTTCCATTTCTTTAAATTTTTGACCAGCAGCAGATCCAGCTAACACGTAAAGACTAGCGCCACCTGTAGCGTACATTAAAGCTAGTTGAGGCGCCTGATTAGATATTAAACCGCCAAAATATTCCCCAAAGCTAGATAAATCATCAACGTCTTCAAAGTTAGTTTGTAATCTAACAGAGCTTAAAAGATCTTCTTGAAACAAGTCGATAGACGCGTTTCTTAAATTTCTAGGTATGTTATGTACTTCCTGCGCTATAACCATGTGCTTAACGAGATCAGGCATAGCGCTTTTGTCGTTGTTGTAATACTCTTTAGCTACGTCAGCTAGTATGTTAACTGGATTTACTCTATACACAACCTCTTCTATACCTTGGCCTATTTCTAACAGTGAGTTAGTTGTGTAAGCTCCCATTTGAACTAGCATGTGTTGGTTTCTTCCAGTAGCATCAATAAAAGCTCTTAGGTTGTTACCATCTTCTTGAAGATCAACGGCTTCGTTAGCAAAGGATTCGTAAGATCTATATAGTGTCTCTCTTTCAGCAAGCCTGCCGTTGTATAAGTCTGAAGCTTTTAAATACTCTTGATAATCATTATCTTGCAATAGCTTCAGCTCTGATATTAAAGAGTTATACAAAGCTATATCTTCTGGTGAAGAGTTTTCATTTATTTCACCTAAAGCGTTAAGTTGATCGTTTATTCTTTTTCCTTTTTTAGTTAAGTCGTCTCCTAGTGTTTGAAGATTTTGCTGGTCAGCCTGTAAAGAATTATCAAACTCTGTCAGTTCCTTTAACGCACCTTCTAAATTTATAAAGTTTTGTTCTGTTCTTTCAGGTATTGTCTCTAGCTCAGCTATAGCTTCTTCGCTCCAGTTGTTTTGCCAGTCATCTTTAATTACGCCTTTCTGATTATCATTTAAATACTCGCTAATTTTGTTGTTAAAAACGTCTTGATTTAATTGCTCTACATACAGTTGCTTTGCTAGTTTCTGAACTTGTTCTTGAGTATATTCTGTTCCGTCTTTAGTTTTTTGTGCTTCTAAAGACTTCATAGCCATGTCTAAATATTGCTGAGCTGTAGAGTTTTTAGCAAAATTTTGTTCTCTATTCCATATACCTAGATCTTTTTCGTATTTTTGCTTAGCGCTGTTTTGAACGTTTTGCGTCACTACCGTTTCTATCTCCATAGCCTCGCCGTCAGCGCCTATTACTACAGCACCACTAGGCATTGAAGAAANAGCTTCTCNTGTGTCAGCNTTGTANGTTGGCTCTGGTAGATTTACTCTAGTGTTATATATATCAAACTCATCATCAACAACGCTTTGATTAGCTAGTCTCTCTTCTTCGTTTGCTAAAAATAATCTAAATAAATCTTGAGTTGTAGCGTCTTCTTTTATATCTTGACTNTTGATTCCTTCTAATATACTATTTTTAATCTCTTTAGGTAGATCTTGGTATCTTATAGACTGAGGAGACCTATTTTTATCGTTAGGAATAAATGTCGCTCTTCCAGACTCGTGATTATACTCGAATCTCCCATCCGAAAAAGGATCTTCCGATTTGGATGCCGTACTTTCGGATGCTGGAGTTTTTTGCGACGCTGCAGGCGCATCCACTTCCGCAACGTCTACTGTCTTTTCCACGTCTTGAACTTTAGACGCGTTAGGATATTGTTTTAAAAAATCATCTAATCTGTGCGGGGCAACTTCAAAAGTCTGCCCATTTGCGATATATCTTTCCATAATATTTTATTCTGCAAATTCTCTATTAACGTTTGTATAGGTATCTCTACCATTACCTCTTACTTCAGCGTTTACGTTTTTGTCGTGACGCTTTCTTAACCTATCCATGTAATAAGCTTTAAGCTCATCTCTAATATGTTCACCTATAGTACGCTCATTGTTATTAGCCCCTGAGAAAGGCATTTCAAAGTCAGACACTTGACCCCAGTCTGTAGAATTATCAGGATCAAAATACTTATAAGCCTTATCATACTCAAGCATTATCATATCATCTGTAATACCTGTTTCGCCTGTAAACTCAAAACTAGATCTTTGTAAAGCCTCAGCTTCTTCTAGTGAAACACCACCTTTCATTATTTCGTTGTAGTTAGGTATTTTACCTTTGTATTGTGCTAAAGTTTTTTCAGCCCACTGTATTTTAAGATCTGGCAACTTAGAATCTTTGTAGTGTTGTATAAACGTTTTACCATCAGCTCCAAGCTCTGGAAAGTCGTGTATCCAAGACATTACGTTTTTCTTGTTTACGTCTTTGTTATAACCAAATATTTTACCTAGCCCAGCATTAGCAGCGCCTTCATCAAAGTACATGTTTGCTTTTTGATTTTTATCTACGGCGTCTCGCATTGTATTGTAATACTGTAAGCCGTTATCATCTTTTTCGTATATACCTTGTTGCATTTGATCTAACGTCATCATTTGCATGCCTTGACCATTTGGTAAAGCTACTTCAAACTGAATAATACCTGCTTTGTCTATTACCATAGGAGCTGTTTTATTCATAACCTGCTGCATGTAAAAATAAGAATCAGATTGTCTTGTAGCCTCTGAATATCTAAATCTACCGTCTTTATCTTGATCACCTTTACCATGCTTGTCTGCAAAGTCAGCTTTTTCAAGCTGCAAGCTCTCCATGCTACCGTTAAGTTGTTTAACTTTGCTATCAATAGCTTTCATCTCAGACTTGAGCTTAGCAAACATAGGGCTGTTAGGATTTAGTTTTCTAGCTCTAGCTTTCAAAGAAGCTAACTCTTTTTTCTGAGCTGTTAAGTATTCACCGCATGCAAACGTACCGTTGTTAAACGAATCAAAGCCAGACTGAACTTCGTCTATATTAAAGTTAGCAAGCTCAGCGTCTGTTCTTTTTCTTTGTTGATCTCTCATTAAAGAAAATACATTGTACATGTTGTTGAGTCCAGCGCTAGCAGCTTGTATACTTTTAGCATTAGAAGTTCCTAACATACCTTTACGTAAAGCGGCTACGTTAAACTTATACTTTACAGGAGAAGCTAGCATTTTGTTGCTGCTAGAAAGACCTGGTATATCTATTCTAAAGCCCTTTTCATCTTTCTTTCTTTTACTGTCTTTATCTATGCTGTCAGGTACACCATCGTCGTCTCTATCGTTTGGCTTTATTTTTTTGTCTTCTTTGTTAGTGCTATCTTTGTCTATAGAGTTAGGCACTCCGTCATCATCATCGTCTTGACCAGCGTCTTTCAAAGCCTTCTTGTTACTCTCAGCTTCTTCTTGCTCGGCTATAGCCATCTCATCTTTTTCAGCTCTGTTCTGCAGCTCTTTTTCTTTGAGCATAGCAAGCGTGTTATATAGATCTGTAAGGGAGTTGTTAAGGCCGGTTATACCCATTGTTTCACCTTCAAAACCTTCACGTTGTGGCATTTGGCCAAAAAAATCTACTTGAAAGTCTTTGGCTCTTTGTAACCTTTCCTCAGAAGAGTTTTTAGCGTCATCGTTCTTAGCCATATTACTTTTTCTTTTTAGTAGTTTTTCTTTTCTTTTTCTTGCTCAAACTAGCTTTAGCTTTAGGGTCTTTCATCATAAAAGCGCCAACCGCACCACTTATACCGTCGAACATCATTTGATTAGCCGCAGCTTTATTTGCTTGAGCTGACTGTAGTTGACCTTGCGTCATACCCATTAAAGCTTCTTGTTTAGCCATCTCCATTTGCTGTGACATAGCTTTACCTTGACCTTTAAGCGCTTGCACTTCCATTGCGCCACGTCTCTCCATTTCTTGGTTAGCGGCAGCCTGTTGTCTTTCAGCCATTTTGTTTTGAGCTTCTTGTTGACCTATACTAGCAGAAGCTTGCCTTGCCGCTTGAGCGCCACCAGCTACCAACGCTTGTATATTACCAGCATCAAAACCTCCAGCCTCTTGCATAGAACTCATTACGTTAGCTTGTGATTGTTGAGCGGCGTCTCTTTCAAACTCTGCTTGCTGTGTGTTGACTTCTAAATCTTCCATGGTGTTTTCCATGTTTTTATACTGGTTTTTTACATCAGCATAAGGATTTGAAGTGTCCATGTTTTCAAAAGCCTTCATACGTTTTGCTAGAGCTTTCTTTTGTTTTTTCTCTTCCTTCTTAGCTTTTCTACCTTTTAAAAAGCCAGACACGCCTTTTGCTATACCTATACCAGCCATTGCTATACCTGCTATTGCTAAACTCATGACTTATTTATTTTTAATATATTGTTCATAATCTTCTTGTGTTAAAGAAACTAACTGCTTCTCTAGTTCTTCTATATCTGTGATGTTTTCTGGATTTGCATGCACGTTAACAAACAAAGAATCTTCAGCAGCATATATTACTCTTTTAGATCCTGGTTTAGCTACAACATAGCAAGGAGCGATATACTCTTCTTGAAAGTCTTCTGTAGCTATAAACAGATGACCATATAATAAAAACCAGACGTGTAAGTGCTTATGTATAGCGCCGACTACGGCTGAGTCTTTTTTAAATTTCATTTCCCTTACATAAACACCGTCAACGAACGTATGTTTTAGCGGGAAGTTTTCGCTGTGTAAGATCTCTTTGCCGTTACCTTCGATGTTTTTACCATCAGCATTAGCGACAAGATAATTTTGCAGCTTTAGTATTTTCTCTCTATTAGCTAGAGCTATTTCTTTTTTCATTTAATTAAATTTACTTGTATAATATCACACTTATAGTGCTCTATTTACTGCTCTCAAACATATCAGTACCAACCTGAAACAACTCTATTTTACTATTAGATTTGTTTACAAACTTTACTTCAGCGTAGTATCCTAGTATAGAAGACATGTTAGCCATGTTATCTTTGCTAAAAAATATAAAGTCGTTAGCTGTTGGGGCTTGTTGGTTAGAATCTAAGTCTACTGTTATTGATCCGCCGGTAGACGTTCTTGATATAGCGATTATAGGACCCATTTTTGTCATACCAGCATAATCACTGCTAGCCTGCCTTGTCCCGCCTTGATACGTAGTTGGCGTATAATAAGCGATGTCGCCCACCTGAGCAGATCTATTTATATTGTGCGTAAATGTTATAGTTATACTAGGCATATTAATCGTAAGCTGGGTTATTATAATCTGCGGCTCGCAGTTTTACTTGTTTAGGCTTGAATAAATCAAAGCTACCACTTGTAGGGCTTCCGTTTCCAGTGTATTTCATCGTCACTGTTATTTCTTCTTGCACATTAGAAGCACCAGCGTTTGTAACAGCTACACTAAAGCTAATATCAAAACCACCTGGATTTGTCGTTTGTGCTCCGACGTTAACTATAAGGCCCGCGTGCGCGTTTAACCAAGCTAAAATTCTATCTGCTGGATCTGTACTAGCGGTCAAACCTATACCAGCGGCTTCTATAAATCCACCAAACCCAAACAAGTCGCCGTCAGTAACAAACCTGTGTCCTGAAGAAGTTTTAACTTTATAAACTGCTACTGTTCTTTCAACTCCATTAGAAGAACTTCCAGATACTTGTGAGACGTTTGAAATAAAAACACCACCAGAAGTAGTTGTGCCATCTGCTAAAATAACTGAATAGTTCGAATCAGGAGCTGTAGTAGTTGCTAAAGTTCCACTGCTTCCATCGCCAAACACTTGTTGAGTGTTGTCTTCAGGTGAAGTAAGCCCGTGAATTGTAGTTGAAACCCTATGCGATACTTCGTTGTTAGATAAGTCAACAGCGTTACCTTTTATTATTATACTTATGCTTTCGCTAGAAGTAACAGCTACGTTTTCAAAAGTAAAAGCTACTTTAACGACTGTAACTCCACCGACGACAGCGTCTGTACACGTTATAGTCTGTATCTTAGTTGTAAGAGATCCATCTACTCCGTCTTCGTAAACACCATCTGACGTGTCTGCTATACCGTCAACAACAGTTATGTTTGACTCGTTAAATGTAAATCCAGCTTGAGGAGACATTATACACAGAGCCGTTGACTGATCTAAGAACTGTCCAGTGAATACTGTAAAGCTATCGTTTTGAACATTAACGCCTGTTCCTGTAGATCCATCGTTGTTCTGATGAACGACGCTTACGTTTATAGTGTGCTCTATCGGCAAATCAACATCATCAAATTCATCGTCTCCTGATCCCACTGTATCACCACCGTCAGGTATAACTGGCTCATCTCCTCCGCCTATGTCTTGATTTGGTTCCCATAGTAAAACAGGATCACCCCAAACATTAGCTGTAGTTCCAAAACCTATTTGAGCAGGATCGCTGCAGCCGTATTGCCACCAGCCTAGCAAGCCGTTACTTGCGGTAGGGTTATCATGCGTAGGATTAAAAGTATATATTGCTTGCAACTGTATTGCGTTACCACTGTTGTCGTATTCTGTAAAATCCCACGTTACGCTAAAGAAATGTCCACTAACTTGATTTCCAAAAGTTCCAGCTACACCAGAGCCTGGTTCGTAAAAACCTGCAGGAGTTGCGCTAGTAGAAAGACTGTTTCCAATAGGAAAACCAGCTACAGTTGGAAATATAAACGAATCAATAATATCTTGTGCGTATATATCGTTTTCAGGATTATCAAAATAGTTTCCTTCCGCAGCGTTGTAAGTGACGCTAAACGTTTGCCCTATGCTAGCGTAGTCAAAATCACCACTTAATATAGAGCTTAGGCTACTTCCGCTAGGATTTGATATTAAATTGTTAAACTCAGCGTTGTTTGTAGCTTGCTGTATCTCTAAAGGACCAATGCTAACATCAGAGTCTATAGCTACAGGTTGAGCTAAACTCCACTCTGAAGAACCTCCTTCTTCCCATATAAGATCTATATTTAAAGGAAGTTCATAGTTGTACATTTGCAAGTTCGTTCCACTGTCATCAGCTGCTAAAGCTATGCTTAGCGTTACGTTTTCGTTTGGAGTGTACTCATTGTTCCAGTCTACAATAACTTCAATAGATCCATCTATAGCATTTGTATTGTTTACAGTTGTAGAAAATTTACCAACAACGCTGCTAGCTTGAGTAGTTACTCCATTTAACGTAACACTATCAACAACAGCGGCAGAAGCCGTATAGGTTTGTGTTGTGTCGTCGTAAGTGTTTGGGCTTACAAAAGAATATCCATCTGGTGGAGTTATTGTTATTTTTTGTCTACCCGTGTCATGATCAAACTCAGAATAAGTTCCGAAAGCAGTGCCGTGAGGTATGTTTGATTCAACATTATCTGTTACTGTAGCGTCGTCATCACATGAAGTAGCTAGTGTACCGGTCACTGTTGACGAATAAAACAAGCCACTATTACCAGCTCCAGATATTGAATCTAAACTACCAATACCTTGAACAGAAAACTCTTGCGAATCAACATTACCTGTACCACCACCACCACCAATATCATTGCTAAAAGTAGTTGCCACGCCAGATATTTTATTAAACCACTTACCTTCTTTTTCTTTGAACTCTAAAACCTCTCCTTCTTGCTGATCAGTAATTATAGACTCAACATACCAACCAGTGTAGGCGTCATCATTGTAATACTCAGCGTCTGAAAAAACAACTGTTTTACCGGTAGCTATACTTACGGCCAAGCTCAAAGTTAATTGGTTTGTAGCTGTGTCTATAGCCGTAACTGTTACAGGTGTTAATTGAAAACTTGTTGGTAAAGTAAAATCGTTACCAGTAACGTTCTGCCCTACTGTTAAACCTGTAGGTATAGAAGTTAATGTCAAAGTCGTTGTATTTACGTGTGTGCCGCTAGTCGTTCCAGTTCTGCTGTTAGCTATAACTTGTGCTTGAGTACCTTCATAGTTTATTGTTTGAAAACTTTTAACAGAACCTGGGGCATCGTTAAATATAGGTGTTATACTTGAAAAGTATTGTGTGTTGTAAAAGTTGTTTCTACCACGAACAGCGTTGTCACTATGAAGATATACTCTACCCTTCTTCATTGTGTAATACTCGTTGTTTATAGATAGGCCTTGCTCTATAATATATGATCTAAAGCTTACCCAAGAGTTTGTTTTTTCATTAAACGATAATGTTTGAACTCTTTTAGTTTTATCAGTTGTAGTATCTACATCTGCATCGTCAACACCTAAGTTGTTATGTATTGTTAAGTCGTACTCTCCTTTCTGATCATTAAAAGCCCCAACGCATGCGACAGCGCTTTTTAGTTCGTCAGCAAAATAATCAGACATACCAATAGCTGATATAGGAGTTATACCGTCCATGGAAAGCCTACAAACAACACCTCTATCTCTATCTGCAAAATAACATCTAAACTCGTTTTCAGCAAATGATTCTGGATTTCTAGATATACCGTGATCGCCGCTAAATGGAACGGCTGTACCCAACACCGATTTAGTTGACGTTAAGTTTGTGTTACCATCAGCATTAAACAATGCATCTTTGTTAGATAATATTTTTAATACTTTGTTTTCACAAAAAGCTAACACGTTTGTATTTCTAGTAAATAATTTTTGTATACTACCGTACTCTGGATTTAAGTCTTTTGTTATACCTTCTGCTTTAATAAATTGATTTAAGTTGTTTACGTCAGTTTTAGAGTTGTAAATACCTGAAAATATTAAGCCGTGCTTATACGCTTTCTCACCATAAGTTTCCGCTGTGGAAGAAGCTTTAACACCGTTGTCTAATTTAGGTGCGTTAAAGTCGTCTCTAATTCTATCAGATTCTACACCGTTTCCAAAGTGCCAGCAATTATAAAATGGTAAGGTATTTTGCGATGTGAAAGACAAGTAGTTAGTTATAACAGTATTAGTCTTAGTATAGCTTTGTCTATTGCTAAATGGATCAGCTTGGCCGCCGGGGAAAGGTGCTGTAAAATTGTCGAAATTATAAGCGCTTATAGAAGGGCCATAGTTCATACCTAACTTCCCAGAGCCGGGTATACCATCAAGAATATTATTTATATTAATGGTGCTTCTAGTGCCGTCTAATCTATGTATAAGTAAAGTGCCAAAAGAATCAGGACTACTTACTGTAGAGAAGTCTGTGCCAGCAACGCCAGTTATATCTCCTGTATAATTACCATCTGATATAAGAGAAGATGGTATGCCATCGTAAGTTCCGGCAATATAATGCGTATTACCTGATGTTAAAACTGGCAANCCAAGATTTCTTTGAGCATCTAGTTGTAATCTCTGTATACTATCCTCTAAAACAGAACCTCTAATATGTAGTATTCTAGTGTTAACATCGTCAAGCACAGGTCTTAATTTACCATCTGAAAGATGAAAAAATTCATTAGGCTTAGTCATTGTTCCGTCTGGGTGATTCCAACTACTAGCATCCGATGTTGAATCTACGGCTTTAAATGTTGGAGCACCATGAGTGCTACCATCGCTGTCGTAACCTGTTCTATAACAAGAAACAAAATCGTTGAAGTTTATAAAATCTTCTATAGTTTTTTGCGTAAGCTTAATAGGATAAGTCCTTGGTATTTCAAAGAATATATTTAGCCCTATGTCTGGATCTGGTAAAACTTCAAATATAGCCGGAGAGTTGTAATCTGATAAAGTACCACCAAACTGCGTTGGACCAAACGGACCTTTTAAACCTTTTATTAAATTTCTATCAGCACTAACTTTAACATAAAATTTACCTTTTCTACGCTTAGGAGATATAGTTACTTCAATTTCGGTGTCTTTAGGTGCTTCGTTTGATATTGCTAAAACTCTATAAGATCTATCAACAAACGATGCGGCATAACCACCTCCACCTCTATGTTTTAGTTTTAAAATAGAGTCTTCTTGTATTTTATTTCTATCAGCAGAATGAAAAGCCAACCAATAAGAAGTTGTTCTGTTCTCTTCATCTGTTCCATCACCTTCAGCTGGATAAGCTCTAAAAAGCGCTATATTGTAATATTCGTTAGAAGTTTCTTTTATGTAGTATCTGTAATGCGTTGCCCAGTAAGGTATACCGCCTTCAAGATCTAATTTAGCTGTCATACGGGCCGTATACATTCCATTTCTGTAAGGGGTTGTAATAGCGCTTTCAGGACCTGTTATTACAGGAGATTGTCTTCCAAATCTATCTAAAAAAGATATACCTAAAGTATAAGTTCTTCCGCCTTTGATATTTGGCGATGGGGTTCCATATTTTCTATAATTATCTTTGTTACTGTAAGATGTTTCTCTAAAACTTCTAAATCTAGGATCGTCTGGATCTCGCCAATTGTAGTACAATCTAGGAACAACTTCTTTTCCGTCTGACGTAACTAAGTCGTAATCTAAAGTATAGTTACCATATATTAACCTGTTCGCTGATATACATTGAGCTTTAGCTTTTACAGGCACAGCGTCAAAAGGTCTTAATATTTGATTAGAAGGTAAAACAGCTCCTAGCTTTTCATCAATAACATTAAAAACACCTCTAGTATTGCCATAAGATCTATTTTCGTAATTTAAGGATAACTGTTTATTTCTACCAAACTCAACGTTAGCTGGAATACTGGAGTCTTGGCTTAATCGATACGGGCCTAATATAGTTTTAGCATACTTACCATTATCATCGTTCCACTCTCTACTACCTTTCTTTATTGAATCTAGTTTGTATATATTGTTTTCACCATCAAACTTAACTAAAACATCTATTTGCTTTACGTCTACAGGCGTGCTTGGAGTAATAAAGTCTCTCAATCGTATTTTACGAACATCGTTCTCCATGGCTCTATTCTGTCCTTCTTCTTTATCCCACTCATAATCTATTTTAGGTAGAAAACAAGGCTCTGTAAAAGGACTCATTGCAGAAAACTGATTGTCGTCGTACTTATATCTTATAGCAAATCTAGGAAATTTTTCTCTAAATAAAGCAGGATCTGGATTTTCTTCAACTTCATATAAATAAGCCTCCCAATAATCTACATCAACAGAGCTTAAGTTAGCTCTTTGCATAGCTTTATTTTTGTCGACCAACTCAGCTGTCACAGTTAATATGTCGTCGTACTTAGTGTACGTAGGTGTTGATTGAGAAAAGTCGTAAAAACCGTGCTCGGCATCTCTATACTCATTAACTATCTTTGGACCAGCGGTATCGTGATAATCGTATACGGCTGTATCAGAAACGTTTGGTATAGAAAAAGTACCATTAGTTAAACCGGTTATTTTAACCTTTATAGTTCTACTTGCAGAGTCTGATCCAGATCCACTAGCTGTTGGTGAGTAATTATGGAGAGTGCGTAGTTCTAGCGTGTCACCAATTCTCCAAGAGTGATTTTTTTCAAAGCTGCCGTCGGTAGTGCCTGTGTAGAAAGAAGGAATTGCGTAATCTCTATTTTTATTTTTTGTAACAGTAAAAGTAATAGAAGTTCCAATAGCAGTGTCGTGTTTTATATCTGAGCCAGCTTTTAATCCTACGCCGTGCGTTATACCTATTCTCTTACTTCTTAACAAGTCTACAGTTGGAGGGTTTAAAGGATGTCTTCTTATTACCGTTATATCTTCTAACTCGTAGTTTTTTATTTTCTTAACATTTTTTCCTAACCCATAACTATTTACAGCGCTAGTTGGATCTAATCCAAACTCTTGGCTGATTGGATTTAAGTATTCTAGTTGGGAAGTTTCAAAAAGCATAGGCGCTCTAGCAGGATCAGCTCCCAAGTTATTTACAGCGTTTTGGTTTATGATATAATTAGAGCCTTTTATGCTTTCTGCAACGTCTATTCTTTTAGGCTCAGTTCTACCATCTGTAAAATACAACACGTCATCTACAAGGTCTATTGCTGTTATTTTAGTATTAATAGGCGTAGGGTGATTTGATATAATTGTTGTTCCGTTAGCGTTAGTTTCAGTATAGTCTAAAGGTGTACCGGACTGAAAGTTTAAAAGTCTTTCGTTTGAAAACTTATAATAAAGACCATTAGAGATNTTAGCCGATGTGACTAANTTGGCTGGTATAGCTTTGTTTAAAACAACTGTTATAGTAGAAAAGCTATTCACACCTGCAATATTAACGGTGCTATCTATTCCTCTAATAACTTTTTCGACTTTAACTTTACCAATAGGCTTATTTGTTATAGGATTTATAACGTTTGGAGTTAATATGTTTGATCCATCAAGTATAAGTTCAACATCAGCGCCTGGATATATACCATTTGCAAAGTTCATGTTACCATTAGGAGAAGGATTTCCAGTCGATTCAGACATAAATATAGTAGTTGTGTCTTCGCCTCTAGATCCTGTTGTGTTTCCTACTTCTCCAGCTTGCCATAGTGTTATAGCTGTAGAAGGAACTCTATAAACGTTATACACGTCAGTGAATATAGACTGTAGTCTCTCTGATTGAACAGTAGCTTGATAAGAGTTTGTTCTAGTCTGCAATATACAATCAACATCGTATCCTTCTAACGCGGCTTTAGAAAATGTTAGTGCTTGAGTATCATTTACGTCTATGGCTTTGTTTAAAGTAACAACATTACCATCTATTGAGGAAACTGTTGTTCCAAACGTAATACCTTGTCCAGTCATAACCATTCCAACCTCTACATCAGTAGCATTTGGAGATATAGTTATTGTTTTAGAATTACTTACAGAGCCGTTAGCTGTTTTTGCTCCTGCAGTCGTTGCAGATACAGTACCTCTATTTCCTGCTGGAACAGCGTGTGGCTCTATAGCGCTGGCTAAAAAAGTGTATATTTTATTATTTGGCGCATCAACAATAGCACCAACTGTCTCGCAAGCGTCTGCAAGATCAGCACCGTTATCGGGTTGGTAATAGCTGAAGTTATCAGAATATCCAGGATCATTACCTCCACCATTCCAAAACCTATCGCTAAGTCTCATGCTACCAAGAAGCTGATTACCCGGTACATTTCTAGCTGTACCAACAGAAGACTCTTCAGCTGTTGAAACTTCTATGTTCAACGCATCTCTATATTCTCCGTCCGGTATTATTCTTTCATCAAGGTCTTTGTTCATTCGACCTTGCATAAAGTTTCTCTTCAACTCTGGCATTGACTAGTGTTTTAAATGTTTAGACTTGCCTCTAAGTATTTGAGTTATCTCTTCAAGCTTAATGTTAGATAATCTAAGTTTTGCTTGTCTCTTAGAAGCATAAGCCTCTTTTTTAAATCTTGCTACTAGATACTCAGGAACCTCAGCTTTTGTTGCTAAAATAGCGTGAGCTATATACTTATACATAGCCTCTTCCGCAAACTTATGCACTTGCATTTCAGCGTCTGTTCCTAAGCTATCACTTATGTACTTTAGTATCACAGTTTGACCAGATAAATTAGAGCTAAAATGTATTCTACCTTTTAAATCATTTATATAAAATGATCCGTTTGTTTGAGCAAATTGAGGATCGATACCGTACCTTCCGCCTATTAAGTCGTCATAAGTGTTAGTATCGTGACCATCTTCAGGTCTTGTGTCTACTGTCGCGTCATTGTATTTGTCCCAAGACTTAGATTCTGTTTTTAAGTCAATATTACCGTCAGCATCACCGTCAATAAAGTTTTCGTTACCAATAGCTCCAGTTTGAAGTGGTGCTGTTGGATCGCTAGTGTACTTCGTAGGATATAACACTTGATGTATACCGTTGTCATCTACTTTAGCGAGGCTAACATAGTTAACATAATCTTGAGGCAGCGTCATAGTTAATGTAGCTGGTATTTCTATTTCATGAGACTTAGTGCACTTAAACGTATCAAAACTTAACTCTTGTAAACCTCTTTGAGCGTGAAAAGCAACATCAGCTCTTCTAACTTTAGATATTATTTTGTCTTCACCAACGTATGCTAATATAAATTGATTTATGATATGCTCAAGTGAAGTGAACTGATAGTTACCATAATTATCGCTATTACCACTACCATAATACGTAGCTTGTGATGTTCCGTCTAGTAATCCCATTTATTATACTTTTTCTTCTTGAGTTATTTGTTGTTCTTCTCCCGCGGCTATTTGTATAAGTCCAGGCTTGTTTAACACAATACCTGCTAGCTCTAGTATTTTGTATACTAAAGTATTTTCTTCTGATTGATGTAATTCAAAGTCTACAGAGTTAGCAGCATCATATAGTGGATATTCGTTACCACCTTGTGATTGTGGTATTAATACGTACCCAAAGTAAACTTCTGCAGGCTTTTTAATGTAGTTTAAAACAACGTTACTTGTGGAATATGCTGGACTGTTTGTTTTTGGAAATATTTTTATCTTTGTGTCAGATAACCTAGCGTAAACAGGCCTTGTTTTTGGTGGACTAAACAGAGCTGTTCTTTGCATATACTCTAAATCATTTTTCTCTACTCGCTCTATTTCTATAAAATTATCTGTGGTTATTTCGTAAAAAACTGTACCTAACCTATAAACATCTGTTGGTAGAGTTATTTGGTTAGTGTTTGCAACAGCCTGGTTGTCTTGTTGGTATTGTTCAAACGGAGATATTTTTTCCGCTAACACATCTAGCATATCAGAATACTCTGTAGCATTACCGGCTTTCTGATCGTTCCATTGCTTGATGTCGTAGAAGTATTGCTCAAATATAGCGTCTTGAGCTTGGTTAGCAAGCAAGTTAAATTCAAGCGGTGTTATATAACCTCTTTGTTCTTTGTTGGCAATAGCCAATACTTTTTGATATACTGAATCTACGTTTATTGCCATTATGTTTTATTTTATAGTTAAGCAACCACCCCGTAGAGTGGCTGCTCTACTATATAGTGATTACGCGTTTAATCGCTTTTCAATGTTGGAGTAAATCTCCATACCTTCATCTGTTTTAAACCAAGCGGCTAAAGCAGAATATGGGTGCTCATCAAACGGTACTGTCATAATTTTTCTATCATTTGAAGCCCACTTAAAGTAGCGCTGATCGTTTGATAGTTTAATTATCTTAGCTTCTGTAGCTTTGATACCGAAGTTTCTTAGCTGCACATTATCGTCTGTCGTTAATTCTAAGAACAGTTTAGGATTTTTCTTAGCAAACAATAACAAATCTCTTTTAAGTTCTTTAGAACTCAACTCGTTAACGCTAGATCCTATTTCTACTCTCATAATAGCTTCAGCCATGTCAATATCCATTGATCTTGCTATAGTTAAAGCTTCAACTTCGAACTCTAACCAGTCTAATTGATTTTCTGCAATTTGAACAGGCTTGTGTTCGTAGTAAATATTATCTCTGTGTGGGTGGTATAGAGAAAGAAGTTTTTGTAAAACTGTTTTTTCCTTAGGAACATATAAGTTACCATTTCTAAAAACAACATGAGCAAGTCTTTGATCACCTTTCATTTCATCTACAAAGCAAGTGTTTTGATTTTCGCAATACTTTAACTCTCTTTCGTAACCTTTGTCTTTATCAAACCAGTACACACCGTTTGTTTTTAGCGCATAAGATAATGGTTTCTTTCTTTTTTTAAGATGATAAACTCTATCTTTTATCTCCCACTCAGGCTTTTTTGGTTGTGGCTTTTCAATAACCACTTCTACCGCTTCGTTAGTAGCTTTTACTTCAGGCGCTACCTCAGCCTTTTTTGTTTGTTTCTTTGCCATAATAATATAAAATAAAAATTAAAAAAAAAGATCGGGGCCGAAGCCCCGACCTAATATACATTACTTCATTAACATGAAGTTGTTAGCACCTTGAGTAACTAAACATCTTTCAGATAAGAAGTGGATTTGCATAGCATCTAATGCAGATGTAGCAGCACCAACTGAACCAGTAGTCCAAGTCTTCATTCGTCTGTTGTCAGTTTGAGAAGCTCTATAACGCACGTGTAAGAACGGACGCTTAAGGTTCTTTCCTAACTGCTGATCGTAAACAGTTGAAGTACCTGCAGGGATAATAACTCCACGGATAGCCTCAGCTCCAGCAGCGTCATTAATACCTCCACGAGTAGCTTTGTCGTTTAAGTAACGGAAGTCAGATTTGTAGAAGTCGTAAGATCCTCTGCGGAAACCAGAGAAACCTAAGTTCAACGCCATATCTTCATCGTTCTCAAATACTCCGTAAGAAGTACCGCCAGCACCGTAAGAATTCATAGAAGCTAACATATCGTCAAATGCTAAAGATGTAGCACGATTAACAAATAACATGTTTTCTTCAATTGCTCCTTGCTTGTCGAACTCTGCTAAGATAGCATCGAATTCAGCTAAGTCAGTAGCAGCGTTAACACCAGTAACACCAGTAGTAACATTACCTCTTGACTCAATAGCAGCGAATAAACCTTCAGTACCAACTGCTCCAGCGCCAGTGCCAGAACCAACAAGAACGTTAGATCCGTCAGCTAATGAACCAGCAACGTTAAGCTCCGATTCTAACATAGACATTTCTAAGTAATCGTTGAAACGCGCTCTAGTGTCAGCTTCAGCTTTTAAGTACCATAAGTATCCTGATTGTCCTTCTTCACCTGTTACTTCAACCCAACCTACTCGAGATGTATCAGATCCTGATACTTCGTAGTAATCTTTTAAGATGATTGGCTTGTTAGTAAAAGTTTTAAAGTCAGGCTCGTTAGCACCTCTAGAATCATTTTGAGTAGTAGCAGTACCACCGTCCATGTACTTAACACCTTTACCAAACTCAGAACCGTATACTAAAATAGTACATGATTTTGAAGTGTTAGAATCTGCTAATAAACCAGAAGCTGTATCATAAGCAGTAATACTAACAAACTGATTAGTTACTCCAACAACTAAACACTTAAATACACCAGCAGAATTAGCTACGATGATAGTGTCGTTTACACGAATACCATGCTTAGTATTTGTGAAATCAGCTGTTTCGTCAATATCAGTTTCAATAGTTAGTTTAGTAGTAGCACCAGTACCAGCGTTATCACCGGCGTTAGTGTCACCTGTTGTGATTTTACCTTTGTAAGAAAGGTGTAATCTACCTTGTTCAGACCATACAACCTGATCAGATTGCATTGCCTCTTCAGCTCCAATTTTTGATAAGAAACCTGAGATGGTACGAGGACCAAATACTTCAGCTTCTTTCTCCATTAGATCTGGTAAATATTGTTGAGCCCAAGTAGTATCACTTGTACCCGTAAAGTCTAAATAGTTTGTGTTTAACGTTTGCTTTTGTGGAGCAGGTACGCTGTTCAAACTATTTCCTGGATTAATTGCCATTTTTAATTTGTTTTAAATGGGTTAGTAATTTATTTTCGTTTTTTAAATTTAAACGAAGGAGTTGTTTCTAAATCAAGAGCTCTAACTCTAATACCTCCGGCCTCTACCTCTCCATGAGCAGATCTAGGCTCCATGTCGATATTTTTGCTTTGAGCTACAGAATTTTTTAAAGCATCGGCTTTACCTTGCTCGTAAAAATGTCTCGCTATAACATCAGGATTCATCGCTGTGTAAATTGATCTATGATAGTCTGAAGCATTTTTAATCTTACCAGTCTCATCTAAATGAGCTTCAATAAAATTGTTTAAGTCAGACTGCATGTCTTTTACTTTATCAGCGTCACGAACGTTTACTCTAAATCTTTCGTCACCGACTTGATATTCGAAACCTTCGAAACTGTCGTTGAAAACTTCATTAGTTTTCTCTTCAAAATACTTAGAGCGCTCTTCAGTTATACGTTGATTATCCTCAACTTCTTTGTTATATCGATTAAAGAAATCCATTGCTTTTTGATACTCATCATTAACAACTGGAGCTGCTTTAATCTCATCATAATACTTAGACTTTTGCCCGTCTAAATAGGCCTTGGCTTCTGCAACCTGCTCTTTTAAAGCCAACTTTTTTCTTTTAATATCTTTTTCATCATCTACCTCTTCGTCGTAAGAAAATTGATCTTCCATTAAAAAGTCAACTTCTTCTCGAGATAAATGAGGTTTAGTTCTTTCGTAATATTCTTGTAACGCTGTTTGATTATCCATCTCTTCATAATTACGATTTAATCTTACGTAATCTTCAACGCTACCACCAGTTTCGTTTACAAAGTCAACTAGCTTTTGAATGTTTTCAGGTAATGCCTGTCCTGTCTGTTCAACCTTGTTTAAAGCTTCGTTAGCTGCCTCAACAGTGTTGCTTACTTCTTCTTGGATACTTTGTTCGGCAACTTCTTCATTTGCTGCTTCGACGTTTTCTTGGCGTACTTCTTCGCTAGCTCCGGATTCGTCGCGAACAGGTACCTCATCTGTGTTTTGCTCCTGAACGGCATTTTCTATCTCATTTACTTTGTTCATGTCTAAAACAATAGTTCCGTCTTCTTTGTAAGAAACTGGAGACTCTTGCTCGACAACTTGTTCTTCTGTTGATTCGGTGTTCTGCACCTCTTCTACATTTTCATTTTCTTCCATAATATAAAATATAAATTAGTTAGTTTATCTCGGGTTAAATGTTTCCATACCGAATCCACCTCCGAGTATATCATTACCTGATGACTCAAACTTTTTAGGTGGTCCACCCGCTTTTCTTTGATCTATAAGTTCACTTTGTTGTGAAGCTTGTATTCTTGTTCTTTCGTCTTTACGATCTTCTTTTTCTTTTTNAGCTCCTTTTTTACCCGCAACTTCCATTTGTTTTAACTGCATGTTTATTTGGAACTCGTGATCCATAAGNTGNTTCTTAACATTAGCTTCATGAATCATAGTTTCTCGCTTCAAATTTTCTTTAGCTTCTTCCACAGCTATCTGTGCTTGAGTTATAGCTTGATTCTTTTGAACCTCAGCTTGAGCTGCAGCTTGTTGCGCCTGCGCTTGCGCTTGTGCTTGAGCGGCTGCATTTTGTTGTTGTATTTTTTGATCTTGTTTTACTTTTCTCTCTCTTCTAATTTTTAACAATTGATTAGCTAGCTTAATGTTTTTAATCTCTCTAAGATCAATAGCATCTGACAGCTCTATCAACTGCTGTTGTAAAGCTTGCTGTATATTGTTTTCAAGAAGTTGTTTCTCTTCTTCGTCTGGCGAAAGCTCTAAGAATATACCAAAGTCGTATAAATACATATTAGATATATCTTCAAGTGTTCCAACATTGTGTGCTCCTATTGATTGTATAAAAGCATTTTTAGTAGGTGAGTNCTCTAGTATATCTGATATTCTAAGTGATAACGAGCTTGCTACTTCAGACGTTAAGAATAAACCAGCTTGAAGTATGTGTCTTGTTGCTGTATTACTGTTTGCGGCAGCCATCTTTTGTATACCAACTAAAGATCTTTCAGCTGGCATACTACCATCACGAGCTTCATTTAATCCGGTTACATCACGGATCATTTGTAAGTAGTAGTTATACGTTTGTATAAGACTTTGCATTTTCTGACCGCCAGAGCCTGATTGTATTTCTTGTATAGGATTTTTACCAGGATTAAATTCTCCGTTTTCGTTTAATGATCTACCAATAACAGAACCTGTTTGGAAGAACATGTTTAAAGCTTCTTGTGGATTATAGTTTGTACCGTTACCCAAATCTATCTCAGCTAAACCATCAGCATCTAAATAAACTCCGTCTGGCACAAGCCTTGACATAACTTGCTGTAGCTTCAAATGTGTTATCTGAATCATATCAGCAAAACCAGTAATACGCTTAACAAGCGAGTCTATACTACCGTTGTACATTCGAGGTGCTACAATATGATAATTCATTTTAACTTTATTGTAATCACTCTTTGGCCTAGTCATATTTTTAGCCATGCCCCACTTTAGCATTTTGTTTGATCCTAATACTAAAGCTCCTTCGTATAATACTTC
>FUFK010073522.1_pt1 | contig 26721 bp, 26 predicted proteins | sample 1021851 | NCBI WGS metagenome assembly FUFK01 (sample SAMEA51879418, study PRJEB19060) | metagenome
TAACGCTTCTTTTTTGAGATAATCTTTTCCACTTTGAATCAGTTTTTGATAGTCAGATTCGGCAGTGGTAAATGGAACAGGATCGGGCGTGTTATAATTTGTAGTCATGAGCTTAAGTTTTACGGTCTATGATAAACAGTTATTTCTGTATCTGTTTGAAATTCTAATGAAAAAACATTTAAACTTATTCTCAATCCAGGTATTCCAAAGGCTGATCCTTCATCTAAATATTTAATTTGCATATCCTTAATTTGCACATCAGGAATGTAGTCATATATTGCTGTGGCAATTCTTGTTTGTATCGCAATGACAAGTTCTTCTGTGAGGGGCTCAAATAAAAACTCCTCTAAGTTTACTCCAAAGTTAGGTAGCATCAATCTTTCCTCACCGCCCGTTCCAAGTAACTGAGTGAGCTGACCTTTTAGCCTATCAATTCCTGCGGTTTGTGCAAAAATTCCCTTCGCTCCGCTGTCTTTGTCGTAGAGTGGGAAGCGAACGCCCTTAACGCTTTGGGAGGGATTAGCGTTGCTTATTTGGTCTTTTATGCGTTGAGAAGGCAACACCCCATAAATTGTTGTCGTATTCGTCATATCTCAATATTTTTGAAGAAGCCACTTTGTGCTTCATAGTTTTTAAGGACTTCCTTAGTAGTTAGGGGTCGAGAATAAAACTTTAAACTTCCAACATTGCCGTGAAGGCTACCTGTGTAGCCGTGTCTAGTGCCCATAAAGCCACCTGCACTGGCTGAGAAATCAATAGGATATCCTTCAGTCCACCCGCCTCCTACAATCCAAGGGGTGAAGTAAGTATCATTCTGTGGTCCTGTATCGAAAGCGGTAACTCCAGGTGCCTGATTAACAGTTCCAGAACTATAGTAAAAACTACTGTAGGGTTTATTTTTAGGAACTATGAAGGTAGGTACTTTGGGCGCGGTAAAAGATTTAACGCCAAACACATCAGAAATTGCCGAAGTAGAAAGAATGCTTCCGTCTAGATATACCGTACACTCATCCTTTGGAACATTGAATGCTATGTGTAAATGAATATAGGTGGACGATACATCAGATAATGATTTTCCGTTTGACAAAGCAGAGGAAACATCAACCTTCATTCGATGATATCCTGTAAAACTACAATCTTTAATCTTAGGAATGAACTCAACTGAGTCATCCCCAAAAGATTGCGTTGGCGCAATAAAGAAACAAGAAGATACAACAGTGGCCGAGCTATCTAACCCTGCGTTCAGCCCTGGGTTTGTATTTGGCCCAGGGATAATGGGAGAATCAGAGAATATGACAGGATCCCGAGTAAAACCTATAAGTAGGCCTTTTGTATTCTCCTGTTGTTCTGATGCAAGTAAAGAGCTAACGCTATTTACTTGAGGAGCACCACCCATGTTTTCGTTACCTATTAGAATTCTGTAGTAATTATAATCTGTCCAAGCACCATTATTATTGTTCAATAGGCGAGCGGGTTCTGTTGGATAGGTTTCTTGTTGAACTAGGTCGTAACCAAAGAAAGGTATATGCAACCAACAATCAATGCTGCAACCTTCAGGATTGTACATTAAATTTTGAAATTCTTTACTAGAGGGTAATCTAAAATAACCTGCCGTTTTTGTGATCTCTCCTGTATTAGTTTTTATTCTAGAGATTCCTGCTAAATAAGGCACCCCTAATCCCGTATTAAACACATTCTGAGCTATACCTACTAGCTGTCCATCCAAATCTGAGGAGGGCTGTGCTGGATTGGTTGTGTTGTACAGTGTTGAAGAAGGTGATACAGTGGATCCTTTTAAGAAATTGTAGATTGCAAATAATCCGCTTGTAGTAACAGAGTCTGTTAAGGAAACAGCGGGGGCTGCTTGGTCGTTTATAGAAGGATTAAAAACGATAGAACCTAGACCTACGGGGGGAATCACCACGGGAGATAAAAGAGAGTTAGATTCAGTTCCATAGTTTCTAACGAACTTAGGCTTGATTGGCAGCACAACCCCCGACACCTCACCAGAATCAAAAGACAACTCCTTCTGCTTATCCACAGGAATGTTTACAGCAACACTACTTAAAAAGGAGAAGTCGTTAACTGGAATTTGTCCTGGTTCAAACACTTCGCTGGAGCCAAGCAAATCAGAAGATTTTACAGCAACTTCAATCTGCTTTTTGCGTTTATCTTCTTTTTCTTTATATGTTGATACTACTGAAAGTAAATTTTGTCTAGTGTTTACCACTAAAGCCGAGTCTTCGGTGTAACCACCACCTAGTAACTCTTCTACCTGAGACTCTGTATCATATACGAGTTTGTCCTTTTGCTCTTGCAATACAGCTAAAAAGTAGTCTTTAGCATAGTAAGTTTGAAGTTCTGAGGAATTATCAATATAAGAAAGATCAAAAATTGTATTAACATACTCATTTAATTGATCAATCGTAATCATGCTTCCTTTGCCTCCAAGATTAGGTGCATAATTTAGGTTCCACCTTTCATTATCAACAACAAAGCCTATGTCAGAAGCAGATGGGATCTCTTTTCCATTATATAAACGCTCCTGGGAATCGAAGTAAAGACCATCCTCTGATAAAACAAACACACCTTGTTTAGAAACAGGGGGACCAAAGGTTAATCTAAAGATAGGACCGTCATCTTCTTCTGCCGCAGCGGCTTCTAGTTGCCTCTCAAAGAGGATGTTTCCTATTGTCTCTATCTGACTAGAGCATTGAGCGGCAAAATTCAATGCATCTTGAATTTGTGATTGAGCTATTGCAAAGTTAGCTTGGCGCGTATTTTCGGTGTATTGGTTCCCTCCGTAAGTAGAGGCAATTCCACCAAAACCACCCTGGTCAAGGGGTCCATTACTATCCAACCACGCCCCAAACTGTCCCAAGCAGTCCATAACTTCTTCGAACCCGTCAACTGCTGCCTCTCCTGCCTCAACAAAAGCATTTATTTGGCCTGTCCAGTTGGCTGCCGTCTCTAGCCAATCAATATCAAAACCGTTTTGAGACGATTGAGAAAATAATTCAAATCTTCCTGTTGCTGTATTATAAGAAATGATTCCAGTATTCTTAAATACCTCATTAACCTTATCCGCTACTTGCTGTCGTGCTGTCTTTCTCCCCTCAAATAATGCTTTACTTAAAACCGATAATGAACCACCGCCCATAAACTGTAGAACATCAACACCAAAGTTTGTTGCACACTTTGGAATACCATACTTTGTTGTTAAAAACAAAGCAGGATTTGTAAACATTGTAGGGTTGATTAGTGCCATTGGATAGTTTTATAATTGTCTTAAGGGTGGTGATGCTGTGTTAACATTATTGAAATAACTATAATTACCAGACCATAACGGGTGTGAAAAGAAAGGCCACCATCCAAAAAGTTTTTCAGAATCAATCTCAAAATTAGTCTTTCGGATAGCCATTCGGATATCAACAGAGTTGGGTGGTAATGGATTTAATTGAATCGTCCCTCCTTGAGAAAGATCAGATTCGATATTGACACTACGCCCCTTTATATTTATATCTCCCAAAGATTTCATATCAATTCCTTTATCTGAATAAAGATGAATTTTATTATTACTTCTCACTTGAAAGGAGGCGGCGGTGGTTCCGTCTTCCTTATCTGCACCGATACAATCAATAAAAATCCCATTACCTGTGCTGATAAGGCTTATATCTCCACGATCACTCTGTATAATTATATTTCCTGTCTGACTTTTTCTTGTTTCTGGGGTTCCCTTTGCGGTAGTGGAATGATTTTTAATCTCTAAGTTACCGCCGTCTTGAACGGTCAGTGAGGCATTTCCTTCCGCGCTGTGTAAAGTTAGATTGCCTCCTGCGTTTATCGCTACACCTTCTGGTCCTATCTCTGAGCTATCGTCTTCTGAGTCTGTAAGACGGACACTTGATTTTTGTCCATAGCTGTACAAGTAAGCGCCACCGTTATGAGCAACATCATTTAAAAGCAGCCCATGGCCCCCTGCGCTTTTTAGGCTTACCTGCTGCCTGCTTTGTTCGGTGTCCCTGTTCTCCCTCATGACTAGCTGATGCCCTAGTGGAGTGCTCCAGCCGTAGGACATGCTCTGAAACGCCTCCTTTGAGTCCTGTGCGTCGTGAGGTAAGGTCTGCTCCTCACCAAATACAGGGTCCTGATCATCAGTATATGCAGCCTGATCTTGTAAAATATCGTACTGCTGGTCCATCACGGCTCCGAGGTAATAATAAGTGTTTGTAGTATCATTCTCTGCGTAATCATAAAGAATTTCCTGATTAACTTCAGGTACAAACGCTGCTCCTGCTTGCACACCTCCACCGTAAAAACTTACATATTTAACAGAGATCCAATTATTAGCGTCAGTTATATCTGCCCCTGTAGGGCACACAGTCAAAAGACCTTTTCCGTTTAGATCTCGTTTGGAGACAACACAACCCTTATAAACTCCCATTAAATATCACCCTCTAATTTTCGTCTTGCTGCGTTTCGTCTAGTCTTCTGCACTTCGGAAAGGTTTACCTTTTCAAAGCTGTTTGTTTTTCCTGAACCTTCGCGCTGGACCACACTATTATAGGAAAATACCAGAGGCTGTTTTCGTTCTTGATTTAACAAAAACTCATTACTTTTATTTGTTAAGTTAATCTTCTGCATCGTTAACCTCCGATCTAATATCTTTTACAACTACAAACTCAGATTCAGCTTTGGACTTAGTGATACTGTGTTTCCAGCCTAATATTTTATATAGCCCACTAAAAAAGTCCGCAGTCGATCTGTCTAGCTCCGATGAAGTCTTAAGGCGAGGAGTGCTTTTTAGTAAAGCGATAGCTGGCTTTTGTATGTTTGCTACATTAGCTAAATTAAACATAGGCAGCGTCTTAATTATACCTTTGTATCTCTTTTCATATAAACCAACAAATAAAGAAAGCATTGCAATATATGGAGAAGAGTAATTTTTTCTTAAATTTTTGGTAGGACCTTCAGTTTCTAGCAATAATATGTCTTTTAGGTCTGTAGAAAACTGTGTTAATGACATTGACGGAGCCGTAGGAAAAAATGAATGAAATCCCTTACCATAAAATCCGCGCTCTCTCCAGGAATCTATAACTTCGTATAATTTGGCGTCAATAGCAGAAGAACTAGGGATCCCCTGGCTTATCTGAGAAAGTTTTGAGTATCTTAATGCTACTTCATGGTAGATTTCCCCTATAGTGCCTAAAAATTGGCTTAAAAGAAAGTTATCGGCATCTATGTTGAATGATAAAACATTAGAATTCTTTTCGTTTGCTATAAAAAATGGAATTCTTAGTGCTTCTACCTGTTCCAGTATGGTTGTGGGGGAATCATCGGTTTTTGTAGTTAAGAATCCAAACTCATCAGGTAAATTTTTTCTAAAATCTCCTGATTTACTAGCATAATCGTTAAAAAAGCCTAGCGGTGTATAGGCCCCTTTATATATGAGGGCTTGCGCTTGTCCGAAATAAGTGCTCTCTAAAGTTTTTAGGTACTCTGAGGTAGTTTGGTTTGGATCTACTTGTTCGAGTTGCGCTATGTCTTCAGTAATTCTATTCCAAAAGGGGTCTAAAAAGTACTTATTACCTGTATTTGAATTAACTAGCCCCACAAACTGCTTTTCTTGTAAAAATTCAACCGATCTAAACCGCTTATTATAATCAACAACTTGTTGTATATGCCCATAAAGGTACTGATCTATAAGTGATCTATCACCGAAGACAAAAAAAGCGTCATCGCTAACCGATCTAGGACTAGTTGAGTAGTTCGCTCTATTTCCTCTGGCGTCTTTATAGCCTGTAAAGGTTCCCGATCCAAATTTTTTCTTAAACAATTCGCACATGCCTAAATTACTCTCAAAAAAGTAATCAACATCAAATAGCTGTTGTCCTTGTGCGCCTAATATGCCTTGGATAAATTGTTTGATAGGCTCTGCGTAATTATTTTCATCAAAAGTGAAAAGACCATCTCCTTTTGTTTTTAGCGTCCCTGTGTTGTCCGTGTACTCAATCTGACCCTCCCACTGCGTTAAATCTAAGCCCAAATTAAGAATACCGTCAGCTAAAGGTGTTGTTGCAGCGTCACTAAAAGGATCCTGAATTTTAATTTGATTAACATAATCAAATATAGCCGTATCAGTATCACCCGTTCTATTGACGGTGGGATCTAAAATATCGGGACTACCCTTCTGAAAAGTAACCAATTTTGGGTTAACATCGCTGGATCCTGCTCCAGAAGTAAGGTCAGAACTCAAACCGCCTAAGTTTGATAGAACTCTCTGTAATGCCTTGATATATTGTCTGGTCATCCTGACTCTTCTTCTCTGAGCCCCTAATCTAGTGGGGTCCGTTTTCGAAATTTTCAAGGCATCAATATCACCTCCGCTAAACAACGCATTACTAACAAACTCGTTTTCATCGTCTTCAAAATTCACAACCTCTTCTTTCAGCACATTAGTGATATATGGTGATAGTAATTGATCTAAATTTGGTAAAACAATTATATGATTTTTTACTCCAATACTATGCAAATAGTAAGAGATTAATTTAACCACACAATCATGGATTGAGGGTGCGTACCCATCCCATTCAACTATATCAGCGTATGCATCAAATAACAAGGCTCTGTTGATGCCGAGAGCGGCCTCTTGAGGAACAAAATCATAGGCCTGCACAGGTATGCTAAATTTATTTGATGTTTCTTTGGAAACTGCTTTAGAAAGATCCAAAACAGTTTTTCCATCATAAAGATGTTTTACCTGATCTGAAGAAAAGAAGTAAGTTATGGTTTCTTTTTTTCCATCGTTAGAATATTGAGTCTCTCCTAGAATAGATTGGAAAGGCCCAGCCCAATATTTCATATCATCCCCTATGCCATAAGCAATATAAACTTTTTGCCCCTGAGCATTTCGTGCTACCACAGATTTAAGCTGCTCACGCTGTGTGTGGTATCGAGATTGTTCTGGCGTCTTTGCTTCCGCATTTGGATCACTGATGCTACCTTGTCCATATTTCCTGTCGTAGTCCTCAGCGAGAGTATTAATACTCTTGTTTAATTCATTAATATAACTTTTTCTCTCCTTAAGAAAGGTAAGCGACTCGCCCGTGGACATGAAGAATAACTTCTTTAAAAAGCCCAGTCCCGCTTCATGTGTTTTTATTGTAAAACCAGAATCTTTGGAAGCGTTCTTGCCTCCACCTGCGTAGTTAAACACATGACTAAATTCTAAAATATTNACGCCTTGTGATGCTGGAGTTTGCATGGACTCCTGAAGTTTCTCACCGCCTGTAGACAAAAAAACAGCGTCTTCATCTGTGGCATGAACCTCCATAAAACGCTTGTAACTCTCAAACTTTGTTAAGCTTAAAGCAGTTTGCTTGTTTGAGGTAATTACAATGTTATATGTTCCAACACTGTTTGCTAAATTTCTCATGTCATCTCTGGTATTTTAATATAGTCTCCTGGTTTTAACGCTTCAAAAGGATCGAAGTAGGAGTTATACTGTAAGGGATACCACCAATATCCTGGGCTGCCATAAAATAAATTTGCTATGTTGTCAGGTCTATAAGCGGCAAACTTAGGCACTTTACCTTGTCTAGACTCTACATTGTTTAAGGTAAGTAAAAAGTTATCATACTCAGACCCTACAGAAGTAGTTGTAATTGTACCCTTATGGTTTAAATAGTTTACTCCGTAAGAATACCGTGTATAGCTTGCATTTGCTTTATTGACCATAACTGTTACTCCATACGCTACCGCCAGCGAAATCTAATGGTTTTCCTGCGTCTCCATTTATGAGTCGCTTCAGATACTGGTTGTCTACATTTCTCTCCCAGCCATAAATCGTCTCTTCTCTATCTCCTGGAGCATTATTAGGATTCTTTTGTATCTCGAATAAATTCAACTTTACCCTAATTCTGCGGGGTAGCAAAGATACCATATCATAGCCTGCTGGCTCCACGATATCTATAGAGTAATTCTCTGCTATGGTAGAGATACGNTCATACATAATCCCATGCTTTAGTTTTATAACAGGAGGACCTAAAGTAGGATTCTGAGAATTGTTCATAACAGACGAGCGAATTAATCCAATCCAAAAAGTAATAATCTCTACAGCCTGAGCGTACAAGTGTGTTCCGTGGTACGCTCCCATTTCGGATGCAAAAATAGTATTATCATTTATGGGATTTGGTGTTGCAGCAGCGGCAGCGACTCCTGCTGGACCTGCTGCGGCCAGGGCAGCAGCAGCCGTGCCTGGGTCAGGTGGAGTCGTGCCTAATGGATCAATCCCATCATTTAATATAGTTAAAAACTCTTTTCGTTTAGCTTCCCACTTAGTAGCCTCAATAGCCGCATCAGTTTGTATTTCTAGTTGTTCAAAAAACTTTTCTCGCTTAGAGTCATCTGTTTCAAGTGTAATTTGTTCCGTTGAAAAATTTTGAGAAGCAAAATGAAAGACTTGAGGAAGTGTAATGTTAAATTCAACATTTATCTGTCTGGACTTAGATCCCGTATATCCAAAAAGATTTCCAGATCTGCCTAAAACATCGTATTTTACTAAATTAGAGCTTCTTCTCTCTGAAATAGTAGGATTTTCAAAAAAAGGGCAAACTCGTATAATTGGGTCTTTCCCTGCTTCTTGAGGAAAAACAAACAAAAGTCTGGATCTATCCTCTAATTTATGATTAACATGTGTTGGTTCTCCTGCCATAATATTACGCGAATGTTACGCCCTCTTCTGTTCCTATTAGTTCATCTATTTTTGATCCAAAAATACCCGCTAAATTATCTAATCTTTCAATCTGTGCCTCACTGGTTGCAACAGCAATGGAATCAGCCATACTCTGACTCTGTATAAAATCACCAATCAAAGCTGCTGTAACAGCTTCGAACCTCGATAACGCTTTTTCATCATCGTCAAGCTTTCTAAGTTCAGATTTAGCTCTTAATTCTTCTGCGCTCGCAAGTTTTTCTGTGGAATCACCTAATTTAGATAATACTGCAAGAACACCTAGACCGAGTAAAATTGGAATTAGGACTGGAGCGATGCTCGCGGCCAAGCCTCCGACTCCCAAAGCAGGAAGTAGGCCAGCAGCTAACTGCGTCCTCGCTGATAAGAGCGCAAAAGTATTTTTTATAACGGCACCTGTCTGAAGTGCCATTTTTCCTATAAGGCTTAACATGGTAACTTTTAGTACTGTTGTTAAGGCTCCAAAGGAATCAAGCGCAGTAACTAATTTACCAAAACCTGTAATTAACGGAGAAATAAACTCCGCTAAAGTTCTAACAAAAGGTTCAAAGGTAGTCTTTAGAGATGTTCCTATATCAGTAAAAATCTTTGAAAGTGCTTCTTGTGCAGGGCTAGGTTTCGCATTCTCAAGAGCGGTTTGCAACTGTGTCCCTAGAATACCTACTGGTCCAGCTAATCTTTGTAGTTGCTGTAATTCAACAATACTTCCAATATTTCTAAAATCACCGAATTGCGCGGCACCTCTTTGAGTCTGTTCTATTATGGAAAGAATGTCGGCAGGTGTAGCTCCTCCGCCAGTAAATAACTTAGCTACATCATCATCAATTGCTAGTCGAGCTAAGTCTCCAATATTAGATTTCAACAGCAGATCAACAAAGGATGCTATGTCACCGCCTAAAGCAGGGAACTGAGCCGTTAACTGCTTCAAAGCCTCTGTAGTCCCCATGCTGCCAGTTAGCCCAAAGAGTTTCATTGACTCACCCAACTTATCCATTGAGGCTACCAACAATTCAGTTGAGACATTAAACCTCATACTGAGATTATCCAAAGATTGATTAAATGCTGCTCTTTGACGGGAACTGAGCATACCATCAAGGATCAATTTTTGATTTAATTTTACTAAAGCGCCAACATTTTGTCCTGTAATCGACATTTTGTTGGCTAGATCTAAAGCAGAGCGGCTACTATCCATCAAACCAGCAGACTGGAAGGCGAATAGGCTTTCCATAGAAGTAAAAATGCCGCCAGGAAGGCCTTCGATTCTGTCCCCTGCGACAGCTAACGCTTCGTTGAAAGTTCTATTAAACCTTAGGCCTTCCCTGTTAAGCTTAATTACTTCGCCCATGGCCTGTACGACCGCTTGCGAAACCCTGTTTAATGCAACTACAGCAAAAGGAAGCTCTTTTAGGGGGCCTAAGGCGTTTTCAAGTTTAGCGGTAATTGATAACTGGAGGTTATACTGCTCCTCTAGAGTTTGAAGTCTCCTGCCTCTTCTCCTACCTTCTCCGTAATCTGGATCAGCCATCTAAATTAATCTTATAAACGGACCTTAATCCAACATCTACTGCAAATGTCCGAAATTGCGTTGTTGAAAATAATGCTGCCATACCCTGCTCTGATATTCCTGTTTTTCGTCTTAATGCTCGGTTATCGTACTTATTAACTAAGCCTTTGTAACTCTTTCTTTTCTGTTTAATCTTTTCAGAGTGAATAACATCCATGACGGTTGCTAGTATATCTAGGTTAGTCCCAGAATCAATTAAGAAACTGGTCATAAGAGTTCGTCTTGTTTTAATATTCCCATACATACCATTCCCCCTTTTTGTGGCAACAATAACGACAAAATATGATTTTCTTATACCTTTAAGTGAAGTGTAATCGAATGCCAATAAGGAACCTGCGGTTATATTTGAGGGACTTTTGGTTACATCCTGCGTAAACTTAGCGATAAGTTCATCATCATTAAACTCTTGAGTGCCGCCTTCAGTTAGTTCCTGCCAACCCTCATCCTCAATACCTCTATCGGACCTCTGATCATAGTAAGAACTTAGGAACCCTGCAACAGCAGACTCGATGTTAAAATTTTCTTCAGTTTTTTGTTGCAGAAATCCAGTCATGGGCTTATTATATATAAATATTTATGATGATTGATAATAATACAGATATTGAATTCATAGACTTTATTGATTTAATCAACACTACCTTAAGTAATGAATTCGTGGAAAGATGGAGATTTAGGTTTAGCATTAAGTTTATTAAGCATTTTCAATTAAAAATACTTAACTCACTAATAAAAAGAAAAGTTCTTAAAAAAGAAACTTTATATAATTATCTAACCAAAAAGTGTAAATACTCTTCTGAGCAAGTAGATAACTTTTTTGATGCTATCGACATAGATATTTACTTTCCTTTGATTCAAGGAACCATAAAAAAGAATAATTAATCTTTCTTACTGTTCTTCATTTCATCTATTCTATGCTTAATTAGGCAAGATTCGGTGAACTCAGGGCATAAAGACTTATAAGAGCACCAATTGCAGTACTGGTTCCGAATAGGAACAAGATCATCCTTTTTAGATTTTCTAATCTTCCACACATCATCTACCACTGATCTAATGTGAGCGTAAATTTGGTTAGATGTGTATTGCACATTAACAAAGTTATCAGTGATAGGGTAGTAATGTGCCGCAGTGATTTTGTCTAAAGGCACTCCGTACAGCTTGTGTACAGCATATACATAACCCTTCAATTGTGGGTCCTGGTATAACTCTATCTTATCTTTTTCTCTTCTTCCTGTCTTGTAATCAATTACCAAGACCCCGCCATCCTTACCCTTGATGATTCTATCAATGTAACCATTAAGGTTTATGCCTTCTGCGATCTCCAAATCGAAGTGAAGCTCTGCCGTCCCGACCTCGGGAAACGAAGAATTTAGCCGCAGAAAGTTCTCTAGACAAGGCTGTACCTTTTTATCATACGAGGAAGCGAACTTATAGTTCTCCTTATGCTTTTCCGCTAATAGGTTTAGCTCCTCTAAGCTGGTAGCCTCCAGGCCGTCCTCAAAAATTTGGTGAATATATGATCCAAAATGGAGGGCGTCGGTGTTTGATATGTCGTACTCATCAAGGCGATCTACATACCTATAGCGGTACTTAAGCTTGCACTGATTGAATGTGTCTCGTTTCGAATTACTGATTGTATTTATAAAAACCATGTTTAGTCCTCAATTCATTAAAGACTATATTACTGAAAAGCTGAAGAAAGATTACCGTATATCTTCAAATAATCGGGAACTTATTATCCCATCAGTATTTATAGACGATGACTACAAAAGGCACATGAGTGTTAACTTAGAGTCAGGTCTTTGGCAGTGCTTCAAGACGGGCAACACAGGTAACTTTATTAAACTTTACTCGCTGCTTGAAGGGATAAGCTATAGAGCAGCAGAATCTAAACTCCTGTTTCAAGGTCTTGAAGCGGGTAGGCTGGACATTTGGGACGAAGGCACTTCCGAGAAGCCTCAAAACACAGAATTAGCCCATAAGCTAGACACTCATGGATTCGTTTCCGTAAATGTAAACAGCTTCGACAGCAACAACCAATTGATTGTGCGAGCTTGGAAGTTTCTTATGGATAGGAAACTCTTCAACCTTGAGGATTATGACGAATCACCTTACTATGTTGCAACCGAAGGAAAGTACAGAGGTAGGCTAATCATCCCTTTCAAAGATTACGACGGAGATATCTTCTTTTTTCAAGCCAGAAGCCTGATGAATGGAGTTACGCCTAAGTACCTGAATCCTAGCTCCGAAAATGGCGTAAAATCGAGCAATATTCTTTACCCTTTCGACTTTGAGCGCGAACACCTATGTATTTGCGAAGGACCTGCGGACGCCATCTCACTTAATTTAAATGGCTTAAATGCAACATGCACAGTAGGCAGCACAATCTCCCATGTTCAGATGCAAACACTGCGAGAGTTTGAGGGCAGGATTATTCTCGCATACGATAATGACGAAGCTGGTCAACGAGGGATTGAAAAGTTTGAATCTCTCAGGAAAAAATACATGATGCCCACTTTCTCTGTATGCACTCCTCCCTTCAACTACAAAGATTGGAATGAGGCTCATCAGTCAGGAGAAGATCTGTACGGGTGGTTTACGGAAAAAACCTATGAGTACAACTTTGAAAATAAGTCCCTAAATCGTCTATAATATTTCATGGAACATTTAGTAAATTTTATTGTATGGGCATTAACCGTTATTGGTATTACCGTAATTGTAACTCAGTCTGAGATTTTCGCTCCAATAAGAAAAGCTCTAACAAAAATTAACAAGTACTTAGGAGCTTTATTTGGCTGTTCTTTTTGCTTTAGTTTTTGGGCAGGAATGCTTATTTCCTTACTAACTCAAACAAACACAGGAAATCTATTCCTAGAGGGTTGCTTAGGCTGTGGGCTTTGGTATTACACAACCTACGGAATCAAGGGGTGACTCGATATTCTATCAAGATTGAGGGAGGTCCTATTTTTCCAGGGTGTTTCCGATTCTCAACAATACGCAAATCAACCCTAGGGAAAGATCTACCATTAGCTGTATAGGAATCAAAAGTTATATTCGATTGACCTACAGGAAGAACATCTAGTGCATTAATTTTTGCTACAACTCCTGACCCTTGCTTACTATCAAGAGGGCAAAGTCCGCCCATTGTTCTTACTGGACCCCAATCAATAATTAAAGCTCCATTTTCAGGCTCTGGGTCATTATCCATCTCTCTCCACCACGCTTTTCTTCTATACGATATAGCGAGATATCGTTCCGATGAAAGTTGGTTTTCAGGTTTATTACACAAAAGATCGTTAGTCATCTGAGAAGCATCAATATCTCTTCTGATTAAAAGAAGCATGGTTCTTGAATCGTTAATTGAATCTTGCATTTCCTGAGATTCAAAATATTCATCATGAGCAAATATTTCAATAGTTTGACGATCCCCTCCCGTAGGAATATTAGGGAAATGAACACATTGAGGGGGAAATTGTTCCTGATCCCAAATATCAGCAGGACCCCAAGGCTGAAATATTTTCCCCATCAAGAACTTTTTGTATGCACTAAAATGAGATTCTCTGTAAAGACCGAAGCGATTTTCCGCTCCCCCTCCATAACTCATGGTATCTAAATCATCCAAACCATTATAAGAGTAACCCGTTTGGTTACAAGTCTCAGAAGGCGCAGGAATGGGCGAAGTCGTGCAAAGAGCTGCCGTACTTGTGGAATCTGAATACTTTGAAAGATGAACATGACCTAAACCGTGCCCAATTTCATGTAGCATAACTTGAGCAACTCTACCGCTCCCTAGAACTTGTTCCGCATTAGTCATATCAAATTCAGTAAACGGCTCCTCTGATAACCCGGCGGTTCTATCTATATTTACGGTAAGCATAGGATCCAATCCTGCATTACCTGTTATATCAGTGCTAAAGCAGTCTAAACTAATAGCAATTTTTTGATCATATCCTGCTGCAACATAACCTGGATTGCCTGTGAAAACACCATTATCCCACCCATTAGGATACCCATTATTATTAAACCATTCTGCCATGTTATTCCAATGGGCATTCGGATCGTTTCCGCCACACGCACAGTTAATCGGAACTATTGAACCACAAATTTTGGTCTCCCCTGCTTCTGGGGGCGTGGGGTTTCCTACCCACACATAATCAATCTGAGTACGGCAAGTTCCTGTGTTAGGGAGTCCTCCTCCACCAACTACTCTGATTTGTCCATGCGTATAATCTTGAATTGTTCTTTGTATTTTAGTTCCTAAATTTCGTTCAAAATCCTCTTTAGTCCATGGCTGCATTCCTGCGGCCATATGTCCTACCATCTCACTTTGGGAAGGCCAGAAAATTCCAACCACAGTTCTAAACTCTCTTGGAGTACCCCACCCTGCTCCGTACCCTATGGTACTGGAGGCTTTTTCGGTAATACCCTTCTCTCCAACTTTTTTAAAGAATTCCTCCAAATTACCCCAAGGGCGATAAGGAGAGTGAATTTGATTTTCATTACCTTCAGTGCTTTGCAGACGATGATCACAATAAAACGAATCTACTTCGTATTCCCCTTTAGGACGAACTAAACCTCCTCCAGGGAAAATACATTCTAAGTCGCTAGGTAAGTAATAGTCTTGGGTCGTATAAGGGTTTGAGCTGTTTCCGATTAGAGGACAACTATCCATCCTTCCCAATAATCTTCTTCTTCTAGGGTTTATTTGTCCAAATACCACAACTATTACCTCTTATTAAACAATTTATAATTAATCAATTGGCGTTGGCTGGTTGCAATCAAGCTCAACACCATAAGGCAATATTGTTTTTAGGAAATCTCTTTGTGTGCTTAAGTTTTCCTCTAAAAACTTGCCTATTTGACCACTTCCAAAATCACAAGGATCTGTGTTAGCGTCTAACCTCCGTCCCGCTCTTGCCTCTCCAAGTTTTACACTTTTTAAGACATAGATAGGGCCAAAAGACCCTACGCACCCTTCTGCCGCCGCACAACTACCACCTGCGGGAACACAGCCCGTCCATACCCACTCAGAGCCGTACACACCCTGACCAGCAACGGACTTACACCGTACATTGCTCTCTTCCCATTTAAAAGTATCTTCGGGGCACTCGTCCTCACAAATGCAGTGACCTGAAACTTTAACAAATGAATCAATCTTAAGATAATATGGAGATCCTGGAGTGGGTGTATCTTGTGACACCTCAACTTGGGGAGGTTCCCCCTCAACAGTGACAAATACTTTACACTTCTTAGGGGCACTATCACCAAAAGTGACACTTCTACTAGTTTTCACTTGCCCTAATGCCATGACTTATTATAGGTCAACTAGACTTAACTCAAATTCAGGGCAATTGGCTTTTGCAGCGATTAACATATCTAAGATAGTTGAGTTTGTGTTAGCAGAAACATCAAAAGAAGATGTATACAATCCAGGCATCTTTCCAACTATTATATTTCCAGAGGATCTAGTGCGAGATTCTGTATCACCAGCTCTTACCTCCCTTCGAGTAACACCTGCAAGAGCAGTTCGAATAACTCCACTGTTACCTAAAGAACCAGTATGAGAATCACTAAGCAGATCAAGCACCTGAAGTTGAGTCATATCTCCAGCCGAAGCATTAGTGAATATGTGCTCTCTTGAAGCGTCGATAGTGAAGGCGCATTCAAGATAATTGAAATCAGGAGTTCCGTCTGTAGTTTTATACTGCACAACACGCTCATACATAATTTCAATATTTTGAATATGAACTCTCCATTCTGTAGTTGTGTTAGTATCACTTGCGCCCGAAGTGGAAAATTCCGAAGAACCTGTCCCGTAAATAGATTTGGTGGCGGTATTTAAGGGGTATCGTTGGATTGTCATAATTTAAAGTCCTCTTTAAATTATATAGGCTAATAACAACTTATTTGACAATAAAATACATCCAAGGACTTACTATTTTTTCGGAAATCATATTATAGGTAACTTTTACCGCATAAGTTCCTCTTTTAGTTCCACGCTTGTCTTCATTAAAACTAGGAATCCCATCGCCGTTCTTTAAGGTGCTGTCTGTATCAAAAGAATAGATAAGGGTATTGTCAGCGGTAACATAATCAACAGGGGCATTCACGATATCGTACCGCCCTGGCAGCGAAGGGTCTTCATTTACTTTTTGGATTTGAATAGTCGCACTTGTAATTAAAGCTGATTTAAAAATATTCTTTACAGAGGAATCAATGTTCTTGTTTTCCACCGTAACCTCAGTGCCAATCTTTAGATCTACTTTTGATCCATTAACAACTTGTCGATTTGCTAATTTATTTTTAGATCTGAGTAAAAGAGGCTCAGTTACACTAAAGAAAGTGTCATCAAATAACTCTACATCGTTAATGTATACTTTCCAGTCGCTACCCTGCGTTAGTTTAACCGTCCATATGTCTACATAACGAGTTGCTTGAGATGCAGTATTGGCAATGGGATCTCCATTTTGATCAATGCCTGAGAGAGAGGAGGCTGATATACCGTTTAGCACTACAGCAAATTCGCCTGTGTTGAGCTTATAAATCCCACTTGCACCCGTGCAGTCAGGAAGCAATGGCGGCGTTACAGCAACAACATTGCCTGTATAATTTGTTTCATTAAAAGAAGTATCCTCTCCCACGATACCATTTGAGCTTGGGCCAAACACCATTGCTGCGTTTGATGTTGATTCCGAAGCCACAATTTGTGTAGACGAGTCTAAGACTGTGGATGGAGACAATGTTTCTGTTCTTTTGAAAACATGAACAGAACTAATCGCATATGGATCTTGATACTGCCCATCGTTTAAGAAGAAAGCTCTAAGCATCACTCTAGACTGAACTTGAGGCCTGCTATTACGATCAACGACTTCTGTTGTGTTTATTAATGGCATCTTTTTCTCTTTCGTTTTCTTCGCTAAGAAGTTGAATAAATGTAGTTCTTTCTGTCCGCGACAGAGATTTTACATCTGTATAGGACAAACCTACATGCTTTACTAATATATAGGCTTCATGTAGTAAATTTTTTAATTCTAAACCACCATTTAATTCACCGAGAAAAAATTTTCGTCTATAGGAAGATTAACAAGGTTGGATTGAGAGCAGGAGTCGCAGTTAAAGCGGATCTGAGGCTGTACGCCATACTCAGACAAGGTAAGCTCATTGACAATACGATGGACATCCGAAATAGGCAATTTATTAATCGCTTTTTGGATAATCGCTTCATTTTCAATATCACCTAATTTACGAACAAATCTCCACAGATTACTGTAGATATCTCCAGAGGCTAAGAACTGCTCATCTGAAACTGTGATTAGAGAAACAGTTGCATTTTTCTTAATTTTATCTAAATAGACCTCCCGAACCCTAAATTCCATATCATCGGGAACATAGTTAACCAACAATCTATTTAGCTCCAGCGTTAGTTGATTTTCATAGTTACAATGCTTACAGGCAACCTTGATATTATAATCATTACCGTAAGAGATTTCGCGTAATTTAAGCAATAGAAACAGTTTATCCATCATCAACAAGTGCTCAATTTTCACATTAAGAACACACTTATCTAATAAATAGTTAGCAGCATTAAACTGAGCGGAACGAGTGCCAGTGCTTAGAGCCTTCTCATCTGCAAAAGTAAGTGGTCTGATTTGAACAGGGGAAACCTTATTAAAATAAGGAATACCTTTTGATGGAACCTCAACAAAAATATCTGACTCAGCAGGAAGGTGCTCCAACAACTGCTCTAACTGCTCATCTTCTGAAAGCACTACAGGCTCAGGAATTTGCTCATTCATATAATTACCTCTAATCTATAATAGTACAGATGAAAATATATGTAAAAAATTTAAAGTCGCGTTTAGAAACAGATAATCCCGATCTACTTCGTGCTTTATATGAATTATACTCATTCAAAGTTCCTGGAGCAGAATACTCTGGGGCCTACAAAAGAAGACAGTGGGATGGAAAAACCCACTTCTTTAACAAGAACGGGAGTTTTGCAACAGGCCTCTTACCTAGACTGTTAGCTGATTTAAGAAAGGTCGATTGTGAGCCAGAGGTGATAACAGAATCATCTAAAGAAATAGAGCCAAATTTAGATTACGATATTGAAGGATTCAATTACTATGTATATCAGGAAAACTTAATTATTGACGCCTTGAAACACAAACGAGGCATCATTAAATCGCCCACTGGTTCAGGAAAAACTTTGATTATGGCAGGAATCATCAAGGCTTTGGCAGGGAGAAAGATGGTAATTCTTTTTAATGCAAAGCAGTTGCTAACCCAGACATATGATTTTCTTACTGATACCTGTAAAATGGATAATGTTGGTCTTTGCTTTGGTGAAGGCTATATTTATGGAGATATTATGCTCTGCACTGTTCAAAGTATTGATAAGATACTAGATACACATCTAGAAGAGGCTGAAGTATTAATGGTAGATGAATGCCATGAATTTTCCAATGGAAAAACAACCTTAGCAGCCCTTAGAAGCTTTCCCAAAGCTATTTATAGATTTGGGTTTACAGCCACTCCTCCCAACGATAAGATACCTAGGTATAATTTAGAAGGAGCCCTAGGCGGTATCATAGAGAATGTTAATACATCTGACTTAGTAGATTCTGGTAAACTCACAAAACCGATTATTCAAATAATTAATAGACCTTACACATCTAGTGGCCTAGATTCGGACATGAGTTACTTAGATGTATATGAGGAGTACATAGTAAATAACAAAAATAGAAATAATATAATCAAGGAGATTGTAAATGACATTAGAAAAAAACACAGAAAAGCTCGTATACTTGTACTTACCAAGTCACTCGATCATGGAAGAACCTTGGAAAACTTACTTGGGGGCAGTTGTGAATTCCTCCAAGGGTGTGATTCAGTCGGAGAAAGGTATGAAGCTATTTCTCGATTTAGAGGATGTGGAGGATCTAGCGTCCTCATTGGCACTAAAATCCTCCAAACAGGGGTTAATATTGAAGAAATAACGCACTTTATCAATGCTAGAGGAATGAAATCTGAAATTGCCACACTACAAGCTTTGGGAAGAGCATTGAGAAAACATGATACGAAAGAAAAAGTCTATGTTTATGATTTTTTTGATCAGGAAAAATATTTAGTAGACCATTCAAAGGAAAGAGAAAAACACTATAAAGCCGAAGGGCATGAGGTAAAAACGATATGAAAAGTTCAGATGAAATAAAGAAAAGATTATTATGCTTAAATGAGATTGATGAGCAGAGAGTTAAACAACTATCGAGTAGATTAACAACATATAAACAAAAAACTCCAATATCCAAAGAAGGTCTTAAAAATTTACAAAGCTTGCAAACAGAACTTCAGATATTTATTGGACAGTATACGGATAGATTATTGCATATAATGCAACAAAATCACATGGTAGATTAGTTGTCTATTTTTGGGATTACAATCTCAGGGTTTTCTAACTTTAGTTTTAAACCCCAATTCTCCATGTCTCGCTTCGTCCACTGCTCTTCTAAGCTTGCTTCTAGTAGCTCTAGCTTATTATGAATCAGACTTAATTGATTGCTGATCCAAACCACACCTCCACAGAGGGCAATTACCATGCCCAGTGGCATTAAAGTCTCTTTTGAGATTGTCATTCTTTTCTCTTGTGTGGTCATTATGCTAACCTTTTAATAGTCATTGTAGATCCTGTTATAGCTTTTACACTATTGGACGATGTAGCATCGTAAGTTATGTTAGCATTTTGCCCATCCGTCATGGTAAATACTGCTCGAATTGTATGTTCTAAAGGATCTACCGTTGAGTGAACTCTGGGCTGTCCCGCTAAGACATCTGCGCCATTTTTCTGAATAGTCAGGTCTACTAGAGTAGACCCCCCTTCAAGGATAACCACTCCCATAACTTCATAAGTCCCTGCATTTGCAGCAACGAAATATTTATTAGTATCATCCCAAGTAATGCCATCAGTAACAATAGTGGTTGGGGTGTTAGAGTATCCTAGTTTTTTTTCATCAGTAGAAGCAGCATCATCAGAATCTAGCTGCATATAACCAAACGGAGCGGGGTAAGGCATTCCATTGAAACTTAGAGCAGAAACAGCGGTAGCGGAGACACTAGTAGCCCCATCAACCGCCCCTGTAATTGTTAGACCAGCATTAGTAGTTTCCAACTTTAAGCTGTTATTGTAATATAACTCTACTTCACCATCTCCTCCCGACTCATTTAGTCTCATAAACTTTTCGCCTGTATTAGACAAAAAGTGAATATCATCTTCTGATTGTATAGTAATGGTTCCTTCATCAGACTTAATTAAATTTTCATAAGTGGCACCGTTTTCACGCTTCATAGAAAACTTTTGTCCATCTGCTCCCATACAGTTAAAGGCACCCGCATCAGGAGTAAAAAAGTTAACCGAAGACACTACCACTGAAGATACAGTAGTAGCAGAAACATTTGTAGAGGATACAGTGGTGGCAGAGACATTCACCGAGTCTACAATAGTAGCAGAGACATTTGTAGAGGATACAGGTCCTAGATTGCTCAATGAGGATACACCTGTCCCTCCGTTCCTAATAGAGACTGTATCTGAAGAAGTAAACTCTGAAAGCGATGAGGGGGTTACTCCATCAAAATCAAATTTGAGGGGGATTGCGTCGGCCATTTTTATCCCTCTCCACCTGTTAACCTCGTTGAATTAGCATACCCTGTGCCTGCGGAAAAAGCAACATCAACATCAGCAGTTAATGCAATTGCCTCAAAATCGGAGTTTAGATCTGCGTCCGCGTTGAATTTTGCAACCGCAGCAGCCATGCCTCCTGCATCAATCACATTACCATTGATTTGTGATCCATCTCTTGTAAACATTTGAAAAGCAAACCTATTAGCTGAAACTCTATACATTACAGCAGAGATATAGTTACCTCTTTCACCAGCATATTGACCTGTAGGCAAAGCCCTAATTAAAACTCTAGCTAAACCCCCACTACTGAAAAGAATAGTCGCTTGTTTAATATCCTGGCTTCTATCTAGAGGGTTGGAATATGAACCTCTGAAGATATCACTCGCTCTACTTCTGCCTCCGAAAACATTTCTTCCAACTTCAGAAGAAATAAGGGAGTTATTAACAATTTGCATCATCTAATATCTTTACTTTGCTGGTCTCTTAATGGGTTGGCTTGTTTAATAACACCGTAGTTTACAGCAAAAACAGTCTTTGCTCCCACTGCATTACTCATAATTTTATTATCAATCATAATAGCACTAATTTTTTGAGAAGGTTGCAAAGTTAAAGTTGCCGTTCCATTATGGGGGGCGACAACTCCAGGCCACCCAGAAAGATCCGCGCCGTCATTTAATCCAGCGCCTGTGGCTGCGTCTCGCTCTCCATACCCAGATGCCTGAATACTAGACACTGATCCACTTGTGTTAATATATAACCCCTCACCAGAACCAGGAAGCACTCTAAAGAATCCATTATTACCTGCACCACTAACAGGAGTTACAGAAACATATGGGACTAATGCGCCACCTTTATTTGTTTCAACAACAACCGTTCCACTAGGGGCACCGCCAGAGTCAGACCCGTGATCAGTGCCTTTAGCGAACATGTTTTTTATTCCAAAGTTATCGGCATCACCGCCATAAGCACCGCCATCAGTTACAGTAATTCTACCTATAGTTGAGCTAACGCCATTATTAGTGTGTGCATGAACCTCTGCTGTCGCCTCTTGGTAAACTCTACCTGTAGCGGACACGGTGACCGAACTTACACCGTTAGCCCACCCAGCAAAATCACTAGTTAGTTTAGATAAAGGGTCGCTGTAATTAAAAGTAATTCCCTCAACCTCTACTGCTGTCCCACGAAGATTAAGCATTTCCATAGTTCCAGAGACCCCATTACTTCCGCCTATATCACTAACAAGGGGCGCAGGGACTTCGATTATTTGGCAGACAGGTAAGATTGTATCTCTCTGACTCATTCTTCACCTTCCTCTTTTGTATCAACTTCAGCCTCTTCTTCAGAGCCCTCAGCGTCCTCTTCTTCTTCGTCTCCCTCAAGAGATTCAAAGTCGATGGAGTTTAGTATATCTTCAAAGCTTTTAAAAGATGCCATTATTTCATCAGAAGTAGGAGCATCTTTGGTTTTCTCCTCAATATCTTCTTTTTCTTCTTCAGGAGGGCTCTCATCTGCCTTTTCTTGCTCTGGAGCCTCCACCTGAGCAACCTCTTCTTCTTCAACGCGAGGCTCTTCTTCCTCAACCTCAGTCTCAGCCTTAATTACTCCTCGACCAACAAGAATATCGGCTTTTGTAAGCTCTCCATCTTTGTTTAAATCTGGAAAACTACCCTTTTTCTTTGGTTTTTTTGCTTTTGTTTTTTCTAAAATCATATCAACCAATTCTTCAACAGAATCCATCTCAGAAAAAGTTTCTTTTATAGAAATAACATCAACTAGAGGGTCATTTTCTAAAACATCGGAGTATCCTGAGCGTTCAAATAGTAATTCAATAAAATGATTAACATCAATACACTCAACACCGTTTTTTGTTTTAAGCATTTGGCTATTTTCAGTTAAAATCTCTTTTGCAATCGAGCCTTTAGGGCTTAATTTAGCTAATGCCTCAAAAATTAGAACTTGCGTATTAAGCAAGCTCTTAAAAGTAGGGATATCTTTGAGGTTTTGGACGCTAATTCCATATTTTTCATTAAGCATTGAGATAAACAAGCTTTTTAATGGCTTTTTGTACTCAAAAAGAAGGCTACTGTAGGCCTTGATATCCTTTATATTAACCTTAATAGACTCATTTAGCTCTAAATTGTTGGTAATAGTGTCTGTAATTTGCTTCTTAGTAGCTAAAGCAAGATATGGCACCTCACAAATGGACTCTACTAACGCTTTTGCGATCACAGTCTCATCCTGCTCATAAACCAACGACGCTAAATTTGAAATTTTTTCATTATTAAGCCAAACAATATCAAAATTGTTCTTGGACTCAACCAACTCTTTTCTGATTAATTCCTGTTTACAAATCATCTCATAGATTGTATGATTCACAGTAGCTGGAATAGTGTAACTTGATTCATGAAGGTTGTCATAAGTAAGTTTTGGAATATCAAAAGCTTGTGACACCGATGAAGATAGTTTAATCATGTTATTAATTTCGGGAATATTAACAAGATTACGATTTTCTCTTAGAAAAGAAACTAGCTGAGGAGCGATTTCAATTAATCTTTGGAATTCATCAGACTCAATGATTCTGTTAGTTCCATTAAACTTTTGAGATTTCTCGTAAAGTTTTTTCTTTACTGAAGTAAACTTTACTCTACTCTCCCATAACTGAAGAACTTTGCTAAAGCTAGTGTCTGCCTCAACAAAGTCCTCCTCAAAAATGTTTTCAATAAAGTTGGAAATTTTATAATTTACAAAATCATCAAATTGCTGATCATTTTCAAATAAATCACCACTTTCTACTTGAATATTAGCAAGGCTAATTCCATCGTCGAAGTTATAGTTACCAGCGATAATCTGGCCCTGCTCAGTGATAAAAGTCACCTTATCTTCTGAGTCATCAATCGAGAATATCTCAACATTCTCCCGCAAAGACCTACCCAAATAATCAGATAGCTTTATTATGTTACTTACTTTTTTATCTCTATTTTCAAAAATATGATCAAACATTATTAAAATACACTCCTTGGTGCTAACTTTATATACTACAATAAATTACAGTTTTTTTAAGATTTCCTTATTTTTGTTAAAATTCTTTCCCATATTTTTTGCTCTGGAGCACTATACCCTTTCTCTTTGAGCAATCTTCTAGGCAAATCCTGTAAATGTAAAAATTCTTCATTGGGCCTTTCATCTTGAGTGGGAGTAGACTCTAGCCCCCCAGGAGTGTTACCTTGCGGCAACTCACCTGCCCCTGGAGATATTTGATTGAGTTCTTGCTGCTCATAAGCAGCTTCCTCAGACTCTTGCCTTAGTTTTTCTTTAATTAAAGCAATCTCCCCATCACTCATCTCAAAATACTCTCTGTAAATATAATCTTTAGGGAATAACTGAGTTTGCGTCACAGTCTGAATAATCGCTAATCGAGCAGAATCAATCTCTAACTTTCTCTTGGTGAATCTATCAGAGGGATCTGGAAGCTGGATTCTTAGTGCGTTAATCAAAGATGCGGGATAATTCTTTAGAGCTAAATGGCGTTTGGCTAACATCTCCAGACCAGCCTCAACTTCATGCTGAACCCTCGCTACTGCTCGGGCAAATTTAACATCTAACTCTGATAAGTTTGCTTTTCTTTCCGCTGATTTATCTTTATCAACAGACACAAAATCTTTTGGAACTTTTAAAGCTGCTAGTAACTTGTCCCTGAAATAGGAAACATCGGTAACCTCACCTAAGTTTTGTGCCCCAGGAAGAGTCTCAATCTTAGTGCTTTGTCCTCCCTTGATTGGAACAAAGAAATCCTCGTCTGCTGCTAAAGGATTGTATCTTGCATTTATTCCCTGTCCTTTGTAGTATTTTTCTTTCTTGAACTTTTCTTTTACACGCTCCATAAATAGTTCTGCTTTACTTGCGGGTAAATTGCCTACATCAATGTAAAAAATCCTCCTCTCTGGTGCTCTAGCTAATCTGTAAATAAGCATGGCGTCTTCCATTAAGCGAAGAGATCTAAAAGTCTGCACTCCATATGCAGCCACCGATTTTCCGTAAGGATAGAACTTAGGATCAGATGTAAACATACGGAAGTGAATGATCTGATTTTTATCTAACTCAACAAACTTTGAATCTTTTATACCATACTCACCTGGAGACTCAAAAGATCCTTCAGCAGAGATCTTCTCAGGTATCTGTTGAATAAAAGTTTTTAGATAACCGTATTCGTTTTCAACACGAAGAATATAGTTGGGATTTAGAACCTTAATCTTTTGTATTCCTGCCGTGGGATTGTTTATGTCAGCAATAAGCTCCAAAAAGCAATCCCCAAATTTTACAGTGTTTCTACAGATGTCGTAGTATACCCTATCTAACTGAATGTCTTCAAATAAATTCTCTACGGCTTGCACAACCTCTGGACTTTCAGATTTCACAGACCAACGACGCCGCTGAGTATCCCGCTGGGTACAGTCATCAGCATACACATCAAATGCCGAGCCTACTTCTGGATACTCATCCATTTGCTCGTATTCTTTATATCTGTTTTTTCTGTTTCTTTCTATCTCAGAATAAACAGGAGTGGCCCTATTAATAGTAAAAGCTAAACCACTATCATTCTTAATATCAGAGTTCTTTACTTTTGTGTCGCCTACAGGACCTGGACCCTCCAGGTCGTTAATACTCTTTACAACCTCATCTTGAGCAGGAGTTGCAAAAAAGCGAGCAAACCACTTCCCTAAAGCACCTCTAGGGTAAAAATAAGGACCACGCCCAGGCATACCACCCCAAGTGCTTTGTCCACCGTCTTCAACTATGGGTTCTTTTACTTCATCAGCCATTTTAAATCTTCAACTTTTGGCCCACCATGGGAGATTAAAGGTACTTGTGGTTTATGTGGGTACATTTTGTCGTTATTAAAAGCACTCTCCCGTTTAAATTCTACTAAAGAATTGTCTCTAACTGACTTCATGACATGATTTGCCAAGGTTAAACTCATAATTAAATCATCATGCTTACCTTTATCAGCACTTATCTTACCTGAATTAGTTATTACAAAGGTATTTAGCTCGTTTATAGTGCGTTGCGAATTAATTTTTATAACATTCGTTCTAATACTTTCTTCTAGCTCAGATAAAATAGTTTCCCTATTTGACATGGTAACCTGAAATCCTGGGTTTCCACGCTGATCGTGCCAGAGGTTCTCGTACTCATACTCATTATAGAGCAGATCAAGAACATGGTTTCCAACTGTGTTTCTTTCTACAACAATATTTGCTAAATTGTAATACATCCCTTCGTTATTTAAAATTGAAGCAAACTCATTGATAGGGGTTTTGTTACTATAAAACTCTGCTACAACCTCCCCATTGTAAATGTTTATAATTTGAGCCGCTGAATAATCTCTATCTCTACCTAAAGCTGTGTCAACACCAATAATGTAGTCATAATAAGGCTCAGGGTCTTTCCATACCCGCATTCGATTATTGTACTTAGTGTAATACTCTTCGTTTACATGTTCAACTAAAGAAGCCAAAATAATACCATCAATAAAGGTATCGCCAGTCCCCAAGAATTCGCATTCGTACTCCTGAAGCCATTGTTTTCTAGGCATATTTGATTGAGTAATTTTTGCCCAATCATCAATATTAGCAGGAGGGGTTCTAGACTCCATTTCTTCGTAAATATGCTCAAACCCCTCTGTTCTATAGTATTCAGGATGTTCTTGCCATCTGATATCTATGGCATTAA
>FUFK010047895.1_pt1 | contig 26707 bp, 27 predicted proteins | sample 1021851 | NCBI WGS metagenome assembly FUFK01 (sample SAMEA51879418, study PRJEB19060) | metagenome
TAAATGTTTGCTGGTCTGACTATTGAATAATTTTTCAATCCGTAGTGAGTTTCAAAACAATCTAATTGTAATTCACCTAATCGTTTTACCCACCCTGCATATTTATCGTTTTCACTTGGATAAGTTTTCCATACATCATCTTCTTTAAAAACTTCTGCTGGCTGATAAACTCCTACCGTAGAAGTGTAAACATACCAATCAACTCCTTGAAGTCTTGCAGCTTCTGCCATATTGGTATTCATTTGTAACATTGGTGTAAAGTAATCGTTTGGTTGTTCTGCCGCTCTTTTTGGTGAACCTTTAACTCCTGCTACTTGAAACACCGCATCCATACCTGTAACTACATTTTTACAATCATCAAAGTCTCGTAAGTCTGCTTGATAAAATTCAAAGTTTTTTACATAGATATCATATCTATCGTCATAACGAATATCTGTCGCTCTCACATAATATCCTTTATCTAAACACATATCAACCAAGTGTTTTCCTACCATACCTGATGCGCCTGTTATTAATATTTTAGTCATTTATTTTCTCCAATAATTTTATTTTTTTTGTTTTTTGTTGTCCNAATTCTAATAACCTNTTTTGATTNTGTTCTAATATNGGTANTATNTCTNTCCACCAATNTTTTANTTCNTCAAATGATTTAGTTNTNAATTTATCTAATTCATCAAAAATCATTTCAAGTCTTTGTTCGTGATTGTCTTGTGTATCATAACTCTCATTTATAAATCCGTCAAATGTTTTAAATCCATTATCTTTTAAAAATTTCAAAAAATTTGGTGTGGACATAACGATAAATGGTTGTAAATTCATAATTGGTTTTACCATTTTTTCTGATATATATGTTGTATCTTTTTCAAATTGTGTTTCTGATACAATACTTAAAAATGACTCTTGATTATGTTTCCAATCTGAACTAAATANAGTATTAAATCCGCCTTTNTTTTTAATTTTGTGTGTGTCCATTTCTAATATAGGTTTTTCATCAAGTTCAAAACAACTCTTCCAATATTTTTCTGGAATATATTCCGGTAATCCACTTGACCAACTTATCTTCAAAAAACTTATATTGTTATCGTTCCATAAATCGTGATATTGAAAATAAGAAGCTAAACCNTTTCTGTGTAATCTATCACAATTTCTTAAATAACATAAAAAATATTTTGATTTGTTGTCAATATCTATATCTTTAATTGACTTTACATTAAAGTTATAATCAAAATCTGATAAATCCATTTTATCGTTTTCATTTTTTAATTTATTAAAGTCAAACGCTATTGAGTCTAAAAAATGAGATGAACCAAAAAAGTTAATTGGTGTTTTATTTTTTGTATCGCAAGTCATATCGCCTGTAAAAATATAAACATTTTTAAAATTTAATTTTTTACTAAGTATTACGCAACTATTATGAAAAAATTTATTAAATTCTATCATATCTAAATCGCCCTCAGATTCATAACTGATAATAATTTTACATTTTTTTTCATTTGTTAATTTAATTATCTCATCAGGTATATTATGTAGAGAAGACATTACACCTTGTGATTCTCTTGTTTCAATTAAATAAATGTATTTATCATTTTTATTGATATCTTGAAAATCAACTAAATTAATTTTAAAATATTTTCTTATTTGGTCTGATATAAATGCGCCATCACCACTCTCCATAAAGACATACTTATCTAATTCATAAAATTCTTTATCACTTTTAATTATATTTAAAATATTACCCATTTGCCTGTACCGTAATGCGGGTATTTTGACCTGTATTCATAATAAACTACATCATCAGGAATACCCTTTGTTTCATTCCAAGTTGCTTTTGTTGGTGTTTGTGTAGAAACTCCATTATTTTCTACTACAAAATATAATGGTAAATTAAAGTTTCTGGCATACTTATGAACTTCATAAAATATACCTGTTTCAAAAGTCATATCACCAACGAAACACCATACTTTTTGTTTTGACTTTTGTCGTTTTAATCCAATAGCAGTTCCAAGTGCAATTGGTAATATACCTGTAACGATTGCTGATGAATAAAAGTTATGGTCAAGATTACATAATGATATTGACTTACCCTCTAATATTTTATTCTCAATCCAATCTGGTGTTAGTCCGTGTAGTAAAGCGTGGTAATGACTTCTCCAAGTAGAGAACACATAATCATCTTTATCAATGACTGAAAATATTTNTATCAATTCATCTTCGTTTCCGTGAGATAAATGAACCGGCGCTCTTATTTGTCCGTCTTCCCATAAAGACACAATCTTTTCTTCAAAATCAATTAAGTCTTGTTTTGTAAAATTTACATCTCTTACTTTTTTATATTTATTCAGATTTTTCAATGTATCTCCCATAGTCAAAATTATCCCAAACTCTTTCGTGTATATAGAAAAATAAAATGCCAGTTAAGTTCATAATCAAAGCATTCCAAAGTGGAATATCTGTTAATCCTACGACTAATATAAACCAAGAATTAAGAAATGCTATAATTCTCCAAGTAACTGATTTTGATGTTGAACGACTTTTTGTTTCTTTAAACTTCATCTTCCCAACTTACTTCCCAATCTTTAAAATCTGCAGCTAAACAATCTATCTTGTGGTCTTTTCTACCACCCAATATATCTGTGATATAATTTTTAGCTGTGTTTCTTATTCCATTCAATCCGTGTGTAAGTAATAAATTATCACTACCCTTTACACCATTTCTTACATCTGATTCATTATACCAAATATGAGTATTCATTTGTGCTAACACTATGACTGCTCTTAATAGTTTTGCATTTACTTCACCAGGACTTTCATCTAATATAATATCAATATCATTTAGTATGTCTTGTATATCTTGTGCATACTTATCCTTGTGTTCTGGTATTTTTACTTCTTTCAATTGAAAGATTGATAATCTATCAATTAAATCCTCTATTGTTGGTAAATATTTTCTTTTTTTCATAATAATTCCTTAATAAATTGTTGTTCTGAAAGTTTTGGTTGTATAGTTAAACGACACCAACTTTTTCTATTGTCGTGTGGAAGTTCACAATACTTAACCAATACTTTATGTTTGTCAAATATTTGTTTTGTTTTAATATTATCATCTGTTGTGTTAAAATGTATCCAATTACAATTAGAGTCTATAACATCATAATCTTTTAACATTGAAACTATTTTCTTTTTTTCTTCAATGACACTTTGACAATAATTTTCAACTAAATTATAATTGTCTAATAAAAATTCACAATATTTCAAAGATACGCCTGTAATTTCATACATTTGTCTAAATTTTGATATAAGTTGTATTGTATCTTTATGTGCAAATGCCATACCAACTCTACAACCTGCAGCGCCAAACCCCTTTGAAAAGGTTCTTGTGACAATTAAATTAGGATATTCATCAATGTGTTTGATAAAACTATCATAATACAAATCTTCTGTATCTAAAAACTCTATATATGCCTCATCAATCAATACTATTTTACCCATATCTAATATTGGTTTTATTTCATCAAATGTTTTATAATCACCAATAGGACTATTTGGATTTGCTAAAATAATTAAATCAGTTTTGTCATCAATTAAATTAATTAATTTTTTACTTGACAATGTGTAATTTTTTTCGTATATTATATTGTGATAATTACATTCGTATAAATTTGAATACACACTATACATTGGAAAACTCGGTTCATTTGTAATTACATTTCCCTTATTTGTAAAAGTTTCAAATATCGCTTTTATGCTTACATCTGAACCATCACTTAAAAATAAATTCTCATCTTTTACATTATAAAATTCACATAATTTTTCTTTGAAGTTTTTTGTATTTGGATAATACATAAAATCTTCTTGTGTTAAGTTTTGTTTAAAAACTTCAAATAAAATATTTGAAAATTTATCACTTCTTTCTGATTGGTTTAAGATATAATCATATTGAGATTTATCTATGTAATCAAATTTTCTTTCTATATTTTTAAGATGTGATTTCATAAAACTTCCTTATTACTCTCTCTATGCTTTCACACTTAAACAATAAATCTCTATTGTGTTGAAGTGATTTTTTATTTTCACTTATGACACCTACTAATTCATCTCTTGTCATATTCATAACTTTNTCAATTCCTTTTATATTTTTCCATAATCTTTGATAATTTGTTTCCCACTCGTGATTATATAATGTATCTAACGATTCGTCAAATAGCCAATCATAAGATTTATATCCAGATTTTTTTAAATAGTGTATATGATTTGGTTGTGAGTGAATTACTAATGGATGATAAAATAATATTGGTTTAAAAGTTGATTGATTAATAAAAACTTTATCTATTTGCTCAGGTAGTGATGTGGATGCCCAAGTAAAAATAGTTTTTTTATATACATCATGCGGAATAACTTTGTTTGAATAATCATCAACTTGGATATTTTTTTCATAATAACTTGCAACATATGGTAAATCATTTTTTATTTTTGTAATTATACTTTCATCTATATCCATAAAATCATCTAATTGAAAAGTAGAGAAGTCTGGATGTTCAATAACACACTCATCAATATAATTTCTTTTATGTAGATAATACAACATAAAATCTCTATATTTGTTTTTAGTTCTACTAATTCTTAATAATTTTTTATCACACTTTTTAATATTATCAATATAATCATCAACTGAATAATTAAAGTAATTTGTATAATGTATTGGTATATCTATAAAAGATTGTATTTCTGTAAGATTATCAAATATAGCATTTACTTTACAATATTTGAAATTATAATTCTTTTCATATTCATAACCATTCATATTGCTACCCATCATCACGATTGATGTATTTGGAATATTATATTGTTTAAATACATTTTGAAATAATTCATAATAACAATCAATAGTATCTTCTTCTTTTGTTTTTTCAGTAAAGTTTTGAGCTTCCCAACCTTGATAAATCAAAATAACTAATTGATTGTTTTTCATTTTTTGAACCAAGTTATTGTCTTGTAGTAGTTTGTCAAAAAAATTATCTTTCATAGATTGGTGTGGTTTAGGTGAATTAGCACAAGTATGTAATGAAAATTCTAATATAACTTTTTTGTCTGAATTTAGTGCTTCATCATAACTAAGTTTTGTTGGTTGATAGTCTTTTATAAAATCTACAAATGTTTTGTTATGAAATGTATGGTTATTTATTTGATATGTATTATGACAAAATAAATCATAAAACCAAGAACACTCACCAGCGATTAAATTATATTCATCTTTATAATCAACTTTTTGTGTAGTGAATACAAACTCATCAATGATATTTTTTGCTACATCTACATATCGCATTTTATTCTCTCTACTATTTTGTCAGAAATTAAATCATTACCTTTCATAGAAAAATGGTCGTCAATGTAATTTCCATTTGTTTCAAATCTAAATGTTGCTTTATTTAAATGTATAAAATCGTGTAAATGTCCACTTGGTTCAAATTTTATTACATTTTTACTTTTACAACTTTTAGGTATTGGTTCGTGAAATATCCAATATATTTTTTTATTTAAATTATCAAATAAATCAATCATCATAGATACTTTATCTTTTGTGTATTCTTCATTATAATGATTTAGTGTGTAGTTATCTATTTTGTTAAAATGTTCAAACTTTTCTTCACCCTCGTTCCATTGATATCTTCTTGAATATAATGTAAATTGAGCAACACAAATATCAAAGTCTTGGTAATTTTCATATAACTTTTTAAAAGTATATTCATTAGATGCGCAACCCTCTGCAAAATTAACAACTTCACAATTAAGTTTTTTACCAACCATTGTTGGATAACAATATTTTTTAGATATAGAATTAAAAGGCCCATTATAATCTTTACCATATGTTTCATACGCCTCTCGTTCAGTATTTCCCCATATTTTGACTTTGTCATCTAATTCAGAAATATCAATTATATTATTCTTGATTGCATAATCAACATATACTGGTGAATTAAATCCACCACCCTCAGTAAAACTACACCCAAAAAATCCTATCTTCATTTATCTCTCTCCGATAATATTGGATTATCTATTGGCCAATTTATTTTTAACATTGGGTCATTCCACTTTGCTGTTATTTGGTCTTGCCAATCTACATACTCGTTTGGATAAGATTGTGTATAATGAAATACACACTCGTCTGATAAACATAAATGTCCATTAAGAAAACCTGGTGGAACTAATACACTTTTATAATTTTTGTCATCAAGTGTAAAACTATCCCATTGTAAATAAGTTGGACTATCTTCTCGATAATCAACAACTACTAAATAGAAAGCACCATAAACACAAGTAATGTGTTTCCAAGTTTCATTATCTCCGTGTAATCCTCGTAGAACATTTTTACGAGAGTGTGTAAATTTAGAGATTTTTTGTGGTGGTGTGTCCATTGATTGTTCCCAATATGTCCACATCGTCCCACGATAATCTGTGAATTTGTCTGGTGTGAATATCTTAACTTCTTTCAAGACATCACTAATCTGTGATTGATAACTAAACATTTGCCTCCTATTTTAGTGTCATTTCGGAAGGTTAGGTCTTTCAGGAATTTCACCCGAGTTAGTTCCGACTGACATATATAAATATCTATTTAAAGCCTTTTTCGTATATATTTTTATATATTAATTGTTGTGCTTCATTGTATTGTATTCCATACACTTTCATTAGTTCTCTATTGTGTTCTAATATATCCAACATACTATAATACCATTTATGTAAATCCTCTTTACTCATTGAACACAATCTTTTGACTTCCTTTGTTATTTTTTGCATTCGTTTAAATGGTGATAAAACCTCATCATAACTCTCATCAATATAAGGACTAAATGTTTTAAAACCAAGTTCCCTTAAATTTTTTAAAGTGTAAGGTGAACCATAAACAATAAACGGGTGAAAGTGTAACATTGGTCTATAAATTTTTTCAGTAGAAAAATATGTCTTTTCTGGAAAAGCAGTTTCTGTTACTATGGAAAAATATGAATTTAAATATGGTTCTTTGGACTCACAACCAGGACCCATTACATTAGTAAGATTATCATAGTCTACCGTCATTGGTGATAACTTAACAAGTTCATTATAGTATGACATATAGTCATCTCTTAATTTTGTCTTACCCATAATTTGAGTCATAGTATGTAAGTCAGGTCCATTTTGACCTAAGTGATTTAAATCTTTACCTCTTTCTAATGAGAAGCTTACTAAATTGTTTTTTAGTAAATTATTATGATATAACATAGCAATTAGTGCGTATCTATGTGGTCTTATTCTACGATTAAAACAAACAAAGTAATTATCTCTTAATTCTTGATAAGGTGTCGCCCATTCTTCTTTTGAAACGAGTTGTGATAATACTACAAAATCATTTTCTGTGTCGTATCTTGTAAACCAATCTTGTCCTTTTAAATACAATTGTTCAAATGAATTAATTATATTGACACCTAATTTACCACACCAATTTTTATATTCTTTATCCAATGACCAATTATTACCTATTACATAATAAACATCACTTTGTTTTATATTATAATCTTCTAATAAATTATGGAAAAAAATCATTTCAGATAATTCGACACGACTTTCTTCCAATGCCAGAATAACTATTTTGCCTTGTCCGTTTTGTATTTTTTTTAATGTTGATTTTTTTATGTGTTCTAAGAAACAAAATTCTTTATAATTTTCATCTCTACCAATTAATTTATCAAAAGCACCAAATTGTTCTACTGGATATAAAAAGTTATCAGATATATCATCTACGAGTTTTTGATTTGTTTGTAATTCTCTAAACAAACTATGAACAACTTTTTCTTTACCAAAAGTTTCTAAATACTTTTCAGTATCCTCTATATATTCTTGTTCATTAGGATAACCATTAGGAACAAATAAATCATTTTCAAATCTATCATATCCCCAAATCACTTTATCTTTTTCTTGAACATTTTCAATGATTGTAATTTCTCCTTTATAGTCTAATACTTTTACTAAATTATTTTTTACTAACTTTTGTATTCCTTTCCAAACTCCTGTTGAAGTATTAGGTTGACAGTCATCACAACATATTATTGGTATGCCACAATTGATTGCAGTCATAATGTCAAACATTGATGACGCTTCTGTGTGATGACCATCAATCCAAGCTAAATCATAAGGTGTGTTTTCTTTTGCATAATTTCTAAATTCATTTGATATAGAGTCAGACAAAAGTAAACTTATTAATTCTTCACCATAATAATCATTGATTTGAATTTGTCTTTCTACAAATCCCTCTTGTCTATCAACACTATAAATTTTTACATCTCCTAAAACTTCCTTTGCTATGATTGAAAAACTACCAACATTCATACCTACCTCTAAAATCTTTTTAGGTTTGTATTTTTGTAAAAATTTTATTATATAAGCAACACTCATAACTGAGTCTTCTGTTCTGTAAAAATCTATCGTTCCACCGTCAGAACAAAACTCACGAAAATNATTTTGGTGCATAATCCATTTTTCATTATCACCTGTAATCAATGNGTGATTAAAAATCTTATTAATTAAATCTTTAATTTCTTGTGTTTCATTTTCTATATATATTGAGTAATCCATTACACTCCCACATAGTTTAATATTGGAACTAATTCCTTATATGAACAATTTTGACAATGAGAAGTAGGATTATTTGTTTGACAACCTTTCTTCACATTTTGATAATCGTCCATTAGTCTTATTTCATCAATAGAGTTTTCAAACAAATTACCAAATGGTTCTGCACCTGTATTCATACAACACATTTTTACATTACCCTCTACCGTAGTATAGATTGCATTGTTTACCCAAAAACAATCTTTAAAATCCCACTTAGATTTACCCATAATTTGTTTGTTCCAATTTTCTCTTAAATAATTTAAATCTTCTTCTGTATAACCTGATGTTGCTATGTCATCACTCATCTTGGTATCGGCATCCCATATCTGTGCTATGTTTAATCTTAATTGTCCTAAGTTATGTTCTTTTCTTANNTNNTCNATCTTTTTCTATNTCTTGAACATTNTANGCATTNACNACATAATTNACNACNACATCACAATCATATCTATCNACTGATTTGAATTGNTCNANAAACTNTAANTAACTTNNTCCATTTTGCTGGCGACCTATCTCGTTCATAACTTTCTTTATATCCGTCAATTGAAAAATACAACATATCAATATACTTCATACANTCACGAAACTTATCATTNATATTATATTGACAATTAGTNGCTACGATTAATTTACACTTTGGAAATGTTTCTTTAAACATACGACANACTTCATCAAATTGTGGGTGNANCATTGGTTCTCCCATACCCATAAGTTTTGCTTCTTGGATTGGGTGGTGTTTTATTCCGTCTAATAACTTACCCCAATCCTCTAACGACATATGTTTAAGTGGGCCAATCACCTCATCACGATTACAAAAACTACAATCTAAATTACAATAGTTTGTTGTTTCTAAATAAGCATAGGTAATCTTATCCATTAAGATAACTCTCCAAATATTCTGGTGTTCCTAATTCATATATTTCATCAACCATACCGATACCTATTTTCTTTCCGTCTCTTATAGCCCAATTGTAAACNGGCGCTACATAAAACTCTCCNTTGGTTCTACTATTCTGTTCAATCATTTGTTCTGCATATTTTACNAAATCACTACCTTTNTTCCAATAGTAATATCCTGCNGTNGCATTNTTTGANATNACTTTCTTTTCTGCNACTTCTTGAACATATCCNTTGTCAAGTGTTCTGGCATAACTCCAATCTTCACTATCACCCCAAAAACAAGGTATGTATCCGTCATAGTGTTCTGCTATTTCCCACATCTTTTTTGGATTGTAATCTATCATTTGGTCTGAGTTTAAACTTAACATTGGTGTATCATCATCATTGATTAAATCTTTTGCTGTTAGTATTGTTTGTGCAGCTCCCTCAGTTACATCATCTAATATTACGACATCATAAGAGTCGTGTCCAATGATATCTTTAAACTGATAAAAGTCATATCTGTCAAAATCTTCTTGTAAACAAATCAATATAAACATATATTCTTTGTCAAACTTAATTCCTAAGTTTTCAATTACTCGTTGTATCATTGGTTTTCCATTTACATCTATAAATGGTTTTGAGTCAGTATATCCTTGTTCGGTAAATCGTGAACCTNTACCCGCCATCGGGACTACTATGTTAAATTTTTGTTTCATAATTTTAGTAATCTTTCAATATCATTTTCAAAATGATTGATAAATTTTTGATGACCTGTATAAGAAACGTGAAAGTCATCNCCGTCATTNTCGTAATCGTCCCAATACTCAACATCATTTTCGTGTGCAAATTCTGCTAATCCACCCATTTCTGTTGTATCACTTTCATAAAAAATAAATTTATCAAAGTCTATCAAATTGTATATATGTCTTGCGGTGTTAAACACATCAACCATTTTTTCAACACCCTTTGTTTTTGATAGAAAGTTTCTATAAGTATGGTCATTTTTTGTCCAATTAAATATGTTATTATATACAAACATACAATATTTTATATTATGTTTATCACAAAGGTTTTGTATTAGTAGAATATTCTTACAAGTTTGTAAAAAACTATTTTCTTGTGTAAAGTAATTTTTATAATAATTTAAAAAATAATCTCTTTGACTTTTTGAACGCCAGTCTTTATCGTCTATTGCTTCTCCACCACTTCTAATAAAACCCTTACTAACATCGTGTCGTTGATTCCATTGTTCAAAACACACAGTTTGTCCATTATCACCATTCATTTCTATTTTAGAAAAATCATCAATTTCGTCTGAAATAAATAAATCAGTTCTTTCAATACCACTCCACATAATCGCTAAGTGTATATTTTTTGTGTTATAGCCAGATTTAATAAGATGATTTATTTGTGATATAACTCTTTGTGTGATTAATTCATTACCAGAAGCACCAACTGCTGTGTGATAACCTTTTATGTAATTGTATTTATCAACCAAATAATATACCCAAGATTTACGATTTGGTTTTTTTGGATTAAAAGCTGAGTCTGAAAAACTACAACCGCCAGTTATCAAGACTTTATTCATTATAATATCCTACATTATCTGAACAAACACCTGCTATGTCTTTTGGTATATTTCTTGAACTTGGTGGCATAACACAAATAGATTTACTTGTCATTTCATCTTCAAACTCTGACCAAAAATATCCTTTTGATGTAAGTGCTACTTTATCTTTGTCGTGAAAAAAACAATGTATTTTATTATCATCTATCATACGATAAAATGCCTCTATATTTTTTGCGTGACACCAAAACTTTTTATTTTGTAAAAAACTTCTTTCAATTTTGTATTGTGGTTTATCGTGTCCTAAATAAAATTGTTTATCTACTGACCAAACATCAATCTCAACATCATAACCTTTATGTAATGTATCTAAAATATATTCAGGTTTATTTTCTAATTGTTTTTTTCTACCTAATGTATTTCCTCTATGTGATATCAATATCATTAAAAAAATCCTCTGCGTTTATTCCTCTATCATCTATAAAGTAATCTGCGTTGTGTCCTTTAAAACACAACTCGTGATACTTACACCCCCACTCTTTTAATTGTTGTTCTGTGATTGGGCGATAATGTTGTTCACCTCTACCACTTTTTAAACCTCTTGCTGTATAATAAACAATTGTGTGTCCATTATCATACAATTTATTAATTTTTTCTATTCTATCCATATAAGGTTCTCTACCGATTACCTTACCGACTTCTTTACAAATTGTTCCGTCTATATCAATTACATATTTCATTAATACCAATCCTCTTGAAATTTTAGTAAATGATTACCACAACCACTTTCATCAAAAACTTTGAAATCAGTTCTTTTTTTAAAGTTAGATAAAAATATTGTTTTATCATCTTTTTTTATTTCTAAATAACTTATATCACCTGTATAGTATTGTCTGTATTCTTCTGGACATTCACTAAATCCATATCCACAACCAACCCACAAGTAAGCGTTTTTGTAATCCTCTAACATTTCTCCGTCAAAATTTACTTTTTTCTCTTTAAACAAACCTTTGTTTTCTTTTATCAATAAATACTTTTCTTTAAGATTACAAACAAAGTGTATTTTAAATGTATTGTGCATATACTTCGGATAAATGTGTGTAAGTTTTTTTTCACCTGTATCTGTCCATATTGTTCCGTCAACAAAAACATCTTTTATTTGAATTCCTAAATGTTTCCCATTTATTCCCACGATATATCCACCAAACTTTTCTTCTTTTAATTTTTCTAAATCAGGTTTTACTTTTACTATGAATTCAAACTTATCACATAAATCAAATCTATTAGGTGGTGCTGTGCTTAAACCATTTTTATTGTCAGGTGGTAAAAAATAAACGTTGTCTTTATCTAATCTCATAATTTAATTCTCAAACACTCTTTATAAAATTCTTCTAATTCAGGAAAAGTTTTACAAAAATCTGTTCCTCGTCTTTTGTCATGCTCTTGAAACATTTTACCAAAGTTATATCTTTGTTGTTTGACTTGTTCCTCTTTTTCTTCCCAAGTAGCTACTCTCCAATCCCATATTCTTTTTATTTTTTGAACTTCAATATCTGAATATCCGATATATTTGTGTTCAAAAGAAGGGATAGATAGATAATCTGCTAATTGAGCTTGTTCAAATATATTCTTTGTCCATTTATGTGGTAAAACTTGTACGGTTTGGTGTTGTGGATATCGTAAATAACTTGAGTCTAAAAATACTGCTGAATTCCAATATCTATCTGATGAGCCATACTTTTCTTTTAATCCATATACACCCTCAATTAATTTGTGATAATTAGGAACTGATAGTGCATTGTAAGTTGACATAATGGTTAGATTTACTCTTGGACATTTTTCTAATATTTTGTTCATATTGTCCCATATACGATTAAACTCTAAACCATTTCTAATATACTCTGCTTGTTCACCCCAAGTATCAACTGATGTAAATATGATGAATTCATTTACTCTACNCTCATCTTCTATTTTGTTAATCTTACCAATTAACTTATCAATCATATTATCTTCTAAACCTAAATTAGAATTGATAGCAAAATTTAAATCTTTATTTGGATTAGGTTCATCAATAATATAATCTAAAACTTTCCAAGTATCTTTTGCCAACATTGGTTCACCACCTGTAATTCTAAATGTGTGTAAATCACGATATAAGTCTGGCCACCATTTCCAAAATGCTTCAACATATGGATTGTAATCTTTATGTAATATTGGAACTTTATTTTCTGCTATATGACTTTCCATTGAATTAAATCCGTCAGTAGTTGGATAACCGCCGTGTTGTTTAATTTCGTTCATCCAAGTAGATGAATATGCCGGCCCACAATAACTACATTTGAAATTACAAGCATTTGAGAATGCGACCTCTACATATCGTGGATTAAAGTCTTGTCTCCAATCTGCATTTACAATTTCATCAAAGTGTGGTAATGACCAATTTTCACTTGACTTAAAAACTCTATCTGAAAATCTATCTGAGTTATCTTCAACACCCCAACAATAATCACACTCTTCTGGTCTTTTACCTGTAAGCATTTCTCTTCTACGAAGTTTTTTATATTGAGTATTGTGTAGTGCACTTGGATTTCTTTTGATTTCGTTTACATTAATTTTGTGTGTTCGTGGGTGGTGGCACGAGTGATTATGACCTGTTTGTAATTGTAAGGTTACTTGTGTCCACTTTGCTAAACACATACCTGAACCAATATCATCAAGTTTCTTTTTATTATCAATAAAAAATGGATTATCTTTTGTTACATCTGACATTAAAATCTCACATTAATTAGTTTGTGTCTATCATAAATAGTTTCGATACTATGTATATTATATTTCATTGAGTTTAGTCCTGAATTGTCTATATCAATTTCACCTTTTTGCATTTTCTTTCTGTATAGTATTTCGTTTTTAGATGTTTGTTCTACATCTCCTTGAAACTGATTATTGACTATTCCCTCGTCATCGTGATACATACACTCCATAGTTCCGTATCTTCTATGTGGTTCTGGATTTAATTTGATAACTTCTGTATCTCGTAAAAATCTAATACCACGATTTTGTATTTCTCCGTGATTATCATTTCCACTTAAATCTTTAACCATAGTTCCTTTACANCTACGACAANNTTGGTCNCAACATATTGATTTNGTCATATCNTAATGNANNACTAAATCATCATANGCNTNCCACATTTTTACNTCTGCTATTTCTCCTTTAAAAAANCTTTGTCCTTCCCAAGCNTTAGGGTCATTACNNCCNANCCAAAANGGANNATTNNCATATCGTTTNAATNTTTCNTCATATNNNATNGTTGATTGTTGNATNCCAAACTTTTCTCCTAAGTCTTGGTCGTTGATTTGAAAACTAATTTTCTTGTTNTCTTTGTCGTGTATCAAACTAACNTTTGTCCAATTNTNCTGATATCTTNTTCTCCAACGATANATGTGATTATTTTTCCAATCCCACATTGANNNNGCAAATGCATTTGAATTATTNTAATCAATACCAAANTCATATCCNANTTTNGANANNATNGGATATTTNAAATATNTNTTATTACCTTTACCGATTAGGTGTTCAGGTTCGTGTTCGGGTATTTCTGGCTTACAANTNANNTCAATNNTAAAACTATCCGTAGGTATTCTNCNNAGTTNTNGTGNNGGNNNAANNTTNATANNNGTGGATTTTCCGTCCAAAGATAAAACCATTTTTTGTTTNATNGTNTCNAAGTNTTNNTTGTTTNTAATAACCTTTTTNTACACATCTCCAATATAAGTCGTCATCTTCCATACCCCAACCAACATANTCNGTNTTGTATCCGTTGATTTTNTCNAATTGTTCNGCTGTNAATATCACNACNCCACCAAAGTATTCGNTNTCTCNTANNGTATAACCCCATTGTGATAACCAAGTNGCNATNTGTTTTGGTGNATCNCCNGGATGNCCNTAATNACAATCATCATAAGGCAACATATCNACNTCGTGAAATGCGAAATAATCACACCCNTCTTTNTTNGCTTCAAGATATGCGANATTTTTAGTTCCACTTCTGTGAAACTTTTCATAATCAATCTGATGTCCTACATAACAAGTAAAGTCAATACCTTGTTTACCTAAGAACTCNTCTAAGTGTGGTATCAATCTATCAAGATGACCTTGACGAACTCCGTCTCCACTATCACGATATGGTATGCAAACTCCTAACTTCATAACTCCACCGATAACATTGTATAGTTTCCGTCATTTGTTTCAGAAATCTTTTTGAATTTTAGTGTTGTTAGTCCGTCTTTTGTTAATCCGGTTTTGTTTTGTAATACCTCATTATAAAAACGAATTTGATTTAGTCTTGTTGATTGTGATTTCCAACCACCTTGATAATAACCCTCTGACTCGTGCTTAATCATTTCAAATGTAGAACTTCTTCTGGCGGGAATAGATATTCTCTTTTGTTCTAATTGATGTTGTGGTTTTGGTATACAATTATAAGACTTTGCATAACACCTTGATAATCTTGAATTAACTAAATCAACTACCTCACCCTCTTCATACTGATATGGGTGTGGTAATACTATGTTTTTAAAATCGTAGTAAATCTTTAAGTTTTCTGAACTACTATATTGTCCTGTATCACATTGATAACCGAAACCGAGTGTATCGTGAAACTCTTTTACTTCATTTTTTTGTAGTGCTTTATCCCAATAAGCAAAATCACTAACGAATCCAATAAAACTTTTTTGGTCTTCTTTTCTATTAGGTGTTGCAATTCCAATATAGAAGTGTTGTTTTTTAGTATCTAATAACTTTCTTGGAATCATTTTATGTCCGACTTCTTCTCCGTCTTGATACATTGTCAATGTTCTGTTTGACTTATCATAAGTTACGGTAATTCGTGTTAGTTTTGGATAACTATATTCAGAAGTTATTTGATGACATTTTTTTCCAATATCCCAAGTTTCAAACTTATAACGATTAAATGAATTATAGCATATTGTTGTATCCCAACCAGGAATACTAAATACACACATTTCATCAAAATCTCTATCATAACTTGGGACTATTTCATTTGGCTTAAATGTAATGTGAAATGTAAAACTATTTGTAATATCAATCGTATTGACACACTTTAAATAACTTTTATCTCCGTGTAGATATAATCCTGATGTGGATTCTTTTGGAACTTCGTAGATTTCAAAGTCAGTAAATACATTACTTTCTGTTAATCGCATTAACAAATCATCATCTTCAAAACCCCAACCCCAATATTCATTTGAAAATCCGTTTACTCTTTTAAAAGTAGGACTTGGAAACATAGTAACACCACCGAAGTAAGTGTTAAATATTTCTCTATTGGAATTTGTGAAGTTTGTAGCAAGATGAAGTGGAACATCTGAATAAGAATAATCTACATCTTTTGGCAACATATCTATATCGTGAAACACTACATAGTCACATAGTTTTCTCATAGCAGTTTTGAAACCAATATTCAATAACTTACCACGATTAAATGGTAAATCGTCCGCTTGTTCAACTACGATTAACTCGTATTGTTCATCTTTTAGGTATTCAGATATAGATTCTCGAAACTTACGAAGATGTCCCGGTCTCTTACGATATGGGACAATTATTCCGAGTTTCATTATCTATCTTCTTTTTTACCGTACTTTTCGTAATATTCTGATAGATACCATTGTAATCTATCTGACCATTCAGTTTTGTCAATATCTTCGAACCAAAGTGTTAAAGCATCTAAAACATTAGCTATTTTTTCTAATGCTTTCACTTTTCTTTCTTCTAACATTACTAAATGTTCGTCTTGTGCTGTTTTTTGTGGCATTTCTAAAACCCTCTTTTTGTTATAACTATATATAAATATAGTGTTTTGTTAAATTCTTACTATTTTTTTTCTTAAATCGTTCCATTTTTCGTATTGATGATAATTTCCATTACCTAATCGTTGAAACATAAATTCTGGTTTTGTTAAATCTATTTTATAATCACTTTTAATAATTTCATCTAACATTAATTTATACTCTTGTGCAAACGATACATTTGCTTTTGTTTTACTTACTTGTTTTAATCTTTCCAATACTGAATAATCCCATTTAAAATGATGAACTTGTGTAAAGTTCTTTTCTATTGGATATCGTTTTTCGTGTTCTCTTTGACAAGTTGTTGTGTCCTCGTCTAATTGAACATAATGTTGTCCATTAGATACTTGAACTTTACCTTTCATNAATGTAACTTTATTTGGACAAGCATAACTNAATGGATANCTNAAAAATCCTGCTTCTGGCATTTCTTCCCATACATTTGACTCCATAGTTATTTTAGGAAAATCTCCACCCTCTCCAATTCTATCTACAAAACCACCGCATACAAATTCATACCCATATTCTTCACACTCCTCAATAATCTGATATGTTGGTTTAGAATATAATTGTAATTCGTCATCATCTGCTACTATCCACCAATCATCTGGTTTTAGTAATTTAGTTTCATTATAATGTTGTGTAACTCTTTCCCAATCAAATGGTCGTTCATAAACTATCTTGTGTGGTTTTAAATTAAACTTTTCTAAAATATGTAATCCTTGTTCTATGATTGGGTCTTTCTTGTGATGTGCGTAAAGGACTACAAATATCTCGTCCATATGTAAATGATAATGATTTAACATATGATATAACATTGTTGTATTGTGTCCACAAACCGTAACTAAATTCATTTCTTCCTCAATATTGTTAAACCTGTTGAACTCGGAAAATCTTTTTCTATTCCGTAATTAAATAAGTTTAATACTTCATAGTCATCATACTTATGACCAATAGTAAATCTTCTTAACCACTCACTTGGGCCTGATAAATCATAGTCTTCGTGTCCCTCAACTTCAATAAAATTATCAACATAGTTTTTATCTGTGTCGTGTATTATTATAATACCATTATCATTCATTATTTGAGAGTATAAATCAAAGTCTTTTTTAACACCCTCATAAGTATGGTCAGCGTCTATCCACAACATATCAATTTTCATATCTCGTTTAATAAAGTATTCATAGTATGCTTTTTCAGTTGTTGTTTTTAAAACACCAACTTGAAATGCAGTTGGAAAAAAACTATCTTCGTCCCAATCAGGCACTCCTGCTACACCATTAAAAGCATCAACTAAAACTACCTCAGATTTAGTGGTGTCAAATCCCTCTTCTTTTAAATCTCTGTTAGCTGATGACATTATTCTTGGAATAAAACCATTACCACTTCCTAAACATACTGAAATTTTTGGTTTGAAAAAATACATCAAAGAATAAAGTATCATTCCGTCTCCCATATGTTTGTCAGTTGCACCATGCGACCAACGATAACGAAATTCTTTTCCTTGATTTGTTGTTATTTCTTGTTCTATATATTCGTGATTAAGTATTGATTTCTTCATAACCTTTTATATAAATATCATCTAACTTATGTAAAATTCAAAGTAATATCCATATCTGAATTTGTTACACCATTATTCGTAAATGATATAGTTGCTGTTCCTGTTCCGTCTCCACTTGCTGCTGCTACTGCTTTTATTCTATAACGAAGTGTTCCACTTGTAAAAGATAAGTCATTTTTNGGAAACGAAATAAATCCTGTCCCACTATTATCTGAACCACCTGTTCCAGGGTCTCCACTTGTTGATAATGCAATTGTAAGTGTTACATTACCTGCACTTGTTTGTGAATTGGTAATTGCAGTATTACCACTTCCATTTGCTAATTGTATTGTTTTTAAATCTGATATTACGGTGTCTCCCATATCTCCACCCATTGTAAAATCACCTGCTTGATTAGAAAACTTTGTTGAAGGATAACTTGGTTCATCATTACTACCCTTATTATGAACTAAGAAAGATTGTCCAATATAAAAGTCATCTGGCTCTACATCTAATTGAACGACTTCGTATCCATCAGGGTCTATGTGTTGTTCCAATGAACTAATTACTACTTCATTTCCATTTTTATCCATTAGATAATCACCAACTGAAAAGTTAGGTGCAGTTTTCCATACCCAATTTTCATTACCTGCTTGTCTATACAACATATGATGTTCACCCGTAATATATTCAGAACCACTATTGATATTATAATAGTGTTGAGAAAACTCATATAATACTCTTTGAACACTTGCAGAGTGTTGTGTAAAACTACCTGACTGATTAAAGGTATCGTTTTTCCAATCACCTGCACTTTCATCAGTAGAACCTTGTAAAGATACGGTAAGAATACTATCTCCAACATTTAAATCCTCTACCTTTACTACACTTCCGTCTGACTTACTTACCATACTTCCAAACAATAAACAACTTGGAACACCACCATAAGTATCTACGATTTCTATTGATTTGGAAACACTCGTATTGTATCGTGTTGCGTGGTCATTAAATCCGTCTGATTGTCCGTCTTCTGCAAATTTTGCTTTTAAACTACCTGATTGATTAAATGTTCCAGCGATTGCTCCGTCTGTATTGGTAATNNTTGNAGCTGTAACTTGTGCGATGTAATCTGCACTACCAATAGTTACATCAAGATTTCCGTCAAAAGACCAAGAAAGATTTTCTGTTCTGTTTGCAATTCGTTTGTTAAATAAACCACCCTCATTACTGAACTCCATTTCGTAATCTTCTGCTGTTTGTTCAAATAAATAAGTAAATCCACTTAATCCCTCATTGACCGCACTAATAGAAAAGTCCGACATCTTGACTGGCGCCGGTGAAGTAGCTGAACTACCACTCATTTGAGACATACTTGCTGCGGCAGTATAAGAGTTGTTTCCGTCNACTGCTCTACGAAGTTTTCCTAATGATAANTTTTGTTTTNNANNTGTTGCCATACTAATAAATATTACTCGTTNTATATTTCAAGTAATCTATCTCTCCATTNTTCTTTNTTNTCCCATTGTTTTANATAATCTCTAAGTGGGAATAAATAATCTCTTTTTTCTTGTAATGTTAATTCACAAATATTTTTATATTGTTCTTGAAACTCTTCTTTTGAACTTGCTCTAAATGGATAATCATAATCTATCAACCAATCGTGTGCTAATATTGGTATCTTACCCCAATCTACTGCTTGAAATATTGAATATCCAAATGGTTCAAAGATATGAGCAGAGTGTGATATACCCCAATCTTGTTTCATAAACATATCTAATTGTTCGTGTCGATAATTATACACTTTCCATTTTGATGTATCAATGTTTAAATTTGTTTCCCACCACTTTACATCATAATTATCTGTAAAAAATAAACTATCAATACCCTCTAAGAAGTGTGGACATTTACGAGTTTCCATTCTGGCGGCGTATCCTACTCGGTTGCTGTCCACGACATCTTTATTGTGTTTAAATTCATAAAAGTTTGGTATTGTAATTAAGTGGTCGTGTTTAACATTCCACTTTGGGTCATTGATACCAATCCAAAATGGATATTTTGCATAAGACTTAATGTCATTTTCCCACTTTGGTTGCATATAAAAATGAAAACCTTTATCTAACCCTAATACAAATTGTGCTTTCATAATATCTTTTACTGAACAATGTATTCCAACACTATGTATTTTATCTTTGTTTTCTGTAATAAAGACATGCGGTGAATAATATCCGTGTAGAATATGTATTCGTCTGGCATTGTCCAATAATTCTTTAAATTTTTTTCTATCGTGTCCTTGCCAATGAACTTCCATAGGACAATCTGGTTGATGACCTGGTGGACGAGTTCTGTGGATTAATAACTTGGATTCAGTTTTCAAATGTTGTGGTATTAACTCCAACCAATTGTTTACCCAAACATCAGCTCCACCGCCAATCATATTTAAACCACCTGTTGAATAATAAACATCATATTCCATATTATAATCCAAATGTTAAATTACCATTAAAGTTGTTGTCTGCAACACTATTGTTTGTAAATGTTACGGTATAAGTTCCTGTTCCGTCTTTACTTGCCACGTGTTGAAACTTAGTTCTAAAGTGTAGAGTTCCTGATGAATATGTTCCCTCTGCAATTGTTCTGTGTGATGATGAATTACCAAAACCACTACCACCATTTGCTGTTCCACTTGCGCCAGGGTCTCCACTTGTAGAATATGCAATAGATAGAGTTCCAACTATACCACCTGCTGTTGCTAATGTAATCACGGTATTACCGCTACCATTTGCTAAGTCAATAGATGCTGCATTAGAAACTTCTGAACCACCATCAAGACCAATTAAATTCTGTGGGTCTCCTGTAAGATTTGACCATGCTGTTGTGTCATCATCAGTAGTGATATTTAGTTCGTTAGAAAAAGCTCCATTAGCGTGTAAGTTTTCACCACGAACTTTTAATGCAAATGCAGTGTTTGCTGCTAATCCTGAATATGTATATGCTGTTGTTACACTATTGTTTCCAATACTACCCGAAACCTCAGGTAATATGTTGGTTAATTCTGAACCATCTTTGAAAGGCGCATATTGTCTTGTTACGGTACTATCACCTACGATACTAATTGTAATAGAACTTGCGTCTTTTGATGTTTCACTAATTGTAGGTGTGGCAGGTGTTCTACTTTTAATGTTTGAAACCACCGCACTACTATTGATTTCAAATATATCATTTGCTGTTGTGTCTAACATAAAAGTAGTTTGTGATGGAAAATCACCACCCGGTCTTAAATTTGTTAATGTTGAACCTGCTGCATTTGCAAAGACAACATCACCTGCGGTTAAATCATCATTAATATAATCATCTACAAAATCTGCTTGACCTTGAATTGTAAAATCACTTGGTAAGTGTGTATCATCGTTTTCTGCTGCTGCTACTAACTCTCCGTCAGAATAACCTCTTGTAGTTCCATCATCATCAAGAAAACGAAATGTATGAGAGTTTCTTGAACCATAAGTTCCACTACCTGCTGAAAAAGTTAAACCATAGAATTCACTTGCCGATACCGCATCATCATCTAATATACCTGAAAATGATGTTGCAGCTCCTTGAAAGTCCAACATATCTGTTACTGAATTTCCAAGTTCTACACTAATGTCAACTGCTGACATTGTAACATCTGCTCCACTTGATTGTAAAGTCATTATTTAACCTTTTTTTCTAATTTTTCTATTCGTTGTATTAATTCTTGTATTGTGTCTACCAAATATGGTATAAGTTTTGGATATGATATTGTTTTTCTATTCATATCCTCGTCTGTATTGATAAATCCTTTTGTTTCCTCAACAACCTCTGGTATAACTTTTTCCACTTCTTGTGCTATAAATCCGACATCTTGTTTTTGTGTTTCTTTCCAAGTAAATTTAGTTGGTCTTAAATCAGATATTTTGTTCAATGATTCACTAATTTGATATATGTGTTCTTTTTCTCTTTCGTCTGATACCGATAAGAAAGAAGTTCCAAATGCAGTCAAGTTTCCTTTTGATACTACATCTCCATCATTTTGTATTTGTAGTCTAATTGATTGACTATGTTTTGCTTGTAAGAAAGTATATTCGTTTTGTCTGGCTGCTGGTAGTCCTCTTGTGTTTGCTTCTAATCCCAATATGTTGAACTTTGCGTCTGAAAAGTCATCAGTATCTCCGTCCTCATCGTCGTGAGTAGAGCCCGAAACTTTTGCCATAATCGTAAATATATTTGAACCAGAATCTGAACTTGATACAAATCCAAAATTACCTGCTGTTTCAATTGGTTTCGTTACATATTCTGAACTGAATATAAAATTAGGTGGGAATAAACTTGCAGTAAATTCTTGTGCAGTCATATCGTGTGTAGTTGCAACTACAAAACTTGCAGTTGGATTAAACCCATTTGTTCCGTCATTATGAACTTTCTTTGTGTTCATTCTTAATCCTCTATCCATATAGAAGAAAGGTGTTAAAGCATCTTGTGCTGTGTTTCCACCTGCTGTTGTATCTTGGAAAAATTGTTTAGTTTCCAATCTATTCATTTGAGAAGCACTTGTTATTTTTTGATTATCCATTGTTGGAACTGGTCTTGTAACATCAGCTGATGATGAAACAATATCTTGTATTGGAAAACTTGGTTTAAATACTGCTGGCTCAATAGTTGTATTTTTGGTAAATAGAGCTGTTTCACCCGAATTAAATATTGTAATATTGTCTTGTTTTACTTCAATAAGTCCTTCATTACCTTTTAATTGTATACTATTATTGTCGGATGCTGCATTAGAACCCGATACAACAATTCTATTACCTGCTGAGTCAAGAATAATTCCTGCATTTACATCACTATTTGAACCTGATAATTTATTAAGTCTTTCTTCACTAATAGTCCAACCACCAATTTCACCCGAACCAGCTTTTATAGAACCCGACATATCTATTCCGTCAGCTGATGCCGACAATACCGTAACATCATCTGCTGTTTTTACTGAGAGTGAATTAGGTGCTATACTGATATGTTGTGAACCCGTATGTCCTATAAGTGTTGTGTTTCCAAAGAAAGAAGCAGTGGCACTACCTGTTACGACTAAAAATCCGTCTGCTGAAACTTCTGAATAATTTACATTAGCACTTGCTGTTTGTAATGCATTTGAAGCTGTTCCAAAGAACTTTGCTCCTTTTCCAAAACTTGACATTATTCCACCAGTGGTGTTTACTAAATTAATTTTTTGGTCATTTGCAGTTGTATTATCAAGAACAAGTTGTGCTCTTGTATCGGCAACATCAGTTGTAACTGCTGCTGATGCTGATTCATTTACTGCAATACTTGCTGTTGCTGCACTCGCACTTGATGCTGCTAAACTCGCACTTACTTCAAAAGAACCAGAAGCAAGACTTAAACTGCTAGAAGCATCTTGTAGAGTATCTACTGAACTTGTTAATGATGCTGTTGCAAAACCCAATGCGGTTATTGATGTCGCAGCAGTTCCACTTGTGGCATTAACCTCACCAGTTATCGTAACTGATGTCGCTACTAAATCTCCCTCACGATTTACTCTAAATGGTGCACTACCAGAATTTGCATTACCTAAGAAAATACCTTCATCTGCGTCTGCTACAAATATAGCATTGCCAGTTCCGATTGTCAATCTTTTAGCACTCGTGTCTAATACAAAGTTAGTTGCTGTTAAATCTGTTTCATTAATAGAAAATCCACCAATAGTTCCACCAACTTCTGCTGTGATTTCACCGGCTAATGTTACATCTCCGTTTACATCTAAATGAAAATTACTTGAACTTATTTCTATATTTCCATTTGAACCACTTACAAAAGAACCTGTGCTTGCAGTAGAACCTGAACCTAAAAAGAAAGTATCTGTTACGACTTCAAATACACTTGGTGTTGTTCTAAATCTTAAAAATCTATTTGAACCACTAACTAATTCTAAACCAACTCCGTCATAACTTTCACTTGTTCCTAATGACTCCGAAACCGAACCACTAAACATCATAAATCCACCAATGCCTGAAGATAATGATGATTCGAAACCTGAATAACCAACACTCTTAATAAATGCTGAACCTCCGTGTGCCTCAATACCACTACCCGTAACACTTCCTAAGAACATAGAACCTGTTAAAAGATTATCACTACCCACTATAACTTGTGGTGGGCCTTCAAACGCTACATTATCTGCTAACGCTACGGTTTCTGCTAAATTATTATTAGCGTCATAAAACTCAACCATAAAGTCATATGTTTTACCTCGTTTGATTGGTTTTGGCATAGGAACATTTGACTTGAAAAAACCAGGACTAAAATTAGTTTGAGTAAATGGTCGTAGTCTAATATCTGATAAAATGAATTGTCCTGAATTTACTCTAAATCCTAAACTACCTGTTGGTGTTGAACTTGCGTTATGTGTTCTAAAATCTGTTATTTGTTTTTGTTCAATAATCGTGAAATCAGTATTGGTTGTATCAGGTAAATCTATTGTTCCTAAACTTATTTCCCTATCTGTTTCAGTTTCAAGACTACCCGTTATAAATACTTCTAATTCTGCTTGTTGTTTTGATGTTCCGTCTGATTGTGTTTTTGATGCTTTTTTAAATGCCGCATTAAACTCAATAATATAATCTTCATTTTTTTCTAATTCTAAATTTGTTTTTGTTACAAAGGTAAATGTATCTCCAACTGCTTCATTACTACCACTTAATAACACTCCGTCAATAATTGTATCATCATTTGTAGTAGCTGTTGATTTATTAGACGAAGTAACCCAATTGTTTTCAATAAGTGATTGTGTAAAAAATATACCAATGTTTTCAAATCCACTAATACTATTTTTGTTTACTAATTCATTTGGTGATTCAACTAATGTTTCATAAATCTTTTCAAACTCACCTGATGTTCCGTCCTCTTTCATATAGATTTTTGCTTTGTAAGTATCTCCACTAAATGTTCGTAGATTACCAACAACCATATTAGCAAATGAGCGCTTAAACAATATATCTTCTGTTTCAGTAGAACTAACCACATTGTGAGTTATTGATGCTTGACTTGATGATGGATTTAAAGGAACAATTATTTTGTTGTTATTACTTTTATTTGTAATTGTATATTGTGTTGTTGTTGTAAATGTAGTTGAGTTAATTACATCTAATATTTTTGTTTCAAACGATTGTGGTTTGTCAAATTTATTATCTGGATATAATGTGTTATCAACTAAGTTATCAGGTCTTGTTATACTTAATGTCGCACCTTTCATAGCACTTGATATTTTGTTAAGTGCATTATCAATACCCTTTTCCATTTCTTTAACAACAAAAGTAAATGGTTTTTTAGTTATTGAACTTTGTGGTAATATTGATGATTGTGCTGAACCTTGATTTTGATTTATATATGCTTCTAATGAATTACCGACTTCGTTGAATTGATTTGAATTACCTGTCGTTGAACCACTATCAACTGAAAATTCTGTTTGTGGTGTTGGGTTTACAAACTCAACACTACCTGTTATTGTTTTTTGTGTTAAGTTGCCTGTTGGAACTTTTTCAATTACACCCTTTACTATTTCAGAAACCGTGATTTGTGGGTCTCCATAAAAACGAATTGGTTGTGTATTTTTTATTTTTTTATTTATACTGATTGGTGCGGTAAATCTTACATTGTAAGTGTTTTGAAAATCACTTGGAATATCAAACTCTATTGGATTTAGTTCACCCAATATTGTAAATGAACCCACACCATTTACTACCTCATCATCATAAACCTCAATAGCAATTCTTCTTGCTGGCAATTCTTTGTCATAGTTTGGAATAGCATAGTGAAATATAGGATTACCCTCAGCATCTAATAATTCAGTTTTTAATTCTATGTTTGGTCGAAGTAAATTAGAACCTTCAATTAAAAATGAACTATTACCTGTTGGTAATACCGCTGGAAACTCACTAATGTTAAAAAATCTTGATGTAGTTAAATCACCTAAAACACCTGTTTCTTCCTGTAATACATCAAATTGTAATAGATTTTGTTTGGGAGCTTTACCTTTTCGTAATATGTTTTGTCTTATAGGCATATACTATAAATATAAAAATTTAAAATTTATATACTTATTAATATGTATAAGGTGTGTATAATATGAGTAAAAAGAAAAGATATAATTTTACACTTGATGAAGACCTAATGATG
>FUFK010052484.1_pt1 | contig 26695 bp, 24 predicted proteins | sample 1021851 | NCBI WGS metagenome assembly FUFK01 (sample SAMEA51879418, study PRJEB19060) | metagenome
TCCATCAGGCTGAGTCGCCACTCAGACCGACGATCGTTGGCAAGCCAGCGCCGAAGGTGCGCCCCGACAAGCCCGTTAACCCTAGCGTGAGGGCTTTCCCATGGCAATGAACACCCAGGCAATTCAGATCGGTATCGACGTCGCCAAAGAGGAACTGGTGATCTATCGTCAGGACCTGGATCAAGTCGACTCCCTACCCAATACGCTCCCCAGCATCCGACGCTGGCTGAAGACCCTGCCCGAGCACGCCGCCCTGGCGGTCGAGGCGACCGGCACCTACCACATGCCGCTTACCGAGCAGGCCCATCGTGCCGGCCACAGTGTGTTCGTGATCGACGGCTACCAACTCAAGCATTACCGGGAAAGTGTGCGCGCCCGGGCCAAGACCGACCCCTGTGACGCGCGCCTGCTGGCGCGCTACCTGGCCCGGGAAGGCGATGACCTGCGGGCGTGGACGCCACCGCCCAAAGCCTATCGCACCTTGCAGAGCCTGCTACGGCGCCGGAGCAAGTTGATCCAAGCGAGGGTCGCCCTACAGCAGAGTCTGGGCCAGGAGCCTTCCCTGAAGGCTCCGCTGAAGCGCTTGGTGGCGCAGATCAACCGGATCGATCAACTGATCCAGAAGCGGATGCACCAAGCCGTTCGCCAGGCTGGTCTCACCGAGCAAGTAGCTCGATGTGAGGCTGTTGAAGGCATCGGGCCCTTGAGCGCCTGCGCCCTGGTGATGGCCTTCCTGCGAGGGGACTTCCGGAATAGCGACGCCTTCGTCGCCTTCCTGGGGCTGGACGTGAGGGTGCGAGACTCCGGAAAACAGGTGCAGCGACGGCGACTCAGCAAGCGAGGGGATCCGGAGATCCGCCGCCTGCTGCACAACGCCGCCATGGCGGCCCGGCGGCATCCATACTGGGCTAACGTCTACCAGCGATACCGCGATCGAGGGCTGAAAACCACCCAGGCCCTCGTCATCCTGGCTCGCAAACTGGCCCGCATCGCCTTCGCCCTGATGAAAAACCAGACCACCTATCAGGAAAAGGCTAAGCAGGCTTGTGGGACAACATAGAATCTCCCACAAGGCTTAATCCCACACCCCCCAGCTTCGTAGAAAGGTTCGGCGCCAGCGATACCCCGGAACACCGGAATCTCACCCCGGAGCGTGTCTGTGTTATGCCCTTCCGGGACCCTGGAGGACAGGACGTCCGACAGGGAGCGTACAGGGACGTATTCACAGCGTTCCCGGAAGGGCATAACACAGACACGCGCCCCCGGCTGGAGAGACCCCGCCCGGCCAAAACGCGATGCACCATAAAAAAGCCCGGCGCGAAGGCCGGGCTTTTTAGGGGTGGAAACCGGGTCGAGGGTCAGTCGACCAGGTTTTCCGCCAGGTAGAACCAGGTGCCCATCACCGAATCCGGGTTCAGGGACACGGAGGAGATACCCTGGTCCATCAACCAGCGCGCCAGATCCGGGTGATCGGACGGCCCCTGGCCGCAAATGCCCACGTACTTGCCCTGGGCATTGCAGGCGTCGATGGCCATCTTCAGCAGCGCCTTCACCGCCGGATCGCGCTCGTCGAACAGGTGGCTGACGATGCCGGAGTCCCGGTCCAGGCCCAGGGTCAGTTGGGTCAGGTCGTTGGAGCCGATGGAAAAGCCNTCGAAGTACTGCAGGAACTCGTCGGCGAGCAGCGCGTTGGTGGGCAGCTCGCACATCATGATCACCCGCAGGCCTTCGTCGCCGCGCTTGAGCCCGTTCTTGGCGAGCAGATCGATCACCTGCTCGGCCTCGCCCGGGGTGCGCACGAACGGCACCATCACTTCCACGTTGGTGAAGCCCATCTGCTCACGGACTTTCTTGATCGCGCGGCACTCCAGTTCGAAGCAGTCGCGGAAGTTTTCGCTGATGTAGCGGCTGGCGCCCCGGAAGCCGAGCATCGGGTTTTCTTCGTCCGGCTCGTAGAGGCTGCCGCCGATCAGGTTGGCGTATTCGTTGGACTTGAAGTCGGACAGGCGCACGATCACCTTTTCCGGATGGAAGGCGGCGGCCAGCGTGGCGATGCCTTCCACCAGTTTCTCGACGTAGAAGTCCACCGGATCGTCGTAGCCGGCGATGCGCTTGTCGGCGGCCTGTTTCACGTCGCGCGGCAGGCTGCCGTAGTTCAACAGCGCCTTGGGGTGCACGCCGATCATCCGGTTGATGATGAACTCGAGACGGGCCAGACCCACGCCCTGGTTGGGCAGCGTGGCGAAATCGAAGGCGCGGTCCGGGTTACCCACGTTCATCATGATCTTGAACGGCAGCTTGGGCATGGACTCGATGGAGTTGCGCTGGATGTCGAAGTCCAGCTTGCCTTCGTAGATGTTGCCGGTGTCGCCCTCGGCGCAGGACACGGTCACTTCCTGGCCGTCCTTGAGCAGGTCGGTGGCGTCGCCGCAGCCGACGATGGCCGGCACGCCCAGTTCACGGGCGATGATCGCCGCGTGGCAGGTGCGCCCGCCGCGGTTGGTGACAATCGCGGAGGCACGCTTCATGACCGGTTCCCAGTCCGGGTCGGTCATGTCGGTGACCAGCACGTCGCCGGGCTGCACGCGGTCCATTTCCTTGATGTTGGAGACGATACGCACCGGGCCGGCGCCGATGCGCTGACCGATGGCGCGGCCTTCCACCAGCACCTTGCCGGTCTGCTTGAGCAGGTAGCGCTCCATCACGGAGGCGTCGGAACGGCTCTTCACGGTCTCCGGACGGGCCTGGACGATGTAGAGCTTGCCGTCGTCGCCGTCCAGCGCCCATTCGATATCCATGGGCATGCCGTAGTGCTTTTCGATCTCGATGGCCTGGCGGGACAGATCCTCCACCTGGGCATCGGTGAGGCAGAAACGCAGCCGGTCGGCGCTGTCCACGTCCACGGTCTGCACCGATTTGCCGGCGCTGGCTTCGCTGCCGTAGACCATTTTCTGCATTTTGCTGCCCAGGTTGCGGCGCAGAATGCAGGGGCGCTTGTTCAGCAGCGTCTTTTTATGGACATAAAACTCGTCCGGGTTCACGGCGCCCTGCACCACCATTTCGCCCAGGCCGTAGGAGGCGGTGATGAACACCACGTCGCGGAAGCCGGATTCGGTGTCCAGGGTGAACATGACCCCGGCGGCGCCGGTCTCGGAGCGCACCATTTGCTGCACGCCGGCGGACAGGGCCACCAGTTTGTGGTCGAAGCCCTGGTGCACCCGGTAGCTGATGGCGCGGTCGTTGAACAGGGAGGCGAACACTTCCTTCACCGCCACCATCACATGGTCGAGGCCGCGAATGTTGAGGAAGGTTTCCTGCTGACCGGCGAAGGAGGCGTCCGGCAGGTCTTCGGCGGTGGCGGAAGAGCGCACCGCCACCGGCAGTTCGCCGTCGCCGCCGCCCATCTTCTCATAGGCGTCGCGAATCGCCGCTTCCAGCTCCGGCTGGAAGGGGGCGTCCACCACCCATTTACGGATCTTCTCACCGGTTTCCGCCAGAGCCACCACGTCTTCCACGTCCAGCGCCCCGAGCGCCTCGTTGATCTTGGTGGTCAGATCGTTGTGCTCGAGGAAGTCGCGGAAGGCTTCCGCGGTGGTCGCAAAACCGCCCGGGACGGACACGCCGGCCGCCGCCAGGTTGCTGATCATCTCGCCAAGGGAGGCGTTCTTGCCACCGACGCGCTCGACATCGCCCTTGCCCAGATCCTGAAACCAGACTACGTATTCCGCCAAGGTCGTCTCCTTAAGTATTGCTGGCCTGGGGAGCCTCCGACCCACTCTTGGCGCGCTCTGGCTTTACGCTTCAGGTCGCCCGGGGGGTGTTTCGAGGCTCTCTTAACTTTACCGGAATGAATGGAGGCGCCATTCTACCCAAAACATCAGCGCTTTGCCCGCCCGGATTGGGCAATCTGTTACGACTTTTGTGGAAGGAGCATCGAGCCCATGGCCAGAACCGCCTTTTTTATCTCCGACGGCACCGGCATCACCGCCGAGACCCTCGGTCACAGTCTGCTGAGCCAGTTCGGCGGCATCAAATTCGACCAGGTGACGATCCCCTATGTGGCCTCGGATGACCTGACCCTGGAAGCGGTGGCCCGAATTGACCGGACGGCGCAGACCGACGGCGCCAAACCCATCGTCTTTTCCACCCTGGTCAACGACGACCACCGCGCCATCCTGCACACCTGCAAGGGCAAGGTGCTGGATCTGTTCACCGCCTTCCAGAAGCCGCTGGAAGACGAGCTCGGCGTCACCGCCAACCACAAGGTCGGGCAGAGCCACGCGATCCGCGATCAGCAGGCGTACCGCATCCGCATCAACGCGGTGCACTTCGCGCTGGACAACGACGACGGCGCGCGCACCCGCTATTACGACCAGGCGGATCTGATTCTGGTGGGGGTGTCACGCTCCGGCAAGACGCCGACCTGCCTCTATCTGGCGCTGCAGTTCGGCCTGTTCGCGGCCAACTATCCGCTCACCGAGGACGATTTCGACGATCTGCGCTTGCCCGATGCGCTGGCCCCGCACAAACACAAGCTGTTCGGCCTGACCATCAACGCCGACCGGCTCAGCGCCATTCGCAGCGAGCGCAAGGCGGGCAGCCGCTACGCGTCACCGCGCCAGTGCGATATGGAAGTGCGCGCCCTGCAGGCGCTCTACAACAAGTTCAATATTCCCCACCTGGACGCTACCGAGCTGTCCATCGAGGAAATCAGCACCCGCATCCTCGCCACCACCGGCCTGCAGCGCCGGCTGCAATAACCGGCGCCGCCGGCGGCCGGTTCAGATCACGAACCGGTCCATGAACTCGTTGACCGGCGTGTCGTTGAGCCGCGCCGGGTCCAGACACAGGTCCATGATCTCCGCCACCCGGGCCGACGGGAAACGGGTCGCCAGGTTGCGTTTGAACTTCTGCTCCAGCACCGGAATGCCCTCTTCCCGGCGCCGGCGGTGGCCGATGGGGTACTCCACCGCGACCTGGTCGGTGCTTGAGCCGTCCTTGAAGAACACCTGGATGGCGTTGGCGATGGAGCGCTTTTCCGGGTCGTGATAGTCCTTGGAATAGCGCTCGTCCTCGACGATCTCCATCTTGTCGCGCAGCTCGTCGATCCGCGGGTGCGCCTCGTGGAACTCGTCCTCGTAGTGCTCCGCCACCAGGTTGCCGAAGATCAGCGGCACCGCCGTCATGTACTGGATGCAGTGGTCCCGGTCCGCCGGGTTAGCGAGCGGCCCCTGCTTGGAAATGATGCGGATCGCCGAATCGTGGGTGGTGATCACGATGCGGTCGATCTCATCGAGGCGGTCCTTCACCTGCGGGTGCAGGGTGACCGCCGCTTCGCAGGCGGTCTGGCTGTGGAACTCCGCCGGGAAGCTGATCTTGAAGAGGATGTTCTCCATCACGTAACTGCCGTAGTCACGCTGGAATTTGAACTTGCGGTCTTCCTCGGGCTTGAGCTTCTGGTCCTTGTTGGTCTTGGAAAACAGGACGTCGTAGAAGCCCCACTGGGGCGCGGACAGCGCGCCGGGGATGCCCATCTCGCCGCGCAGGGCGATGTCCGCCAGGCGCACCGCCCGGCTGGTGGCGTCGCCGGCGGCCCAGGATTTGCGCGAGCCGGCGTTGGGAGCGTGCCGGTAGGTGCGCAGCGCCTGGCCGTCCACCCAGGCGTGGGAGACCGCCGACAGCAGCTGCTCCCGGTTGGCCCCCATCATCCGCGCCACCACCGCGGTGGAGGCCACCTTGACCAGCAGCACATGGTCCAGGCCCACCCGGTTAAAGGAGTTNTCCAGCGCCAGCACGNCCTGGATCTCGTGGGCCATGATCATGGCCTCGAGCACATCCTTGATGGTCAGCGGCGCCTTGCCGTTGGCGAGGTTTTTCTGTGACAGGTAGTCGGCCACCGCCAGAATGCCGCCGAGATTGTCCGAGGGGTGGCCCCACTCCGCCGCCAGCCAGGTGTCGTTGTAATCCAGCCAGCGCACGATGCAGCCGATATCCCAGGCCGCCTTCACCGGGTCGAGCCGGTGCGGCGTGCCCGGCACCCGGGCGCCGTGGGGCACCTGGGTGCCCTCCACCAGCGGCCCCAGATGTTTGCTGCACTCCGGGAAACGCAGTGCCAGCAAACCGCAGCCCAGGGTGTCGATCAGGCAGTTGCGGGCGGTGTCCCAGGCCTCCTCGGAATCGATCCGATAGTCGAGGACATAGTCCACGATGGCCTGGATTTCCGGATCGTAATCCGGGCGCAGGTTCTGGTCGACGTTGCTGCTCATGGGGCCTCCTTTCTGTCTAGAATGCGTCTCCGGGTACGCGCACCCAGCCTTCCATCAAGACGCGGGCGCTGCGGCTCATGCTGGCCTTGGTGACCACCCATTCGCCGTCCTGCTGGTGGGCTTCGCCGCCCACGCGCAGGGTGCCGGACGGGTGCCCGAAACGCACCGCGTCCCGTTCGCCGCCGCCGGCGGCCAGGTTCACCAGGGTGCCGGGAATCGCCGCGGCGGTGCCGATGGCCACCGCCGCCGTGCCCATCATGGCGTGGTGCAGCTTGCCCATGGACAGCGCCCGCACCAGCAGGTCCACGTCGCCGGCGGCCACTTTTTTACCGCTGGACGCCACATAGTCGCGCGGGCCGGCCACGAACGCCACCTTGGGCGTGTGTTGCCGCTGCTCCGCCTCTTCCAGGGACTGGATCAGCCCCATGCGCAGGGCGCCGTGGGCACGCAGGGTTTCGAACATGGCCAGGGCGCGGGCGTCCTCGTTGATGTCGCCCTGCAGCTCGGCGCCGGTGTAGCCCACGTCCTCGGCATTGACGAATACGGTGGGGATACCGGCGTTGATCATGGTCGCCTTGATGGTGCCGATACCGGGCACGTCCAGGTCGTCCACCGGGTTGCCGGTGGGGAACATGGCGCCGTCGCCGTCCGCCGGGTCCATGAAATCGATCACCACTTCCGCCGCCGGGAAGGTCACCCCGTCCAGCTCGAAGTCGCCGGTTTCCTGAACCCGGCCGTCGGTGATCGGCACATGGGCGACGATGGTCTTTTCGATATTGGCCTGCCAGATACGCACCACCGCCACCCCGTTATCGGGGATGCGGTCGGCGGCCACCAGGCCGTTGCTGATGGCGAAGGCGCCCACCGCCGCGGTCAGGTTGCCGCAGTTGCCGCTCCAGTCGATGAACGGCTTGTCGATGGAGACCTGGCCGAACAGGTAGTCCACGTCGTGGTCCGGGCCGTCGCTTTTCGACAGGATCACCGTCTTGCTGGTGCTGGACGTGGCGCCGCCCATGCCGTCGGTGTGCTTGCCGTAGGGGTCGGGGCTGCCGATCACCCGCAGCAGCAGCGCGTCCCGGGCGGGCCCGGGGACGCGTGCCGCTTCCGGCAGATCGTTAAGGCTGAAGAACACGCCCTTGCTGGTGCCGCCACGCATGTAGGTGGCGGGGATTTTGATCTGGGCTGCGTGAGCCATGGTACGGATCCTCGCGATTGCGTTAGCTGGCGGCCTGCATGAAGTCCTTGGCGAAGCGCTGCAGGATGCCGCCGGCGGAATACACGGAGACTTCCTCGGCAGTGTCCAGACGGCAGATCACCGGAATGCGCTCCACGTCGCCGTTGGCCCGGTGCATCACCAGGGTCAGCTCGGCGCGCGGCGACGGCTCGCCTTCCACGTCGAACACCTCGGTGCCGTCGATGCCCAGGGTGTGGCGAGTGGTGCCCTCCTGGAACTGCAGCGGCATCACGCCCATGCCGATCAGGTTGGTGCGGTGAATGCGCTCGAAGCCTTCCGCCACGATCGCTTCCACGCCGGCCAGCGCCACGCCCTTGGCGGCCCAGTCGCGGGACGAACCCTGGCCGTAGTCGGCGCCGGCGATGATGATCAGCGGCTGCTTGCGCTCCATGTAGGTTTCGATCGCTTCCCACATGCGCATCACTTCGCCTTCCGGCTCCACCCGGGCCAGCGAGCCCTGGATCACGTTGCCGTCTTCGTCGCGCACCATTTCATTGAACAGTTTCGGGTTGGCGAGCGTGGCCCGTTGGGCGGTGAGGTGGTCACCGCGATGGGTGGCGTAGGAGTTAAAGTCCTCCTCCGGCAGGCCCATCTTGTGCAGGTAGGCGCCGGCGGCGCTGTCCAGCAGGATGGCGTTGGACGGCGACAGGTGGTCGGTGGTGATGTTGTCCGGCAACACCGCCAGCGGCCGCATGTTCTTGAGCGCGCGGGCTTCCGCCATGGTGCCTTCCCAGTACGGCGGACGGCGGATGTAGGTGGACTGCGGGCGCCAGTCGTACAGCGGGCTCACCGCCTTCGCGCCGCCCTCTTTCTTCTCGAACATGGGAATGTAGGTGCGGCGGAACTGCTCCGGCTTGACGCTGGATTTAACGATGGCGTCGATCTCGCTGTCGTCCGGCCAGATGTCCTTGAGCATGATCGGCTTGCCGTCCGCGTCATGGCCGAGCACGTCCTTCTCGATATCGAAACGGATGGTGCCGGCGATGGCGTAGGCCACCACCAGCGGCGGCGAGGCCAGGAACGCCTGCTTGGCGTAGGGGTGGATACGGCCGTCGAAGTTACGGTTGCCGGACAGCACCGCGGTGGCGTACAGATCCCGGTCGATCACTTCCTTCTGGATTTCCGGGTCCAGGGCGCCGCTCATGCCGTTGCAGGTGGTGCAGGCGAACGCCACCACGTCGAAGCCGAGCTGCTGCAGCTCCGGCAACAGTTCCGCTTCCTCCAGGTACATCTTCACGGTCTTGGAACCCGGCGCCAGGGACGACTTCACCCAGGGCTTGCGGATCAGGCCCAGCCGGTTGGCGTTACGGGCGATCAGACCGGCGGCGATCATGTTGCGCGGGTTGCTGGTGTTGGTGCAGGAGGTGATGGCGGCGATGATCACCGCGCCGTCGGGCATTTCGCCCTCTTTCTCTTCCCAGGCACCGGCCACGCCGCGCGCCGCCAGGTCCGACGCCGGCAGCAGCGCGTGCGGGTTGGACGGGCCGGCCAGGTTACGGCCCACCGAGGACAGGTCGAACCGGAGCACGCGCTCGTAGTCCGCGCCCTTGAGGGCGTCCGCCCACAGGCCGGTCTCCTTGGCGTACTTCTCGACCAGGGCCACCTGCTCGTCTTCGCGGCCGGTCAGTCTCAGGTAATCCAGGGTGTTGTCGTCGATAAAGAACATGCCGGCGGTGGCGCCGTATTCCGGGGTCATGTTGGCGATGGTGGCGCGGTCGCCCACGGACAGGCTGTCCGCCCCTTCGCCGAAGAACTCCAGATAGGCGCCGACCACCCGCTCCTTACGCAGGAACTCGGTGATCGCCAGCACCAGGTCGGTGCCGGTGATGCCCGGCTTGAGCTTGCCGGTGAGCTCCACGCCGACGATGTCGGGCAGACGCATCATGGACGGGTTGCCCAGCATCACGTTTTCCGCTTCCAGGCCGCCCACCCCCACGGAGATCACGCCCAGCGCGTCCACCATGGGGGTGTGGCTGTCGGTGCCCACGCAGGTGTCCGGGTAGGCCACGCCTTCGCGTACCTGCACCACCGGCGACATCTTCTCCAGGTTGATCTGGTGCATGATGCCGTTGCCCGGCGGGATCACGTCGACGTTATCAAAGGCGGTCTTGGTCCAGTTGATAAAGTGGAAGCGGTCCTCGTTGCGGCGGTCTTCCACCGCCCGGTTCTTCTCGAAGGCGTTCTCCTCGAAGCCCGGGTGTTCCACCGCCAGGGAGTGGTCGACGATCAGCTGGGTGGGCACCACCGGGTTGATCTTGGACGGGTCGCCGCCCTGCTCGGCGATGGTGTCACGCAGGCCGGCCAGATCCACCAGGGCGGTCTGGCCGAGAATGTCGTGGCACACCACGCGCGCCGGGTACCAGGGGAAATCCAGATCCCGCTTACGCTCGATCAGCTGTTTCAGGGCATCCGTCAGCGCCGCCGGCTCGCAGCGGCGCACCAGCTGCTCGGCGAGAATGCGGGAGGTGTACGGCAGCGTGTCGTAGGCGCCGGGCTGGATCGCGTCCACCGCGGCTCGGGTATCGAAGTAGTCCAGATCCGTGCCTGGAAGGCGTTTGCGGTATTCGGTGTTCATGCCTGGGAGTACCTGAGTAGAAAATGGGGAGTGCGGGGCGAGCACGGCGGACGTTCGGCGACGCGAACGCCCGTCCGTTCTCGTTCAAGGCGTGCCTTATCGCTCGGCGATGGGCGTGACCTTGCGCAGTTCCGGGCCGGTGTAGTCGGCGCTGGGACGGATAATGCGGTTGTCCGCGCGCTGCTCGAACACATGGGCGGCCCAGCCGGTCAGGCGGCTCATCACGAAGATCGGCGTGAACAGCTTGGTGGGGATGCCCATGAAGTGGTAGGCGGACGCGTGGAAGAAGTCGGCGTTACAGAACAGCTTCTTCTCGCGCCACATCACTTCCTCGCANCGTACCGACACCGGGTACAGGGTGGTGTCGCCCACGTCCTCGGCCAGCTTCTCNGCCCAGTGCTTGATGATCGCGTTGCGCGGATCGGACTCGGTGTANATGGCGTGGCCGAAGCCCATGATCTTCTCTTTGCGCTCGAGCATGCCGAGCATGCCTTTCTCGGCGTCGTCGGCGTCGCTGAACTTCTCGATCATGGCCATCGCCGCTTCGTTGGCGCCGCCGTGCAGCGGGCCGCGCAGGCTGCCGATGGCGCCGGTGACACAGCTGTGGATATCGCTGAGCGTGGACGCGCAGACGCGGGCCGTGAAGGTGGACGCGTTGAATTCGTGCTCCGCGTACAGGATCAGCGATACGTTCATCACCGTCTCATGCAGCTGGTTGGGCTTCTCGCCGCGCAGCATGTGCAGGAAATGGGCGCCGATGGAATCGTCGTCGGTCTCGGTGTCCACGCGCACGCCGTCGTGGCTGAACCGGTACCAGTAGCAGATGATGCTCGGGAACGCGGCCAGCATGCGGTCGGCCTGGTCGTCCTGCTGGTCGAAGCTGGTTTCGGTTTCCAGGTTGCCGAGCATGGAGCAGCCGGTGCGCATCACATCCATGGGATGGGCGTCCTTGGGTATCCGCTCGAGCACTTCCTTGAGCGCCTGGGGCAGCCCGCGAAGGCCTTTCAGCTTGGTTTTGTAGGCGTCCAGCTCGCTCTGGTCGGGCAGCTCGCCCTTGAGGATCAGGTACGCCACCTCTTCGAACTGGCAGTTCTCCGCCAGATCCTTCACGTCGTAGCCGCGATAGGTCAGGCCGGAGCCGGATTTGCCCACCGTGGAGAGCGCGGTCTTGCCCGCTACCTGGCCACGCAGGCCGGCGCCGCCAACTTTCTTCTCTGCCATCGTCGTTTTCCTCTGCTCAAGAAGTGAAACACTGCCGGCCCGGCGTGACCGGGCACCAGGTGCCGTCACCGGCCGGCAGCGGGTTGATTTATTCGCCGCGTTGCTGGGCGAACAGTTCGTCAAGCTTGCGTTCGTAGTCGTGGTAGCCCAGGAAGTCGTACAGTTCCATGCGCGTCTGCATGGTGTCCACCACGTTTTTCTGGGTGCCCTCTTCGCGAATCGTGCGGTACACGTTCAGCGCCGCCTGGTTCATGGCGCGGAACGCGGACAGCGGATAAAGGATCATGCTGGCGCCGGCGTCGCTGAGCTCCTCGCGGGTAAACAGCGGCGTGGCGCCGAATTCGGTGATGTTGGCCAGCAGCGGCGCGCCGCCGAGGCCCTCGGCGAACGCCTTGTAGTCTTCCAGGGTGTGCACCGCCTCGGCGAAGATGCCGTCGGCGCCCGCTTCCAGGCAGGCGCGGGCGCGATCNACNGCNGCNTCCAGGCCCTCTTTCTGGAACGCGTCGGTGCGCGCGATNATAAAGAAGTCCTGGTCGGTGCGGGCNTCGGCGGCGGCCTTGATGCGGTCCACCATCTCCGCCTTGGANACGATTTCCTTATTGGGGCGGTGGCCGCAGCGCTTCTGCGCCACCTGGTCTTCCAGGTGCACGGCGCCGGCGCCGGCGCGGATCATTTCCTTCACCGTGCGGCCGATGTTGAAAGCGCCGCCCCAGCCGGTGTCGATGTCCACCAGCAACGGCACGTCGGTGGCGGCGCTGATGCGGCGCACGTCCTCGAGCACATCGTTCATGGTGGTCATGCCCAGGTCCGGCAGCCCGTAAGAGGCGTTGGCCACGCCGCCGCCGGACAGGTAGATGGCGCGGTAGCCGACCTGCTCGGCCATCATCGCCGTGTAGGCGTTAATCGTGCCCATGATCTGCAGGGGCTGTTCCTCGGCCAGGGCGCGCCGGAAACGGGCGCCGGCACTGTTCGACTGGGTCATTGTGGACTCCTTTGCTGGGCCTGCTGTTCGATGTTTTCCCGTGCCCGGCTGATGTGCCGGCGCATCAGCAGCTCGGCCATTTCGGCGTCGCGCGCCTCGATGGCTTCGACAATGCGGCGGTGCTCGTGCAGGGCTTTTTGCGGCCGGTTGGCCACGGTGCTGAATTGGTACCGGTACATGCGCACCAGGTGGTAGAGCTCGCCGATCAGCATGCGGATCAGCGTGCGATTGTGGCTGCCCTGGATGATGCGGTAATGAAAATCCAGGTCGCCCTCGCGTTGAAAATAGGCGGTGTCGTGGCGCAGGTCCTGCTGCTGCTCGTGCTGGCCGAGCAGCTCGGTGAGGCCGGCCACCTCCTCGGCGGTCATCAGCCGGGCGGCGAGGCCGGCGGCCAGCCCTTCCAGGGCCTCGCGCACATGGTAGATTTCGATCAGGTCGTCGAAGCTGAGAGACGCCACGCGGGTGCCGACGTGCACCTCGCGCTCCAGCAGCTTGCGCGATTCCAGGCGGCGGATCGCCTCGCGCAGCGGCCCCCGGCTGACCCCGTAGCGGCCGGCCAGGTCGGTTTCGCTGACCTTGCTGCCCGGGGCGATCACGCCGCGCACGATATCGTCCTGGAGCCGGCTGAAGACCCGATCCGCCAGGGTGCGCGAGCTGTCTACCAGGACTTCGTTCATGGGGGCGCTCATTCCGGTAGGCCGGGTCACCGTTCGGCGGCGGCCATTGTCGACAATTTTTCCAAGTGGCGGGCACTCTACCCGCACCGCCCCGACCTTTCAATGGTTATTGTCGACAATGGCGCCGGGCTCGCGGGCCGCCGCCACGGGCGCTACACTACGCGCTCCCCGCGGCCGGGCGCCCGCCCCGCCGCCATCGCTCAGAGAATTCAGGGTCGAAAGCGTGCAACCTGTGCAAGTTGTGGTGACTCGAAACGGCGAGCTCCAGGCCCTGGGGCCGCCGGCGCTGACGCTGCGCGCCGACAGCGCGGCGGACATCGAAGCCCTGCCCGCGCGCGTCGAGCAGGCCCTCGCCGAAGGCTGCCGGTTCGCCTGCGGCCTGGTGCCCTACGAAACCGGCGCCCTGCTGCACGGGCTGCCGGTGGCCGGGAAGCGCACGGGCATCACCGTGCACCTGTTCGATCACCCGCCCGGCCCGATGCCGGAACAGCGCGCGCCCTTTCAGCTGCGCCGCGAGTTCGAAGCCCAGCAAAGCGCCGCCGACTACCTTCAGGCGCTGGCGCGCATTCAGCACTACCTGCGCGCCGGCGACTGCTACCAGGTCAACTACGCGCAACGCTTCGAAGCGCGCTGGGACGGCGACGCCCTGGGCGGCTTCCAGCGTTTGGTGGCGGCGCACCCGGCGCCCCACGCCTGCTTCTTCCGGGACGAGGAGGATGCGGTGTTCGGCGTGTCGCCGGAGCGCTTTCTGAGTATTCAGGGGCGGGACGTGGTGACCGAGCCGATCAAGGGCTCCCGGCCCCGCGGCGCCACCGAGGTGGAAGACCGGGCCCTGGGCCGCGCCCTGCTCCGCCACCCCAAGGACCGCGCCGAAAACCTGATGATCGTGGACCTGCTGCGCAACGACCTGGGCCGCTTCTGCGAGGCCGGCTCCATTAAGGCGGACCCGCTGTTCGAACTGCGCCGCTTCAGCAACGTGCAGCACCTGGTCTCCACCGTGCGCGGGCGGCTGCGCGACGGCGTCGCCCCGCTCGCCGCCCTGATCAGCGCCTTCCCCGGCGGCAGCATCACCGGCGCCCCCAAGAAGCGCGCCATGCAGATCATCCAGGAACTGGAACCCGCCCCCCGCGGCGCCTACTGCGGCAGCCTGTTCTGGCAGGACGACCAGGGCCGCTTCGACAGCAACATCCTGATCCGCACCCTGCAAACCGACGGCGACCGCCTCCACTGCCACGGCGGTGGTGGCATCGTCTACGACTCCGATCCGGACGACGAATACGCGGAGAGCTGGTTTAAGGTCCGAAAACTGATGGGATCAGTTAACAGTTAACAGTGAATAGTTAACAGCGGAAAACAGTGCGCGGCTGCGAGGTTTGCGATCTAGCAAGACAGGAGTTGCTCAAACGCAATGTGCGCGGGCACGGCCTTCGATGCCGCTACCACCCTGACCGCGCGCTATTAACTGTTCACTGTTAACTATTAACTGCTCTCAACGAAGCCTCTAGCTAAGCGGAATATCCCTTTCGCTCGCTTTAATGATCTCGCCTTTCAAAGCGTCGTAGCTTTGTACAGAGGGGAATTGGGGGAATTCGGCGATGACGTTGTCGGGGGCGTGGAACAGGATGCCCTGGTCCGCTTCGCTGAGCATGGTGGTGTCGTTGTAGGAGTCGCCGGCGGCGATGATGCGGTAGTTGAGGGTGTGCAGGGCTTTCACCGAGGCGCGCTTGGGGTCTTTCTGGCGCAGGATGTAGTCGGTGATGCGGCCGTTGTCGTCCACCGCCAGGCGATGGCACAGCAGGGTCGGCGAGCCGAGCTTGCGCATCAGCGGGCGGGCGAACTCATAGAAGGTGTCCGAGAGGATGATCAGCTGGAAATGCTCGCGGGCCCACTCGACGAATTCCACCGCGCCGTCCAGCGGGTCCAGGGTGTCGATCACCTTCTGGATGTCCGGCAGGCCGTAGCCGTGCTGGTCGAGGATGCCGAGCCGCATTTTCATCAGCTCGTCGTAGTCGGGAATGTCCCGGGTGGTGGCGCGCAGCTCGTCGATACCGGTGCGCTCGGCGAAGTTGATCCAGATTTCCGGAATCAGCACCCCTTCCAAATCGAGACAAAGCAATTCCACGATGATCCCCTAGGTCGTTGAAGGCGGGCACAATGTAGCCGCGCGCCCGGCGCTTTGCAACGGCCAGGGGCCGCCGCCGGGCGCGTCAGCGCACCGGCAGGTCCAGGTCGGCGAACAGCACTTCCCGCTCTTCGCGGGTGCTGGCGCGGACCGCCGCGTCCACCCGCTCGCGGGTGAGATGGGGGGCGAAGGTTTGCAGGAATTCGTACATAAAGCCGCGCAGGAAGGTGCCCTTGCGGAAGCCGATGCGGGTGGTGCTGGGTTCGAACAGATGGCCGGCGTCCAGATTCACCAGGCCTTTGTCCTGCACCGGGTCCACCGCCATGTGGGCGACGATGCCCACGCCCATGCCCAGGCGCACATAGGTTTTGATCACGTCCGCGTCGGCGGCGGTGAACACCACCCGCGGCTCCAGCCCTTTGCGCGCGAAGGCGTCGTCGAGCTTGCTGCGCCCGGTGAAACCGAACACATAGGTGACCAGCGGGTAGTCCGCCAGGGCTTCCAGGGTGAGCGGTTTGACTTCGGTGAGCGGGTGCCCCTCGGGCACCACCACGGTCCGGTTCCAGCGGTAACAGGGCATCATCACCAGGTCGGAGAACAGGTCCAGCGCCTCGGTGGCGATGGCGAAATCGACGCTGCCGTCGGCGGCCATCTCGGCGATCTGCATGGGCGTGCCCTGGTTCATGTGCAGGGACACATCCGGAAAACGCTTGGTGAACTGCTGGATCACCGGCGGCAGCGCGTAGCGCGCCTGGGTGTGGGTGGTGGCGATGCTCAGATCGCCCTTGGTTTCGTCGCGGAACTCCTGGGCCACCCGCTTGATCGATTCGGTCTGCTGCAGGATTTCCCCGGCGATACGCAGGATCGCCTCGCCGGCGGGCGTCACATGGGTCAGGTGTTTGCCGCTGCGGGCGAACACTTCCACGCCCAGTTCATCCTCCAGCATGCGGATCTGCTTGCTGATGCCCGGCTGCGACGTATACAACGCCTGGGCGGTGGCGGATACGTTGAGGTCATGGCGCGCCACTTCCCAGATGTAGCGTAGCTGCTGCAGCTTCATCGAATGCTCCTTGCCGGCGACACCCGCCGTTTACGCGGAGTTATAAGAATAGCCGAAATTATGCATTCCAAGCATAGAGGCAAGCAAAGACGCTGGCAACGGGAAGCCGGCGGGCGCGTCAGGCGTCTTCCGGGCGCGGGTTGGAAATGCCGTGGGGCACATGGCCGGCGGCCACATGTTCCCGAGCCGATTCGCAATGGCCCTGCTGATCGTCGAAGAACACGTCCGCGCCGAACGCCTTCAAGAAGGGCCCTTTGGGCAGCCCGCCCAGGAACAGGCTTTCGTCCAGGCGGATGCCCCAGCCGCGCAGGGTGCGCACCACCCGTTCATGGGCCGGCGCCGAGCGGGCGGTGACCAGCGCGGTGCGAATCGGGCAGCGTTGCGGGGAAAACTCCCGCTGAATCTGATGCAGGGCTTCCAGAAACGCCTTGAACGGACCGTCGCTGAGCGGCTGCCGGGCGGCCTGCTTTTCGCTGGCGGTGAAGGCTTCCAGCCCGCTGCTCTGGAACACCTGCTCGGACTCGTCGGAGAACAATACCGCGTCGCCGTCGAAGGCAATGCGCAGCAGGTCGTCCTTATGCTGCAGCCCGGCGCCGGAAAGAATGGTGGCGGCGGCGTAGCCGGCATCCAGAACCTGGCGCACATCCTCGGGATCGGTGGACAGGAACAGATGGGCGCCGAACGCGGACACATAGCGGTGCGGGCTTTCGCCGCCGGCGAACGCCGCCCGGGTGATCGGCAGTCCGTAATGCTCGATGGAATTGAACACGCGCAGGCCGGTGTCGGAGCTGTTGCGCGACAACAGGATCACCTCCACCCGGCCGGCGCCCTCTTCCAGCTCGTTGATCGCCAGCAGCTTGGTCACCAGAGGGAAGGCGTCGCCCGGTGGCAGCACGTCGTCCTCATGGGCGATCTGATAATCCTGGTAGGCGTCCAGGCCTTCCTTCTCGAACACCCGGTGGCTGTCGCTGAGATCGAACAGGGCCCGGGAGCTGATCGCCACCACCAATTTTCCGTCAAAGGACGCCGGCATAGCCCACCTTTTTTCCACCGTCATTCAATTGGGCGCAGTATCACCGCTGTCCGATAAAACCACAACACGACCACCGTGTTACAGGAATTGACCAGAAAGCCTGCAAAGCCAACCCCCTTGGCGGTTGTCCAGCTTAAAAATGTGACATACAGTTTCCTGGAGCTCTAAACATCCGCTTTGCGGATCACATCAGCACGGGGAAAGGGAGTCATCCATGGCCGTCAATAAGGTAAGAGATCGTCTCGACGAACTGCAGGCGCAGATTCGCAAACTCGCCGAGCGCTTCGACAATGAACGCGACAAGCAAATCGCCCAGCTGGAATCCCAGCTCGAGAAAGCCCGCCAACGGGTCAGCGAAGAAATGAAGCGCCGCCGCGACAGCCTCAACCGGCTGGAGAAGCTGCAGAACGAGTACCGGGACAAAGCCAACGCCACGGTGCAGCGCCAGCTCGACCGCGCCCGCAAGGCCGTGGACGACGCCCGCAAACGGGTGGACGACTCCGAAGCCCGCAAGCGCTTTCTGGAAACCGAAGTGAAGGTGCTCAAGGCCACCGCCAAACAGGCCAACAGCCTGGCCAAGGTGATCAACCAGTACCAGAAGGATCTGGAGAAGCGCGCCAAGGACATCGAGAAGCGGGTCAGCCCTTCCGCCCGCAAGGCACCGGCCAAGAAAGCCGCCGCCAAGAAAAGCGCGGCTAAAAAGAGCCCCGCCAAGAAAGCCGCGGCCAAGAAAAGCACCGCGAAAAAGAGCGCCGCCAAGAAGAGCGCGGTGAAGAAAGCCCCGGCCAAGAAGAAGGCGGCCCGCAAGGCGCCCGCCAAGAAGGCGGCGAGCTCCGGAGACTCCGGCGGCGCCACCCCCTCAAGCTGAACGCAAAGCGGCCCGGGCATCACCACCCGGGCCGCTTCGCTTCACGCCGGCTGAACGGGTTACGGCTGCAGGAGCAGCGACTCGAAATACGCCACCACCGGTTTCTGGTGGGATTTTTCCATCGCCGGAATGCCCTTCTCCACCGAGGACGCGGACGCCTTCTTGATGGTGGCGCGGGCACCGGACACCAGCCCGCGATTGATACGGCCCAGCTCCAGATTGCCCACGGTTTTGTCGAGATAGTTCTCGATGGCGCCGGCGCTGATGCCGTCCATCACTTCCACCAGGCGCGGCATCTGGCCGTTGCCGTCGGCGAATTCCTGGAACACCAGCGAGGCACGCTCGGCCAGCGCCGGCGACAGCGGGTAACCGATGTAGACCTGACCGTCCTTCTCCAGCCGCAGGTTGCGGAAGTGCTCGGCCAGCGCGCGCTGCTCTTCAACGCTGGTCTTGCGCATCAGGCGCCCGGCCAGGCCGTGGGCGGCTTTACTGATGACCTTCATGGCACCAAGGATCACGTTCACCGCGGTGCCCTTGGCGTTGACCGCGTCGATGGGCCCGGTGAAGTAGGTGTGCAGCACTTCGTCGAGGAAGGGATCCATGATCGCTTCCAGTTCCTGCACATGGTTGCTGTCCGGTTCTTCGCGGGTAATTTCCAGGAAGGCGTCGATCCGGTCGCGCAACTCGTCGGAGGCCGGAAAGGCCACGTAAAGGGTGGGTTGGCTCATAATTATCGGCTCGGCTTACTGCGATTCAGAAGCCGCGGATGATAATTCAAGCCCGCGCCGGAAACGTCCGCCTTCGCGACTGCGGGCCTTGTCTGTGGGGTCAGTCGAAGCGGATCAGACGGCGACCCGTGCACGCCAGGCGTCCAGCACGCCGGCCAGGCGCTCGGCGGCGGCACGCACCGCCGCGCCCTGCTCTTCCTCCAGGCGCAGCCGCGCCACGTCCTGACGGTTGCGCTCCGCCGGCGCCAGCTCGCGGCGCTGCTCGCCGCGGATGAAGTGACCACAGTCTTCCGCCAGACGGTGGATCGCCGCCAGATCCACTTTCGGCTCAATGCCCTGGGGCAGGCAGTCCAGCAGCACGCTGATGCGGATGCTGGCCTCGGCGCTGTCCACTTGTTCCTGCAGCAGGGCGCGGCAGAGAATGCTCAGGNNCNNNNGNACGTCGAGATGCCGGGCGGCCTGCCGGCGCCGCTCTTCACGTTTGCGCGAAGCCCGCAGGATCAACATCCCCAGCAGCGCGCCTATGGCGAGCCCCATCAGGGCCACGAGTACCAACTTCCAAGCCATGCCGGTGCATCCTTAAAGCGATTGATTTGCGACCTACAAGCCACCATTGTACGGCACGTGGCATCAGCAACCCATGAACACCACCGCAACGCCGCCCACGGAGAAACAACGCCTTTGGATCTGAACCTCCAGCGCGACTGGCAACCCCTGCTCGAACAGCTCCAGCCCCTGCTGCCGATTCTCACCGTCACCGGCGTGGTGATGGCCGTGGCGTCGATGCTGGCGATTCCCTGGCTGCTGGTGCGCATGCCCCAGGATTACTTCAACACCCCCAGCCGGCCGCTCCATTACCGGGGCCCGCTGGGCTGGTGCCTCTGGCTGGTGCGCAACGCCCTGGCGCTGGTGCTGCTGGCCGCCGGCATCCTGATGCTGGTGCTGCCCGGCCAGGGCATTCTGACCATTCTGATCGCGCTGATGGTCAGCACTTTTCCGGGGAAATACCGCATGGAACGCGCTATCATGCGCCGCCCGAGGGTGCTGCGCGCGGCCAACTGGATTCGCCGCCGCTACCACAAGCCCGAGCTCAACCCACCCCGCGACACCGAGAGGCCCTGAATGCCCATTGATAGTCCCGCCATCCGCTGGCTCGACGATCATTTGCTGCTGCTGGATCAACGCCATCTGCCGTCACGCACCGAGTGGCTGGCGATCCACGACGCCGCCGGCGCCGCCGGCGCGATCCGCGACATGGCGGTACGCGGCGCCCCGGCGATCGGCATCACCGCCGCCTACGGCCTGGCGCTGGAAGCCCTGGGCCTGGGCCGGCGCGCGTCCCTGGAAACACTGCGCCCGGCGCTGGAGACCCTGGCCGCCAGCCGCCCCACCGCGGTCAATCTGTTCTGGGCCCTGGAGCGCCTGCAGCGGCTCGGCGCCGACCTGGAAGGCGAGGCCCTGGGCCGCCGCCTGGCCCGCGAAGCGGAGAGCATTCACCAGGACGACCAGGCCGCCAATCTGCGCCTGGGCGAACTGGGCGCCGCCCTGCTGCCCCACGACGCCCGCGTCTATACCCACTGCAACACCGGCGCGCTGGCCACCGGCGGCCACGGCACCGCCCTGGGCATCATCCGCTCCGCCTGGCGCGGCGGCCATCTGCGCGAGGTGATCGCCGGCGAGACCCGCCCCTGGCTGCAGGGCGCCCGGCTCACCACCTGGGAGCTGATGCAGGAAAACATTCCCGTCACCCTGGTGGCGGACAGCGCCGCCGGCATGTTGATGGCGGCGGGCCGGGTCGATGCGGTGGTGGTGGGCGCGGACCGCATCGCCGCCAACGGCGACACCGCCAACAAGATCGGCACCTATGGGCTCGCCGTGCTGGCCCGTCACCACGGTCTGCCGTTCATCGTCGCGGCGCCGGATTCCACCCTGGACCCGGCCATGACCGACGGCAGCGGTATCGTCATCGAGGAGCGCGCCGCCGACGAAGTGCGCCGGGTGGGCGGCCAGCCTCTGGCACCGGAACAGTGCCCGGTCTACAACCCGGCGTTCGACGTGACGCCGGCCTCGTTGATCACCGCCATCGTCACCGAAAGCGGCGTGGTGCGCTCGCCGGACGCGGCCAGCGTCGCCGAGCATCTGTCGCGCCTGAACCGGAGGTCCTGATGAGTCACCGCCCCTACTCCACCAGCGCCTACCGGGAAGCGGCCCGCGCCCTGGCCGCCACCGGCCGCCGCATCTACGGCCAGGGCTGGTCGCCGGCCACCAGCAGCAATTATTCGCTGCGCCTCAACGAGGACCACGCGGCGATCACCCGTTCCGGCCGCGACAAAGGCCTGCTGGAAGAGACCGACATCATGGTGGTGGACATGGAAGGCGCCGCCGTCGGCGACGGCAAGCCCTCCGCCGAGACCCTGCTGCACACCCAGCTCTACCGCCGGCTGCCAGACTGCGGCGCGGTGCTGCACACCCACAGCCACGCCTCCACGGTGCTCACCATGCACTGGCCCGCCGACCACATCACCCTGGAAGGCTACGAGCTGCTCAAGGCCCTGGACGGCGTGCAAACCCATGACACGCGGCTTACCATTCCGGTGTTTGAAAACAGCCAGGACATCGCCGCGCTGGCGGCCGAGGTGGACCGGGCCATGGACGCCGGCGACGCCGGCCACGCCTACCTGATCCGCGGCCACGGCCTGTACACCTGGGCGGCGGACATCGGCGCCTGCTATCGCCAGCTGGAAGCGCTGGAAACCCTGCTGGCCGTGGAACTGGACCGGCGCCGCCTGGGCTGATCGGCGGCAGCCCCCTGAGGAGGAAAACCCCATGAGTAATTTGAAAGTGTTTCGCGACGGGCATCCCGAGCAACCCGAACAGATCATCAACGACAAGCTGGCCATGGCCGAGGAACTGGCCAAGGTGGGCATTCGCTACGAACAATGGCAGGCCGTCGGCGCGCTCACCGAGCAGCCCAGCCAGGAAGAAGTGCTGGACGTCTATCGCCGGGAAATCGACCGGCTGATCGACGAGGAAGGCTACCAGAGCGTGGACGTGGTCAGCATGACCCCGGAGCACCCGCAGAAACAGGCGGCGCGGGAAAAATTCCTTGAGGAACACAGCCACAGCGAAGACGAAGTGCGGTTCTTCGTCGACGGCCAGGGCCTGTTCAGCCTGCACATCGGCGAGCGCATCTACGAAGTGCTGTGCACCAAGGGCGACCTGATCTCGGTGCCGGCCAACACCCCGCACTGGTTCGATATGGGGCCCAACCCCAACTTCACCGCCATCCGCTTGTTCAATAACCCGGAGGGCTGGGTCGCCAACTTCACCGGCAGCGACATCGCCCAGCGTTTTAATCGTCTGGAGAATTGATGATCCGCGCCATTCTCACCGACATCGAAGGCACCACCAGCAGCATCCGCTTCGTCAAGGAAGTGCTGTTCCCCTACGCCGCCGAACAGATGGGCGACTTTCTGGCGCGCCACTGGGACGACCCGGCGGTGGTGGAACAGGTGGCGGCGGCGCGGCGCGACAGCGGTGAAAACCTGGCCACGCCGGAACAGGCCGCCGCGCTGATGCGCGCCTGGATTGATGAAGACCGCAAAGCCACGCCGCTGAAAGCGCTGCAGGGCATGATCTGGGAAAGCGGCTACCGCAACGGCGATTACCAGGCGCACCTTTATCCGGACGCCGCCCGGCGGCTGCGCGACTGGCACCACCAAGGCTTCTCGCTGTACGTCTACTCCTCCGGTTCGGTGGCCGCCCAGAAGCTGTTCTTCGGCTACTCGGAAGCCGGCGACCTGACGCCGCTGTTCCAGGGTTACTTCGACACCACCAGCGGCGGCAAGAAAGAAGCCGCCAGCTACCGGCGCATCAGCGACGCCATCGGCCTGCCCGGCCACGAGATTCTGTTTCTCTCCGACGTGGAAGCCGAACTCGACGCCGCCCGCGAGGCCGGCCTGCGCACCGTGCTGCTGGATCGAGACAACGCCCTGCCCGACGGTACCCACCCCAGGGTTACCGACTTCGACGCCATCGATCCCGCTTCCTTCTAGCGCATGTGGTTCCCTCCAGAGGGGACGCGTGTCTGTGTCAGGCCCTTGTGGGAGCGGGCCCTGCCCGCGAAAGGCCGGTGTAACCGGCCGGCAGGATTCCAGAGACTTTTCTCTCCAGAAAGCCCGCCCCGGGATCGGGTGTGCCCATCCAGGACGCGCCACGAGTACATCCCTGTAGGCTCGGCGTTTGGCCGTCCCTGGCCAAACACGGTCCTGGATGGGCACACCCGATCCCGGGGCTCCTTGGAAAATTGAAAGGTCCTGGCGCTTTCTCTGAAAGGGTGGAGCTGACCCGTGGCGGTTCCGCTGCCTAGTGAGCGGGGCAATGGTGGTGCCTGTAGGGACCTATTTGGCCAGGGATGGCCAAATGAGAGCGCCCATGGAGGGCTTGAGCGATCCCGGAAGGCACCACCATTGCACCGCGTCCCGGATACGGAGCTCCGAACATCTGGACACCAGCCCCTCTACGGGCCGCCCTTAATGCAGCGAAAGATGACGAACTTGGCGTTGCGGGCCACGGTGTCCACGCGTGGGAACAGCTTGCCGAGCGGGCGCTGGTAGCCGAGGTGCTGGTTGGCGACCACGCGGAGTTCGCCGCCGGGGGCGAGCCGGCGGGCGGCCTGGCGGAACAGGCCGCGGGCGACCCGGTCGTCCACCGCGTGGCCGCGGTGGAACGGCGGGTTGAGCAGAATCAGGTCGAACTGCTTGTCGATGCCTTCCAGGCCGTTGCCCAGGTGGAAGTGGTGGCGCTCCGGTTGCCGGTCGTGGCCGGCCACGTTGGCGCGGGCGCTTTCCACCGCCAGGAAGGAGACGTCGCAGAAGGTGACCCGCGCCGCCGGGTTGTCCGCCGCCAGGCTCAGACCCAGTACGCCGTTGCCGCAGCCCAGGTCGGCCACCTCGCCGCTGACGCCGGTGGGCAGGTGGTCGAGCAGAAAGCGGGCGCCGATATCCAGATGGCGGCGACCGAATACGCCGGGGCCGGCCTGCAGGGTCCAGCCCCGTTCGGGAACGGCCACGCGGGCCGGTTCCGGCACATCGCGCAGGGCGGCGCCGGGTGCTTCGGCGGTGAACAGCCGCGCTTTTTTCCAGCCGAGCCCGGCGCGGCCGTTGCCGAGCCAGTGTTCCAACAGCGGCACCAGTTGCGCCGGCAAATGTTTGTCCATGCCCGCCAGCCACACCGGCGTGCCCGCCGGCAGGCCGTCCGCCAGCCAGGCGAGCTGCGCTTCCAGCAGGGAGACCGCCTTGGGCAATCTCAACAGCACCTGATCCGGCGCCCGGGGCGGCGCTTGCCAGGGCCACAGCCAGGCGTCGCCGGGGTCCGCGCGGCCGTTATCTTCGGCGTTGGCGACGGCGGCGCGCCAGCACAGCCAGTCGTCGCCGGCGCTCCAGGCCGGGCCGGACGCGGCGGCGGTGAGCCAGAGGGCGCCGCACTGGTCGTTGAGGACCAGCGTGGCCGGCCCGCGCCGGTGCCCGTCGAGTTGTTTGAGCAGATAGCGGTCCGCCGCGTCGAACGGCAGCAAGGGGTCGCCGCGTCGGTGCGGCCAGCGTTTCAGGGCCAGCGGGCCCAGGTTGGCTTCGGCCATAATCAGTGTGGGAGCAAGCTCAGGAAGCGCGCATTGTGCCCGTGGCACCCGGCTTTGGCCAGAATATGCGCAACCGGTACATCCGCCGGGTTAAAACGGTGGCATTCTCAAATTTCGCTGCTAGAATACGCCGCACATTCGGAGTATAGCTCAGCCTGGTAGAGCACTACGTTCGGGACGTAGGGGTCGCAGGTTCGAATCCTGCTACTCCGACCAAATTAAAAAAGCCGACCCTCGGGTCGGCTTTTTTATTGCCTGGCGATCGACAATCAGAAGGTGTAGACCAGCGACACACTGGTTTCCTGATCGGTGTTGTGGGTGCCGGCGGGCACTTCGGAATCACGGGTCACCAGGTGGCTCAGGCGCATGGCGAAGTGATCGTTGATCTTCGAGGTCAGGGACGTTTCGGAACGCACCGAGGTGTTGTCCTCGCCCACTTCCGTGGAAACCGCCTGACGGAAGGAAGCGTTTTCGCTGATCGTCCATTTGTAGTTACCGGCGAAACGGGCGATCACGCTTTCATCCTTGTTGTCACAGCCGGTATAGGAATCCTCCGGCTCCAGACACTCCACGCGGTAACCGGGACCGGCTTCAAGGTCCAGGGTGTGCGCCGGCGTTTCCAGGAAACGGCGACCCAGACCGAGCGCATAGCTGGCCTGATACTGGAACCCCGAGAAGTTGTCTTTGTCGTAGGTCAGCACGTTGAACAGATAGTTGTTGTCGGTCAGTTTGCGGTCGAGCTTGTAGGAGGCGTAGTAGCGTTCCGCGGTGCGCTCTTCCTCGCCGTCATCGTTATCGCTCATGGTGTTGACGGCTTCCGCCTTGGCGGTCTGGCGCCAGTTGACGCCGTCATGGGCGGCGTTGACCTTGCCGACAATCGACTCGGATTCGCTGTTGCCCCGCGAGAGGAGGTAGGACGCCTCCGTTTCGATGTCCCAGGCGCGCTCCTGAGCACTCTCCTGCTCCGCTTCCTGGGCGTGAACCATCGCCGGCATTACCGCCACGCCGCACGCCAGGGCCAACCAATTTTTACGCATTATTCCTCCTCGAAGTGATTGTCGATCCGGTACCCGGGGATATCGCTTTGAACGTACGGGTGGCCACGGCAAGCCAACGCGAACAGAGCTTGCCGCGGGCCTCGATCAACGGGATTCGGTGCTCTGTGTGTGCGGCTGGTAGCGCTCCACCAGCTGGAAAACAGCGAAAAAGAGCACGGTGAAAAACACATTGCCGGCCAGGGTCTTCCACAGGAACGGCAGACCGGCGGCGTAGCTGGCCAGCAGGCCGGAAGCGTCCGCCGGATACAGCACGCCGGCGGCCCAGACGCCGAAGTTGGTGACGGCGTAGAACAGCAGTGCCGCCGCCACCGCGCCGCCGGTGTGGGCCAGCAGGCCCCGCCGGCGCAGCAGCACCCCGCCCAGGGCGATCACGGCGAAGGCGCCGTAGACGTACAAGGCGGTATCATGGAAGCCGAGAATCAGATCGGACGCCACCAGGGTGGCGAGCGGCACCAGTACCCGGGCCAGGGGTTGGCGCAAATAGGCCCCGGCGAACAACGCCAGCGCCCCCATCGGCGTCATATTGAAATCGTGCGGCACCACGCGCCACAGAAAAGCGAAGCCGGCCAAAGCCAGCACTACGATCACGGTACGACGCATCAAACTCCCCTTACACTGTCCNAAACCGCCGCGGGAGAGCGGCGCTGTTCGATGGGCGGGAGTATAACGCACCTGCCACGTTGGGTAACCCGGCCACAGCCGGTATAATGCGCGCCCCGGTTTTCCACGGGCCACACAATGATGGAGCCTTGCATGTCCTCGAACCGCCGCGAACAACTCACCGCCCTCCTCCGGGAGCGAATCGTCATTCTCGACGGCGGCATGGGNACGATGATCCAGCGNCTGGNGCTCTCGGAAGCCCAGTATCGCGGCAGCCAGTACGCGGACTGGCCNTCCGANCTGAAGGGCAACAACGACCTGCTGAGCATCACCCAGCCGGAGATGATCGAACAGCTGCACCGCGATTATCTGAACGCCGGCGCGGACATCATCGAGACCAACTCCTTCAACAGTACCGCCATCGCCATGGCGGACTACGATATGCAAGATCTNGCACGNGAGATCAACGTGGCCGCCGCCCGGGTGGCGCGCCGCGCGGCGGACGCCGTCGCCACCCCGGAGCGCCCGCGCTTCGTGGCCGGCGTGCTGGGCCCCACCAACCGCACGGCCAGCATCAGCCCGGACGTGAACGACCCGGGCTACCGCAACACCGATTTCGACCGGCTGGGGGCG